>Ga0066256_1000138_pt1 | contig 317083 bp, 300 predicted proteins | sample ThiBio_1000_biof_FD_87107 | JGI IMG/M metagenome (GOLD analysis project Ga0066256, IMG submission 87107) | Wastewater bioreactor microbial communities from Cape Town, South Africa - Thiocy_expt_1000_biof (version 2) | ecosystem: Engineered > Bioreactor > Thiocyanate-remediating >... | reverse complement strand
TGTTCTTCCGCGGCGGGGCGAACATCGGTTGCTGTCACGACAGCACCAATGCGGCGCGCCGTAGCAATCGCCTGCAGGCCGGCAACGCCGACGCCCATGATGAATATCTTGGCCGCCGGCACCGTGCCCGCCGCCGTCATCATCATCGGCAGCGCCCGGTCATATTCGGCCGCGCCGTCGATCACGGCCTGGTAGCCGGCAAGGTTCGCCTGCGAGGACAGCACGTCCATCACCTGTGCGCGGGTGATGCGCGGCATGAATTCCATGGCAAAGGCCGTTACGCCCGCCTTGCCAAGCGCCGCAACCGCCGCCTCATGGCCATAGGGGTCCATGATGGCCAGCACCGCAGCGCCCTGCTTGTAGGATTTCAGCTCGGCTTCGTTCGGGCGGCGCACTTTCAGCACAACGTCCGCCTTGGCGACATCGCCGGCCTTGCCGATCTTTGCCCCGGCTTTGGCGAACTCGTCGTCCGTGATGCGCGATGCCGTTCCGGCGCCCGCCTCGACGATCACGTCGAAGCCGTACGCGGCAAGCCGCTTCACCGTGTCCGGCGATGCGCCGACGCGGGTTTCCGCTGCGTCAACCTCTTTGGGTACGAAAATCGTCTGTCCCACCGCTTGATCCTTTCGGCTGGAGCCTTGCGCAGGTCGGTGGCGACCCTTGCGGCGACGCCCCGGGCCAAGGAGAGGAAGATTTTATCGCAGGATGACGGCGCCGACGGCGCAGGCAAGCAGGAACACGATGAAGCCGGAAATCGCGCCGCCGACGAAGAAGCCGAAGGCCATTCCGATCATGATGGCCGCGCAGACCAGTGTTCCGTATTTGGCCAACAGAGTGAAGCCGTGATAGGTCCGCTCGTGCTCGGGATAGTCCATCTGAGCACCGAGTTCGACAGGACCGGTCGGCGTATGGTCAGCCATTGCAATTCCCTCCGAAATTATCTCAACGGCACATAGCGAAAAGCGCGCCTAAGGGCAATGGCGCTATTGCCGCATCGCCTGTTCTCTCTGGCGTAATGATTGTTGCCTGCAGGGAAATTTACGGCCCCGCGAACATGTGGCAAAACCAAGCCGGATCACGAAAGCGGCCACCATGACACTGACCGGATTTCTTGCTTACAGCGCAGCGCTTGGCATAGCCGCGGCCATTCCCGGCCCCGGCGTCACTGCCCTTGTCGCGCGCGCGCTCGGCTCCGGTTTCCGCTCGGCCTTCGCCATGTTCTGGGGCCTTTTGCTCGGCGATCTGTTCTATCTCACCGCCACCGTGCTTGGCCTCGCCTTCGTCGCCCAGCAGTTCGGCATGGTGTTTCTGGCGATCAAGTGGTTCGGCGTGCTTTACCTCGCCTGGCTCGGCTGGCGCTTCTGGAAAGGCGGCATTTCCGCGGAAACCGTTCAGGCCGGCAAGGCAAAGGGCGGTCTGGTTTCGAGCTTCGTCGGCGGCCTGACGCTAACGCTCGGCAATCCCAAGACGATGATCTTCTACCTCGCCATCACGCCGACCATCGTCGACCTTCGCGCAATCACCTTCGGCGACTACGCCATACTCACCGGCGTCACGGCGGTGATCCTCGTGATCGTGCTTGTGCCCTATCTTGCGCTTGCAGCAAAGGCGCGCTGGTTCTTGTCCTCGCCGCGCGCGCTGAAGCTTTTGAACCGCACCGCAGCGTCCTTCATGATCGGTGCGGCGGCCGCCATCGCAGCACGCCATTAGCCCACCATTCGGGCAATAGTGCGTGAAAACCGCAAAACAGTTTCCATCAAAAACGAATGCAATTGCAGTGGATGACGCAACCGTCTGCCACCAGAGGCTGGCGCGGCGAAATGGCCTGTTTCAGACCCATCGCGGTAGGAAAATCCGCAAACGAACCTCGTTCGGAAATTCCTTCCCTTGTCTTTGCGCTTTTCAGCACGCTTGCCACTCGGATAGTCTCATTTCGTCGCCTATTTTCGCTGAACCTTGTCACCGACCCGATCTGAGAGAGACATCATGACCAAATCCGAGGCTTCCGCCCATCTCCCCGGCCGTGGCCGCGTCTACAACTCGATCACCGAAACGATTGGCGACACGCCGCTGGTCAGGCTGGACCGCTTCGCCAAGGAGAAGGGCATCGTCGCCAATCTTATGGTCAAGCTCGAGTTCTTCAACCCGATCGCCTCGGTCAAGGACCGTATAGGCGTGGCGATGATCGAGGCGCTCGAAGCCCAAGGCCGCATCAAGCCGGGCAAGACCACGCTGATCGAACCGACGTCCGGCAACACCGGCATCGCGCTCGCCTTTGCCGCTGCGGCCAAGGGCTACAAGCTGATCCTCACCATGCCTGAAACCATGTCGGTGGAGCGGCGCAAGATGCTCGCCCTTCTCGGTGCCGAACTCGTCCTGACTGAGGGCGCCAAGGGCATGAAGGGCGCCATTGCCAAGGCTGACGAGCTGGCGGCGAAGCTGCCTGACGCCGTCATCCCGCAGCAGTTCGAAAATCCGGCCAATCCAGAAATCCATCGCGTCACCACCGCCGAGGAAATCTGGAACGACACGGATGGCGGCGTCGATATCCTCGTCGCCGGCATCGGCACCGGCGGCACCATCACCGGGGTCGGTCAGGTGCTGAAGAAGCGCAAGCCATCGGTCGAGGTCGTCGCCGTCGAACCGGAAGCCTCACCTGTTCTCTCCGGCGGTGCGCCCGGACCGCACAAGATCCAGGGCATCGGCGCCGGCTTCGCGCCGAAGATCCTCGACACCAAGGTCTATGACGAGGTCGTCACCGTCTCGAACGATGCTGCGGTGGCGAATGCGCGTCTCGTCGCAAGGCTTGAAGGCGTGCCGGTCGGCATCTCGTCTGGAGCAGCATTGCAGGCTGCCATCGTCGTCGGCTCGCGGCCGGAAAACGCCGGCAAGAACATGGTCGTCATCATTCCCTCCTTTGCGGAACGCTATCTCTCGACCGTCCTGTTCGAGGGTCTCGGCGTTTGATGCATGGCTGCCGAAAACGTGAACCGCTTTCGGGGCAAGGTCACGCCTGAGCATCAAACGGCCAACGAGCCACTGTTACTGGACCGCTGAAAAAGGCGCGCTGGCTAAGGCTTGCCGCGTTGAGCGGCCTGCGCTTTGCGCTACAACTCCCCATCCGCCGAGCGCGGGTGGGGAGGAAAAGCATGTACAAACTTTATACCCGTCCGGGCAGCGGCGGCTTCGTCGCCGAGGCCGCGTTTCTTCTGGCCGGTGAGCCGTTCGAACATATCGACGTCGCCAAGACCGACAATCCGGACGCCGCCTTCCTTGCCATCAGCCCGCTCAACCAGGTGCCGGTCCTGACCTTGCCGGGCGGTCACACGATGACCGAATCCGCCGCCATCTGCATGGCGCTGGCCGAGCGTCATCCTGAGGCCGCCCTTGCCCCGCAGGCCGGTGCGCCGGCGCGTGCGGATTTCCTGCGCTGTATGGCCTTCATGTCGTCGGCGCTTTATCCGGCGGTGCTGCGCTTCTACTATCCCCATCGCTATTCGTCGGATGAAGGCGCCAAGGCAGGCGTCAGGAAAGCAGCCGTTGCTGAACTCGACCGCGATTTCGCCGTCGTCGACAAGGCGCTGGCTGGGCGACAGTGGCTGGTCGGCGATAGCATGACCATTGCCGATGTCTATCTTCTGATGCTGTTTTCCTGGCATCCCGAAACGGAGCGGGCACGGCAGGCGTTCGCCAATGTCGAACGCCTGTGCGCCGGTCTGCGTAGCCACGCCGTGCTGGCAAAGCTCAATGCCAGCCACGAGATGTGGCCAGTTTAGCCGGTTCTGGATTTGCTGTTTGGAAGGTTGTTGTGGGCGCAAGCCCGCGCCGGCACTGGTGCCGGGCGCATGGTCGTCTAGCGGCGGCGCAAGGCCGAAGGCTGTGCCGCGCGATAGGTTGTGGCGCGGCTTTCGAGGGTCGGCTTCGAGATGTTCGGGCCGTGGCGGGTTTCCGGCAGCATGTCAGTGCGTGCCGAAGCCGAGCCGGTGGTTGCGGCGGGCGCAAGCCGGGCCGGGTCCGCGCATGTAGTAGCGCTCTGGCCGATAGGTTGGCGCGATGAACTCGCGAAAGGTGGCGGCATAGCCGCGCAATTGATTGAAGATAACCATTTTAGTTCAGTCCCTGTCCCGAACTTCGGAGTCCCTTCCGAATTGAGGACACCATAGCGCCGAGGCGTGAATAGTCGGTGAACGCTATGTTAACTTTCGGTCGAAACCGCCTTGCTTCGTGGCGGGATTGCGGCTGATTCGGGGTCTTTTCGTGCTTTTTGTCGCCATATTGGAAGATGTGTCATTTGAAACACATCAACCGGTGTCGCCTGAGGGCCGGGAACCCCCTTCTGCGCCTGTTCATTTGAAGTGGTAGAATAGGAACGCGCCAGGAGAGGACGCCATGAAGGAGGAGCGGAACACCGCCGACACAACGGTCAAACTCACGCATCCCGAAAAGCTGCTGTGGTCGGATGAGAAGGTTTCGAAGCAGGACCTGCTCGATCACCATGCGCTGGTGTGGCCGCGCATGAAGCAGTTTGTGGTCGAACGGCCGTTGGCTTTGGTGCGTGCGCCCGACGGCGTCGATGGCCAGCGCTTTTTCCAGAAGCACGCTTCGCCCGGCATGAGCGAACACATCTTCAAGTCGAAGGACCCCGAGGACAATGAGGAGATCCTTTTTGTCCGCGATTTCGACGGCATCGCCGCGCTGGTGCAGATCGGCGTGGTCGAGATCCACATCTGGGGCTGCAAGGTCGAGGAAATCGATACGCCAGACCAGATCGTCTTCGACCTCGATCCCGATGAGGGCGTGGCCGTCGATGAAGTCCGCAAGGCGGCGCTCGACATCCGCGACAAGCTTCAGGAACTGTCGCTGCCGACCTTCGTCAAGACATCCGGCGGCAAGGGCTACCATGTCGTGGTACCGCTGAAGCCGGCGGCGAAATGGGATCAGGTCAAGGGGTTCTCCCACGACTTTGCCCGCGCCATGGAACAGGCCGAACCGGACCGCTTCACCGCCACACTGTCGAAGAAGGCGCGCACCGGCAAGATTTTCATCGACTATCTGCGTAATGGCCGCGGCTCCACCACGGTCGCGCCCTATTCGTCGCGCGCCAAGAAGGGCGCCACCATTTCCATGCCGGTGACATGGCCGGAGATCGAGGGCGGTCTTGCTCCGAATGCCTTTCCGCTCGGCGACAAGGCGACATTGAAACGGCTCGATGCCGATGACCCGTGGCGCGACTTCTTCGCCAAGGGCAAGCCGCTCAAGCGCGCCTGGCTTAGTCCGCCATAACCTGAATCCCTACGCGTTGCCGATCAGCACGCCGGCCGCAAACACCAGCGCTCCGCCCAGCACCACCTGGAATGCAGCGCGCAGGAACGGCGTTTCCATGTAGCGGTTCTGGATGAAGGCAATGGCCCACAATTCGAAGAACACCACGATGGCTGCCACCGTGGTCGCGGTCCAGAAATTCGGGATGAGATAGGGCAGGGCATGGCCGAGGCCGCCCAGCGCCGTCATGATGCCGGATGACAGGCCACGCTTCAGCGGCGAGCCGCGCCCTGAAAGCTTGCCGTCGTCGTGCGCCGCCTCGGTAAAGCCCATGGAAATGCCGGCGCCCACGGAAGCCGACAGCCCGACGAGGAAGGTCTGCCACGTGTCCTGCGTGGCGAAGGCGGCGGCGAAGATCGGCGCGAGCGTCGAAACCGATCCGTCCATCAGCCCGGCCAGTCCCGGCTGCACATAGGTCAGGATGAACTGCCGCCGTTCGGTCGCGGCTTCCTCGCTGCGCGCCGCACCCGGCACATGTTGCTGCTCAAGCTTCTGCGCCAGCGATTCATGGCCTTGTTCGGCAGCGGCAAGGTCGCCCAGCAGCTTTCGCGTAGAGGCATCGGATGTGCGCTTTGCGGCCTCGACATAAAACAGGTTCGCCTGCCGCTCCATGTCCTCGGCCTGCCCGCGCACCTTCTCGATACCCAGCGGCCTCACCAGCCAATCCGGCTTGCGTTCGTAATAGCCCTTCACATGCTCGCGGCGGATCAGCGGAATTCGTTCGCCGAAGCGCTGGCGATGCAGCTCGATCAGCGCCGCACGGTGCCCGTCCTCTTCCTCGGCCATGCCCTCGAACACCTTGGCCGAATGCGGGAAGTCCTTCTCCAGTCCATCGGCATAGGCCCGGTAGATGCGCCCGTCGTCCTCTTCCGAGGAAATCGCCAGCGCTAGGATTTCCTGTTCAGACAGGGTGTCGAAGGAACGTCGCCCGAAACCGAAAACGCGAGAAAGCATGAGCAATCCGATCTAATTTAGAATGATTCTAAATTAGATTTCTGACCGCAAAAGGTCAACCGTGTGGCACGAATTGCATCGTCAGAATTATTGAACCGGAAATTCCACCTTGGCTCTTTTTATCGGTAAACGTTCACCTATATGGTGCTTCTTTCCAGTTCCTATCCGGAAGGCACCAAGCCCATGCACAAAGAGCACGCCAAGGCGTTCGATCCAAAGCCGTTGCTGGACCTGATCGCTTCGATTGAAGCGGATTTGCAGCGCCTCAAGGGCATGGTGGAACAGGAGGTCGAGAAATTTGACCCGGCCAATCCGCACAACAAGACCCCCGATGGCAAATTGACCACCGAGGGTGTTGAATGCTGCTACCGCATGTTCGATGAAGGCAAGTCGCGCTACAATGTGGCGCAGCAGATGAAAATCTCGTTTGCTGCTGCGACCCACCGCTTCAACGCCTGGCGCAAGGCGGGCGGCTCAAGGCGTCAGCGCGAACTATTGGGATAGGGTTTTTCAGCGGGACGGTTTCGTCATCCCGCTGAAGTCATCCACGCAGGTCAGCGATAGACCGGGCAGCTTCTGTCCCAGCGTCCAAAGCTCACGACTACGCGATCGCCATAGCGCGAGCGGCCGCCAATATCGATGGTGCGCCGACCGACGTCGAGAATTCGGGCGCGCCGGATTCCCATCCGGTCAGCCTTGGCCAAGGCGCGTTCCGGCGGGCATTCGCGCCTTGCCCAGCCGCGGTTGTCCTGGCGCAGGCCGTTGTCGCGCCATTCGTTGTCGCGGTAGCTATAACGCTGGTCACGGCAATTCTCGCGGTACGGGTTGCAGTCGTCTCTCATGCGTACTGTTGGCCCGGTCTGTCCGAACTCCAATTCAAGCGTATCGGCTTGCGCAACGGTCGTAGCAGCGCCCGTCAAGGCGAGGGCTGCTGCAATCAGGGTGGTTTTGAGAATGTTTCGCATAACAAGGCCTCCTGTCGGACCATAACGGCGCCGAAGCGATCCGGTTCACATCAGCTTTTGCAATCGCTGCGAAACATTCGGTGAATGGCCCGAATCTTACGCTCGACTACCGTGCCTGAAGGCGCATGGATTGCGGTACTTTGATGACTTGATCGCGAAAATTCATTGGTGCGGCACTTTGCTTTGCGCGCATGATTAACAAAACATGTCGCGCAAGGATTCTTCCATGGCTCTCGATTCCGCTCCCGGCATCGCCGATGTCCGCAACGCCGCACAGCGCCTTGCCGGGCTCGCAGTGCGCACGCCGCTCCTCGAATCACAGGCGCTCAACGAGCGTTTCGGTGGCAGGGTGTTGTTCAAGCCGGAGGTTCTGCAACACACCGGCTCCTTCAAGTTCCGCGGCGCCTACAACAAGATATCCGGCCTGAGCGAAGAGGAACGGGCGCGCGGCATCGTTGCCTTCTCGTCGGGCAATCACGCTCAGGGCGTCGCTGCCTCCGCTGCCATGTTCGGTGCCCGCGCCGTCATCGCCATGCCTGCCGATGCGCCGCAGGCCAAGGTCGGCAATGTCCGCCGCATGGGTGCAGAGGTCGTCTCCTTCGATCGCGTCCGCGACAAGCGCGAGGACGTGGTCAAACCCTACCTGGAACGCGGCATGGTCCTGGTGCCTCCCTTCGACGATCCTGCAATCATCGCAGGGCAGGGCACTGTCGGGCTCGAACTCATGCAGCAGGCGGTGGAACTTGGCGTTCGCCTCGATACGGTGGTGGTGCCGTGCGGCGGCGGCGGCTTGATTGGCGGTGTCTCCATCGCCGTCAAGGATGCGTCACCCGCCACGGCAATCTGGGGCGCGGAGCCTGAATATTTCGACGACACCCGCCGTTCGCTGGAAGCCGGCAAGCGCGTGGCCAACGAACCCGGCCACGATTCGTCCTGCGATGCCCTGATGACATCTGAGCCGGGTCTCATCACCTTCGAAATCAACCGCCGCAATCTTGCCGGTATCGTCGCCGTTTCGGAAAAAGCCGTTGCCGCTGCAATGCGCGATGCCATGGCCCACCTCAAGCTGGTGGTCGAGCCGGGCGGATCAGTGGCGCTTGCGGCACTTTTTTCCGGCCGCATCGACCTTAAAGGTAAGTGCCTGGCGGTTGTCCTGTCCGGAGGCAATGTCGACTTCGACGTCTATTCGCGCATGGTCGCTGGCGCCTGAATATCAGTCTAGAGTGCGCCGGAAGCGCAGCAACGCAAATCCAGCAAACAGAAGCACGAAGCCGAACAGCCACGCCACTTCGGTTGCGATTGAAGAGAGGCCCGCGCCCTTCAGCATCACCGCGCGCACGATGCGCAGGAAGTGGGTGAGGGGGAAGATTTCGCCCAGCCATTGCGCCCATTGCGGCATGCCGCTGAACGGGAACATGAAGCCTGACAAGAGGATCGAAGGCAGGAAGAAAAAGAAGGTGAGCTGCATCGCCTGCATCTGTGTCCGAGCCACGGTCGATATCGTGTAGCCGAGCAGAACCAACCCAAGCACGAAGACCAGAATCGATGACAGAAGCAGCGCCAGCCCGCCGACAAACGGTATGAAGAACAACAGCTTGGCGGCTATAAGCACGACCACGACCTGCACCGCGCCCACGCAGGCATAGGGCAACACCTTGCCCAGCATGATCTCCAGCGGGCTGGAAGGCATGGCGAGCAGGTTTTCCATCGTGCCGCGCTCGGTCTCCCGTGTCAGCGCGATTGATGTCATCATCACCATGGTCATCTGCAGGATGACGCCGAGCAGGCCGGGCACGATGTTGTATTGCGAAATGCCTTCCGGGTTGTAGCGCCGGTGCACCACCACATCGAGGCGGCTTTGCGCATTCTCGGCCGCCGTCGCCTGCTGGCCCTGCGCTCTCAGCAGCGCCTGTCCGGCAATGGTGCTCAGCGTCGAGATCGCGCCGCTCGCCACCGACGGATCGGTCGCGTCCGCCTCGATCAGGATCTGCGGATTGTCGCCGCGTTCCACCCGCCGTCCGAAGTCGGAGGGAATCGTGACCAGGAACGCCACCTTCCCGCTTGCCATCAGTTCGTCCGCTTCCGCTTCGGTTCGGGCGATGTAGCCGAACCGGTAGTAGTTGGTGTTCTCCAGCGCTGACACCATGGCGCGGGTGTACTGGTCGTTGCTCATCGAAAGCAGCGCCGCCGGCAGGCCCTTGGGGTCGTTGTTGATGGCAAAGCCGAACAGCACAAGCAGCGTCAGCGGGACGCCCAGCATCATGGCGAACGTCACGCGGTCGCGCCGCATCTGGATGAATTCCTTGCGCAGCAAGGCATTGAGACGCGCGAACGAAAAGACGCTGGTGACCGTCATCCCATATTGTCCTTCGCACCGGCCATGAACTGGATGAACACGTCTTCGAGACTGGTTTCTCCGGTGGTTATGCGCACGCCGGGGTAAATTCTTTCCAATACGGACAAGGTGTTTTGCAAGAGGGCGCGGTCGGAGCCCACGACATGCAGCGTCGCTCCGAACGGCGCAACCTGTTCGACGCCGGGCTTGCCGACAAGGGCTGCGGCAACCTTGTCCAACCGGTTGCCTTGCAGGATAAAGGTCGAAAGGCCGGCATTTTTCACCACGTCGTCAACGGTGCCGGTTGCCAGCATCTTGCCATAGGAAATGTAGCTGATGCGGTGGCAGCGTTCCGCCTCGTCCATGTAGTGGGTGGAGACAAGCACGGTCAGTCCGCTGCTCGCCAAAAGGTGGATTTCGTCCCAGAACTCGCGACGTGCCTTGGGGTCGACGCCTGCCGTCGGCTCATCGAGCAGCAAGAGCTTCGGCCGGTGCATGATGCACGCGGCGAGCGCCAGGCGCTGCTTCCAGCCACCTGAAAGCGTACCGGCAAGCTGGTTGCGGCGCGAGGTCAGGCCGAGGTCGGCGAGCGTGTCGGCGACGTATTTCTCGACAGGTTGCAACTCATAGAGCCGCGCCACGAATTCGAGGTTCTCGCCAATGGTCAAATCCTCGTAGAACGAGAATTTCTGCGTCATGTAACCGACTTCGCGCTTGATCTTCAGCGCTTCGTTCAAAAGGTTGTAGCCAAGCACCGTGCCGGTGCCTTCGTCAGGCGTCAGCAATCCGCACATCATGCGGATCGTCGTTGTCTTGCCGGAACCGTTGGGGCCGAGAAAGCCGACGATCTCGCCCTCGGCAACCGACATGGTGACATGGTCGACCACCGTCTTGTCGCCGAAGCGCTTGACCAGCCCGCGAACGTCGATGGCATTCATTGGCTGGCTTCCACCAGGCCCACATCGACGATCTGTCCGGGCTGCAGGATGGTCGCATTGCCCTCAGGGCGCGCTTCCACCAGGTAGACCAGCTTCTGCCGGTTATCGAGCGAATAGATCACCGGCGGCGTGAATTCGGGATCGGGCGAAACGTAGCTGACCCGCGCCTTGAGATCGTCCGCGCAGCCGTCGCAATTGACGGAAAGCTGCGAGCCGACCTTGATCGAGGAAAACGCATCCTGCGGCACATAGACCGTGAGCTTTACGGCCCCGTCCGGCAGGATGGAAACCACGGGCGCGGCCGGCCCTGCCGTGTCGCCGGGGTTGCGGATCACATCATCGATGCGGCCGGAAGAAGGGGCGGTCAAAAGGCGCTTGGACAGCCGCCACTTCGCATGTTCCAATTCCGCCTGCGCCTGCTTCACCTGGCCGCTTGCGGCCTTGATTTCCTCGGCGCGCGCCGGCAGGCCGGCAACGGCAAGGTTGGCCTCGCTCTGCCCGATCTGAGCCTGCGCCACTTCCACAGCGGTCCCCGCTTCATCCAGTTGCGCCTGCGTGGCGATGCCGCGCTTGGCAAGATCCTTCGTCCGGTCGAGCACGCGGCTGGCCTCATCCGCCTGGGCGTTGGCCGAGCGCACCGCGGCCTGCAGCACGGCGATCTCTTCCGGCCGCTTGCCCACCTGCAAATTGGCAAGTTGCGCCTCTGCCTGCGCCAGCGCTGCCTCTGCCTGCGCGACGGCAATCTGGGCGTCGGCGTTTTCAAGGGTCACCAGCGGCATGCCGGGCTCGACCCGGTCGCCGCGCTTGACGTTGATGTCTTTCACCTGCGCCACCTCGATCGGGGCAAGCAGAACATAATCGCCCTCGACATAACCGACAGCCAGCGGTGGCGGCTCAGAGCAGGCGGAAAACAACTGCATGGCCAGCGGGACGTAGCAGAAGAGGCTCATCTATTCGCATCCTTTCGCGCCGCCAGCAGGGCGCTGAGATTTACGCTTATCGCGCCAAGCACCTGACCGGCCTCCTTGTCGCCGATGCCGTCCCAGCCCATTCGTTTCAAAACCACTTCGCGGCCGATACGGAAATAGACCACTTGGCCGATCAGCGTGAAAACCGTGAGCCTCGTGCGCTCGCTTTCCGCCGGTTCGCCGGTCGCCTGTTCCCAGATCTGGCAAAGCCGCTTGTGCAACGGCTCGAACACGCCGTGATAGATACGATCAAGCGCATTGGTAGGTTGCGAGGTTTCGCGCAGCATGAAGCGGGCGATGTCGCCGGCCTCCGAGCTCACCACGAAAAAGCCGACCATGCGCTCCAGCGTCGCGAACATCTGCGCCTGGGCGACCTGCGCATCCGGCGGGCTGTTCGCGGCGGTGTGCACATTGCCAAGGGTCTGGGCCGCGATCTTCTGGATCGTCTCGACGATATGGTCGGCGGTCGCCGCGTGCAGGCCTTCCTTGCCGCCGAAATGATAGGCGATGGAGCCGATATTGGCCTTGGCGAGCGCCGCAATCTCGCGCGTCGAGGTGCCTTCGAAGCCTTGCCGTCCAAACAGCTTCAATGCCGCCTGGATGAGCGCTGCGCGGGTTTCGTCGGCGGCGGTCGAAACCGCACCGTGTTCAGCCGTCTTCTCCAGTCGCGCTCGCAACATATCGGTGATTTAATCAATCGATTGATTAAAGTCAATTTCACCAGCCAAACCGACCGCGAGCAGGTTGATTTGCGTTGGTTCACAGGCTTTAGTCCCGGCCATGGCCAAGGAAGTCGAACGCAAGTTTCTGGTGAAGGATGCCGCGTGGCGCGACGCCGTCGAAGACAGCATCGCCATAGTCCAGTTCTATCTGGCCATCTCCTCCGAGCGCTCCATTCGCCTGCGCATCTCCAACGGCAAGAGCGCCAAGCTGACACTGAAATTTGGCAGCGACCTTAATCAGCGCGACGAGTTCGAATATCCCGTCCCGCTGGCCGACGCCCACGAGATGCTGGGCTTTGCCATCGGCACAGTGATCCGCAAGACGCGCCACCATGTCAGGCACGAAAACTACCTCTACGAAGTCGATGTCTTCAACGGTGAGCTCGACGGCCTCGTCGTTGCCGAGCTCGAAACCATGGACAAGGTGGCGGATGCCCTTTTGCCGCCGTGGCTTGGCGAGGAAGTCACCGGCGAGCTGCGCTATTCCAATGCCTCGCTGGCGTTGAACGGTTTCCCGGAACGTGTGCTGCGATGAGGCATCTCATAGGCAGCCGGATGCCACGGCCGGAGGTTCGCTGACGCCATGACCGCCCCTGCCGAAACCTTTCTCGACAAGCTTGGCCGATGGATTGCCGGCCGCTTGCAGGCGGAATCCTCGGGCTACGAGCCTTATACGCCGTCCGATCCGAACACCTTGCGCCGCACGCTGGAGCCCGGCGACATCCTGCTGGTCGAAGGCAACCAGAAGATATCGGCGGCCATCAAATACCTCACCCAGTCCACATGGTCCCACGCCGCGCTCTATGTCGGCGATGCCTTGCCGGAGCCGGCGGACGGGTCGGAACGGCCGCGCCTCATCGAGGTCACCATAGGCGACGGCTGCGTGGCGGTGCCGCTGTCGAACTATCGCACCTACAACACCCGCATCTGCCGCGCGAGCGGCCTGTCGCCGGAAGACCGCGACCACGTCGTCTCCTTCATGATCGGCAAGCTCGGCCTGCGCTACGACCTCAAGAACATCGTCGACATGCTTCGCTACTTCTTCCCGACGCCGCCCGTCCCGGTCCGCTGGCGTCGCCGCCTGCTCGCCTTCGGCTCCGGCGATCCCACCCGCGCCATCTGCTCGACGCTGATCGCGCAGGCCTATGGCGAGATCCGCTACCCGATCCTGCCGGAAATCACGCTTGCGCCCGGCCGCGCCTCGGCGCAGTCGAACTATTCGCGCCGGGAAATCCTGCACATCCGCCACTATTCGCTCTACACGCCGCGCGACTTCGATCTCTCGCCCTATTTCCGCATCGTCAAGCCGACGCTGGAATATGGCTTCGACTACAAGGCGGTGGTGTGGGGGGAAACGCCTAACTCTATTCTGCCGGCACGCTCGCAACGTCCTTGACCGACGCCGCAAACTTCACCAGCGGCGGTTTCACCCCGTGCGTGATCAGCATCCGCCGCACCTGCGGTGATGCCCCGGCAATGTAGAAGCGCACGCCGGCCTTCCTCGCCTTGCGCGCCGTGCCTTCGATGACGTTCGCGGCGGTGGAATCGAGGAACGGCACTGCCGAGCAATCGAGGATGAACGTGCGCCGCTGGTCGGCGATGCGGTCGAGCACCGAACCCACCGTCGCCGCCGCGCCGAAGAAGAACGCACCGGAAATCCGGTAGACGACGGTGTCCGGGTCGGTTGAACTTGCCGCATCGTAGGCCTTGCGCTCGCCGTTCGTGTCGTCGGCGACATCGTCGACCAGAAGCGGCGTATGCGCCTCCACCTCCACTTGCCGCGCCATGCGTCCTATGAACAAGAGCGCCCCCAGCGCAAAGCCGACGACGATGCCGGTCGTGAGGTCGCGGAAGATCACCAGGCCGAAGGTAACCAGCAGCACGGCCGCATCGCCGCGCGAAGAAGCCAGAAGCGCCCGGAACGCCGGCCGCTCGATCATGTTCCAGGCGACGACTGCCAGCACGCCGGCAAGGGCTGCCAGCGGAATGTAGCTGGCGAGCGGTGCCGCCAGCAGCATGAACAACAGCAAGAACGCCGCATGCAGCATGCCGGAAACCGGTCCATGCGCACCAGCCCGCACATTGGTCGCCGTGCGCGCAATGGTGCCCGTCACGCAGATGCCGCCAAACAGCGCCGAACCGATATTGGCCGCGCCTTGCGCCACCAGTTCGCAGTTCGAGCGATGGCGTCGCCCGGTCATGCCATCCGCCACCACCGCCGACAAAAGCGATTCGATTGCTCCAAGCAGCGTGAAGGAAATTGCGTCCGGCAGCACGGCCACGATCTTTGCTGCATCGAAAGCGGGCAGCGACGGTTCCGGCAGCATCGACGGAATGCCGCCGAAGCGCGTGCCGATGGTCTCGACTTCGAGTCCGCCAAGCACCGCCACCAGCGAGCCTGCCGCAACGGCGATCAGCATGCCTGGCCATGTCGGCCGCCATTTTTTCAATCCGACGATGATTGCGCCTGTCAGCACCGCGATCCCCAGTGCCGAGGGGTTCAGGCTTGGCAGCGCCTTTGCCAGCACCATCAGCTTGGGGATGAGGTCGCCCGGTTCCTTGTCCGCCAGCGTCAGGCCGAACAGGTCGTGCAACTGGCTGGCGAAGATGATGACGGCAATGCCGGCGGTGAAGCCGACCGTCACCGGATAGGGGATGAACTTAATGTAGGTGCCGAGCCTGAGATACCCGGCCGCAACCATCATCAGGCCGGACATCATGGTGGCAAGGATCAGCCCGTCGACGCCGTGCCGGTCCACGGTCGCGGCGACCAGCACGATGAACGCGCCTGCCGGTCCGCCGATCTGGAAGCGGCTGCCGCCCAGAAGCGAAACGAGAAACCCGCCGACGATGGCCGTGAACAGGCCCTTTTCCGGCCCGACGCCGGATGCGATGGCAATCGCCATCGACAGCGGCAGCGCCACGATGGCAACCGTCAGGCCGGCAATCGCATCCGCCTTGAACTGGGCAAGGTGGTAGCCTTCGCGCAGCACCGTCACCAGCTTGGGCGTGTAAAGCTCGGAAAAACTCGCGGCTTTGTGCCGGCTCGTCTGGTCCATCGGTCTGCCTTCAAACCTCGAAGACAGCGGCGTCGGCATTTTTCAAGAAACGTCGGCGGCCGCTGTCGCGGCTTTGTGCAGACCCAAACCGGAAGGCTGGGATTGAAAAGGCCTAACGGCTCTTGAGGCGCACGCCCCGGCCGCCGCGCTCGCTTGCCTGGTTCTCGCCGATCAGTTCCACCCCGGCCTCGTCGAGCGCCTGGATGACCTTCATCAGCGTGTCCACCACGCCGCGTACCACGCCTTCGCTGGCTTCCATCCTCTGGATGGTTGGCAGCGAAACCCCGGCCCGTTCGGCGAGCGTCTTCTGGTCGATCCCGGCCAGTGCCCGCGCCGCGCGCATCTGCGCTGCTGTGATCACCGGTCAGACCTCCCGTCTAAGTCTGCAATACGCATATATGATACAGTCATAGTGATGTGTCAAACATAAGTATGGATATATGATACGTTATAGTTACTCATCGATCTCGGGCTCGCCGCGCCGCTGCAACAGGCGCGCCGCCAGCCACCACAGCATGGCCCAGGCAAAGCCTGCACACCAGCCTGCCAGCACGTCGGACGGCCAATGCACGCCGAGATAGATGCGCGACACGCCGACCAGAAGCGTGATGACCACGGCCAGCGACAGCACATAGATTTTCGTGGTTCGCCCATGCACCACGCGGCTTACAAGCGCTCCGAGCGTCAGGAAAACCAGCGCCGAGATCATGGCGTGGCCGCTCGGAAAAGAGAGCGAGGTTTCCTGCGCCAGATGCGTGACCAGTTCGGGGCGTGGCCGGTCGATGCCCGCCTTGAGCAGGCTCGAAAGCATCTGCCCACTGGCAATCGAGGCGATCACGAACAGCGCGGTCGCGGGCCGCTTGATCAGGAACAGGTAGATCGCCGCTGCCGCCGTGATCAGGGTCAGCACGCTGGCGCTGCCGAGCGCCGTGATGTCGCGCATTGCGCCTTGCAGCCATGCCGGACCTATCGGCATGTCGGGGTGCCCGGCAACGCGGAAGTAAAGCAGGATTTCGCTGTCCAGCGAATGGGGAGAGGCGTCGCGCGCCACTTCCATCAGTTCGAGAAACCCCCACATCCCGCCCGCGACGATGATGCCGGCGAGCAGCATCGGAAATTCCACTCGTTTGAGAACCGCCGCGATCCCGTTCATCTCGCCGTTTCCGTGCCTGTCATCGGCCTTGGAGATAGGGTCCGAGCGTGATCAGCGCCACTGCAACGATCGCCAGTACGATGCCTGCCGCCTGTAGCGAGGTCACGCGCTCGCTGAAGAAGGCCAGCGCCACGAGGTTGACCGCGACAAGCTGGATCACCGCCGACAGCGAAAACGAGATCGACATGCCGAACTCCTTGATCAGCTTCAGCATGATCAGGTTGCCGAGCGAATAGAGGATGAGCGTCAAGACGAGCTTGCCGAGGCTTGGCCCCAGCGCCCAGTATTTCGCGACCGTGGCCGCCAGCAGGAATATCGCGGTCGAAAGACCGAGCAGGAACATTCCCAATGCACTCATCGCTCGCTTCCCCAAAAATGGCGCTTCAAGGCGTTGTTTCTGAACCGCATGGCGCGGTCAAGTCGTCGGCCCTTGGCTTGTGGGGACAGCCGATTTTTGGTTCGCTGGTCATGAAACTGTGATCCGCCGCCGTTACCGGTTCGCCGCTGCAATGTTCCAGCCAATTTGAAAGCCAGAGGACAAGCCATGACCGAACAGACGGCGCACGAGGCGCAATTCCGCACCAGCCTGCTTGAGGAAAATGACGGGCCGGGCACCAATCCCACCGAAAACCGCACCATGGGCGAGATCATTGCCGCCCGCTTTTCGCGCCGCGGCTTCCTGAAGGGCTCGCTCGCGGTTTCCGCGATTGCCGCAACGGTCAGCCCGCTGGCGCTCATGACCGCTGAAAAGGCGCGGGCCGCCGGTGCTTCCGCCTTCACATTCGATGAGGTTGAGGCCGGCATCGACGACAAGCACCATGTCGCCGCCGGCTACGATGCCGACGTGCTGCTGCGCTGGGGCGATCCGCTGTTTGCCGACGCGCCCGAGTTCGATCCTGTGAAGCAGAACGCCGAGGCGCAGGCAAAGCAGTTCGGCTACAACAACGACTATGTCGGCTTCATCCCGCTGGAAGGCTCGTCCGAGCACGGCCTCCTCGTCGTCAATCACGAATACACCAACCCGCATCTGATGTTCCCCGGCCTCGTCACCCTTGGCGAGAAGGAAGGCAAGAAGGTGCTGGAGCAGGCTGCTCTCAGCAAGGAGCAGGTCGATATCGAGATCGCCGCGCACGGCGGCACCATCGTCGAGATCAAAAAGGACGGCGGCAAATGGCAGGTTGTCCGCGACGGCAAGTTGAACCGCCGCATCACCGCCAATACCGAGATGCAGCTTTCCGGTCCCGTCGCCGGCCATGATCGCGTCAAGACAAATGCCGACCCGTCCGGCCTGAAGGTGTTCGGCACCATCAACAACTGCGCCGGCGGCGTCACCCCTTGGGGCACCTATGTCATGGCCGAGGAAAACATCCACGGCTATTTCTCCGGCGAACTGCCGGCCGACCACAAGGAAGCCGGCAACTACAAGCGCCTCGGCATTCCCGAAGGCTCTTACGAATGGGCTGCCCACTACGACCGTTTCGATCTTGCCAAGGAGCCGAACGAGCCCAATCGCTTCGGCTGGATCGTGGAGGTGGACGTCAACGATCCGACCTCGGCGCCGAAGAAGCGCACCGCGCTTGGCCGTTTCAAGCATGAAGGTGCTGAATCTATCGTCGCCAGCGATGGCCGCGTCGTCTTTTATCTCGGCGACGACGAGCGCTTCGACTACGTCTACAAGTTCGTCACTGCCGGCAAGTTCAACCCGGACGACCGCGCCACCAACATGGACCTGCTCGACGAGGGCACGCTCTATACGGCCAAGTTCGCCGACGACGGCTCGGTCGAATGGCTCCCGCTCACCTTCAACGAGGGTCCGCTGACGGCGGAAAACGGCTTTGAGTCACAAGCCGACGTGCTGATCGAAACCCGCCGCGCCGCCGATTTGCTGGGCGCCACCAAGATGGACCGTCCCGAGGACATTCAGCCGAACGGCGTCACCGGCAAGGTCTATGTCATGTTGACCAACAACACCAAGCGCAAGGAAGATCAGGTCGACGCCGCCAATCCGCGCGCCAAGAACGCCTTCGGCCACATCATCGAGATCATCGAGGACGGCGGCGACTTCACTGCCACCAAGGGTAATTGGGAAGTGCTTTTGAAATGCGGCGATCCGTCGGTTGCCGAAGTCGGCGCGTCCTTCTCGACCGCCACCACCGCCAATGGCTGGTTCGGCATGCCGGACAACTGCGCCGTCGATTCAGCCGGCCGCCTGTGGGTCTCGACCGACGGCAACAACGCCAAGGATACCGGCCGCACAGACGGTCTGTGGGCGGTGGACACCGAAGGCGAGGCGCGCGCCACCTCGAAGCTGTTCTTCCGCGTGCCTGTCGGGGCTGAGATGTGCGGCCCGCTTTTCACGCCGAACGACGAAACCGCCTTTGTCGCGGTCCAGCATCCGGGCGATGGTGGCGAGGAGTGGGAAGGCTTTGGCCGCCCGTCCTACTACGAGGATCTTTCGACCCGCTGGCCGGACTTCAAGCCGGACATGCCGGTGCGTCCGGGCGTCGTGGTCATTACGAAACAGGGTGGCGGCAAGATCGCCGTCTGACCGGAACTTGAGGGCAGGGGCGGGCTTCGGCTCGCCCCAAAGCTTCGGTCGGAACTACGTCCTCAGCCTGTAGCCCGTCTTGAATATCCAGCCCACCACCGCGATGCAGGCAAACAGGAAGGCGAGCGTCATGCCGAGGCTGACGCCGAGCGACACGTCCGCCGTGCCGAAGAAGCTCCAGCGGAATCCGCTGATCAGGTAGACCACGGGATTGAACAGCGTGATCGTGCGCCAGATGCCCGGCAGCATGTCGATGGAATAGAACGATCCGCCAAGGAACGTCAGCGGCGTCACGATCAAAAGCGGCACCAGTTGCAGTTGCTCGAAGCTCTGCGCCCAGATGCCGATGATGAACCCGAACAACGAAAACGTCACTGCCGTCAGCACGAGGAAGCACAGCATCCATATCGGATGCTCGATGTGCAGCGGCACGAACAGCGAAGCGGTTGCGAGAATGATGAGCCCGATCGCCACCGACTTGGTCGCCGCCGCGCCCACATAGGCGATGACGATTTCCAGATAGGACACCGGCGCCGACAAAAGCTCGAAAATCGTCCCGACGAATTTCGGGAAATAGATGCCGAACGAGGCGTTGGAAATCGACTGGGTCAGCAGCGACAGCATGATCAATCCCGGCACGATGAACGCGCCGTAGCTCACGCCGCCGATCTCCGAGATGCGCGAGCCGATCGCCGCCCCGAACACCACGAAATAAAGCGACGTCGAAATCACCGGGGAGACGACGCTCTGCAAAAGCGTGCGCATGGTGCGGGCCATCTCGACCCGGTAGATGGCCCAGATCGCGTGGCGGTTCATGAGTGCCTCACCAAATTGACGAAGATTTCTTCGAGCGAGCTGTTTTCCGTATCGAGATCGCGAAACTGGACGCCTGCCGCCTCGAGGTCGCGCAAAAGCGAGGCGACGCCCGGCCGCTCGCTCTGGTTGTCATAGGTATAGGTCAGCGATCCGCCATCCTTGGCTAGCTCAAGCGCGTATTTCGAGAGCGCTGCCGGTATCGCATCCAGCTTCTGGCGCAGTTCCAGCCTCATCACCTTGCGGCCGAGCTTGCGCATCAGTTCGGTCTTGTCCTCGACCAGGACGATCTCGCCGTGATTGATGACGCCGACGCGGTCGGCCATCTCCTCGGCTTCCTCGATGTAATGCGTGGTCAAGATGATGGTGACGCCGCTTTCGCGCAGTCGCCGCACCATCGCCCACATGTCCTGCCGAAGCTCGACGTCCACGCCTGCCGTCGGTTCGTCGAGGAACAGGATTTGCGGCTCATGCGCCAGCGCCTTGCCGATCATCACGCGTCGCTTCATGCCGCCTGACAGCGTCGTCACCTTGGCGTCGCGCTTGTCCCACAAGGACAGGTCTTTCAGTATCTTGTCGACCAACTCGGGATTTGGCGGCTTGCCGAACAGGCCGCGGCTGAAGTTCAGCGTGGCCCGCACGGTCTCGAAGGCTTCCACCGTCAATTCCTGCGGCACCAGCCCGATCAGGGAACGCGCGGCGCGGTAGTCCGTGCTGATGTCGTGGCCGTCCACAGTAACCGTGCCGCCGGAGCGGTTGACGATGCCGCACACGATCGAGATCAGCGTCGTCTTGCCCGCGCCGTTAGGCCCGAGCAGGGCGAAGATCTCGCCGCGTCTTATCTCCAGGTTGACTGCCTTCAGAGCGTTGAACCCGGAGGCATAGATTTTCGAGACGCCTGAAATCGAAATGATTGGCTGCATGGGAACGGCTTTGGATTTGGAATGGATTTCTTTATCTGGCCCTGAATGTCGGTTTGCCGGAGGCAAAGTCAATGTCGCTCCTGACATCTCACGCCATTTCCTTTCTGGAACCAAAGCCGCCCGCTGCGAATTGTTCCCTGTCTGGCAATTCGCGCCGCAAGCAAACAGGGGGTTCCATGCTCAAGATCGTTTCCGCTGCCGCCGTTACGGGCCTTCTCATTGCCGGCAGCGCCTATGCGCAGGACGCCAATCGGGTTCCGCCGCCGGATGGCAAGAAACTCTCGGAGATCATTTCGAAGGTCGAGCAGCGCGACGGCTTCCGCTACATCAGCGACGTCGACTGGGACGACGGCGCCTACGAGGTCACGTACTACACCACCGACAAGGCCAAGGTGGAAATCAGGTTCGATGCCGTAACCGGCGAGCCCAAGTAACGGGAACGGCTGCGACCTTCCGCCTCGCGTGACGCCGCGCCGCTTTGACGGCATCGCCTTAAGCGCATAGCTTTCGCGTGGGAGAGCAGCCGGAGCCTTTTGCCAATGGACCCGCTCATTCTGTCGCGTATCCAGTTCGGAGCGAATATTTCGTTCCACATCCTGTTTCCCACCATCACCATCGCGCTCGGCTGGGTGCTCCTCTTCTTCAAGCTGCGCTACAACGCCACCGGCGACACCGCCTGGATGCGCGCCTACTTCACCTGGGTAAAGGTATTCGCTCTGTCCTTTGCGCTCGGCGTCGTCACCGGCGTCACCATGAGCTTCCAGTTCGGCACCAACTGGCCGGGCTATATGGAAACGGTCGGCAACATCGCCGGCCCCTTGCTCGCCTACGAGATCCTCACCGCCTTTTTCCTGGAAGCCGCCTTCCTCGGCATCATGCTGTTCGGTTTCCGCCGTGTTCCGAACCGCATCCACACCCTTGCCACAGTCCTCGTCGCCGGCGGCACAACCGTCTCGGCCTTCTGGATCATCGCGCTGAACTCATGGATGCAGACACCTGCCGGATTCGAAATGCGCGATGGCGTCGCGCACGCCGTCGACTGGTGGGCAATCGTCTTCAATCCCTCGATGCCGTATCGGCTGACCCATATGCTGATTGCTTCGGGCCTCACGGTATCGTTCCTCATCGCCGGCTTCTCGGCGCTGCGCTATCTCGCCGGCGACCGTTCCGATTCCATGTGGAAGGCGCTTCGCACCGGCGTTTTTCTGGCCGCCGTTCTCATCCCCGTTCAGATTTTCGTCGGCGACCAGCACGGCCTCAACACGCTGGAGCATCAGCCCGCCAAGGTCGCCGCGATGGAGGCGAATTGGCATACCGGGTCGAACATTCCGCTAGTGCTGTTTGCAATCCCGGATGAGAAGGCGAAGGAAAATCGCTTCGAGATCACGGTGCCCAACGGCGCCAGCCTCATCCTTACGCACAGCATAGACGGCGTGGTCCCCGGCCTCGATCAGTTCGAAGGCAATCATCCGCCGGTCTTTCCCGTCTTCTGGGGCTTTCGCATCATGGTCGGCACCGGCCTGCTGATGCTGGCCGTGTCGTGGTCAGCCGCTTATTTCCTGCGCCGCCGCCGCAGCCTGCCAAAGCCTTTGGCCCTTCTCATGGTGCCGATGGCGCTGTCGGGATGGGTCGCGACGCTGGCCGGTTGGTACACCACCGAAATCGGCCGCCAGCCGTGGCTGGTCAGCGGCATTCTCAAGACCGCGGACGCGGTCGGTCCGGTTGCCGGAAGCCATGTCGCGCTTACCTTGGCCGTCTACCTCATCCTCTACGCGGCCCTGCTGGTCACCTATCTCGGCGTGCTGGTGCATCTTGCACTGAAGGCCGCGAAGGATGGCGACACCTCGCCCTTGCCGGGCGTGCTCAACGCCCCGCTCTCGCAACCGGCGGCAGGAGAGTGAAATCATGACCTTTGACTGGCCAACCCTTCTCCCGCTGATATTCGCCGGCCTCATGGGCCTCGCCATCCTGATCTATGTCGTGCTCGACGGCTTCGATCTCGGCATCGGCATCCTGTTCAACTTTGCCGACGATGCGGAAAAGGACACCATGATCGCCGCCATCGGCCCATTCTGGGATGCCAACGAAACCTGGCTGGTGTTGGCGGTAGGCCTTCTGCTCGTCGCCTTTCCACTGGCCCACGGCGTCATCCTCACTGCCCTCTATCTGCCCACCTTCCTTCTGCTTGTCGGACTGATCCTGCGCGGCGTCGCTTTCGACTTCCGCGCCAAGGTGCCTGCGGGCCGCAAGCATCGCTGGAACCGCATCTTCTTCGCCGGTTCGCTCATCGCTTCGCTGGCGCAGGGCTACATGCTTGGCGTCTATGTCCTTGGGCTGGAGACCGGCCTTGCCGCGATGGCATTCGGCGCCTTGGTGGCGCTCTGTCTAGCGGCCTCTTATGCCGCGATGGGCGCCGCCTGGCTGATCTACAAGACCGAAGGCGCCTTGCAGAAAAAGGCGGTGCGCTGGCTGCGCTCGACACTGGTCCTCACCGTGCTCGGCATGGCCGCAATCTCGCTGGCCACGCCCTTTGCCAGCACGCGCATCTTCGACAAATGGTTCGTCTGGCCGCAGATGCTTTATCTGTCGCCATTGCCCATTCTGTCCGCGTTGCTGTTCATCTGGCTGTGGCGGCAGACCTTCCATCTGCCCAAGGAAAACGACCGCCATTCCATCATCCCGTTCCTTACGCTCGCTGCGATCTTCGCGCTCGGCTTCGCCGGCCTCGCATGGTCGTTTTATCCCTTCGTGGTGCCGGACCAACTCACCATCTGGCAGGCTGCTGCGGCTCCTGAAAGCCTGGCCATTATCCTCGTCGGCACTGTTTTCGTGCTGCCGATCATCATCGCCTATTCGTTCTATTCCTACCGCGTCTTCGGCGGCAAAGCCGGCGATCTGACTTACGACTAGCGCACGCCCACCGGATATTAACGAATGGTTTCCAGCGCATCGTTTCGTCCGTAACAGATGTGACATTTGTGCTACTCTCGGCGCTGAAGTGCTCTCTAAACCCTTCCGTTTTCGCTCAACTTTCACAATCCTGATTGTCAATCGCCACCGCTTGGCGGAAGGATAGAGAAAGTGAAGGCACGAATCGGAGAGGGGTCTCCGTCTGCGTCAAGCGCAGTTCTGGTCTCTGCCTTCTGACTGGAGAATACGGATGAATATCAAGAGCGTCCTTTTCGGTTCCGCTGCGGCCCTGATCGCAGTTTCCTCGGCCCATGCAGCCGACGCCGTCGTCGTGGCAGAGCCGGAACCCGCGGAATACGTCAAGATTTGCGACGTCTATGGCGCTGGCTACTTCTACATCCCCGGCACCGAAACCTGCCTGCGCGTTGGCGGCTATGTCCGCTACGACATCGGCGTGGGTGACCGCGAGGGCGTTCAGAACGTTACGGACCACCGCGGGGGCGGGTTTAACGATACTTACTGGAAGCAGGGCCGTTTCGCCCTGATGACATGGACAGGTTCGGAAACCGAACTCGGCACGTTGAAGACCTACACGGAAACCCGCTTCAACTTCGGCAACACGCCCGGCGATTATGATCCGGCTGTTGTCGATCCTGCGGATGCTGACAATTGGCAGGCGCGCAACTCGGAATGGTCTCTTAACTTCGCTTGGATTCAGCTCGGCGGTCTCCGCATCGGTAAGGACGAGTCGGCGTTCGACACCTTCATCGGCTATGCCGGCGGCGTCATCGACGACACTCTCGTGCCTTACGGCGATTTCGACACCAACCTGATCAGCTACTACTTCGACGGCGGCAATGGCTTCACCGGCGTGGTTTCGCTGGAAGAAGGTTCCGGTGACGAGACGATCGACAGCTACGTCCCGCACGTCGTGGTCGGCGCCAAGTACGAGCAGGGCTGGGGTGCAGTCTCCGCCGTTGGCGCCTACAACAGCAACTGGGAAGAGTGGGCCGGCAAGGTTCGTCTCGACGTCAACGCTGGCGATAGCCTGACCCTGTTCATCATGGGCGGTTACGGCACCGACGACAACGCTGCGACCAACTTCTACAAGCTTTGGGACGGCAACTGGGCTGTCTGGGGCGGCGGTAGCTACACCGTCAACGACAAGACCACTTTGAATGCTCAGCTGTCCTATGACGAAGGCGAGACATTCGGCCTTGCAGCCAACGTGGCGTACGAGGTCGTTTCCGGCCTGACCGTTACGGCGGAAGTCGACTACTACAACAAGTCGACCACTGACGTTCGCCCGGTTTCGGAAGACGGCATCGGCGGCATCCTCCGCTTCGAGCGCGCCTTCTGATCTGATTATCCGGGGCCCATCCCCAGAGAACACTTCGAAACGCCCCGCTGCCACATGGCCGCGGGGCGTTTCTTTTGGCGGCCGGTCCGCTTGCGGCAAGGTTTACCATATCGCCAGCTTGGCTGACCGCCGGGCGCAGCCTTGGCTACCTTCGCTGTATTTGACGTCAGCTCTTGCTGGCAGCCATGACCAGCACCGGTTTCTCGCTATAGAGCGTCGGGAACAGTGCCTTCAGGTTCTCCACCTTCGGCAGGTCGTTGTAGACGATATAGGGGTAGGTCGGGTTGAGCTGGAGGAAATCCTGGTGATAGTCCTCGGCCGGATAAAACGCCTTGCCGCTTTCAAGCGTTGTCACGATCGGCCTGCCAAACAGTTTGGCCTTGTCGAGTTGGGCGATGTAGCTTTGCGCAACCTTTTCCTGCTCGGCGTTTTCCGTGAAGACTGTTGAGCGATACTGCGTTCCACGGTCCGGCCCCTGGTAGTTGAGCTGGGTTGGATTGTGCGCCACCGAGAAATAGACCTGGAGCAACTGGCCATAGGTGACCTTCGACGGGTCGTAGGTGATCTCGACCGATTCCGCATGTCCGGTGCGCCCGCTGCCCACCGTCTCGTAGACCGCGTCGTCGGCGCTGCCGCCGGCATAGCCTGATACGGCGTTGGTCACGCCCTTGACGTGCTGGAACACACCTTGCACGCCCCAGAAGCAGCCGCCGGCGAACACCGCCTTCTCCAGGCCGGGCTTCACCTGTTCGTCAAGCGATGGCGGCGGGATCACCACTGCCTCTTCAGCTGCCAATACTGGTGTTTGCCACAGCGCAATCGCGCCGAGTGCAAGCAATCCCGCCATCAGGCTCCGATTGCTATGGAAGGATCGTTTGGTGGGATCGGTCATGCGATATCTCCTTCAACTGGGAGTTTCGGGCGGAGCGCTCGCGTCTGCCGCAAAGCATAGAACGGAACGCTCCGCCGCGCGTCTCACAACTGCGTGCGCGTTCTCTGCTCAGTTCGAGCTTGCCGGCTTCATCGCGTCCGTGCTCATCGCGTCGCCCTTCATCGCCATGTCGTCGCAGGCCTTCATCGCCTCGTCCTTCTTCATGGCGTCGGTTTCCATGCCGGCCTTCGCCATGCAATCGGCTTTCATCGCATCCGTCGCCATCGGGTCGGCAGGCTTCATGCTGTCGGTCGCCATGCTGTCCGTCGCAGGCTTCATCGCATCCTCGGCGAAAGCCGGTACGCCTGCGAACAGGAAGATAGAGGCAACTGCAAAGCTGATCGCCGATAGTGAATTGGTGCGTGTCATGTTGTTCTCCCGTGGCCGGTGCGGCTGCCTGCCGCCCCTTGGATGAGGTTGCGGCGCCGCCGCACGGCCACCGCAGGCCGGGCGTCGCCAACTCTTTGGCAAGGCCGGGTCCTGCTGGTATTTCGCCGCCCGGTCGCAAATGTTACGCTCAGCTATCGACACGCTTTCGTGATCGGGCTGCGGTTTACTTCGACAAAATCGCCCAGCACGTAACAGTGACGGCCCTGCCGACGAATAGCATTGTGGGAAGCGCTTATTGACCAGACCCGACGACGCCGAGCTTGCCGGATTGCTCAGGGCCGCGATGGCCGGCGACGAGCGGGCCTATCAGCGCTTCCTGTCGATGACGGCGTTGCGCGTGCGCGCGCTGGCAAGACGGCTGGCCACACCGGGCGGCGGGGTAGAGGCGGAAGACATCGTGCAGGATACGTTGCTGGCCATCCATCTCAAACGGCACACCTGGCGTCAGGATGAGCCCGTCCTGCCGTGGATATTCGCCATCGCCCGCTTCAAGGCCATCGACGCCTTCCGCCGGCGCGGCCGCAGGATCGAACTCGACATCGCCGATTTTACCGACATCCTTCCCGCGCCCGAAAGCGAGGCGATCAGCCAGCGCGACCTTGGCCGCGCGCTTGATACGCTCACCCCTTCGCAGAAGGCCGTCGTCGCCTCTATTTCGGTCGAGGGCCAATCCATAGCCGAGACGGCGGATGCGCTCGGCATGACCAACACCGCCGTGCGCGTGGCGCTTCACCGCGGCCTTGCCGCGATTGCCCGGCGCTTCGGGGAGCGATGACATGAAGACCGACGACCTCATCGCCGCTCTGGCCAAGGATGCCCGCGCAAGTGGTCCGTCCGCCACCGCTCTGCTGGCGGGCGGCGTCGCCGTCGCCATCGTGCTGGCGGCAGTCGCCTTTTTCGGCATGCTCGCCCCGCGCCCGGATATCCACGCCGCCGCTGCCACGCCGCGCTTCCTGCTGAAGTTCGTCATCACCGCCACGCTTGCGCTCACCGCTCTCGCGGCGGCCTCCGCCCTTTCGCGCCCGCAGGCCGGTTCGCGCTTCCTCGGCCTGCTCCTCGCCGCACCCGTCCTGCTTGCCGCCGCAGTCATTTCGGAAATGATGCTGGTGCCGATGCCGGACTGGCCGGCCCGCTGGATCGGCAACAGCAACATGCTCTGCCTCGTCTTCATCCCGCTGATCGGCCTTGCCCCGCTCGCCGTCCTGCTCGCCGCCATGCGCCGCGGCGCGCCCGCCCGTCCGCGCCTGGCCGGTGCCGTTGCGGGCCTTCTGGCCGGCGGCATCGCCGCCACTTTCTACGCCGCGCACTGCACCGACGATTCGCCGCTTTTCGTCGCCACCTGGTACAGCATCGCCATCGTCGCGCTTGCCGGCCTCGGCGCGCTTGCCGGCGGCCGCGCCCTGCGCTGGTAGAACTCAGCCTCCCGCGCTTGCCGCCGCGCGGCCTGCCTGATAAAGCCCGCGGCCATGACCACACCGCTCGACCACATCCGCAACTTCTCCATCGTCGCCCATATCGACCATGGCAAGTCCACGCTCGCCGACCGCCTGATCCAGCTCACCGGCGCCATGGATGCGCGCGAGATGGCCGGCAAGGAGCAGGTGCTCGACAACATGGACATCGAGCGCGAGCGCGGCATCACCATCAAGGCCCAGACCGTGCGCCTCGCCTACAAGGCCAAGAACGGCGAGGACTACGTCCTCAACCTCATCGACACCCCCGGCCACGTCGACTTCGCCTATGAGGTGTCGCGCTCGCTCGCCGCCTGCGAAGGCTCGCTTTTGGTCGTCGACGCCTCGCAGGGCGTGGAAGCGCAAACGCTCGCCAACGTCTACCAGGCCATCGACAACAACCACGAGATCGTCGTCGTCCTCAACAAGATCGACCTGCCCGCCGCCGAGCCCGAGCGCATCCGCGAACAGGTCGAGGAAGTCATCGGCATCGATGCCTCGCAGGCCGTGCTGGTCTCTGCCAAGTCCGGCCTCAACATCGAGGCCGTGCTGGAGGCCATCGTCCACCAGTTGCCGCCGCCGCGCGAAGGCGATGCCTCAAAGCCGCTCAAGGCCATGCTGGTCGACAGCTGGTACGACGCCTATCTCGGGGTCATCGTGCTTGTGCGCGTCATCGACGGCGTCCTGCGCAAGGGCCAGACCATCCGCATGATGGGCACCGGCGCGAAATACCCGGTCGAGCGCGCCGGCTTCTTTACGCCCAAGATGGTGCAGGCCGACGAGATCGGCCCCGGCGAGTTCGGCTTCATCACCGCCTCGATCAAGGAAGTGGCCGACACCCGCGTCGGCGACACCATCACCGAGGACCGCCGCCCGACAGCCGAGGCGTTGCCCGGCTTCAAGCCGGCGCAACCGGTGGTGTTCTGCGGCCTGTTCCCGGTCGATGCCGCCGACTTCGAGGATTTGCGCGCCGCCGTCGGCAAGCTGCGCCTCAACGACGCCTCCTTCTCCTATGAAATGGAAACGTCGGCAGCGCTCGGCTTCGGCTTCCGCTGCGGCTTCCTCGGCCTGCTGCACCTCGAAATCATCCAGGAGCGGCTGGAGCGCGAGTTCGACCTCGACCTCATCGCCACCGCGCCCTCGGTCGTCTACCGCATGCATCTCACCAACGGCGAGATGAAGGAACTGCACAACCCCGCCGACATGCCGGACGTGGTCAAGATCGACCACATCGAGGAGCCGTGGATACGCGCCACCATCCTCACGCCCGACGATTATCTCGGCTCCATCCTGAAGCTCTGCCAGGACCGCCGCGGCATCCAGGTTGACCTCTCCTATGTCGGCAAGCGCGCCATGCTGGTCTACGACCTGCCGCTGAACGAAGTGGTGTTCGATTTCTACGACCGCCTGAAGTCGATCTCGAAGGGCTACGCCTCCTTCGACTACCATTTGACCGACTACAAGGAAGGCGACCTCGTCAAGATGTCGATCCTCGTCAACGAGGAGCCGGTCGATGCGCTCTCCATGCTGGTCCACCGCACGGCGGCGGAAAAGCGCGGCCGCACCATGTGCGAGAAGCTGAAGGACCTGATCCCGCAGCACATGTTCAAGATCCCGATCCAGGCTGCCATCGGCGGCAAGGTCATTGCCCGCGAGACGATCTCGGCGCTACGCAAGGACGTGACCGCCAAGTGCTACGGCGGCGACGTCACCCGCAAGCGCAAGCTGCTCGACAAGCAGAAAGAGGGCAAGAAGCGCATGCGCCAGTTCGGCAAGGTCGACATCCCGCAGGAAGCGTTCATTCAGGCGCTCAAGATGGGGGATAATTGAGAAGCCGGTTTGCCTTTTGGAGCAGTCTAGTTACAGTTTATCGAAATCGAGGTAGGTATACACGTATCCGTCGCGCTTCGTAGCATAGCTCGATTCTCGGCAAGGGTAGTTTGCACTCCAAACTCCGGCTGCCAAACTGGCAGACTTCTGTTCTCCAGCAACGGTGAGGCCTGAGGCCAAGGATTTTTCAGGGATTTCAATTCCTTGCTTAAACCAGACGCCCATTGAGTATAGCGGCGCACTCGCACGTCCTTTATCTATCATGGTGTCTCGGCTTTTTGCGAAACCAATTGGCCTAGTTGTCAGATTGATCCATCTAAAAGCCGCAGCTTCCATCGACACGCCCACTAGGTTCGACAACTCGGTAACGGCTTCGTGTTCAAAGACCCTCTCCATGTCGAACTGACGAACGATGTCCGGTGGGATTAGGAGTTGTGATGCGAATGCATTTGCTTCAGCCTCAAGTGAATAGTTTTCGAAGTCGTTCAAATTTTCAAACGTACATTCAAACCGATCTCGAATTAAACGGTGGGCTATAAAATGCCCTATCTCGTGAGCGAGAGTAAAATTGCGCCGAGGCGGATAGTCTATACTGGTATTGATCCCAATGACCCAATCTCTCGACTTTCCCTGACGGACCATTAATCCTTCAAAGGAAGGAAACGTATCGTGGACAATTTCGCATTTGTCCCCGGACGAAGCTGGTAACACGATTTCTTGGAAAGCTAGTTGAAGATCAATCTTTGTCGACCCTGGGCCGTGGTCGCGCCAGAGACTAATAATCCTGTTTGCTTCCTTTAGGATTTTTACCATCGCGGATTGTATCTGCGATTCGGAAAAGCTTGTCTAAGTCGTCTTGCGATAAACCCCGAGCAGCTAGTCCTCTAGCTAGCGCGATTTGGACGTGTCTTTGGGTTGGGACGGCATTGCTGTCGTCAATTAGAAATTCTGCGGAGACGTCCAGAACTTCAGCCAACTTCAATAGCAACTCGCCCGACGGTTTTGCAGGACGTTTGTTTTCGAGCTGCCAAACGTAGGCCTTTGTTGACCCGATACGCTCGGCTAACGCGTCAAGAGTCAGGCCCTTGGCGATCCGTCTAGCTCGAACTTTCTCACCGAAAGCGTCTGACAATGTGAATTCCGTGAAAGAGGTGCAGAGAGGGCTTGACAGTATCACAACCGCTATACTAATCCAAGTATCGTGATCGCTATACATTTGTGTAGCGGTCGCAATCCTTCCAGCCGGGCTGTTGCCCATTGAATGAAAGATATTGCAATGTATCGCTTCCGCATCAAAGACGCCGCTGGCGGCCAGTATCGCGTACAGTTCACCTACAACTCCGAAGTGATGGTCTGGTCTGAGAACTATGCCTCCAAGACCGGCGCCCTTAATTCTATTGCGTCGATCAAGGCCAACGCCGGCTCCGCACCGATCGTCGATCTGACCATCGGCGAATCCGGCTCCGGTTATCGCTTCGAAATCGTTCAAGCCTCGAACGGTCAGTACTACACCCGCTTCAAGGCATCGAACGGCGAGACGATGGTTCATTCCGAGAACTACACGTCAAAGCAGAACGCCAAAAACTGCGCGGCGTCGGTGAAGCAGAATGCCAAGGACGCCGTGACCATCGATGAGACGGCCTCGAAGGCTGCCTAGCTCAAGACATGCGGAAAGGAGGTGATCCATATGCCCCGCAAATCGAACCGCGAAGTAACCAGCGCTCGCGCAGCATCCGCTGCGTCGAAGGTGTTGCGCAATCCCCACTCGTCGAAGGCGGCAAAGACTGCCGCCGCCTCGGCGCTTACCCAGCGCCCGAACCGCAGCAAGTAACAAACTAGGGCGTGGCGAGATGTTCGCCGCGCCCCTTTTCTAGGAGAACGCGATGAAAGGCATCAAGAAAATCCGGCCGCCTCGCCCACCGAAGCCGGTCGACCGAATTCAGAATATTCAGACCATTCGCCCCATTGGAAAATCCAAGTGGATCAAAGCGCATTGGCGTTGGGACTACGACCGGCATGCGTGGGAATGGGTACTCGGTCACTGGAGCAAATGAGTTCGTAACCCCCGCTGCATGGTGTCGCGGATGTCGAAATGCTCTTCGTACCAGACCAACCGCGTTACGCCGTAGCGGGCAGTAAAGCCGGAGCCCTTGCCGTCCTTTAGTTCGGGCATGCGCGTGGCTACTATGCCGATGTGGTCGAGTAGGCTGCGCTGTGGGAAAGCCTCGCCATGAACCAACAGGATGGCAACAAGCGCGTCGCCTTTGCCTGAATGGACATCTTTCTCGGCCTCAACGGGGCGCGGCTTGAGGCCGAACCGGACGACGTGATCGCCTTCATCTACCGCCACCTCGAAGCCGACACATTCCGCAAACCGGTGCTGGAGGAGTGGCTGCGGACGCATGTCGTGCCGTTGGTGCCGTAGAAACCCAAGCGCAACCCCTCCGCCTCGTCATCCCGGCCAAGGGAGCGATAGCGACTGCGAGCCGGGATCCATTCCGTGACCTTTCGGCAGTGCGCAAGCAGTGCAAAACCCCTGCGCTCACTCACCCCTCATCCGACCTCGCTTCGCTCGGCCACCTTCTCCCACAAGGGGCGAAGGGGAGGCTCGCGCAACCGCATATGCCAATCGCAAACTTTCCGGATAGGCTGTGGCGTCGATGACGGCCTACCTTCGCCCCTTGTGGGAGAAGGTGGCCGAGCGAAGCGAGGTCGGATGAGGGGTGTCTGGCGCGAATGTGGACAAATCCGTCCACACTCACCTCCCAACCCCTTGTTCCCACTCACTTCTGTAAAAATCTTTCACCCCACTTTTCCCCACCCTCTCCGCCTCCCCCATAATCCGTCCCATCGCCCTTGCGGGAGACCTGGTGCGCACCGGGTATCAGGGAAGGGTGTCGGTGCCGGATTGGTCGCATGACGGTGTGCGGCTGGGTGATGAGCCCCCAAGTCCGGGCCTCGACCGGGCCTTTCAGCGTGAGTGCTGCTCCCCTGGTGAGGCAAGACCACCGGACGGGCGGCCGCAAGGCCGCACTACTTAACTAAACGAGCGACCGAACGGCCGCCCGTCCTCCCGACCTCTCATCAGAGGTCAGTTCTTTGACAATGGCCAGACGGCTTTAGCCGGGCGTGGCAACCAGAGTGCATACCCCCTCACCGGTTCGCTGCGCGAACCACCTCTCCCCCGTTCCGAGGGAGAGGAAAGAGAGCGCGATGCGTGCCACCGCGTTTCCTCGCCCCTACGAAGTGGGGGAGAGGTGGTGAGCGAAGCGAACCGGTGAGGGGGTGTGGCAAATACAAAACGGGAAGCTTAGGCCGGACAAATCTACCGGGCAGAAAGGCAACACGCCCCCCACAGCGCCCAGCGCCTAGTTGGCGAAGGGCCGTGCCACGACAATGAGGCCAACGACGGGCTCGAGGCGGTCCTTGCGGATGACCTTTTCCTCCAGCGACAAAACGGCAAGACCGTTCACCGAAAGCAGCCTGCGAAGATAGCTTTCCGAGTGCGCATAGCGGCGCGACGGCTGCAAGGCATAGTCGCCCGGCGCGGCCAGTTTCTCGACGGAGAAGGCAAACAACCCGTCGGCGGCAAGCAGCGGGGCGATCCTGCCGAAAATGTTGTCGAGCGCGCCGAGATACATGAAGACATCGGCGGCGGTTATGAGATCGGCCTTGGGACCGCTATGGGAAAAGACCTGCAGGTCGGCCTTGGCCAGATGGTCGTAAAGGCGCTTGGCCTCGGCCTTCTTCAACATGCTGGCGGAAATGTCATAGCCCTCCAGCCGCTCGACGAAAGGCCGCAGCATCTCGCCCATCAGGCCGGTGCCGCAGCCAAGGTCGAGCGCGAGGCCGAACATGCGCCCGCCCTGCAGGTGGATCGCTTCGGACAGCAGCGCCGGCACGCGGTAGGCCAACTTCTCGACCAGCGCGGCATCGAAGGTGTCGGCATACTGGTCGAACAGGGTCTCGACGAAGGCCGAGGGGGGCGTTGCAAGATCCGTCGCTTCGCCAATCAGCCCAAGCCGCAAGGTGGCGCCAAGCCGGTCGGACGGGTCGAGCGCCAGCACCTTGTTCCAGGCCAACGCCGCCTGCTCGATGCGTCCGGCGGCCTCCTGCATCTCGCCCAGCAGGAACCAGCCGGCCGCCCAGCCGGGCGCAAGCGCCAGCGCCTCCAGCATGAGATCGGCTGCCGGGGCATGGTCGCCCGCGGCATGCAGCATTTCCGCAAAATCGGCACGACGGTCGGCGATCAGGTCGCCGGACGAGGCCTGGAGCGGTTTCATGGCGAACGGGTTCCGCCGGCAGGAATTGCCGGGAGCGCTGCTATGCTTGAGGATTTGGCGGATTTCAAGATGGTGTCAGCAGGCTGACGACGCGGCCTTCACGAACGGCTGGAATTGCCTATGTTTCAGCGATGCGCGCCAGCGACCTGCTTCATCCCCGCCCCGAAGGGCTTTACTGCCCGCCCGGCGATTTCTTCATCGATCCGGTGCGGCCGGTGGAACGCGCACTGATCACGCACGGCCATTCCGACCACGCCCGCGCCGGCCATCGCTCGGTCATGGCCACACGCGAAACGCTTGCCATCATGGCGCTGCGCTATGGCGAAGGCTTTGCCGGCACGACGCAGGAGGCAAAGCTTGGCGAGCGCGTGACGCTGAACGGCGTCGAAGTCTCGTTTCACCCGGCTGGCCATGTGCTCGGATCGGCACAGATCCGCGTCGAGCATCAGGCAACGCGCATCGTCGCATCCGGCGACTACAAGCGGCAGCCGGACGCAACCTGCGCGCCGTTCGAGGTGGTGCCGTGCGACGTGTTCATCACCGAGGCGACCTTCGGCCTGCCTGTGTTTCGCCATCCGCCGGACCATCACGAGATCGACCTGCTGCTGAAATCGGTGGCGCAATTTCCCGAGCGCTCGCATCTGGTCGGAGCCTATGCGTTGGGCAAGGCGCAACGGGTTATGAAGCTGCTGCGGCAGGCCGGCTACGACAAGCCGATCCACATCCACGGCGCGCTGGCGAAGATCAGCGACTATTATCAGGCGACAGGCATCGACCTTGGAACGCTTTCGCCGGCGACTGTCGAAAGTGGCGGCAGGGCGGACTTCGCCGGCGCGGTGGTGATCGGACCGCCGTCTGCCTTTTCCGACCGATGGGCGCGGCGCTTTCCCGATCCGGTTTCCTGCTTTGCGTCGGGCTGGATGCGCATTCGCCAACGCGCCAAGCAGCGCGGCGTGGAACTGCCGCTGATTATTTCCGACCACTCGGACTGGGACGAGCTGACGGCGACCATCCACGATACCGGCGCTTCCGAAGTGTGGGTGACGCATGGCCGCGAGGAAGCACTGGTGCGCTGGTGCGAACTCGAAGGCATCGCCGCGCGGCCGCTGCATCTCGTCGGCTACGAAGACGAGGGGGATTGAGCATGACGGCCGAGACCATGCGGCGTGAAAAGCCATGAACCGCTTTGCCGAACTGCTCGACCGGCTGGTGCTGACGCCGTCGCGCAACGGCAAGCTGACGCTCTTGACGGACTATTTCCGCACCGTCGAAGACCCGGATCGCGGGCTGGCGCTGGCGGCGATCACCGGCAATCTCGACATTGCCGCGGTGAAGCCCGCAATGCTGCGCACGCTGGTTGCCGAGCGCATGGACCCGGTGCTGTTCGGCTATTCCTACGACTATGTCGGCGACCTCGCCGAGACCGTGTCTCTGGTGTGGCCTGCGGCGAAGGATGCGCAAGGTGCAACCGTGCCGACGCTGGCCGAAGTGGTGCGGCAGTTGCAGGCGGCAAGCCGCTCCGACGGACCGAAAGTTCTGGCGAGGCTGCTCGACGAGGCGGACGTCTCGGCCCGCTTCGCCATCATCAAGCTGGTCACCGGCGGCCTGCGCATCGGCGTGTCGGCCCGGCTCGCCAAACAGGCGCTCGCCGATTTTGGCAAGGTCGACGTCGCCGAGATCGAGGAGCTTTGGCATGGGCTTACCGCGCCCTATGCAGACCTTTTCGCATGGCTGGAAGGTCGCGCAGCCAAGCCGCAGAGATCGGCGCAGGCGTTGTTTCGGCCTGTCATGCTGGCCAATGCGGTCGGCGACAGCGACCTCGACAAGCTCGATCCGGCCGACTACGCGGCCGAATGGAAATGGGATGGTATCCGCGTGCAGGCGGTGCGCGAAGGCGGCGTGCATCGGCTGTACTCACGCACCGGCGACGATGTTTCGGGCGCGTTTCCCGACCTTGCCGAGGCGATGGATTTTTCCGGCGCGATAGACGGCGAACTGCTGGTCGGCACGCCTTCGGCCACCGGGAGCTTTTCCGACCTGCAGCAGCGGCTGAACCGCAAGACCGTGTCGCCAAAGATGCTGCGCGACTACCCGGCCTTCATGCGATGCTACGATCTCTTGCAGACCGAGGACGAAGACCTGCGCGGGCTTCCCTTTGCGGAACGGCGTCAGCGGCTGGAAGCGTTCGTCGAACGTCTCGATCCGGCGCGCTTCGACCTGTCGCCGCTGGTCGGGTTCGGAAACTGGCAGGAACTTGAGGCGGTGCGCGCCGCACCGCCGCATCCGATCATCGAAGGGGTGATGCTGAAGCGGTGGGACTCGGCCTATCTGGCCGGGCGGCCGAAAGGGCCGTGGTTCAAATGGAAGCGCGACCCGCATACGGTCGATGCCGTCTTGATGTATGCCCAGCGCGGCCACGGCAAACGCTCGAGCTTCTATTCCGACTATACGTTCGGGGTCTGGTCGGGACCGGAAGGCGCGGAGGAATTGGTGCCGGTCGGCAAGGCCTATTTCGGTTTCACCGACGAGGAATTGCGCCAGATCGACAAATATGTGCGCGACAACACCATCGAACGCTTCGGGCCGGTGCGCTCGGTGCGCGCCGACCGCAATAACGGCCTTGTGCTGGAAGTTGCCTTTGAAGGACTCAACCGCTCGACGCGACACAAGTCGGGCGTCGCCATGCGCTTCCCGCGCATTTCGCGGCTACGCTGGGACAAACCGTCAGCCGAAGCCGACCGCATCGAGACGCTGAGGGCGTTGCTTGATAAATAGCAGGTTAGAGTTACTCGGTGGGCGAAACACGTATCTCGTAGATATCGACCGACTTGCCCTTGTTGTCGAAATCCGAGTTGATCGCGATGGTCCCGGCGGCGCCCGGTTGCTTGTCCGGCATCTGCACATCGAACAGATATTCGTTGCGCTCGTGGCCAACGGCATAGCGTTTGCGCCCGCAGTCCCCCAGCTCGCCGAAATTGCAATCGACCGAGACCTGCGTTTCCTGGCCTTCCTCGGCGCGCGCGCTGATGACGAACACTGCGTGCTTGCCGGCAAGCTGTTCGAGAATGCCTTGCCCGACGTCAAAACTGACGGCCGAGCCGGAATTGCCCGAGCGCAGGCGCAGGAACGAACCGGTGTCGTCCTCCATCACATCGGCCTTGGAGTCGGAAGGCGCATTGACCAGCGTCGGGTCCTTGGGCGTGAAAACGGTAATCCACGTGCCCGACGCGTCGGCCTGCCCCGGTTTCAGCGGCTCGCTCGCATCGCCGGAAGGCGTGAAATCCTCGTCCTCGACGGTGGCTGGCTGCGATGGCAGCTGGCCGCGCTCCTCCAGCGTCTTGAAAACGCCTGCCTGGTACAGCCACCAGGCGCCAATTGCGATCACACCAAGAAGCGTCAGACCGACGAACAGCGCCGGGATGCCGCGGCGCTTGCCTCGCGCCCGGCGTTCATCGCGGTCCGGCGCGACATCGGCTCCAGAACCGGCCAAAGGCACCGATCCCGGCAAAGGCCGTTCCGGCATGATGTCCGGCACAACCGGCATGACGCGCCCGCGTGGCGCATCCGTCGCGGCCGCGGTCACCAACGGTGGGTCGACGGACTCCTGGACGGAACCGGGAGCCGCTTCCCTCAATGCCGCACCGAGGGTAGGAGCTTCATGCGTCGGTTCGCGGACGGCTTCGTCCGTCCTGCCCGGCATGTCGATGGTCGGCACCGAAGGATTTGATGGCGAAGGTGCCGCCTCGACGACAGGCGCAGCTTCGTCGTCCGAAGCGTCGGAAGCGATATCTTCAATGTTTTGCGTGGGAGCCTGTGGCGCCGGCTCGATTGCAGGCAGGAATTCAGATTCGATCTCGGCGATCTTGGCCTGCATGGCCTTGCGCCGGTTGATCGCGGTCTCGACGGTGACGCCGGGGTTGGCCTGCAAGGCCCGGTCAAGCGCAGCAAAGGCGGAGCGATAGACCTTTTCGCGGAACGCCCTGTCCTCGGCATTGCCTTTCTCGAAGGCGTTGCGAATCGCTTTTTCGATCGCGTCCAAGCGGATGTCCTTTGCGAGCCGCCCCTATTTTCATGATCGTTAAACGTTGAATGACGATCAATCAACGGGGCTGGCCGCAGCATTCACCGGCGAAAGCGTTGCGCGACAGCGATTTCATGCATTCTCCGTTTCGGGCGGCCAATATCGAATTGGCGACAACGCATCTTGAATTTGTCGGGGCTTGAGGTTATCAACCGCGGCATTCTGGAGGCATCGCCTCCCGGGCCGCTTTAGCTCAGTTGGTAGAGCACATCATTCGTAATGATGGGGTCAGGTGTTCGAGTCACCTAAGCGGCACCACTAAGATTCCAATCCTGAAGCATCTCGTAGTGCCTCGGACCAACCGGTAAGAGTCACTTAACTTCAGGTTGCTATGTGATGCGGCGATGCGTGGGGGCGCGCAACAGGCGAGTACCGACGTGGCAGATTCCAAGAAACGCAGCGACTGGCGCGCGATCATCGGCCTTCAGGCCCGTATCGCTGTGTTGTTTATCCCGGTCGTCGTGGCGCTCGCCATTCTTGCTACCTTTGCCGGAACCGAGCGGACGCCGCGCGCAAACGCCATCGATACCACTATGACCGGTTCCGTCCGCTAGTCCAATCGACGCCATCACAGCCCGCCGTGATTGCGCCTTACAAATGCCGCCAGCAACAAAAAAAGGGCCCCGCAGGGCCCTTTTGTCGTTCTAGGTGTTCGATCAATCCTTCTCGAACACGTTGGTCTTGGCAACGATGCCAGCAATTGCGCCTCCGATCATCGGGGCGACAATGTAGAGCCAAAGCTGACCGATAGCCGCGCCGCCGGTAAACAGCGCCGGGCCGATCGCCCGCGCCGGATTGAGCGAGTTGCCTGACACCGGGATGAAAGCGAAGTGAAGCGCCGCCAGCGTCAGGCCAATCACGAGGCCTGCAAACGCCGTGGTGTGCTTGGCGCTAGTGACGCCGAGGATGACGATGACGAAGGTGAATGTTGCGATGACTTCCGTCAGGAATGCCGACGAGACGCCATAGGCCGCAGGATCCCATCCGTTTGGCGCAAAGCCGGTGGTATGGCCGCCGACCTTGCCGGCGACGATGACCCACAGCGCCAGCGGCGCGAGCAAGCCGCCGATAACCTGCGCGATCCAGTAGGGGATGACGTCCTTGGCCGGCATGCGGCCGGCGAGGAAGACACCGAGCGTCACCGCTGGGTTGAGGTGCGCGCCTGAAATGGGTCCGATTGCATAAGCCGCGGCGATCAGGCCAATGCCGAACGCAAGGCCGATGCCTTCCTGTCCGATAGGCAGCGCGCCGCCAAAGCCGCCGGTGACAACGGCGCCAGTGCCGATGAACACCAAAAGAAACGTACCAAGTACTTCTGCAAGAAAAGTCTTCATTGCCCTCTCCTCGTGATTGTCCCGATCCGTCTGGGTCCCGCCTGCGAATCACAAGCGAAGGGTAGTCATAAGGCTGTAAGTTTGGAAGCCGGGTCGCATCAGTCCAGTGAGTGGGTTGTGCAGCGGGCCATGCCGCTTTAGAGCGGCGTGAAGTTACTTTTGATGCGGACATCGACAATGCGAATGGGCGGACGGCTGGCGGCAGCCATCGAAGTGCTGGAAGACATCGGCCGACGGCACAGGCCCGCAGCGGAAGCGCTGAAGGACTGGGGCCTGTCACACCGCTTTGCCGGCGGAGGTGACCGCGCGGCGATCGGCAACATTGTTTATGACGCGCTGAGGCGGCGGCGATCGGCTGGATGGCTGCTCGACGCCGATACGCCGCGCGCAGTGGGCTTCGGCGCGCTGTTGCTGGAATGGGGCGAGACGGCTCAGTCCCTGAACTTGGCGCTCGACGGCGACAAATTCGCGCCCGAACCGCTCAATGAGACGGAACTGCGGATGATTTCGGAACGAATGGTTTCAGAGGCACCGCAAGAGGTGCGCGCCGACTGCCCGGACTGGTGCGTTCCGCTGATCCAGGCCTCTTTCGGCGACGCCTGGGCGCGTGAAGGCGCAGCGCTTGCCTCGCGCCCACCGCTGGACTTGCGCGTCAACACGCTGAAAGCCGATCGGGCCAAGGTACTGGCGGAACTGGCGGAAACCGGAGCAAGCGCAACGGCAATCGCTTCCAACGGCATCCGCATCGCACCCATCGAAGGCAGCGGCAGGCATCCGAACGTGCAGGCCGAACCGGCTTTCCAGAAGGGTTGGTTCGAGGTTCAGGACGAAGGGTCGCAACTGGTTTCGGAACTCACAGGGGCCGCGGCCGGCATGCAGGTTCTGGATTATTGCGCTGGAGCGGGTGGCAAGTCGCTGGCCTTGTCCGCCGCTATGGACAATCACGGCCAGGTTTTCGCCCATGACGCGGAAAAGGTACGGCTCGCACCCATCTTCGACCGCATCCGGCGGGCGGGAAGCCACAATATCCAGGTGGTTTCAAAACATAGCGAGCTTGCACCGCTGGAAAGACACATGGACATCGTGCTTGTCGATGCGCCCTGCACCGGCAGCGGTACGTGGCGGCGGCGGCCGGACGCAAAATGGCGGCTGACACAAAGGCAACTGGAGGTTCGCAAATCCGAACAGGCGGCGATCCTCGATACAGCCGCAGGCTATGTGAAGCGGGGCGGCCTGCTTGCCTATGTCACCTGCTCGGTATTCCAGGAGGAAAACGGCGGGCAGGTTTCGGCTTTCCTGAAACGTAGCGGCAATTTCGCCCCTGTCGACCATCGCGAGCTTTGGAGCGCGAGGCTTCCCGGTCACGATGCGCAAGCCCGCTTCGGCGAAAATGGCGGCATTTCGCTTTCGCCGGCGCTTACCGGCACCGACGGTTTTTATTTCTGCGCCCTGCGTCGCGTAGACTGACCCTGCTTGACGCAATGCGCGTGCGCCCCAGATAGGAGTCCTGGCACTGTTGCCGGCAAATGTGGGGGCATCATTGCGAAACTATCTGTCCTTGGCGATCTTTCTGGTTGTCGTCGTTGGCGGTGGCTTGGTGATCGGTTTCATCACGCTGCCGGGAGAATGGTATGCCTCGCTTGCCAAGCCGCCCTTCAATCCGCCGAACTGGATATTCGGCCCCACCTGGACGGTGCTCTATGTGCTCATCGCCATTGCCGGTTGGCGCATCTGGGAACACGACGCCCACAGCACGCCGATGAAGCTTTGGGTGGCGCAGCTCATCCTCAATTTCGCGTGGTCGCCAATCTTTTTCGGTGCGAAGCAACCGGCGCTGGGGCTTGTCGTCATCGTCGCACTACTGGCAACCATCGTCTGGTTCATCAAGGCTGCACGCCGCAGCGACCGGTTGGCGGCAGGGCTGTTCGTGCCCTACGCGCTCTGGGTTGCCTTCGCCACGCTGCTTAACGCGTCGATCGTCGTCCTGAATTGAACCTTTGCGGCACCGGCCTGTGGAAAATCCACGCTGGCGGCTGCTGACGAAGATGCCTATGTTCCCGGCCCCATCGACAATACGGGACACCGCATGAGCACCGACGTAAAGCGCCTCGCAGCCCTCATTTCGACCGAGATAAATGCCCGGCCAGAACAGGCTGCAGCTGCCATTGGCCTACTGGACGAAGGGGCGACGGTGCCGTTCGTCGCTCGATACCGCAAGGAAGTGACCGGCGGGTTGGATGACACGCAGTTGCGTACGCTTTCAGAGCGGCTGGCCTATCTGCGCGAGCTTGACGCAAGGCGCGACACGATCCTGTCTTCCATTCGCGAACAGGGCAAGCTGACTGATGAACTGGAAGCCCGGATCACGGCGGCGGCGACAAAGGCGGAATTGGAAGATATCTACCTGCCCTATAAGCCCAAACGCCGCACCAAGGCAGAAATTGCCCGCGAGCGCGGCTTGGGTCCGCTCGCCGAGGCGATCCTTGCCGACCGCGCAGCGGTGCCGGCAGAGCTTGCCGCCGGGTATCTCACCGATGAAGTGGTGGACGTGAAGGCGGCGCTCGAAGGCGCGCGCGATATACTGGCCGAGCAGTTTTCCGAAAACGCCGAGCTGGTCGGAAAGCTGCGCGCCTATATGCACGAACGTGCCATGCTGCGGGCCCGCGTGATGGATGGCAAGCAGGAACAGGGCGCGAAATTTTCCGACTATTTCGACCATGTCGAACGCTGGGCGACCGCGCCCAGCCACAGGGCGCTCGCCATGCTGCGCGGCCGTAACGAGGAAATCCTTTCGCTGGACATCGAGGTGGACGCCGACGATGCATCGCCGGTGAAGCCGGTGGAGCGAATGATAGCCGAAGCCTATGCCATCGGACGGCAGTTGCCGGGCGACCAGTGGCTGATGGAGGTGGCTGGCTGGACTTGGCGCATAAAGCTTTCGCTCCACCTGTCGCTCGATCTGATGCGCGACCTGCGTGAGCGAGCCGAGGATGGCGCGATCCAGGTGTTCGGGCGCAATCTGAAGGACCTATTGTTGGCGGCACCGGCGGGGTCGCGCGCCACGATGGGGCTCGATCCGGGCATCCGCACCGGGGTGAAAGTTGCAGTGGTGGACGGTACCGGCAAGCTGGTGACCACGACAACCGTCTATCCATTTCCGCCAAGGAACGATGTGCGCGGGACGCAGGCCGAGCTTTCGGCGCTGGTGCGGCAGCATGGCATCGAGTTGATAGCCATCGGCAACGGCACGGGCAGCCGCGAAACCGAGAAACTGGTGGCCGACATGCTATCCGACATGCCGGCACCGAAGCCGACCAAGGTGATCGTCAGCGAGGCGGGCGCTTCCGTCTATTCGGCATCAGCGACGGCGGCGGCTGAATTCCCCGGCCTCGACGTATCGCTGCGTGGGGCGGTTTCGATTGCGCGGCGCTTGCAGGACCCGCTGGCAGAACTGGTCAAGATCGAACCGAAGTCGATCGGCGTTGGGCAGTATCAGCACGATGTCGACCAGTATCGGCTCGGGCGAGCACTGGAAGCAGTGGTAGAAGATGCCGTCAACGCGGTTGGCGTCGACCTGAACACGGCGTCTGCACCGCTTCTGGCGCGCGTGTCAGGCCTTGGCGCGTCGCTGGCCGAGGCAATCGTCTCGCACCGCGATGTAAACGGTCCGTTCGCGACGCGGCGAGACTTGCTCAAGGTGTCGCGGTTGGGGCCGCGCGCGTTCGAGCAAAGCGCCGGCTTCCTGCGCATCCGTGACGGGACCGAGCCGCTCGACGCCTCGGCGGTGCATCCGGAAGCCTATGATGTGGCCAAGAAGATCGTGGCCGCCTGCGGCCGCGACGTGCGTGCGCTGATGGGCGACGGCGCGATGCTGAAGGCACTCGACCCGCGCGTGTTCGTCGATGAGAAGTTCGGCCTGCCGACAGTGCGCGACATCATCGGCGAGCTGGAGAAGCCCGGCCGCGATCCCCGCCCCGGCTTCAAGACCGCGACCTTCGCCGACGGAGTGGACGACATCAAGGACCTGAAGCCCGGCATGTTGCTGGAGGGGACGGTGACCAATGTTGCGGCCTTCGGCGCTTTCGTCGATATCGGCGTGCATCAGGACGGCTTGGTGCATGTATCGCAACTGGCGGACCGCTTCATCAAGGATGCACACGAGGTTGTGAAAGCCGGCGACGTGGTGAAGGTGCGCGTGGTGGAAGTGGACATCAAGCGCAAGCGCATCGGGCTTTCCATGCGCAAGGACGGCGGAACGCCGCAGGAAAGGCGCGGTGGAGAAGCCCCGCCTCGCGGCCCGGCGCGGAACCATGAACGGCCAAAGCCGGCCACTCCTGCGCCAACCCAACAGGGTGCTTTCGGAGCCGCGCTGGCCGAGGCCATGAAGCGCAAGTAACGCATCGTCAGCAGCCAGCAAGCGACCGAGATTACGATTTGCCATTGCCGAAATTGGCGTGGGCGATAGCTTAGTCGCGGATTTCCAATTTTGGCGCGTCGCTTTCTCCCGTAGCCTCTTCGCGCCCATCAAACAGGCAGGACAGACCATGCAGATCGGAATGATGGGTTTGGGCAGGATGGGCGCCAACATGGTGCGACGCCTGATGAAGGGCGGCCATGACTGCGTTGTCTATGACATCAATCCCGACAGTGTCGCGGCGCTGGTCAAAGAAGGCGCTGTCGGTGCCGCTTCGATGGAAGAGTTCGTCAGCAAGCTTGCCGCGCCGCGCCATGTCTGGCTGATGCTGCCTGCCGCCATCACCGGCAAGATTGTCGAACAGCTCGCCAGTCTCATGCAGGCAGGCGACACGATCATCGACGGCGGGAATTCCAACTACCGCGATGCGGTCGATATCGCCGCCAAGCTTTCGGCCAAGGGGCAGAACTTCGTCGATGTCGGCACCAGCGGCGGCGTTTGGGGGCTCGAGCGTGGCTATTGCCTGATGATAGGCGGGCCGGACGAGGCGGTACGCCAGCTTGATCCGATCTTCGCCACGCTGGCACCGGGCGGCGCGGCAGGCGCGAAAGAGGCGGGGCCCGCTTCGCGCGGCTATCTGCATTGCGGCCCGAGCGGGGCAGGTCATTTCGTCAAAATGGTGCATAACGGCATCGAGTACGGAATGATGGCGGCCTATTCCGAAGGTTTCAACATCCTGAAAGCTGCCAACGCCGGCAAGCAAGACCGGGCAGCAGATGCGGAGACGACGCCGCTTGCCGAACCGCAATATTATCAGTTCGACATCGACATCGCCCAAGTTGCCGAAGTCTGGCGGCACGGCAGCGTTATCGGCTCCTGGCTGCTCGACCTGACGGCAGGTGCGCTGCAGGCCGATCCTACGCTTTCGAAATTCGGTGGGCGGGTGTCGGATTCAGGTGAAGGCCGCTGGACACTCAAGGCGGCAATCGACATGGGTGTGCCAGCACCAGTGCTGTCGTCGGCCCTGTTCGACCGCTTCTCCTCGCAAGGTCATTCAGAGTTCGCCGACAAGATGCTTTCGGCCATGCGCTACGCCTTCGGCGGCCACGTCGAAAAGCCGAAGGCCTGATCCAGGGACGAAGGTCGTTAAAACAGCGAGCCCTGATCACCCGCTGGCTTCGGCTTAGGCGCGGGTTTCGGCTTGGGTTGTGGCTCGGGCGCGGCAGCGCCCGATGACGTTGCGTAGGTGCTGCCGTCGGCAAAGCGCAGTTCGAGAGCCTGCCCGGCCCTCACTTCCGCCGCGCGCTTGACCAGCGTGCCGCTATCGTCAAGCACGAGCGCATAGCCGCGCTCGAGGATAGCCTGTTCGGACAGTTTCAGCGTGGCAAGCAAGCGGTCGGCCTGTATCAGACGCGCCCGCAAGCGATCGAGACGAACGGACATGGCCTGATCGCCACGCCGGGCGACGCTTGCGAGCAGTTCGGCCTGCTGCTTCTGGCGGCGCTCGATCTGGTCCGGCACAAGGCGTGCCGCCGTGCGCGTAAATCGGGCGCGGCGCTCGCGCACGGTCGATGAGAATGCAGCCTGCATGCGAGCAAGGTCGCGCCCAACCAGCGTGCGCGCCTCGTTGACGCGACGGGCGAGCGTTGCCGGGGAAAGCCTGAGCGCGGACAGCCGTGCGCGCTTGCGCTCGACGCCGACTTCCAGCGCGCGGCCGAGACGGTTCTCGGCCTCGTCGAAGCGGCGACGGGGCAAGGCCAGCAACTGGTCCGGCGACGGCAGGGCGCGGGCAGCGGCGCGCACTGCATTTCTGTCGCGGTCGAGGCAGCGCGACATGGATGTACGCAGCCGTGAGGCAAGTGCCGCCAAGGTCGCCTCCAGCTCGGCCTTGACCGGAACGGCGATTTCGGCAGCGCCCGTCGGCGTTGGCGCGCGCACATCGGCAGCGTAATCGACGAGCGTCCAGTCGGTCTCGTGGCCAACAGCGGAGATGACCGGGATATTCGAGGCGGCAACAGCGCGCGACAGGGCCTCGTCATTGAAGCCCCACAGGTCTTCGAGACTGCCGCCGCCACGCGCCACGATCAGCAGATCCGGCTGGCGGATCGGACCCTCGAAGGGCAGCGCGTTGAAACCTTCGACAGCCGCAGCGACTTCGGCACCCGCCGTCTCGCCCTGCACGCGCACCGGCCAGACGATGACATGCAAGGGAAACCGATCCTTTATGCGATGCAGGATGTCGCGGATGACCGCGCCGGTAGGCGAGGTAATGACGCCGATGACACGCGGCATATAGGGCAAAAGCTGCTTGCGTGCCGGATCGAACAGGCCTTCGGCCTGCAGGCGGCGCTTGCGCTCTTCCAGCAATGCCATCAGCGCACCCGCGCCGGCCGGCTCCAGATTATCGATGACGATCTGGTAGTTCGACTTGCCGGGATAGGTGGTGAGCTTGCCGGTCGCGATGACCTCCATCCCCTCTTCGGGACGGAACTTCAGCCGGCTCATCGTGCCTTTCCAGACGACGGCATCCAGCTTGGCGCGGTCATCCTTCAGTGCGAAATAAGCGTGGCCTGACGAATGCGGCCCGCGATAGCCTGAGATCTCGCCGCGCACACGTACATTGCCAAAGACATCCTCGACCGTACGTTTCAGTGCGCCGGAGATTTCGCTCACCGTGTATTCGGCGGCGTTGGTCCGTGATTCGGGAACGGTTTCGCTCATACCCCGATAGGCGCGCGTTTGGCCGCGCCGGTCAAGGCTTCCGGCCAACCATCGTTTCGTTCAATCGATCGATGAAAAGAATATGATGGACTGCCGCTCCGCCCAGGCATACCGCTTCGCCGCCAAGGAGCATATCGCATGACGATCCAGTCGCAATCCATAGATGCCCCCATCTCGGCCGGCCCTGTTCAACATGCAGGCGAGCGGTCATTCGAGCCGCGCGACTATGGCCTTTACGTCCTGACAGTGATTGCCTGGAGCGTATCGTGGTTTGCCATCAGGTTACAGGTCGGCACTGTGCCAAACGAGGTCAATCTGGTCTGGCGCTTCGCCATTGCCACGGCCCTGATGATTGCCTGGGTGGTTTTTTCGGGACGGCGCATCCACTTTCCGCTGGGCGACCACGTCCGCTTCGCGGCACTCGGCATATTGATGTTCTCGTCCAACTTCCTCTGCTTCTACTACGGCGCCGGATATCTGGTCAGCGGACTTCTATCGGTGGTGTTTTCGCTGGCCTCGGTGGTCAACATCATGCTGGCGGCGGTTGCGTTGCGCGAACGGCCCTCACCGCGCGTGCTGGCAGGCGGTATCATCGGGTTTTGCGGCATTGCCTTGATGTTCTCGCCGGAAATTGCCGCACATGGCCTATCGGGCAATACGATGATCGGGCTTCTTCTGTGCGTTGCGGGAACGCTGTTCTTCTGCATCGGCAACCAGATTTCGGCAGCAGGCTTGCGCAAGGGCCTGCCGCTCATTCCGATGAGTGCGTGGAGCATGTTCTACGGCACGCTGTGGTCGGCCTTGCTTGCCTTCCTGCTAGGCCGGCCCTTCATCATTGAGCCGACATTGTCCTACATCACCTCGCTGCTGTTCCTGGCCGTGATCTCGACGGTGATTGCCTTTTCCGCCTATCTCACGCTGCTTTCGCGCATCGGACCGGCGCGGGCAGGCTACGCGACGGTTATGTTTCCCATATTCGCGCTGCTGGTCTCGACCTTGCTGGAAGATTACCGGTGGAGCGCCTACGCCCTTGCCGGTCTTGTCTTCGTTGCCATCGGCAATGTGCTGGTGATCCGTACCGGCAAGCCGTAACGCGCAAGCTTCCCCGGTCTTACCAGCCGGGGAGAACCTGGTTCGGACGGGTGCGCTTGATCCGTGTAAAGGCAAGCGAGGCGAAGTCGAAGCTGCCCGCTTCCTCACCCGACGGCACGGAGATGTTGTCGAGGCTCTCTGCAATGTGTCGAGCCAGCGCATCGACGATTTCCGGCTGGTCGGTCTGGCCGCGCATGATGCCGATGCGGCAATCGGGCAGGGCGCCGAAACCATCGGCTTCGCTCAGCACCCGCATGCCGGGCCTCAAGGCGCATTCCGGCAGCACCGAAATGGCCAAGCCAGATAGGACGGCCGCGGTGATGACGGTGGCAGAAAAACTGGTGAACAGGATGCGGTAGTCGCGGTTCATGCCGTCGAGCACATCGCAGGCGGCGCGGCGCCAGATGCAGTTCGGGCGACCGAAAGCCATCGGCAGCACTTCCTGCTCATGCGTGGCGTGGTTGACGGAGCTTACCCACAGAAGCGGCTCGCGCCGCACCACTTCGGACTGGCCGCGGGCATCGTTGTGGGTGACCAGCGCGATGTCGAGATTGCCGCGCCTGATGTGCTCGACCAGGCCCGGCGTGGGCTCGCAGATGACGGTCAGTTCAACGCGCGGATTGGAGCGAGCGAAGCGGGCCATGATCTCGGGCAGGAAGCGGTCGGCGTAGTCGTCGGGGGTGCCGATGCGAATGGTGCCTTCCAGGCGGCGGTCGTCGAAGGCCGCGAGCGTTTCGCGGTTGAGATAGATCAGCCGGCGCGCATAGGCGAGCAGCTTCTCGCCCTCCTCGGTCAGCTTGTTGGTTCGGCCGTCCTTTTCGAACAGCGGCTTGCCGATGCGCTCCTCGAGGCGGCGCATCTGCATCGACACTGCCGACTGCGTGCGGTGCACTTCTTCGGCCGCGCGGGTGAAGCTGCCGGTATCGGCGATCGAGATGAATGTCTGCAACTGGTCGAGATCAAGGGGAGCTTTCATCTTCTAACCCATCACCATGATTGATGATAAAGATTAGAAACATTCGTTGGATTAATCAATCGTCCGATGGCAAATAGATATCGTCCACATGAAGGCATGTGAATCGAGCCTACGTCTGGCGACCTCCCGCGCCAAGCGACCGGGTTCGTGTGTCCTAGACTGAAGGAGACTGACATGACCGCGTATGATTTCGCCGCCGAAGCTTCACGCATCTCCACGCGTCCGGCCATTGCGACGCGCGTGGGAAATGCTGTCGTCAATTTCTACAAGGCCTGGAAAAACCGCCGTGCGTTCTATCGTCTTGGCGAGATGTCCGACGCCGAGCTTGCCGATATCGGGCTGACCCGCGCCGATCTTCACGTCGCCATCGATGGCGCGTTCGGCACTGATCCAACGGTGAAGCTTAGAGCGATTGCCTCCGATCGGATCGAACGCATCTAGTTTTACTGCAGGCTCCCCCCACACCCTGCCGGTTTCCCTTCCGGCTGCCTGCATGATTGCCCGGTCCTTCGCGGACCGGGCATTTTCATTGGTAACTACCTGTTTCGGTCCATGCCGCGCAAGAACTGGTCGAAGACCGATTCAACGCCCTTCTGGTAGTCGTCGCGTTGCTGGCGACCTGTTTCGAACATCTGGCCGAAAATATCGTCGTAAGGGTTCTTCTTCGCCTGCGGTTCGGGCGAGGAACGTCGTTGCGGCTCAGCCTGCTGTTCGGGCTGGCCGCCCCCAAACATGTCCTGCAGCACCTTGCCCCACGGATTGTCGCCAAGCGGATTCTGCGGCTGTTGGACCCTGCCCTGCGGGGCTTGCTGCGCACCACCGCCAAACATGTCCTGCAAGACCTTTCCGAAAGGCGTGTCACCAAGCGGATTGTTGCCGAACGGGTTGTCGGCCTGTTGCGAGGGCTGCGGCGCGCGCCGTTGCGGAGCCGCCTGGCCGCCACCCAGACCACCGGACTGCTTCATCATCTCCTCGATGATCTGGCCGAGCGGATTGTTGCCGCCACCGAAGCCGCCAGCTTGCATCTGGTTTGTCGATTGCTTGAACAAGCCACCCATGACCATCGAGGCAATGACCGGCAGCATCTGCTGCAATAATTGCTGCCCGATGCCAGTGGCTTGGGCTGCCTGCGCCGCCACGGCGCGCGAGAGATCTTTCGAACCGAACAGATGGCCCAATATGCCATTGCCCTCGTCGACCCCCTGCGGCGAGAAGGCCCGGCTGGCGTCCTCGAAATATTTGGCGTGCTGGCCGCTCGCCATCGCATTGAGGAAGCCGCCGAGGCCGTAGGGATCGGAGGTGTTGCGCTTCAACCCTTGCGAGAAGGCAGGCAGAAGCGCCTCTACGGCAAGGTCGGCCTGCTGGCGAGAAAGATTGAACTGCCGGGCCAGCATATCCATGCCCTGACCGTTCTGGGCCTGGTTCAGCATGTCAAACAGGTTCAGCATGTCCGTCTCCTCGAAAAATTTCGCCGGAGGGGAAAGCTAGAGGTTTTCCCGCCCCTGTTGAAGCGATTTCCACCAGAGCGCGAACTTAAATCTCAGCTCGGACTAGTAGGCATACTCCAGGAAAGCCGGCTCGATCGAGCCGCCCCAACGAGTGTGGTAGGCGGACAGCATCTCCTCGGCGCTGGTGGTACCGCGGCTGACCACTTCGTCGAGCGTCTGCAAGAAGGAGGTTTCGTCATAGCCGTCGCGATTTAGCCTGGCGCGGTTCTTGAGGCCAATCCGGGAAATTGCAAGCACATCGCGGCCAAGCTCGCGCAAGGTGGCGTTTCGGAACGGCGCGGAGATACCCATTTCAGGCACAGCGTCGCGCATCGCCAGAACTTCCTGATAGCTCCAGCTTGCGGTCAAGCTTTCAGCCGCGTCCAGCGCCTCGTCGTCATAGAGCAGTCCGACCCAGAAGGCGGGCAGCGCACAGATGCGACGCCACGGTCCGCCATCGGCGCCACGCATTTCGAGGAAGCGTTTCAGCCGCACATCGGGGAAAAGCGTGGAGAGGTGGTTCGCCCAGTCGCCCATGGTCGGCATGCCGTCCGGAATTTCGTTTCGGGCGGCACCAGCCATGAACTGGCGGAAGGTCATATGCGTCATGTCGCGATACTCGCCTTCGCGGATGACGAAATACATCGGCGCGTCGAGCGCCCATTCAACGTAGTCGGAAAAACCGAAATCCGGCGAGAAGCAGAATTCCAGCATGCCGGCGCGCTGGTTGTCGGTGTCGCGCCAGATGTCGCCACGCCAGCTTTGCATGCCGTTCGGCTTGCCGTTGGTGAACGGCGAATTGGCAAAAAGCGCCGTCGACAAGGGTTGCAGCTTGAGCGACACCTGCATCTTGCGGCGCATATCGGCTTCGCTCTCGAAGTCGAGGTTCACCTGGATGGTGCACGTGCGGTACATCATGTCGAGGCCCTTGGTGCCGACTTTGGGCATGTAGCGCGTCATGATCTCGTAACGCGACTTGGGCATTTTCGGCGTCTCGGCCAGCGTCCATTTTGGACTGCCGCCAAGGCCGAGGAAGCGGATGCCGAGCGGTTCGGCGATCTCGCGGACTTGCGACAAGTGGGCGTTGCCCTCGCGGCATGTCTGGTGGATGTTTTCCAGTGGCGCGCCGGAAAGCTCGAACTGACCACCCGGCTCCAGCGAAATCGCGCCCTGACCCGTCGGTTCGACAAGGCCGATTATACGGCCGGCGTCGATTATGGGGTCCCAGCCGAGTTTCTGCTGCATGCCTTCCAGAATTGCGCGAATGCCGCGTTCGCCGCCGTAAGGGACTGGCGCGTTGCCGTCGACATAGAAGGGGAACTTCTCATGCTCCGTGCCGATGCGCCATTTGTCACGCGGCTTGCAGCCGGCCGCCAGATAGGCAACCAATTCGTCTACGCCCTCTATCGGCCTGAAATCGGTGGTGTCGCGCGCCATGAAAACCTCTTCGGAGGCGATTGGGGAAAATCGCCGCGCTACTTGGACGATATGTCAGCGGCCGATCAAGCAAAAACTATTAAGCGTCGCCTCAAGGAAACTTCACTTAGGTATCGCGTCTGCGCGCCAGCCATCGTCCGCATAGAGACACCGGCAGCAAGGTTTGCTCGTTGCGCCCTGTCAAACAGGTACCCAACCGGAACCTTGCAGCCCCACCGGCATTTTCGAGATGACCGCACCGATGCGATGCTTGCAGTCGCGTCTTCCCGGGAAACAGACTATCGTCACGCACAGTTGCCGGCGTGATTTCACTGGCGAGAGGGGCTTTCATGGCTGCCACGGACGATGCGCGCGACAGGCCTGTACGGAGCGGGTCCGGCTCGGCAGACAATGCCGACATGGTGCGGCCTGCCATACCGACTGCGTTCACGCTGGTTGGCGTTACCGCCGTGCTTTACCTGGGTCGGGAGGTCTTTTTACCGCTCGCTGTCGCTTTCCTGCTGACGTTTGCGCTAGCGCCAATGGTGTCGGCGCTGCGCAAACGCTCGCTTCCCAAGATACCGGCCGTCATTCTCACAGTGGCGCTGGCATTCATGGCGATCGGGCTGTTCTCCTTCGTCGTCGCATCGCAGGTGACCACAGTCGCCCAAAACATTCCCACCTACCAGACCAACATTCTGGAAAAGGTCCGTTCGCTAAAAGAGATGGGCGCCAATGGCGGCATCATCGAACGGCTGAGCGGTGCGGTCGAACGTGTCGGCGCCGAGCTGGAGAAGGGAACGCAACAGCCCTACGCACCGGCTGCGGAAACCGAACAGCAAAAGCCGATGCCGGTCGAGATCGTGACGCGGCAGACCACGATCGATACACTGAAGAACGTGATCGTGCCGCTGGCCAGCCCCTTTGCCACGGCCGGCCTGATCATCGTGGTCGTCATCTTCATGCTTCTAGAGCGCGAGGATCTGCGCGACCGCTTCATCCGGCTTGTCGGCTATAGCGACCTTCATCGAACCACTGAGGCGCTGCAGGATGCCGGCAAGCGGGTGGGACGCTACCTGCTGATGCAATTGGTGGTGAACACCAGCTACGCGGTGCCTGTTGCCATAGGATTGTGGCTGATCGGCATTCCCAATGCGCCGCTCTGGGGTTTGCTGGGGCTGGTGTTGCGCTTCGTACCCTATATCGGCCCAGCCATCGCCATGCTGTTGCCCTTGCTTCTGGCGCTGGCCATCGCGCCGGGATGGTCACTGGTGCTTTGGACGGCTGCGCTGTTCATCGTGATGGAACTCATCATCAACAATATCGTCGAGCCGTGGCTTTACGGCTCGCGAACCGGCCTGTCGCCGCTAGCGATCATCGTGTCGGCGATCTTCTGGACATGGCTGTGGGGGCCGCTCGGCCTGATCCTGTCGACGCCGTTGACCGTGTGCCTTGTGGTGCTCGGGCGGCACGTGCCGCAATTTGCGTTTCTGGACGTGCTGTTGGGCAACGAACCGGTGCTGGAGCCGCATACGCGGCTCTACCAACGCCTGCTGGCCGGTGATCCGGACGAGGCGACGGACAATGCCGAGGAATTTCTCGAGGACCGCTATCTGGTCGACTACTACGACCGGATCGGCATTCCGGCCCTGCAGCTTGGCGAACAGGACCGCCAGCGAGGCGTGATGTCCGACGAGCAACGTCGCAAGCTGGCCGCCAGCGCGCGGGCACTCGTTTCCAACCTCGAGGAAGTGGCTCAAGAGGAAGAGGGCGAGGAGGAAGACGAGCCTTCTTCCAAGGAGGAGCCGGATCTGCTCGACGAACAGGCAGAGAAAGACGAAACGCCCGACCTACCCGACGGCGAGGGCAGGACACTGCTTTGCCTCGGCGGGCGCGGCGAGATCGACGATGCCGCCGCCGCGATGCTGGCTCAGGTGCTGGAAGTGCAAGGCGCGATTGCCACCAGTGCAAGCCATGCTGCGCTGGAACCCGGCAATGTCGCCATGCTCGACCTCAAGAACGCCGATACTGCAATTGTCGCCTTTCTCAATTCGAGATCGGCCGCGCATGCCCGCTATGCCGTGCGCCGCCTGAAGCGAGCCAAGCGCGGGCTGCGTGTCGGCATCCTGCTTCCTCGGCTCGAGGATGACGACGGCAAGCCGCTGACGGCGGAGACCGTCAATGCGGATTTCGTAGCTGAATCCATTGCCGAAGCCGTGATTTCAGGCCTTTCCGACAAGAAGGCCGTTCCCTTGAAGGCAACGGCGAACCGCCTTTCGCGCAAGCGAACCCGGCCGAAGGCGCGTGAGACGGCGAAAGCCTGATAGCTTTACCAGTCGCCGATGCTGGCCTGGATAACGGCAAGTGCTGCAACCGCCGCCGTATCGGCACGCAGGATGCGCGGCCCGAGCGGGATCGCTGTCACGAAAGGCAAGGCGCGCAGCATTTTTCGCTCGTCCTCGGAAAAGCCGCCTTCCGGGCCGACCAGAAGAGCAAGTTTTCGCTCCGAAATGTTTTTCAGCGCCGGCATCGGATTGTTGGTGGAGGCATCCTCGTCGCAAAAGACCAGGCGTCGCCCGGCATCCCACACGGTCAGAACACGTTCGAGCTTTTCAGCTTCGCGCAACTCTGGAATGGCAAGGATGCCGCACTGCTCGGCCGCCTCGACCACATTGGCCTTCAGCCGGTCGATGCCAAGCTTCGGCACCTGCGTGTGCTGGGTGATGACCGGCTGCAGGACGCCCGCGCCCATCTCGACAGCCTTTTGCACAAGGTAGTCCAGACGCCCCTGTTTCAGCGGCGCGAAGCAGTAGACCAGATCGGGCAAAGGCGGCTGCGGCCGCTGCAAGGCTCCAACGGCAAGGCGTACGGCCTTCTTCGTCTTGCCGGCAACTGAAGCCAACCATTCACCGTCGCGCCCGTTGAACAACAGAAGCTCGGCACCGTCGCCAAGGCGCAGCACGTGAGCAAGATAATGGCTCTGCTGCGGATCGGCCTCGAACTCGGCTCCGGCAGACAGGTCGTTCGGCACGAACAGGCGTTGCAGTCGATAGTTTGCGCGCATCTGTCAGACATGCGGCAGCCTGAGCGGAGCGTCAAGCGGGTGCTGACGGATGCCAGACAGGCCGGTAGCCAAGCCGAAGCACCGCCAGCGTGGCCACAGGGGTGAGGACGCCAATGGCTCGGCCGGACAGTTTTGCGAACGCCATAGGTTTGTCGTAGCCGGCGAAGGACCAGCGCAGGGCAGCGCCACCGCGCAAGGCGTAGCAGCCTGCCCCGTCTGTCACCATCGTGCCCTCCGGCAAGGCCGAAAGTTGTGCGGCAGTAGTCGGCACCAGATTTCCTCCCGACGCCAACCGTTCCTTGTGCAAGCGCTGGTCGAGCTGCGGGGCGCGAGGCTCGGCAATCTTGAATGCCTCGCCAAAGCGGTCGACGAAATCCTTGGCCCGCTCGCGGCGGCAGTAGAAGCAGGGGCGATGACCGGCGGCAAGCGCCGTGACCTCGTCCAGGAAGAACAATTCGGTCCAGCCGGCTCTGTCAGGTTCGCCAGGGCCGCCCGGCCGATTGCGGCCCATCGGTATGCGTTGGACATTGCGGAATTCGCACACGCAGATGATCCACGCCCGCAATGCCCAGCGCTTTTTCAACAGCGTCCTGGTGCCGGGGTCGTGGATGATGCCGCGATTGCCGGTGAACAGGCCCCTATCCGGGACGGCGTGGATCGCACCGAACGGATCGACCCGGTTCTGCAGTGGCATAGCGCTTTTTCCGATTTCTACACCCAGCCGGTTATTGGCTGTTCCGCCGCCGACATGATAACGCAAGCACTGTCATTGTCATCGTATTGGCTGAACGGCGGGGTTTCGATGCGGGTCTTGGTCGTCGAGAATTACGAAAATACCAGCCTTGGCCAAGTCGGCGCGGCAATCTCCGAGGTTGGAGGCGAGATCGACCTGTGCAAGCCGTATCTCGGCGATGCGCTACCCGGCGATTCCCGCGACCATCATGCACTGGTTGTACTTGGCGGTGGGCAGAACGCGCTGGCAGACCAAGCCTATCCCTATTTCCCGGCGCTGCTCGATCTGATCCGTGACTTCGAGGCCAGGGACCGTGCCGTGCTTGGCATATGCCTTGGCAGCCAACTGATCGCGCGGGCCTTTGGCGGACACAACCGGATCGGCGGCTCGACGGAATTCGGCTGGCAGGAAGTATCGCTGACCGAAGAAGCAAGCGAAGACGGCGTGCTAAACGAGCTGCCTGAGAGATTTCCAATCTTCCAGTGGCATGACGACACATTCTCGATGCCGCCGGACGCTGTACGGTTGGCCGCCAGTTCGGTCACCGGGAACCAGGCGTTCCGGATCGGTCGCGCCACCTACGGCTTCCAGTTCCACTTCGAGGCGGACCGGCCCATGGTGCGTCAGTGGAGCGAAAGCTTCGCGGAACTGATAGCGAGGAAGCAGCCCGGCTGGGCCGGCCGGCTTGAGGAAGAGATGGCGCAGCACGGCTCGCAAGCCGACGCGGCGGGGCTGACGATCGCGCGCGCATGGGTTGCAACGATCTGAAAAAGCGTCTCGGTTTTTCGGGCCGGAAGCGGGCGAATTTTCTATCCAGAGCGTGCCACAAGTGACAATTTTGGCACGCCTCTTGGAATCCGCTGTGGATTGAAATTTTCCACCTTGGCTTGTGTGCTTCAGTGAAGCTAGAAGCCCGCCGACGTCGCTGCCGGGGCTGGCGATGTCGCTGTCACCATTCGGCAACACAGAGCCGGAATGTTGCGCCGCGCGAACTCTCAGTCACGAAACTTTTCAGAAAATTACGCGTTTCAACGCAACGGTAACCTGTCCATGCAAGACGTTCGGAAGGCTCAATCTGAGATGACATCCGTGAAAGCAGCCCTCCTGACCTTCGCCATGCTGTCGGCAATCGTATTCGGTGGCCTCGGCATCTACGCCGCCGACGCAGCCAATGACCACAACGCAGTGGACGGCTACGGCGTAACCGCCACGCTGCGCTGAACAACACCTGCTTCCGTCACGGTCAGGATATTTTTTGACGCGCCGTCAACGGCGAGCGCGCTGAGCTTTCCTGTGTTGTAGGCACCGGTGTCGAGGTTGACGCGGTTTGCCCGCACATCGACCTCCGCGACGGGCGTGTGGCCGTGCACGATGACCTTCGGGTAGAGCGCCGCGTGCGCGTGAAACTCGCCGCGTATCCAGATCAGATCATGCTCAAGCTGATCGGCCAACGGAATACCTGGCCTGATGCCTGCGTGGCAGAAGAAGAAGTCGCCGGCCGCGAATGAACGCGGCAGGGCGCGCAAGGCGTCAAGATGCGAGGCGGGCACCGTTTCCAGAAGTGCCGCATGGCCTTCCTGCACCGCACGTTCCGCGCTTTTGAAGAACCCCTTGCGCTGCATGCTGACGCCGTACGAAAGCGCCGTCTCGATGCCGCCGAATGTCATGAAGAGGCCATTGGGATCGGGGTTTTCCAAGAAATCGACGAAGCCCACATCATGGTTGCCGGCCAGCAATACATTACGCGGATCGCGGGCCCTCGCCGCGATCAGAAAATCGAGGACACCCTTCGAATCCGGCCCCCGATCGACATAGTCGCCGAGATGAACGATACGCCAATCGGACGACGGATCCGAAGCCAACTCGTTCGCGATATGGCGATGCATAATTTCAAGCAGATCAAGCTGGCCGTGGATATCGCCGATCGCATAAAGGCGCATGCCTTGCGGAGATTTCGCCTCGTTGAAGTGGATGCCGGTTTCCGCCACGCGCTCTCCAGGGTCACCGATGAAGAAGGTTCTTGCCGGCATCCCTTATGTCGCGCTTTCCGCACAACGCCAATGTCGTATCGAGCTCCTTTCGGATGATTTCCAGTGTTGTTGTGACGCCCTTTTTGCCGCCGGCGCCCAAGCCGTAGAGGAACGGACGGCCGATGAAAGTGCCCTTGGCGCCGAGGCAGAGCGCCTTCAGCACATCCTGGCCGGAACGGATGCCGCCATCCATGAACACTTCCAGCTTGTCGCCCACGGCTGTGGCTATGTCTTCCAGGACCGAGATGGAGGACGGCGCCCCGTCGAGCTGGCGGCCACCATGATTGGAGACGATGATGGCGTCCGCCCCGGTCTTGGCCGCCATGACGGCGTCTTCCTTGTCGAGAACGCCCTTGAGGATCAGCTTGCCGCCCCAACGCTGCTTGATCCACTCGACGTCGCTCCACGACAGTTGCGGATCGAACTGTTCGCTGGTCCATGACGACAGCGAGGCAAGGTCGCCTACCCCCTTGGCGTGGCCGACGATGTTGCGGAAGGTGCGCCGCTGGGTGCCCAGCATGCCGAGGCACCAGGCTGGCCGCGTCGCCATCTGCCAGATGTGCTTGGGCGTAAATTTGGGCGGCGCGGACAGGCCGTTGCGCAAATCCTTGTGGCGCTGACCGAGAATCTGCAGGTCAAGCGTAAGAACCAGCGCCGAACACTTCGCCGCCTTGGCGCGGTCGATCAGATTGTAGACGAAGTCGCGGTCGCGCATGACATAAAGCTGGAACCAGAACGGCTTCTTCGTGACCGACGCAACGTCCTCGATCGAGCAGATGCTCATTGTCGACAATGTAAACGGCACGCCGAATTCTTCTGCCGCCTGCGCCGCCAGCATCTCGCCATCGGCATGCTGCATGCCGGTCAGGCCGGTCGGGGCCAGTGCAACCGGCATCGAAACCTTCTCGCCCAGCATGGTGGTTTCTAGCGAACGGTTGGTCATGTCCACCAGCACGCGCTGGCGCAGCTTGATCTTGCCGAAATCTTCCTCGTTGGCGCGATAGGTGCTTTCGGTCCACGCGCCGGAATCGGCATAGTCGAAGAACATCTTAGGCACGCGCCGGCGTGCACGCTGCTTGAGATCGTCGATGGTGAGGATTTCGCCCATGGATGTTCCAATCAAGAAGAAGCAGTTTGGGTTGATGCTGGACCGCTAGGTCCGTCAGTTGTCGTTGACGTCGGAGCGCTGCCGCAGCCTCAGCCGCGACACGCGCTGCCAGTCGCCATGACGCTCCGCCTCGTTTGCGGCACGCTCGACATAGGTGATGTGGTCCATCGCCGCCTTGCGGGCGGCGGCAGGGTCGCCGGCCCTGATCGCGTCGTAAATATCGTGATGTTGCGCCAAAAGTTTCTCACGTGCACCGGGGAGTGCGAAAACGGTGAGCCGGTTCTGGAAAACGTCTTCCGACAACAACCGGTAGCAGGAGCGCAATGTGTGCAGGAGGATGATGTTGTGGGCGCATTCGCCGACGGCGTGATGGAATTCGACATCGACTTCTGCTTCATCGACGAAGTCGCCACTGCGATGCGCCTCGTCCATCCGCGCGATGATGGCACCCAGAAGAGCGAGGTCGTCGGCGGTCGCACGGCGCGCTGCATACTCGGTGGCGACGCCTTCGATCTCGCGGCGATATTCAAGATAGTCTGCGGCGGCCTTGCGGTGGCTGGAAATGAGCTCGATCACCGGTTTTGAAAACACCTGACCGATCACATCGGCGACATGGGTGCCGCCGCCGTGGCGAGTGACGAGAAGGCCGCGTGCTTCGAGCAGCTTCAAGGCATCTCGCAAGATCGGCCGCGACACCTCGAATTGCTTTGCCAGTTCGCGCTCGCCGGGCAAACGGTCGCCGGTTCGCAGCACGCCTTCCAGAATAAGGATCTCGATCTGCTGCACCACCTCGTCGGCGGTGCGCGAATGTTCGATCCTTGAGAAAATGTCCGTCAACGAAGTGCCCAACTAAAGAGCCTGTAGAGCTCAGCATTAAGGCAACCACCCATACTGGTCAAATAATTTATCCAATTTGGTCTGCTCAAGCCGATTTCTCGTGCAACCCGGACGGTCATGAGTGGCAAGTTCTTGTTTGCGTCGATCGGTGATTGGCACTAGAGGGACGCTTAGCTGAAAAGCGCCACGACCCAGGGGCCCCCAACCGTGTCGGACGATCCATCTAACCTGGAATTCAAGCCGCGCCCGACGGGGTCCGTCATGGGGTTTCCTGCGCACGAAGGCCGGCCAGGTGCGCTTGGCGAGGTCCATTCCCGCCCGCATCCGCTGGTCGAGAAGCCACGCGTGCTGGTGCAACTCTCCTTCATGACCGAAGGCGGATCGAGCGTCGACCATGCCGTGCTGTCGGAACTATCACGTCGCCTTGGCATCGCAGCTCCCGACCGGCAAGCCCGCCACCATGCGATGAATTGGGGCAAGGGCACGCTGCGCTGGGAACGCCATACGGAATTCTCGACCTATCTGTGGGAAGGTCCGCTGTCCGAGGCCGGCAAGGCGCAGGAAGATTCGCCGTTCGGCAACGGCTTTTCGCCGCCAGGAACAGTGATTTCCGGCATCAGGCTCGAAATCCGCAAATGGACGCCGGCAAGCGAGAAGCTGATCGCCGACTTCGACCCGACCAGCCTATGCTATTCGCTGGTGGAACGGGGCAATGCTGCCATCGTGACCGATTTTCGTCAGGACGGCGACGGCCTGACCCGCATACTCGTGCTGGACCGGGGCCTGACGCCGGCACGGACGGGCGCGCTGTCGCAACGTCTGATCGACATCGAGACCTACCGCACGCTTGCCATGCTCGGCCTGCCGCTGGCGCTCTCGCTGTCGGGCAGGGTGCGCCGCATCGAGGACCGTCTGGCGGTGATCACGCGGGAAATGAAGGACGCCGAGACACGCGACAGCCAGACGCTGCTTGCCGACCTGACCGAACTTGCTGCGGAACTGGAAGCGGATGCGGCCTCAAGCCTGTACCGCTTCGGCGCCAGCCGCGCCTATGACGGCATCGTGCGCGAAAGGCTGGAAGCGCTCGATGAACAAGCGGTGCCCGGATACGACACCTGGGGCGGTTTCCTGCAACGACGCGTCGCTCCGGCCATGCGCACCTGTCGTTCGGTCGAGGAAAGGCAAGCCAACCTGTCGCGCAAGCTGACGCGCGCCACCACGCTGCTCCGCACATGGGTCGATGTCGAGGTCGAAAAGCAGAACCGCGACCTGCTCGCCTCGATGAACAACCGCGCCCGCCTGCAACTGCGCCTTCAACAGACGGTCGAGGGCCTGTCGGTCGCCGCTGTTTCCTACTATGTCGTCGGCCTGATCAGCTATCTTGCCAAGGGCGCATCGCTGTTCGGCCACGCCTTTGCGCCCGAGGCGGTTACTGCCGCTGCCGTGCCGGTGGCATTGCTTCTCGTCTGGTGGGCGGTGCGCCGCATCCGTCATCATCATTCCGAGCACGGCAAGTCCGCCAGCGAATAGGCATTGCCAGCCATTTCGATGGTCCGCAGCGTCAGATTGACGCTGAGGAATTTCAAGCGCGTCGTACGCCAAAACTCCACCAAAGCACAATTTGCAAGCAGGCATTCAAACTGGTAAAAGCTTTTTACCAGTACTGATAGGGACTGCCAATGACCGGCCTGGCGATGCCGAAACCCGATGCAGCGACACTTGGCCGGCGCGCCGAGATCGTCGCCGACATGCGCATCATCGTGCCGGGCGAAGGCGTGGTGGATACCACCAACGAAATGCGCGCCTTCGAGAGCGACGGGCTGACCGCCTACCGGCAACTACCGCTGGTGGTGGTGTTGCCGGAAACGGTGGCGCAGGTGTCACGCGTCCTGAAATACTGCAACGAGCGCAATATTCGCGTGGTGCCGCGCGGTTCAGGCACGTCGCTCTCCGGCGGCGCGCTGCCGCTGGAAGACGCGGTACTTCTGGTGATGAGCCGCTTCAACCGCATCCTGGAGATCGATTTTCCCAACCGCACCGTGGTGGCGCAGCCCGGCGTCACCAATCTGGGCATCACCACCGCCGTCGAGCAGGAGGGCTTCTACTATGCCCCCGATCCATCCTCCCAGATCGCCTGCTCGATCGGCGGCAATGTCGCGGAAAATTCCGGCGGCGTGCATTGCCTGAAATACGGGCTGACGGCGAACAACGTGCTCGGCATCGAAATGGTGCTGATGGACGGCGAGGTGGTGCGACTGGGCGGCAGGCATCTGGATTCGGTAGGTTATGACCTGCTTGGCGTCATGACCGGCTCCGAAGGCCTGCTCGGCGTCGTCACCGAGGTCACGGTGCGCATTCTCAAGAAACCGGAGACGGCACGCGCGCTGCTGATCGCCTTCCCGACCAGCGAACAGGGCGGCCAGTGCGTCGCCGACATTATCGGCGCCGGCATCATTCCCGGCGGCATGGAGATGATGGACCGGCCTGCGATCCATGCGGCCGAGGATTTCGTCCATGCCGGCTACCCGCTCGATTGCGAAGCGCTTTTGATCGTGGAACTGGACGGCCCAGCTGTCGAGGTCGATCATTTGATCGGGCTGGTCGAGAAGATCGCCATCGACAATGGCTCGACCACCTGCCGCATTTCGCAAAGCGAACAGGAGCGACTGACCTTCTGGGCAGGACGCAAGGCGGCATTCCCGGCTGTCGGCCGCATTTCGCCGGACTATTACTGCATGGACGGCACCATTCCACGCAAGGAACTACCGCGCGTTCTGGCCGGCATGCGTGAGCTCTCCGAGCAATACGGCCTGCGCGTCGCCAATGTTTTCCACGCCGGCGACGGCAATTTGCATCCGCTGATCCTCTACGACGCCAATATCCCTGGCGAACTGGACAAGGCGGAGGCCTTCGGGTCCGACATCTTGCGGTTGTGCGTCAAGGTAGGCGGTGTGCTGACCGGGGAACATGGCGTCGGCGTCGAAAAGCGCGACCTGATGCCGGAGATGTTCAACCAGACCGACCTCGACCAGCAGATGCGGGTCAAATGCGCCTTCGATCCCAACCACCTGCTCAATCCCGGAAAGGTGTTTCCGCAACTGCGCCGTTGCGCCGAGCTTGGCCGCATGCATGTCCATCGCGGACAGGTGGCATTTCCCGATATTCCGAGGTTTTGAGGGATGACCACCTTCACCCCCGAACATGCCGAAGACGTACTTGCAACCGTGCAGTGGGCGGCTGGCGAGCAGGCTCCGCTGGAGACCATCGGGCACGGCTCGAAGCGCGGCATCGGCCGGCCGTCGCAGAGCGAGCACATGCTCGACCTGTCGAAGCTGACCGGCGTCACGCTCTACGAATCGGCTGAACTGGTGCTTTCGGCCAGGGCCGGAACACCGCTTGCCGAGATCGAGACGCTTTTGGCCAAGAACAACCAGCAGCTTGCCTTCGAGCCGATGGACTATGGTCCGCTGCTCGCGCAAGCGCCCGGCAAGGGCACGATCGGCGGGGTGCTTGCCGCCAATCTCTCCGGGCCACGCCGGCTGAAGGCTGGTGCAGCGCGCGACCATATCCTCGGCATCCATGCGGTTTCGGGACGGGGCGAAGCCTTCAAGTCGGGCGGCCGCGTGGTGAAGAACGTGACCGGCTACGACCTGTCCAAGGTGATGGCCAACAGCTGGGGCACGCTGGCTGTGGCGACCGACGTGACCTTCAAGGTGCTGCCCACGGCGGAAACCGAGACCACGCTTGCGGTGCGCGGCCTGCTCGACGACAACGCTGCCGCGGCGATGGCGCTTGCGCTCGGGTCGAGCGCGGAAGTCTCAAGCGCGGCGCATCTGCCTTATCCGGCGGTGACGCGGGTGGCGGGCGGCAAGCTCGGCAGCGACGGCGCGACGCTGCTCAGGGTCGAGGGGTTCGGACCATCGGTCGCCTACCGCATCAACAAGCTGAAGGACCTTTTAAAGAACGCCGGGCCGCTTGAGGAAATTTCAGGCGCCGCCTCGCAGGCGCTATGGCGGGAGATTCGCGACTGCATCCCGTTTGCTAACGGCAGCGACACGCCGGTGTGGCGTGTTTCGATGGCCCCCGCCGACGGGCATCACATGGTGATGGCGCTGCGCATGCAGGCGGCGGTCGAAGCCTTCTACGACTGGCAGGGCGGACTGATCTGGCTGGCCATGGCCGCCGGCGACCCGGAAGCCGAACTCGTGCGCGCGCTGGTCAAGAAATTCGGCGGCGGCCACGCGACGCTGGTGCGAGCCGCACCGGCCTATCGCGCGGCCATTCCCGTTTTCCAACCGCAACCGCCGGCGCTTGCGGCTCTCTCTGCTCGCCTCAAGGCCGAGTTCGATCCGAACCACATCCTCAATCCGGGCCGCATGATGGCGGGCGACGTATCTGTTAAAGTCGATGCAGCAACCGAAGGAGCATCGACATGAGCGACACCGACCCGACTGCGCCGCGCAAGACCGACCGCTGGCTGGAGCCCGGCCCGACCAACGCGCAGGTCATCTACTTCCTCTACCTCGCCTGCTTCGTCGTCGGCATCACGGCAATCGTCGGCGTGGTGATGGCCTACATCAACCGCGGCAAGGCTGGCGGCATGGTCGAAACCCACTACACTTTCCTGATCCGCACCTTCTGGATCGGGCTTGCCTATGCGCTGATTTCAGCCGTGCTGATCGTCGCCGCAATCGGCGTCGTGTTGATGCTGGCGGTTGCCATCTGGATCATCGCGCGCTGCCTGATCGGATTGCAGGCGCTGCAACGCAACGAACCGATCAAGAACCCGACAAGCTGGTTCCTCGGAACCTGAGACCACCTTTTTCACGCAACCCGGACAGAAAACCGCTTCCCGCTTTTCCCGGAATTGCCCCAGCCAGAGGCACCCGACGTGCAGACCAATTTCTCGCTTGCCCAGCTAGCCGATCCGCATGTCGCGGAAGCGGAGGAGATCCTGCGTGCGTGCGTGCATTGCGGCTTCTGCACGGCAACCTGCCCGACCTATGTCACGCTCGGCAACGAACTCGACAGCCCGCGCGGGCGCATCTACCTGATCAAGGACATGCTGGAAGGGGGACGGGCCGCCGACAAGGAGATCGTCACCCATATCGACCGCTGCCTGTCTTGCCTCGCCTGCATGACGACCTGCCCGTCCGGCGTCCACTACATGCATCTGGTCGACCATGCCCGCGCGCATATCGAAAAGACCTATAAGCGACCACTGCCGGACCGGCTGATCCGCGCCGTGCTTGCCTTCGTGCTGCCTTATCCGGCACGCTTCCGCACCGCGCTGAAACTGGCGAAGCTCGGCAGGCCGTTCGCCGGCCTGTTCGAGAAAGTCGCCGCGCTGAAGCCGCTGACGGCGATGCTGAAGCTGGCGCCGGCAACGGTGCCGGCCCAGTCGGCGATGGCGAAGCCGGGCACGCACGGTGCCAATGGAGCGGCGCAGCGTGGGCGCGTCGCGATCCTCACCGGCTGCGCCCAGCCGGTGCTCGACCCCGGCATCAACGATGCGACGATTTCGCTGCTCAATCGCCTCGGCGTCGAGGTGGTGGTGCCCCAGGGCGAAGGCTGTTGCGGCGCGCTGGTTCATCATATGGGGCGCGAGGAAGAGGCGCTGGATTTCGCCCGCCGCAACGTCGACGTGTGGACACGCGAGGTCGAGGCGGGCGGTCTGGACGCCATCCTGATCACGGCCTCCGGCTGCGGCACCACGATCAAAGACTACGGCTATATGCTGCGACTTGATCCGGCCTATGCGCAAAAGGCGGCGCGGGTTTCGGCGCTGGCCAAGGACGTGACGGAATATCTCGACACACTCGACCTGCCGGAGCCGAAGCAAAAGCCCGGAACGGTGGTCGCCTATCATTCGGCCTGCTCGATGCAGCACGGACAGAAGATCATCCGCCAGCCGAAAGCACTGCTCGCCAAGGCCGGCTTCGTGGTCAAGGAACCGCGCGAGGGGCATTTGTGCTGCGGCTCGGCCGGTACCTACAACATCATGCAGCCTGAGAATTCGGCTCGGCTGCGCGACCGCAAGGTGAAGAACATCAAGGCGACCGGTGCCGCCATCGTCGCGACCGGCAATATCGGCTGCATCACGCAGATCGCGTCGGCGGCGGATCTGCCGGTGGTGCACACCGTCAAGCTGCTCGACTGGGCCTATGGCGGGCCGAAGCCCGAGGGCCTGACGACGCATTGAACTGGGGTGGGCGGAGGAGAAAGTTGTCCGAGGGGCTTCCGGTTCGGCTTTTGATTGCCCCAACTTCACGGAATGGATCCCGGACAGCATCGCCTCACTTCGCTCGGCTCGCTTCCGGGATGACGCCAGAGAGCTACGTCGCTCGCCCTCCCTTCTCCCCTTGTGGGAGAAGGTGCCTGAACGAAGTGAAGGCGGATGAGGGGTATTGTCTAGCTGGAACACCCCTCATCCGTCTCGGCTTCGCCTCGACACCTTCTCCCACAAGGGGAGAAGGTAGATCGCCGCATTTCATCATCGCCACGCCCGCATTCGCGTCTGGCCATTGTCAAAGAACTGACCTCGATTGAGAGGTCGGGAGGACGGGCGGCCGTTCGGTCGCTCGTTTAGTAAGTAGTGCGGCCTTGCGGCCGCCCGTCCGGTGGTCTTGCCTCACCGGGGGCAGCACTCACGCCGAAGGCCCCGATCAAGGCCCGGACTTGGGGGCTCATCACCCAGCCGCACACCGTCATGCGACCAATCCGGCACCGACGCCCTTCCCTGATACCCGGTGCGCACCAGGTCTCCCGCAAGGGCGATGGGCTGAGTATGGGGGGAGGTGCAGAGGGGGTGGATAAGTGGGGTTGAAGATTTTTACGGAGGTGAGTGGGATCAAGGGGTTGGGCTGAGCGTAGCCCGCGTTTGATCCACGTTCAGCGACGTCTGCGCTGCCCCTCACCTGCCTGCCGGCATCCTCTCCCCGTGAACGGGGAGAGGAGAGCAAGTTCTGCGTCGCTTGCGCTCTGCTGTGATGTCACGGAATGGATCCCGGACATTCCTTTCTCGCTCCGCTCGAAAGCGAATTCCGGGATGACGAAATGGAGAGGTTGCGCTTCTGCTGCAAGTGACCAAGCGTAGGGATGCATGCCCTTGGCCGGTCTTGCACCCAATGACGCGAAACCCACCCGCCGCGTCATCCCGGAAGCGAGCCGAACGAAGTGAGGCGATGCTGTCCGGGATCCATTCCGTGACAGTGGGGAAGTGCCCGGGCGAGGCAGAAGACCGCGGAAACGGAAGCGGACCTGGCACTTAAAAGATATGCCAACTTCCAGCCGCTTGCGAATTCCGGAAATTCCTTTCTTGCTCCGCTCGAGAGCGAATTCCGGGATAGCGCAGTGGAGGGGTTGCGCTCGCACTTCAAGTGACGAAGCGTAGAGATGTCCGCCCTTTGGCAAGCAGGACGAAGCGGAGGGGCGGAAGTTCGCCCTACTCGGCGGCGAGCTTGTTGCCGGTGGCGTAGGTGGACTGGTAGCGCGCGCGCTGGCGGTTCAGCGCCACCATGGTGTTGCGCATCAGGATCGCCACCGTGATCGGACCGACGCCGCCCGGGACCGGCGTGATCCACGAGGCCACGTCCTTGACGCTTTCAGTGTCGACGTCGCCGACGATACGGCTTTGACCGTCGGGACCGGTCTCGGCATTGATGCCGATGTCGATGACGGCGGCACCGGGCTTGACCATATCCGCCTTGATGAGACGCGGCTTGCCGACGGCAACGAACAGCGCATCGGCGCGGCGGGCGTGGGCAGCGACGGAGCGCGTCATGTGGTGGCAGACGGTGACGGTGGCGCCCTCGCTCATCAACAGAAAGGCGATCGGCTTGCCGACGATCTCGGAGTGGCCAACGATGACCACTTCCAGACCCTTGAGGTCGAGGCCGGTTTCCTTGAGCAGCTCGACCGAGGCGGCGGCGGTGCAGGGGGCAAGGTCGAGGTCGTTATAGACGATGTTGCCGATGGAGGCCGGGTGCATGCCCTCGACATCCTTGAGCGGATGGATGGCGCCTTGCAGCGCCTTGATCGGAATGTGCGGCGGCACCGGGCGCTGGATGATGATGCCGGTGACGCGCGGATCGGCATTCATGCCGTGGATGGCGGCTTCGAGTTCAGCGGCGGTGAGGTCGGCCGGAAAATTGCGTTCCTCGAAATCGATGCCGGCAAGCTCGGCTTTGGCGCGCTGGTTGCGTACATAGACGCCGACCGCGGCGACATCGCCGACGGTAATCGAGACCAGCCGGGGCTGGAAGCCGTCAGCCGCGGCGGCTTCGGCCTGCGCGCGCACTTCGGCAATGATGCGCTTGGCGACCGGGCCGCCCCTCAGGTAGCGCGTGTCATCGGAAAGAGACATTGGTTGTTTCCTGTATGGAAAATGGTTTGCATGTGGAGATAGCCGAGAATGCCGCCAAGAGCAACGCGAAAGCGGGATTTTCGGCCACGTTGGCCGCCTTCTTTCAGGCCAAGTGCATATTGGCAACAAAAAGGGCAGCGCGGCGTTGCCGGCTGCCCTTCCTGCGACCGGTCATGTCCCCAACACGACCCGTCCCCCGTTGTTGCGGGATTTCTACATCACCACGACGGTGGTGCCAACCGGCACGCGCTCATAGAGGTCGACGACATCTTCGTTGCGCATGCGGATGCAGCCCGACGAAACCGCACCGCCAATGGTCCATGGCTGGTTGGTGCCGTGGATGCGATAAAGTGTGGAACCGAGATAGAGCGCACGCGCGCCGAGCGGATTTTCAATGCCTCCGGCAAGGTGGGTCGGCAGGAAGCGGCCCTTGGCCTTTTCGCGCGAAATCATTTCCGCAGGCGGATACCAATCCGGCCATTCGCGCTTTTGCGAAACCTTGTGCGTGCCGGCCCATTCGAAGCCGGGCTTGCCGGTGCCGACGCCATAGCGGCGGGCCTTGCCGTTTTCGCCGACGAGATAGAGGAAGTTCTCGGTGGTATCGATGACGATGGTGCCGGGCTTCTGCGGCCCGTCATAGGCCACTTCCTGCGGCAGGTAGATCGGGTTGATCTGCGGACGGGCCACGACGCGCTTCTGTGGCTTCGGCACGGCGGCGGTGCGGATGCGGTCCGGCTGGACCTGGATTTGTGCCGGCGCTTCGACGGCGCGAAGCTTGCGCTTCTGTTCCGCCTGCTGCGCACGCTTCAGCGGACGCACCGCGGTTGGTTGCTGGCCAAGCTGCATGACCCACGGCGCGGACAGGTCCGGGCTGACCATGACCGGCGGCCGTTCGGCATAGCGTTCGCTGGCCATCGACGCAGGCGCCGAAAAGGCAAGGGCGCATACCGCGCCAAGAAGGGAGACGGAAAGTCGTTTCATCGGGATTTGCTCTCAGCTCAATCGTCTCGGCCCAACGGCAAGACCCGTTGGCCATAAGGCGATGTTGGCTGCGAGCAGCAACCGAAACGTGAATCGGAATGCGTAAAATGCGGTTTTGTCAGTAAACCTTTTGGTATGGTTATCGGCGCGTTCAGGAATCTGGTAAAGCGCCGGTAAAAGGCGAAGCGACAAAGGTTAACGGGCGAAACCCATGAGCGAGAACACTGGCCTGATCATCGGCCCGGACGGCATAGAGCGTTGCTTCTGGCATGGCAATCTGCCGGACTACCTGCATTATCACGACCATGAATGGGGCCGCCCGATGGCCAACGACACGCGGCTGTTCGAGAAAATCTGCCTCGAAGGTTTCCAGTCCGGCCTGTCGTGGCTGACGATATTGAGGAAGCGCGAGAATTTCCGCGAGGCGTTCGACGGCTTCGAGTTCGACCGCGTGGCGCGCTTTACCGACGAGGATGTGGAGCGCCTGCTCGGCAATGCCGGCATCATCCGCCATCGCGGCAAGATCGTTTCCACCATCAACAATGCCAGGCGCGCGCGCGCGCTGGCCGACGAGGCGGGATCGCTGGCGGCATGGTTCTGGAAGTTCGAACCGGGGCCTGAGGAGCGCCCGGCGGTGGTCGATCTCGCCCATCTCAAGGCCAACCCGACGACGGCCGTTTCAGTGCGCATTTCCAAGGAACTGAAGAAGCGCGGCTGGAGCTTCGTCGGCCCAACCACCGTCTATGCCTTCATGCAGGCGATGGGGCTGGTGAACGACCATCTGGAAGGTTGTTCGTGCCGGGCAGAGGTGGAGAGCGAGCGCAAGCGCTTCAAGCGGCCGCGCTGACGCAGCTTGCGGCGAAAGGCCGGGGAGCCAAACCCTTGCCGCATTAGACGGCATCGGTTAGGACAGCCGCGTCGCAGGCTCCGGCAGTTTTGCCGCTGCGGCATGTCCTGAATTGCCGAGTATCAATCCATGGCCGATAAATCGGAAAAGATGAAAGCGCGGCTGCCGCGTGGGCTGGCTGACCGCAGCGCGGAAGACATCCGCGCCGTCGAGAAGATGACGGCGAAAATCCGCGAGGTCTACGAGCTTTACGGCTTCGAGCCGGCGGACCAGCCGCTGATCGAATATACCGACGCGCTTGGCAAATTCCTGCCCGACCAGGACCGGCCGAACGAGGGCGTGTTTTCGTTCCAGGACGATGACGAGCAGTGGCTGTCGCTGCGCTATGATTTGACCGCGCCGATGGCGCGCTTCGTGGCGGAGAATTACGACCGCCTGCCGAAGCCGTTCCGCAGCTATCGCTCGGGCTGGGTGTTCCGCAACGAGAAGCCGGGTCCGGGCCGCTTCCGCCAGTTCATGCAGTTCGACGCCGATACGGTCGGTACGCCGGGTGTGGCGGCAGACGCCGAAATGGCGATGATGATGGCCGACGTGATGGAGGCGCTGGGCATCAAGCGCGGCGACTATGTTATTCGCGTGAACAACCGCAAGGTTCTGGATGGTGTGCTTGAGGCAATTGGCCTTGGCGGCGACGAGAACGCAGGCCGGCGGCTGACCGTGCTGCGCGCCATCGACAAGCTGGATAAGCTTGGGCCGGAAGGTGTTCGGCTGCTGCTGGGCCCTGGCAGATGGGACGGCGGCAAAGAAGGCGAAGGCGATTTCACCAAGGGCGCGGGGCTTGGTGAAAGCGAAGCTATCCAAGTTCTCTCAGTCGTTCTGGCGAATTTTGCACTCGAACGTCGTTCGGACGGAACGATTGAAGCTACGCGTCACAACGCGGAAGGATTTTCAGTTAAGCCGCCTAACCCAGACGAAAAGAATACTTACTACCACGGGCTAAAAGAACTCAACGACATACAGGAGCTGGTTCGAGCCGCCGGTTACGATGAGGATCGCATCAAGATTGATCCTTCCGTCGTGCGTGGGCTCGAGTACTATACCGGGCCGGTCTACGAAGCAGAACTGCTCGCCGAGATTCCCAATGACGAGGGAAAAATCGTGCGCTTCGGTTCGGTCGGCGGCGGCGGGCGCTACGACGGGCTGGTGTCGCGCTTCCGTGGCGAGCCGGTGCCGGCGACCGGTTTTTCCATCGGCGTTTCGCGCCTGATGACGGCGCTGAAGAACCTTGGCAAGCTCGATACGTCCGATGTCATCCAGCCGGTGGTGGTGCTGGTCATGGACAAGGATACGGAAAGCCTCGGCCGCTACCAGAAGATGGTGTCCGACCTGCGCAAAGCCGGCATCCGTTCCGAAATGTATCTCGGCGGCGCGGGCATGAAGGCGCAGCTCAAATATGCCGACAAGCGCGGCTGTCCAGTGGCCGTCATCCAGGGCGGCGACGAGCGCGCCAAGGGCGAAGTGCAGTTGAAGGACTTGATCGAGGGCGCGCGCCAAGCTGCGGCCATCGCCGATCATGCCGAATACAAGGAAGCACGTCCGGGCCAGGTAACCGTCGCCGAGACCGACCTCGTCGCGGAAGTGAAGAAGATACTAGCCGCCCAGGCCGAGGACAGGGCCGCAAGATGAGGGCCGGAGCGTCAGCCGTAGCGCTGCAAAGGTTGTCATCATGACCGCGCGGCCGGCCATCGCCATCGAGATCGCCAGGCTGTTTGCCGAGCGCGGCGCGGTGCCTGTGGACGTGGCGGTGCTGCAGCCGGCCGATCCGTTTCTCGACATGGCCGGCGAAGATTTGCGCCGCCGCATTTTCCTGACCGAAAGCGAGACCGGGCAGACGCTGTGCCTGCGACCGGAGTTCACCATTCCGGTGTGCCTCGACCACATCGCCTCGCAAGCCGGCACGCCGCGCCGCTATGCCTATCTCGGCGAAGTGTTCCGCCAGCGCCGCGAAGGCGCGAACGAGTTTTTCCAGGCCGGCATCGAGGACCTGGGCGACCGTGACACGGCGCGCGCCGATGCGCGTTCGCTGGCCGATGCCCATGCGCTAATCTCGCTCGCTCTGCCCGGCGAAACGCTGGCGGTAACGCTCGGCGACCAGGCGGTGTTCGAGGCGGTGCTGGCGGCACTTGGCCTGCCGCGCGGCTGGCGCATGCGGCTGGCGCGCGCCTTTGGCTCGGACGCGATGCTGGAAGCGGCCCTTGCCGACCTTGCCAATCCACCCCGCAACGGCCAACTGGCGGGCGCGGTGGCGATGCTTGCCATCGACGGTGACACCGATGCTCTGACCGCGCACATTGCAGGCGAAATGGAAGAAGCGGGGCTTTCCGCTTCGGTTGGACGCACACCCGCCGACATCGCGCGCCGCCTGATCGAGAAAACCCAGTTGCGCAGCGTGCGCCTGTCGGACGATGCCTTTGCCGCGCTGAAGACCTTTCTCGCCATCGATACGCCACTTGCAGAGGCAGCACCCGCGCTGGAAAAATTCGCCGCCGATGCGCGCCTGTCGCTCGGCGAAGCGCTGGAGAAATTCGCCGCGCGCGCCGAGGCAATCGCCGCGCACGGGCTGGGCGCGGGTACAGTCCGCTATGATGCGGCCTTCGGTCGTCCGCTCGACTATTATACCGGGCTGGTGTTCGAGATCGCGGCGAGCGGCGTTTCCCCGCGTGTTCTTGCCGGCGGCGGCCGCTATGACCGGCTGCTGACATTGCTCGGCGCAAAGACGCCCATTCCGGGCGTTGGCTTCTCGGTCTGGCTCGACCGGATCGAAGCGCTGAGGGGAGCAGGCCGATGACGGTGACATTGGCCATTCCGTCCAAGGGCCGGCTGAAGGAGCAGACGCTGGAGGTGCTGGCGAAGGCGGGGCTTGCCGTCAGTCTGCCCAGCGACGAGCGCAAATATCGCGCCCATGTCGAGGGCCGTGACGACATCGAGGTCGCCTTCCTGTCGGCGTCGGAGATTGCCGGCGAAATCGGGCAGGGCGCGGTCGATCTCGGCGTTACCGGCGAGGATCTGGTGCGCGAGAACCTGGCCGACTGGGAACAGCGCGCGGAGATCGCGGCTCGCCTCGGCTTCGGTCATGCCGATGTGGTGGTGGCGGTGCCCGACATCTGGCTCGACGTGGACAGCATGGCCGACCTCGACGATGTTGCCGCCGACTTTCGCCAGCGTCACGGGCGACGCCTGCGCATCGCCACCAAATACTGGCGGCTGACGCAGCAGTTCTTCTCCGGCAAGCACGGCATCCAGGTCTATCGCATCGTGGAAAGCCTTGGCGCCACCGAAGGCGCGCCCGCCGCCGGCTCGGCCGATGTCATCGTCGACATCACCTCGACGGGTTCGACGCTGCGCGCCAACAGGCTGAAGGTGCTGGCCGACGGCGTGGTGCTGAAATCGCAAGCCTGCCTCGTCGCCTCGCGCACGGAGCGCGGCGCAAAGGCGCAGGCGCTCGTGGATGAAATCGCGGCCAAGGTGCGCGCGGCAATTGCCGGATAGGCTGGCATTCCTGCCGGTCAGGCGGTAAATCCTCGACCATGATCAACGCCCTTAGCTCGCCCGACCTGCAGCAAAGCAACCGGCTGCGCCTCAACACGCTGATCCGCCTGCGCTGGCTGGCGATTTTCGGCCAGAGCATCGCCGTGCTCGTCGTTGCCTACTGGCTGGAATTTCCGCTGCCGGTGGGCCTCTGCTTCGCGCTGATCGCCGGTTCTGCCTGGATGAATTTGTGGCTGGCGTTCCGCTATCCGGCGGCGCACCGGCTGAAGCCGCTTGCGGCAATGGGCATCCTGACATTCGACAGTTTGCAGCTTGCCGGCCTGCTCTACATGACCGGCGGCCTGACCAATCCGTTCTCGCTGTTGATGACGGTTCCCGTCGTCATCTCGGCGACCTCGCTGCCGCTCAGGCTGACCGCCGTGCTCGGCCTGCTGGTGATGGCGGTGGCGACCCTGCTCGCCTTTTTCCACCTGCCGCTGCCGTGGATCGAAGGCTCGCCGCTGGTGATGCCCTTCGTCTACGTGGCCGGCATGTGGATGGCGCTTCTGTCTTCCATCGCGTTCACCGCCATCTATGCCTTCCGCGTCGCCGACGAGGCGCGGCTGCTGGCTAACGCGCTGGCCGCGACCGAACTGGTGCTGCAGCGCGAACAGCATCTTTCCGCGCTGGACGGGCTGGCGGCGGCGGCCGCGCATGAGCTTGGCACGCCGCTGGCCACCATCACGCTGGTGGCCAAGGAAATGGAAAAGGTGCTGGGCAAGGACCCGAAGTTCCACGACGACGTCACCTTGCTGCGCACGCAAAGCGAACGCTGCCGCGAAATCCTCAAGCGGCTGACCAGCCTGTCCTCCGAAGGCGAGCCGCTATTGACCCGGCTGCCGATCACATCGCTGATCGAGGAGGTGATCGCGCCGCACCGCGATTTCGGCATTTCGATCAAGCTGAAACCCGGCGAGCGCATCGGCGCGGAGCCGGTGGGGCGGCGCAACCCCGGCGTCATCTATGGGCTCGGCAACCTGGTCGAGAACGCTGTCGATTTCGCCCATACGAGCGTAAGCGTGAGCTGGACCTGGGACGATGCCTCGGTCCTTCTCACCATCACCGACGACGGCGCGGGTTTTCCGGCAGAAGTCATCGACCGCATCGGCGAACCCTACATGTCGACGCGGCAAGGGGCCGAGCCGGGCGGCGGGCTGGGGCTTGGCCTGTTCATTGCCAAGACGCTTCTGGAACGCTCCGGCGCCAGCATCGTGTTCAGCAATTCAAGCGGACCGGGCGAAGGCGCGGTGGTGCAGATCAAGTGGCCGCGCAGCGTGTTCGTCTATGCCGATACAGTGGCTGGCACATCGCTCGACGCGGTGTAGAATTGGACAGCGACGCTCAACACCTATATCTGCGCGTGAACGACATTTTCTTCCGCGGCAAAAACACTGGGCGCGACAAAGATCGGGCGCGGCAAAAAATTGGGACCTGACAGATCATGACCGGCGAAGACGTCACTGGCAGCATGGTAACGGGCGGCGACACTTCGCTGCTGATCGTCGATGACGACAAGCCCTTTTTGACCCGGCTGGCACGCGCCATGGAAACGCGCGGCTTCGTAGTGGAAACCGCCGACAGCGTGGAAGAAGCGGTGGGCAAGGCGCGCGCCAATCCGCCGGCCTACGCCGTGGTCGACATGCGGCTCGGCGACGGCAACGGCCTCGACGTGGTTGCTGCGATCCGCGAAAAGCGCGAGGACGCCCGCACCGTCATCCTGACCGGCTATGGCAATATCGCCACAGCGGTGACTGCCGTGAAGCTCGGCGCGATCGACTACCTTTCCAAGCCGGCCGATGCCGACGATGTGTTCGCGGCGCTGACCCGAACGTCCGGCGAGCGCGCCGCACCGCCGGAAAACCCGATGTCGGCCGACCGCGTGCGCTGGGAGCATATCCAGCGCGTCTACGAGATGTGCGAACGCAATGTCTCGGAAACCGCGCGCCGGCTGAACATGCACCGCCGCACCTTGCAGCGCATATTGGCCAAGCGCGCGCCGCGCTAGAGCGTTTCATGGCTAGATGGAATCATTCTGTTTGTCGTGCGGCGAGGTGATCCACGCGAAGGGTTGCGAAGGTCGATGTGGTTCATCGGCCGAGCAAGCCGACAAAGTGGGCGCCCGCCGCAGGCAAACCCGAAGGGCCGGGCCGGTTTGGCCCAAATCCATCGGCCTTCGTCTCGACCGCACCACCGGTGCGCTCTTCGCCGAAGTCCTCGACCTTGTCCCAAACCATCACCGGCAGAATGGTTCTATCTAACCATGAAACGCTCTAGGCGGCGTCAAGGTTCAGGTGATGGCGGCCTGCAAATAGCGGGCTCAGTCAACTCTCAACGACACCTGGACGGCTTTGAAAAAAATCCGGGCCGCGACGACCTTTCGACTGCCGGTCGCTAACGACAGGCCGCCATGTCGTTGCCGTTTGGGCCTTGCATGAACTGGCTGGGGTTGGCGCACGCGCACCACCCCGGTACTGTCGGGCGTGAATCAAATTCACGCCGTTCGACCCATCACAAGACATGCGAGGTAGACATATGCAGCCAGAAAGACCGCGCCCGGTTTCGATCTTCCGCGAATTTCTCGACAGCGAGGCATCCGGCGGAATCGTGCTGATGGTGGCCGCGGCACTGGCGCTGATCGTCGCGAACTCGCCGCTGGCGGAGGGTTATTTCGCGGCGCTGCATGCCTACGCCGGACCGCTCAGCGTGTCGCACTGGATCAATGACGGGCTGATGGCGGTGTTCTTCCTGCTGGTCGGGTTGGAAATCAAGCGCGAGGTGCTGGACGGGCAATTGTCGACGTGGCCGCGCCGTATGCTGCCCGGCATTGCCGCCGCCGGCGGCATGATCGTGCCGGCCCTGGTCTATGTCGCCCTCAACCGCAACAATGCCGAGGCCCTTGCCGGCTGGGCCATCCCGACGGCGACCGACATTGCCTTTGCGCTCGGCGTCTTGTCGCTGCTCGGCAACCGCGTGCCGGCAGCACTCAAGGTGTTCTTGACCGCGCTCGCCATCATCGACGATCTCGGCGCCGTCATCATCATTGCCGTGTTCTACACCAGCGGCCTGTCGCTTGCGTATCTCGGCGCCGCCTTCGCCGTCATCACCCTGTTGATCGCGCTCAACCGCATGGGCGTGCTTTCACTTGTTCCCTATATCCTGCTCGGCGTCGTGCTGTGGGTGCTGGTGCTGAAGTCCGGCGTCCACGCCACGCTGGCCGGCGTTGCGCTGGCGCTGACGGTGCCGCTCAGGGTTTCGCCCGGCATCGCGCACGATCTCGATCACTCGCCGCTGCACCGGCTGGAACACGCGCTGCACGGGGTCGTGCCGTTCATCATCATCCCGATCTTCGGCTTTGCCAATGCCGGGGTCAGCCTGACCGGCCTGACGCCGGCAGCGCTGTTGGAGCCGCTGACACTGGGTGTCGCCGCAGGGCTGGTGGTGGGCAAGCTGGTCGGCGTGTTGGGCGCATCAGCGCTGGCGATCCGCCTCAAGCTTGCCGACATGCCGGCCAATGCGGGCTGGTCGCACCTTGTCGGCATATCGCTGCTCTGCGGCGTCGGCTTCACCATGAGCCTGTTCATCGGCCTGCTCGCCTTCGGCGACAACCAGGCACTGCAGGATGCGGTGAAGGTTGGCATCCTTGCCGGTTCCTTCGTCGCCGCGGTCCTCGGCGCGGGCGTGTTGCTGGCCTCGCCAAGACCCGGTCGGGAAGAGGAGTTGTAGCCGCGACGGCTATCGACCACGCGCTACTCGCTCTCGCCCTCAAGCGCCGGCACCGAGACACCGGCAAGCTCGGCTGCCAGAAGGCGAGCGGCACCGGCACGGGCGATGCGCAGCATCAGCGCCTTGCGGGTGGCGGCGGCCATGCGGTGTTCCGGCGCGTCGCGCATGATTTCCGCGCCATAGCCGTCGGAGAGGATGAAGCCGCATTCGTCGGGGAAAATTTCCGCCGGCACGCCCGGATGGGTGGCGAAGAAAAAGCGGTCGGAATGCAGCCGGTAATCCGGCCATTTGCGGTCGACGCGGAAATCCTCGATCGACGACTTGATCTCGACGATCCAGATGTCGCCTTGCCTCGTCAGCGCGACGAGATCGGCGCGGCGACCGGTGGCCAGCGACAATTCGGGCAACACATGCGCACCCATGTCGGTCAACAGGCGCTGAACGCCGCGCCGGACGAGCAGCGCGCGATCCGACTGGCGGCCATCTATAAGCGGGTTATGGGAAAGCGGCGAAACGATTGGCATGGCACGCACCATGCCAGAGTCTGTTCACGTTTTGAACCCCCAACCCTGATCCTACCCCTTGTGGCAGGAAGCCGTCGTCTCCCCCGCCATTTCCTCGAGGATCGGGCAGTCGGGACGGGCGTCGCCGTGGCAGGCATGGATGAGCTTCTGCAAGGTGGAGCGCATCGACTGCAATTCGCGGATCTTCTCCTCGATTGCAGTCACATGATCGGAGGCGATCTGGCGGACGTCGGCGCTGGCGCGCGAACGGTCCTGGTAAAGCGCCATCAACTGGCGGCAGTCGTCGATGGAAAAGCCGAGATTGCGGGCGCGCTTGAGGAAGGCGAGGCGGTGGACGTCGTCGCCGGAATAGTCGCGATAGCCGTTGCCGGCGCGCTGCGGCGCGATCAGGCCGATTTCCTCGTAGTAGCGGATGGTCTTGGCCGGAAGTCCGGCGCGACGGGCTGCATCACCGACGTTCATTTGCCAACCTCAAAGCGCTGTGCGGCAGTTTATTAAAATTCGGGTCATTGATTTTGCTTCACATTCCCGTGAAAGCTGTTGCGAAAATGCAATAGTCTGCAACTTATGCGATGACCATGCCCAGCATATAGGCACCGCCTGCTTGGCAAGCAAAAAAATAGCCAGCATGTATACGCTCCAGAAATCGAGGCCGATTCGGCCGGATGATTCTGGGCGGGGGCAACGGTTCCTTATGCGGGTGAAAGCTTTCCTTCTTGCCGCAGCACTGGCGACCGCGCTGGCCGGTTGCAGCACCATCGGCTCGACGCCGATCTTCACCTCCAGCTACGGCGCGGTGACGGATTCGGGCTACAAGCTGCCGCGCATCCCGATCGAGAAGGTCAAGCGCGAGTTTCACCGCCAGGTTGTGAGCTACGACACCAGCGAGAAGCCGGGCACGATCGTGGTCGATACCGGCAGGAAGTTCCTCTATCTGGTCATGGCCGACGGCAAGGCGATGCGCTACGGCATCGGCGTCGGGCGCGAAGGCTTCGAATGGCGCGGCACTGCCCGCATCGCCATCAAGCGCGAGTGGCCGACATGGACGCCGCCCTCCGCCATGATCAAGCGCCAGCCGGAACTGGCGAAATATGCCGGCGGCATGGAGCCCGGCCTGATGAACCCGCTCGGCGCACGCGCGCTCTACCTGTTCAACAAGGGCGGAGATTCGGGCTATCGCCTGCACGGCACGCCTGAGTGGAACTCCATCGGCAAGGCGATGTCTTCGGGCTGCATCCGGCTGATGAACCAGGACATCATCGATCTCTACAACCGCGTCGACACCGGCGCGAAGGTCATCGTGATGTAACAAGTTTTGTACGCGGACCGTCTAGGCAACACAGACGTCCCAAACAGGAAACCGGGCTCAAAGGCCCGGTTTTTTGTTGTCTGCGCTACGTGTCTGCGAAGGAAGGTCAGGCGACCTGTTCGACCTGCTGGACTTCGGGAACGAAGTGCCTGAGCAGGTTCTGGATGCCGTGCTTCAGCGTGGCCGTGGACGACGGGCAACCGGCGCACGATCCCTTCATGTGCAGGAACACGGTGCCGTTCTCGAAGCCGCGGAAGGTGATGTCGCCGCCATCCTGGGCCACTGCCGGGCGCACGCGGGTATCGAGCAGTTCCTTGATGGTGACGACGAGTTCCTCGTCGGCCTTGTCGTAAAACTCTTCCGTCTCGCTGGTCTCGGCGGCAGGGGCCGAGCTCGTCATCACCGGCTGGTTGGACATGAAGTGTTCCATGATCGTGCCGAGGATCGCAGGCTTCAGGTGCTGCCACTCCGGGCCGTCCTTGGTCACGGTGATGAAGTCGTAGCCGAAGAACACGCCGGTGACGCCCGGAATGTCGAACAGGCGGCCGGCAAGAGGCGAAGCCTCGCGGGCGCTGTCTGCATCGCGGAAATCGGCGGTGCCTTCGCGCAGCACTTCCTTGCCCGGCAGGAACTTCAGCGTGGCCGGGTTCGGGGTCGATTCGGTCTGGATGAACATGGCCGTCTCCATGGCCGCATTCGGCCGTTCAGATTGGAATAATTCTAAATAGACCTCCCGCCGGTCTTATTCAAGCGATAAGGCGCGGGGAAAGTGGCTGGCTGCAAAGATGCAGGCTGGCAAGTGTCTATTTAAGGCTGCGCGCGCAAAAGAGAAAGGGGCCTGCGCCGCCGGCATGCCGACAGGGACGGACGGCCTAGGAAAGGCTTTCTATGTCCTCGTCCGACAGGGTTTGCGGGATGACGGTGACGGGAATGGGGAAGGCCGCGCCTTTGCCGACCACCGATGCGACCAGCGGGCCGGGACCTTCCTTGCCCGAACCGGCGGCAAGGACGAGGATCGAGATGTCCTGGTCTTCCTCGATCAGCTTGTGGATCTCCTCGACTTTCTTGCCTTCGCGCACGACCAGTTCCGGCTCGATGCCGAACTTCTGGCGCACCTTGTTGGCGTGGCTGTCGAGCGCTGCGTTTGCGGTCGCGGCCGCCTCCTCGCGCATGATCTTCTCGACGCCCAACCAGTGCTGGAAATCGTCGGGCTCGATGACGTAGAGCAGCACCAGCACGCCGTTGGTGCTTTGCATGCGCATCGAGGCGTAGGCGACGGCCCGTTCGCATTCGGGCGTGTCGTCGACGATGGCGAGGAATTTGCGACGGTGACCCGCTTCGCGGACGAGACGTTTGGAAACCATGTTTTACTGTACGACTCGGATTTGAGTGAACCGGCGCAATCTGCCACCGGCGACAGCCGGCGACAAGCCGGTGGATCGCCAGGGCCTGACGCTATCCTCTCAGTTCCCGGCGCAGGATCTTGCCGACCGGCGTTTTTGGCAGCTCGTCGCGGAACTCGATATATTTCGGCCGCTTGTAGCCGGTGAGGTTGACCTTGCAGTAGGCGGCAAGCGTCTCGATGGTGAGATCGGGGTCCTTCTTGACCACGAACAATTTCGGCACCTCGCCCGACTTCTCGTCCGGCACGCCGATGGCGGCGACCTCGAGCACGCCGGGATGCTGGGCAACGACTTCTTCGAGCTCGTTCGGATAGACGTTGAAGCCGGAGACGAGGATCATGTCCTTCTTGCGGTCGACGATCTTGGTAAAGCCCTTCTCGTCCATGAAGCCCATGTCGCCGGACTTGAAGAAGCCGTCCTTGGTCATCACCTTGGCGGTCTCGTCGGGCCGGTTCCAGTAGCCCGCCATGACCTGCGGCCCCTTGATGCAGATTTCGCCGACCTCGCCGAGCGGCAGGTTGGCGCCCTCGTCGTCGCGTATGGCGATCTCGGTCGAAGGAATGGGCAGGCCGATGGTGCCGGTGAAGTCCGGCGAACTGCACTTGTTGGCGGTCGCGACCGGCGAGGTCTCGGACAGGCCGTAGCCTTCGGTGATGTGGTTTCCGGTCAGCGCCTTCCAGCGGTCGGCCACGCCCTTCTGCACGGCCATGCCGCCGCCGAGGCTCAGGATGAGCGGCTTGAAGTCGAGCTTGCGGAAGTCCTCGTTGTTGAGCAGCGCGTTGAACAGCGTGTTGAGGCCGGGGAAGATGTTGAAGGAATATTTGCGCAGTTCCTTGACGAAGCCCGGAATGTCGCGCGGGTTGGGGATGAGCAAATTGTGCGCGCCCTGCTGCATGCCCATCAGCGCGTTCACCGTCAGCGCAAAGATATGATAGAGCGGCAGCGCGCAGACATAGATGAGATGGGCCGGCTTCGGCTTCACCGCGTAGGCGTCTTCCACCCACAGCGCGAGCTGGGCGACATTGGCAAGGACGTTGCGGTGAAGCAGCGTCGCGCCCTTGGAAACGCCGGTGGTGCCGCCGGTATATTGCAGGAAGGCGGTGTCGTCGGGCGACACTTCGGCCGGCTTGAAGGCAAGGCCGGCGCCTGCCTTCATCGCGGCGTTGAACTTGATGTGACCGGGCAGCGACCAGGCCGGAACGAGCTTCTTGACGCGGCGAACGACAAGGTTGACCAGCGTGCCCTTCAGGCCGCCGAGCAGTTCGCCCATAGAGGCCACGACCACGTGCTTGACCAGGGTCTTGCCGATGGCCGCCTGCAAAGTCGCGGCGAAGTTTTCCAGAATGACGATGGCTTCCGCGCCAGAGTCCCGCAACTGGTGTTCGAGTTCACGCGGCGTGTAGAGCGGGTTGACGTTGACCACGACATAGCCTGCCCGCAGCACCGCCATCATGGCGACCGGGTATTGCAGGATGTTGGGCATCATCAGCGCGACACGCGCGCCCTTTCTGAGGCCCTTCGATTGCAGGAAAGCGCCGAAGGCCGACGACAGGCGCTCGAGTTCGGCAAAGGTGAGCGTCTTGTCCATGCAGGTGAAGGCGGGATTGCCGGAAAACTGCTGGCAAGCGGTGGCAAGTAGGTCGCCGATCGAGGGCGACGGCATCGGGCCGATCTCCGACGGCATGTTGCGCGGGTAGCTGGCGAGCCACGGCTTTTGCGGCAAGCCGGCGGTCAGCCTGGTAATGGTCTTGGGCAACGGCTTTTCGGCTGCCGTTTTCCTTGGAGCAGATTTCTGCGGGGCAGGCTTCTTGGCTTCGGTTTTCTTGGGCTCGGTTTTCTTCGTCTCTGGCTTTTGGGCAGAAGACTTTTCGGGGGCAGGCTTTTTCGCGGCTGCTTTCACGACCGCGGGCTTGGCGGCGGCCGGCTTGGAATTTGGCGCTGCAGGTTTAGTCGCCGCCTTTGGCGACGGCTTGGCCGAGCTGGCCTTCGATACGGTCTTGTCGGCAGCCTTGGGCGCTGCCTTCGCAGCGGGCGCCTTGGGAGCCGCAGCCTTCACCGCAGCCTTGGCGGCCGGAGCCTTCGCTGAAGCCAGCTTGGCCGGTTTCGCAGCGGCTTTGCGGACAACGCTCTTGCCGCCCGCCGAACCCTTGTTGCTTGCCTTGGCCAATTTCGCCTCCCCTGATTTCGCCTCGCCGGTCGTGTCGCGGCCTTTGGTGCCGGCCGTCGGGAGCGCCGTCACAGGGACCGGCTCCTCTTTCGCGGAAGTTCCACGCAATAATGTATGGCGACAATTCCCGCCCTTGCAAGCCGTGCCCCAAGGGCAAGCCTGACGGAAACGTGATCCCATCGCCTGCAAATGCCTGCCCGCCGGCATAAAACAGGCGTTGCCTGGCTTGGGCGGGTCGGAGTGCGGGTTACACTCGGTCGCCGACGCCTAAGTGCCCGTTCCGTTTATTGCGCAAGATCGACGATCAGGGGAATTTTGTTCCGGTTCCGCAAGGGCAGACAGGCGGGGAGTTCCAAAGCCGTAAAAACGGTGCTTATATGCGCCCTTCACGAGCCTGACTAGGGGGCTTGGAAGAACATCAGGGAGTGCTCTATGAACAAAAAGCTGACTTTTGCGGCCGCGTTGCTGGCTGCAACCGTCATGGGCGGCATGGCCAATGCCAAACAGCTGGTCTACTGCTCGGAAGCGTCGCCTGCCGGTTTCGACCCGTCGCCCTGGAGCGGTGGTAACGACTTCGACGCATCCTCACGCACCATCTATTCGCGTCTTGTCGAATTCGAACATGGCAAGACCACGATCTCGCCCGGCCTCGCCGAGAGCTGGACGGTTTCCGACGACGGCCTGGAATACACCTTCAAGCTTAAGTCCGGCGTGAAGTTCCAGACCACCGACTATTTCACCCCGACCCGCGACCTGACCGCAGACGACGTGATCTTCTCCTTCGAGCGTCAGTGGAAGAAGGAAAACCCGTGGTTCGAATATCTGCCCGGCACCGGTTGGGAATATTTCGCCGGCATGGGCTTCCCGGATCTGCTCAAGGAAGTGGTCAAGGTCGACGACCTGACGGTCAAGTTCGTCCTCAACAAGCCTGAAGTCGCCTTCCTGCCCGACCTTGGCATGGACTTCGCCTCGATCGTGTCGAAGGAATATGCCGACCAGCTCGAAAAGGCCGGCACCAAGGAACAGTTCACCCAGAAGCCGATCGGCACCGGGCCGTTCCAGTTCGTGGACTACCAGGTTGACGCCGTCATCCGCTACCAGGCCTGGGACGGCTATTTCGGCGGCCGCCAGAAGATCGACGACCTGATCTTCGCGATCACGCCCGATCCGGCCGTGCGCGCGCAGAAGCTGAAGGCTGGCGAATGCGATATCATGTCGTATCCGGCACCGGCCGACATTGCCGGCCTGCAGGCCGACACCAACCTCAAGGTCGATGAGCAGGAAGGCCTGAACATCGGCTACATGGCCTACAACACCACGCAGGCTCCGTTCGACAAGGTCGAGGTCCGCAAGGCCCTCAACATGGCCGTCAACAAGCAGGCAATCATCGACGCGGTCTATCAGGGCGCCGGCCAGGTTGCCGTCAACCCGATCCCGCCGACGATGTGGTCGTACAACACCAGCATCAAGGACGACGAGTACAATCCTGATGCGGCCAAGAAGATGCTCGAGGAAGCCGGCGTCAAGGATCTGTCGATGAAGATCTGGGCCATGCCGGTCAGCCGCCCGTACAACCCGAACGCACAGCGCGTTGCCGAGTTGATCCAGGCCGACTACGCCAAGATCGGCGTCAAGGCCGAGATCGTCAGCTACGAGTGGACCGAGTATCGCGAGCGCGGCAAGGCCAAGGATCGTGACGGCGCATTCCAGCTTGGCTGGACCGGCGACAACGGCGACCCGGACAACTTCCTGTTCCTGCTCGGCTGCGACGCGATCGGCCAGTCCAACTACGCGATCTGGTGCAACCAGGAATTCCAGGACCTGCTCTTGAAGGGCAAGGCGACGACCGACGTTGCCGAGCGTACCAAGATCTACGAGGAAGCCCAGGTTGTCTTCAAGCGCGAAGCTCCGTGGCTGACGATTGCCCATTCCAAGGTGTTCATGCCGATGAACAAGAAGGTTTCCGGCTTCGTCATGGACCCGCTGGGCATCCACCGCTTCGACGGCGTGGACGTCACCGAGTAAGATCGTGACAACAGAATAGGGAACGGCGGCGCTGGACATCCTGCGCCGCCGTTTTATTAAAGACGATGCTTCGCTTTCTTCTCCAGAAACTGGCCCTCATCGTGCCGACCGTCATCGGCATCTCGCTGGCGGCGTTCGCCTTCGTGCGGCTGTTGCCCGGCGACCCGATCCTGGCGATGGCAGGCGAACGCGGCGTCTCGCCCGAGCGCTACGCCGAACTGGTCGTGCGCTTCGGCTATGATAAGTCCTATATCGTCCAGTACTTCAACTACATCGGCAACGTGCTGTCCGGCGACTTCGGCATCTCGATCGCTACCAAGCGGCCGGTGCTGGGCGAATTCCAGGCGCTGTTTCCGGCGACGCTGGAACTGGCGACGGTGGCGCTGATCATCGCGGTTCTGATCGGCATCCCGGCCGGCATTTTCGCGGCGGTGAAGCGTGGTTCGTGGTTCGACCAGGCGACGATGGGCGTTGCGCTGACCGGCTATTCGATGCCGATCTTCTGGTGGGGGCTTTTGCTCATCATCTTCTTTTCCGGCTATCTTGGCTGGACGCCCGTGTCCGGGCGCATCGGGCTGCAATATTTCTTCAAGCCGGTGACCGGCTTCATGCTCATCGACAGCCTGTTATCGGGCAAACCGGGCGCATTCACCTCCGCGTTCAGTCATCTCATCTTGCCTTCCATCGTGCTCGCCACCATTCCGCTTGCCGTCATAGCGCGCCAGACGCGCTCGGCGATGCTGGAGGTTCTGGGCGAGGACTATGTGCGCACGGCCCGCGCCAAGGGGCTGGCGCCGCGGCGCGTGATCGGCCTGCATGCGTTTCGCAATGCGCTGATCCCGGTCGTCACCACAATCGGCCTGCAGGTCGGCACGCTGATGGCCGGCGCGATCCTGACGGAGACGATCTTCTCCTGGCCCGGCATCGGCAAATGGATGATCGACGCCATCGGCAAGCGTGACTATGTCGTGGTGCAGAGTGGGCTTTTGATCATCGCGCTGATCGTCATGGCGGTGAACCTGATCGTCGACGTGCTCTATGCCGTCATCAACCCACGCATCAGGGTGCAGTGATGACAGACCAGTCCGCAGGCCTTCCCGCAGCCGCAACCGTTCCGACGGGTCCGCGCCAGCGCGCGCTGTCCGAGTTCTGGCACTATTTTTCCATGAACACCGGCGCGGTCATCGGCCTCGTCGTGTTCACGCTGCTTGTTTTGACCGCGATCTTCGCGCCGCTGATTGCGCCGCATATGCCCGACGAACAGTTCCGCGATTCGCTGCTCACCCCGCCGATGTGGCAGGAGGGCGGCAAATCGATGTTCATCCTCGGCACCGATGCGGTGGGCCGCGACATGCTTTCGCGCCTCATCTACGGCGCGCGCTACTCGCTGTTCATCGGCCTTGTCGTCGTCGTCTTCGCGCTGGTCAGCGGCATCATCCTCGGCGTGCTGGCCGGCTATTTCCGCGGTTGGGTCGACACGCTGATCATGCGCGTGATGGACATCATCCTCGCCTTCCCGTCGCTTTTGCTGGCGCTGGTGCTGGTCGCTATCCTCGGGCCTGGCCTGTTCAACGCCATGCTGGCGATTGCGCTGGTATTGCAGCCGCACTTCGCCCGCCTGACCCGCGCCGCCGTGATGGCGGAGAAGAACCGCGAATATGTCGTGTCGGCCAAGGTTGCCGGCGCCAGCCATCTGCGGCTGATGCTGGTGACCATCCTGCCCAATTGCGTCGCCCCGCTGATCGTGCAGGCGACGCTGTCGTTCTCCAACGCCATCCTCGAGGCAGCGGCGCTCGGCTTCCTCGGCATGGGCGCGCAACCGCCGACGCCGGAATGGGGCACGATGCTGGCCACCGCGCGCGAGTTCATCTTGCGCGCACCGTGGGTGGTGACCTTCCCCGGCCTTGCCATCCTGATCACAGTGCTCGCCATCAACCTGATCGGCGACGGCCTGCGCGATGCGCTCGACCCCAAGCTGAAGAGGTCGTGAGCCATGCCTTTGCTCGATATCAAGAACCTCACCGTTTCCTTCGACACCTCGACCGGCCCGTTCCTGGCGGTGAAGGGCATCGACCTCTCGGTCGAGCCGCGCGAGGTGCTCGCCATCGTCGGCGAGAGCGGCTCCGGCAAGTCGGTGTCGATGCTGGCGGTGATGGGCCTGTTGCCCGCATCCGCCACCGTCACGGCGGACCGCATGAGCTTCGACGGCGTAGACCTGCTTGGCCTCGACGCGGCTGAGCGGCGCAAGATCGTCGGCAAGGACATTTCGATGATCTTCCAGGAGCCGATCGCCAGCCTCAACCCCTGCTTCACCGTCGGCTTCCAGATCGAGGAAGTGCTGCGCTTCCACATGGGCATGGACCGGGCGCAGCGGCGGGCCCGCGCCATCGAGCTTCTGACGCTGGTCGGCATTCCCGAACCTGCCGAACGGCTGAGTTCCTATCCGCACCAGATGTCGGGCGGCCAGTGCCAGCGCGTGATGATCGCGATTGCCATTGCCTGCAATCCGAAGCTGTTGATTGCGGACGAGCCGACCACGGCGCTCGACGTGACCATCCAGAAGCAGATCCTCGACCTTCTGGTGCGCCTGCAGGCGGAATACGGCATGGGCCTGATCATGATCACCCACAATATGGGCGTCGTGGCCGAAACCGCCGACCGCGTGATCGTGCAGTACAAGGGCACCAAGATGGAAGAGGCGGGCGTGCTGTCGCTGTTCGAGAGCCCGAAGAGCAACTATACGCGCGCGCTTTTGTCGGCACTGCCCGACAACGCCACCGGCGACCGCCTGCCGACGGTATCCGACATGATGTTCGAACCCGCGCCGGGAGCCTGACGATGAGCGTTGTTGTCGAGGGAAAGAACATCAAGCGCGACTATCATGTCGGCGGCGGACTGATGCGCGGCGCGCGCACCGTGCATGCGGTCAAGGGCGTGTCGTTCAGCGTCGAACAGGGCAAGACGCTGGCGATCGTCGGCGAAAGCGGCTGCGGCAAGTCCACGCTGGCGCGCATCATCACGCTGATCGATCCGGCGACTTCCGGCGATCTTCTGATCGACGGCCACAAGGTCGATATCGCCAAGGACGGGCTGTCGAAGGAGATGCGCCGCAAGGTGCAGATCGTGTTCCAGAACCCGTATGGCTCGCTGAACCCGCGCCAGAAGATCGGCGACATTCTTGGCGAGCCCTTGATCATCAACACCGACAAGCCGGCGGAAGAGCGGCGCGAACTGGCCCACGCCATGCTGAAAAAAGTCGGCCTCGGCCCAGAGCACTACAATCGCTATCCGCACATGTTCTCGGGCGGGCAACGTCAGCGCATCGCCATTGCGCGCGCGCTGATGCTGAACCCGCGGCTTCTGGTGCTGGACGAGCCGGTGTCGGCGCTCGACCTTTCGGTGCAGGCGCAGGTGCTCAACCTTTTGGCCGACCTGCAGGACGAGTTCGAACTGACCTACGTCTTCATCAGCCACGATCTGTCGGTGGTGCGCTACATCGCCGACGACGTGATGGTGATGTATTTCGGCGAAGCGGTGGAGTACGGACCGCGCGACGAGGTGTTTTCCAACCCGCAGCACAGCTACACCAAGACGCTGTTTGCGGCGACGCCGCGCGCCGACGTTGCCAGCATCAAGGCAAGGCTGGCGAAGAAGGCCGCCTGAAGGCTACAAGCAGAAAGCGCGGCTGCTCACCACCACTTGACGTCGATGGTGCCGCCGGCGGCGTTGCCGTCGCAATTCTCGTAGGTGCCTGACAGGCCATCGGGACGCTGCGAGGCAAGCGTATACTCGCAGCCGATGACGTTGTTGTTGCCCTTCTTGATGAAGTCGACTTCCTTGAAGAACAGCGATGTGTCGGAATAGCGGCCCTTGATCAGGTGCTGCGATTTCATCGTCGTCCATTCGAGCGCCGCCTCGAACTGGAAGTCTGCGCCCAGCCTGACATTGGTGACGCGGAACGGCCAGCGCGTGGTGCCGTCCGAGGCCGCGCCGTCGAAACCGCCGGAATCGAGATGGGCCTTGATGGTGGTGGCGGAAGGCGCAGCGGCGGGAGCGGCGGCAACCGTTGCCGCCGGCGCGGACGCGCGAGCTTCCAGCTTCTTTTCCAGTTCGCCGATCCGCGTCTCGAGGCGGTCGATGCGGGATGCATCGTTGCCGAACTCGGCCTTGGCTAGAACTTCGTGCAATTGCGCGATCTGGCCGCGCAGGTTCTGGATCTCGCCCTTGGCGGCCTCGAAATCGGTGACATATTTGGCGATGCCGTAGCTGATGCCCAGCACGCCCGCGCCGGTCAGGATCAGCGCACTTGCCTTGCCGAAAATGTTATCCGCCACCGCTGCCCCCGATACGACCCCAAGCTGGCGGCAGAAAATCAGAAAGAGGCGCTGGCGGCAACGTAGATTTCGGCCAGCCGTTCGACACCGGCGCGGTCGTCTTCGTCGAAGCGGCCGGGCGTCGGGCTGTCGAGGTCGATGACGCCGATGATCTTTCCATCGCGGACAAGCGGCACGACCAGTTCGGAGCGGGAATCAGGATCGCAAAAGATGTGGTTGTCGGCCTTGGTCACGTCTTCGACGATGATAGACCGGCGCTCGGCAACGGCGCTGCCGCATACGCCGCGGCCAACCGCGATGCGCACGCAGGCAGGCTTGCCCTGGAATGGGCCGACGACCAGTTCGTCCGGCGAGCGCAGGAAATAGAAGCCTGCCCAGTTGAGGTCGGGCATCGACTGGAACAAAAGCGCGGAGACGTTGGCGGCATTGGCGATGGCGTCGGCCTCGCCGATGAGCAGGCCTTCCATCTGCGCCGCGAGTTCATGATAGAACCGCGGCTTGTCGCTGGTGTCGATGGCGTGGGCTGCAAACATGTCCTGTCTCCGCCGGCAAACTGCAATCCGGCATTAGCGTGATAGGCCCGAACGCCAATCTACGGAAAGCAAAATCCCGTCAGTTGACGCCCTTCGGCACATTTTCCGGCGGCACGGTGTCCTTCACCTTCTGGCGATGGAAGATGAACAGGCCGGCAAGGACGACGATGCCCGCTCCGATGAGAATGCGCGGACCGGGGAAGTCGCTGAAGAACAGCGCACCGAACACCACCGCCCAGAGGAGCAAAGTGTAGTGCAGCGGCGCGAGCGTCGAGGCGGGTGCCAGTTTCAGCGCGCGGGTGATCATGAGATGGGCCGCACCCGAGACGATGCCGAGCAGGAGCATTGCGCCATAGTCCATCGAGGTGGCCGGCTGCCAATGGCCGATGGCGATGACGGCGCCGACAAGGCCGGCGCCAACCGTCTGCCAGGTGACGAGCGTGGTGTCGCTGGTGCCGCGCAAGCTGCGGTTGAGGACGATGCCAACGGCAAAGGAAATACTGCCAACCAGCGCAAACAGCGAAGACAGCGAGAATGCGGCGGATGACGGCTTCAGCATGATGAGAACGCCGCAGAAACCGACGAGGATCGCCACCCAGCGTCGCCAGCCGACCTTTTCGCCGAGCAGGAAGTGCGAAAGCGCGGCGACGTAGATGGGGCCTGCCATGTAGAAGCTCATCACGTCGGCCAGCGGCAGGTAGACGACGGCGGCATAGAACAAAACGGTGTCGAGCGTAGTGGCAATGACGCGCAGGATTTGCAGACCGAGCCGATCCATGTGGAACAGCTTTGCAGCACCCTGATGGACGATCATCGGGCCGAGGATGAAGAAGGAACCGATCGAGCGGACGAACACCACCTGGCCGACCGAAAAACTGGCGACCAGCCATTTGCCCATCGCATCGTTGAGCGCGAACATGAAGTCGCCCGCCAGCATCAACAGGATGCCGGCAACGAGCATGTTGCGGATCGGGAACTTGGGCATCGGCGGTGTCTCTTCGTGCCGCTTGGATTGGCGAGCAGGTTGCCCGGCCACCAGCGGCGATGACGCGCTTTAGCCGCATGCCGCCACGTTGGCGAGGGAATTCGATTGGTTCAGGAAACCGCGAAGAGACTTACGGCGCCGGCGGGCGCACGATGACCGGGCGATAGATGACGCGCGGCTGCAGGAAGGGATCGATGCGGCGCATTTCACGGCTTTCGGCGCGCCGGTCGAGTTCGATGCGCTGCAGGCATTCGGCGAAAGCGTCATTGTTGTGCTTGAAGCCGTAGGCCCGGCACTTGGCCTCGTCGGCAGCGCGCAAATCCTGGGCGCTCATGCAGCCTGAAAGCAGTACGCCGAGGGCGACGAGGGCAAAAGATGTGAGCGCGCGCATTGTCGAGGCTCCAACGGCGGTGGGTCTGGTTCGAAACGATAGAGCAAAATCGTGGCAAGACTTAACGCGTCTGCCACGATGTTGAGTCCCGCCAGAACTCTACTCCGGTACGTGGCGCACCGCGCCCTTGTCGGCGCTGGTCGCGAAGGCCGCGTAGGCACGCAGGGCCTTGGTGACCTTGCGCTTGCGCTGCTCGACGGGCTTCCAGCCAGCCTTGTCCTGCTCGACGCGGCGGCGGGCAAGCTCGGCATCGTCAACGGCGAGATTGATGGTGCGGTTCGGAATGTCGATCTCGATGATGTCGCCCTCGCGCACCAGCCCGATCAAGCCGCCCTCTTCCGCTTCCGGCGAAACGTGACCGATGGAGAGGCCCGAGGTGCCGCCGGAAAAACGCCCGTCTGTCAGAAGCGCGCATTCCTTGCCGAGGCCCTTCGACTTCAGATAGCTGGTCGGATAGAGCATTTCCTGCATGCCGGGGCCGCCGCGCGGGCCTTCATAGCGGATCACGACAACGTCGCCCGGCTTGATCTTGCCGTTGAGAATGGCGAGCACGCTGGAATCCTGGCTTTCGAAGACGCGGGCCGGGCCGGTGAATTTCAGGATCGATTCATCGACGCCGGCAGTCTTCACGATGCAGCCGTCGACCGCGATATTGCCCTTCAGCACGGCCAATCCGCCATCCTTGGAGAAGGGATGCTCGACGGAACGGATAACGCCGTTTTCGCCATCGGTGTCGAGGTCCTTCCAGCGCGCATCCTGGCTGAACGCCGTCTGGGTGGGTATGCCGCCAGGTGCCGCACGGAAAAATTCGCGCACGGATTCATTGTTGGTGCGGGTGATGTCCCAGCGGTCGATGGCGTCGCCGATGGTGGTGGCGTGAACGGTGGGGCTATCGCGATGGATCAGCCCGCCGCGGTCGAGTTCGCCGAGGATGCGCATGATGCCGCCGGCCCGATGGACGTCTTCCATGTGGACGTCGCTCTTGGCCGGGGCGACCTTGGACAGGCACGGCACCTTGCGTGAAAGCCGGTCGATGTCGGCAAGCGTGAAGTCGACCTCGCCTTCGTGCGCGGCGGCGAGAATGTGCAGCACGGTGTTGGTCGAACCGCCCATGGCGATGTCGAGGGCCATGGCGTTTTCGAATGCGGCCTTGGACGCGATGGTGCGCGGCAGCGCCGTCTCGTCATCCTGCTCGTAATAGCGCTGGGCGAGATCGACGATGAGATGGCCGGCTTCGACGAACAGGCGCTTGCGGTCGGCATGGGTGGCCAACGTCGAGCCGTTGCCGGGCAACGATAGGCCGAGCGCCTCGGTCAGGCAGTTCATGGAATTGGCGGTGAACATGCCCGAGCATGAGCCGCAAGTGGGGCAGGCCGAGCGTTCGATAGCCTTGACGTCCTCATCGGAGACCGCGTCGTCGGCAGCCGCAACCATGGCGTCGACCAGGTCGAGCGCCTGCGTCTTGCCGGCGAGCACGACCTTGCCGGCCTCCATTGGACCGCCCGAGACGAATACGCTCGGGATGTTGAGGCGCAACGAGGCCATCAGCATGCCGGGGGTGATCTTGTCGCAGTTGGAAATGCAGACCATGGCGTCGGCGCAGTGCGCGTTGACCATGTATTCGACGCTGTCGGCGATGATCTCGCGCGACGGCAGCGAATAGAGCATGCCGTCATGGCCCATGGCGATGCCGTCATCGACGGCGATGGTGTTGAATTCCTTGGCGACGCCGCCGGCCTTCTCGATCTCGCGCGCGACGAGCTGGCCGAGATCCTTGAGATGCACATGGCCCGGCACGAACTGGGTGAACGAGTTGACCACGGCAATGATCGGCTTCCCAAAATCACCGTCCTTCATGCCCGTGGCGCGCCAAAGGCCGCGCGCGCCGGCCATGTTGCGGCCGTGGGTGGTCGTACGTGAACGATAGGCAGGCATGAAACTGTCCTTGGCTACAGGCGCAGCGCCAGCGCGCCGCTCCATCAAAAATAGGTCGCAGGCGTTATACACGCCATCTTTTTCTGTTGCCACGCTTTTGCACTGCGCCAGTGCAGAGCGTTTGAAGATAGCCGTTCAAACGAAAAGGCGGCGGATCGCTCCACCACCTTTTTCATTTCGTGCTTCTGTCCAAGCTAGTCGATGACGGCCGGCATCAGCTTGGGATCCGGCTTTTCGGCGTGCTTCGGCAAGTCCTTGCTGGCGATCAGCGTGTAGAACATCGGCACCACGAACAGGGTGAACATGGTTCCGATGAGGATGCCGGTGAAGATAACCAGGCCCATGGAGAAGCGCGCAGCAGCACCCGCACCGCTGGACATGATCAGCGGCACGACGCCGAGCGCCATGGCGGCCGTGGTCATCAGGATCGGACGCAGGCGCACCTTGGCGGAGGCGACAATGGCGTCGCGCCGCCGCATGCCGTGCAGTTCGCGCTGCTGGTTGGCGAATTCCACCAAAAGGATGCCGTGCTTGGTAATCAGGCCGATCAGCGTGATCAGGCCGACCTGGGTGTAGATGTTAAGCGTCGATCCGGGCACCGCCATGCCGAGGAAGTTGCCGTTGAGGATGTTCAGCGGCAGGACTGCGCCGAAGATCGACAGCGGGACCGCCATCATCACGATGAACGGATCGCGGAAACTTTCGAACTGCGCCGCCAGCACCAGATAGATGACAAGAATAGCGGCCGCGAAGGCAATCATGATGGTGTTGCCCTGCTCCTTTTCCTGCCGCGACTGGCCGGAGTAGTCGATGAAGAACGTGTCCGGCAGGCTCTGCCTGGCGATGTCCTCAAGCGTCTTCAGCGCGTCGCCCGTGGTGATGCCCGGAAGCGGCAGCGCCGAAATGGTCGCCGAGTTCAACTGGTTGAACTGCTCGATTGCCGCAGGCGCGGCATTGGACGATATCTTCACCACCGACGAAAGCGGCACCATTTCTCCGGTCACGCTGCGTACGAAATAGTCGCCCAGCTTTTCGGGGTTGTCGCGGAACTCCTGCGGCACCTGCGGAATGATGTCGTAGCTGTTGGAATCGCGGTCGAACTGCGCCACCTCGGCACCACCCACCAGGAGCGTCAAGGTACGGCCTATGTCGGCAATCGGCAGGTTGAGCGCGGCAGCGCGGTCGCGGTCGATGGTCACCGTGGTTTGCGGCGCATCGAAGGCCATCGAGTTCTGCACCACGATGAAGCGGCCGGAAGCCTGCGCCTTGTTCTTGATCTCCTCGGCGGCCTCGTAGACCTGGCTAGCCTCGCCGGTGGAACGCACCACCATGGAGACCGGCAAGCCTCCGCCGGAACCCGGCAAGGTGGGAGGCGCGAAGACGAAGGCCTCGACGCCGGCGACATGGGAGAGACGGCCCTGGATATCCTCCTGCAGCTGCTTTTGCGTCCTTTCGCGTTCGGCCCAGTCCTTGAAGGCGAAGCCGATGAAGGCGCTGTTGGTAGCCCCGCCAAAGGCGGTGGCGGCGAAAAGCGCGCGCGTTTCAGGCAGGTCCTGCACCAATCCGAGGATCTGGTTGACGTAGGTTTCGGTATAGTCGGACGTCGCGTAGCGCGGCGCGGTAACCAGCGAGAGCAGGAAGCCCTGATCTTCTTCCGGCGCAAGTTCGCTCGACGTCTTGGTGAACATAAAGCCGGTGAGGGCCACGAGCGCAATAACGATCATCATGGTCACGGGACGATAGTTCAGAGAACCCGAGACAAGCCTTTCATAGACGCGCTCGACGCGCGCGAAGGTGCCGTCGACGATGCGCTGGAACCTGCTGTGCGACCCGGCCTTGAGAAGACGCGCCGACATCATCGGGGTGATGGTGATGGCGACGAGACCGGAAATCACCACCGATCCGGCAAGCGTCATCGCGAATTCGCGAAACAGCGCGCCGGTGAGGCCGCCGGTGAAGGCAAGCGGGGCGAACACGGCGGCGAGCGTCAGCGTCATGGCGACGATGGCCGAGGAGATTTCGCGCATGCCGTTGAAGGCCGCCTGCATCGGCGGCATGTTGTCTTCCTCCATGTGCCGGTGGATGTTTTCCACCACCACGATGGCGTCGTCGACGACAAGGCCGATGGCCAGCACCATGGCCAGCAACGACAACAGGTTGATCGAGTAGCCGACCGCAAACAACAGGAAGCACACGCCGATCAGCGACAGCGGAATGGTGACGATCGGCATGATGACCGAGCGGAACGATCCCAGGAAGAGCAGGATGACGACGATGACGATGGCAACCGCCTCGGCGATGGTCTTGAACACTTCGTCGATGGACGCGCTGATCTGCTCGGTCGAGTCGTAGACGATGACGATCGACATGCCTTGCGGCAGCGTTTCCTGGATCGATGGGACGATCTTGTGGATGGCTTCGGCCGTGCTGAGCGGATTGGCAGCCGGCGTCGGGAAGATGGCGAGGAAGGTTCCCGGCTTGCCGTTGAAGTTCACGCGCGTGTCGGTGCTTTGCGCCGCAAGCTCGACGCGCGCGACGTCACGCAACCTGACGACATTGCCGTCCTTCGATTGAAGCGGGAGTTCGGCGAAGGCCTCCGGCGTCTGCAATGTCGAGCGCACCGTGATGGACGAGGCGACGTATTCGTTCTCGACCTTGCCGGGCGCGGACAGGAAGTTGGAATTGTTGATCGCGGTCAGAACGTCGGTCGCGGTCACGCCGCGCGCCGCCATCTTGACCGGGTCGATCCACACGCGCATCGAATAGTCGGCAGCGCCGAATATCTGCACGTCGGCAACGCCTTCGACCGTCGTCATGCGCGGGCGAACGACGCGCTGGATGTATTCGGTCAACTGCTCGGGCGTCATGTTCGGATTCTGCATCGACAGATACATCATCGCGAAGTCTTGGCCGGTGCCCTTGACGATGACCGGGTCCTTGGACTCGGTCGGCAGCGTGCCGCGAACGCCCTGCACCTTCGACATCACCTCGGTCAAGGCGGTGTCAGGATTGGAGCCGAGCTTCATGAACACCGTCACGATGCTGACCGACGGCGTGCTTTGCGAGGTGACGTAGTCGACGTTTTCGGTGGACGAAACGGCGCGCGCGATCGGGGCCGAGATGAAGCCCTGGATCAGGTCGGCGCTGGCGCCCGGATAGGCGGTGGTGATGGTGATGGCGGTTTCGTCGACCTTGGGATACTGGCGGATCGACAGGTTGAAGATGCCCTGGAAACCCAAAAGCAGGATCATGCAGGCAAGCACGGTCGAGAGGACCGGCCGGCGGATGAAGATGTCGGAAAAGCTCATTGTGCGGCCGCCTGCGGGTTAGCTGGCTTTGTCGGGTCGATGGTGTTGTCGACGTTGACGGACATGCCGTTGAACAGGCGGTTCTGCCCGGCAGTCACGACCTCGTCGCCGGCAGCAATGCCCTTGGTGATTTCGACCAGACCCGCATTGCGACGGCCCGGCGTGACGAAAACCTGCGCCAGGACGAGTTCGGGCTTGGCGCCTTCCACAGGTTTGGCAGCATCGGTCGCCGGCTTGGCAGCGTCGGCAGCAGGCTTGGCTTCGCCCTCTGCGGCAGCGGGGGCAGCGGCGGCATCCGCCGGCTTGGCGTCCTGCTTCGGCTGGGCCGGCTTCACGACGAAGATGAAGTCGCCGTAAAGGCTGGTGGTGAGCGCCGTCTGGGGCAGCGCCAGAACATTCTGTTCCTCCGGCAGTTCAACGCGCACCTGCACGAACTGGCCGGGGCTGAGGCGACCGTCGGGATTGGTGATTTCGGCGCGAACCGAAACGAGGCGGCTTACGGGATCGATCTTGGGGTCGATGCCGACGACCTTGCCCTCGTAAGGCAGATCCCCGGCAGCCAGGCCGAAATGGACCGGCTGGCCGATCTTCAACTCGCTGAAGCGTTGCTCCGGCACGGTGAAGTCGGCGCGCATGGTGTCGATGTCCTGCAAGGTGGCGACCGCGTTGCCCGGCGCGACATACTGGCCTTCCTCGACCCTCGGAATGCCGATGGTGCCGGAGAACGGGGCCTTCAGAAGCTTCTGGTCGAGCACGGCCTGCAGCTTGGCAACCTGTGAAGCCGAGGCGGACGAGGCGGCGCGGGCCGCATCAAGCGTTGCCTCGGTGCCGACGCCGCGCTCCTGCAAGGCGAGCGCACGGTCGAGCGCCTGCCGGTCCAGCGCGGCTTGCGTCTTTGCCGCGGCGAGGTCGGCCTGCTGCACGGCATCGTCGAGGCGAACCAGCGACTGGCCTTCCTCGACATGTTCGTTGGCGGCAAACAGCACGTCCTTGACGATGCCGGTCGTCTCGACCGTCAGATCGACGCCGCGCGCGGCCGCAACGGTGCCGATGGCCTCGATGCCCGGGGTCCAGTCGAGCGGTTTGACGACCGTCGTCGAGATGGTGGCGGCAGGCGCCTTCATGGTGGCGAAGAAGTCGCTGATCGCCTTTTCGCGGAACAGGTTGAACCCGACGATGGCGCCGCCAATCAGCACGAGCAGTACGAAAGCGATGATGAAGCGCTTGATCACGGGTGATCCTTTCGGTCGGCAATGACAATAGGGCAAGCGGGCGCGACAGCGCCTCATACTGCGTTACTTACTGTACCGTCTGGACGGTAATGTCAATTGGGTCTAAGCTGATGATGGAGGCATCATGAAGCAAAAAAAGTCAAACTCCCGCGAAAAGATCCTGACAGCCGCTGCCGATGTGGCTCGCGAAGCCGGGCCAGGCAACCTGTCGCTGGATGCGGTGGCCAGCCGCGCCGGCGTTTCCAAGGGCGGCCTGCTCTACAATTTTCCCAGCAAGGCAAAGCTGATGCAGGCGCTGGTGGAGGCGTATCTCAACGACTTCCAGCACGCTTTGGAAGCAGCCCGCGCGGCTGAACCCGACCAGAGCCTTCTGGCCAACTATCTTCGTCTTTCGGCGCAGGAATGCGATGAGACGAAGGATGCCGCATCGTGGATTTTTTCAGCTATTGCCGAAGATCCCGACTTCCTGACCCCGATGAAGACCTTCAAGCGCCAGCTCTTCGAGCGCCTGAAAGCCGACACGCCCGACCTCAAGAAGCTGCTGGTCACCTATATGGCCATCGAAGGCCTGCGCAACCTCAGCCTGTTCGACATCGACCTTCTGAACGAGGGCGAACGGCAGGTCCTCGTCGATACGCTGCTCGAGATCGCCAACGGATAGGCTCGCCCTTTGCAGTTTGGCCAAAGCCATGCTTATTCAGGACCATGGCATTCACCCTGAGGCAGTTGCAGTATTTCGTTGCGGTCGCCGAGCAAGGCACGGTGTCGCGCGCTGCCCAGAACCTGTCGATCTCGCAGTCCTCGGTAACCGAAGCGATCAAGGAGCTTGAAAGCGACCTCGGCGTCGAATTGTTCGAGCGCCATTCGCGTGGGCTGAATGTCACGCACAAGGGCCACCAGTTCCTGCGCCACGCAACCAAGATCCTGTCCGGCGTTTCGGACGCGCGCCGCGCCTTTTTCGGTGAACAGGCCGCTGCACCCGGCCGGTTGCAACTCGGCGTCACCTCCATGGTGGCAGGCTACGTGCTCTCCGACCTGCTTGCCCGCTATCGCCGCGCCAACCCGGCGGTCGAAATCTCGGCCATAGAAGACAATGGCGACTATCTCGAACACCTGCTCGTCGGCGGCAAGCTGGATGTCGCCGTGATGGTGACGTCCAATTTGCGCGACCGCACCGCCCTGCAGTCGGAAATCCTCGAAGTCTCCGCATACCGCCTTTGGCTGCCGCTCGGCCATCCGCTGGCGGCGGCCGACATCATCAGCGTGGGCGACATCGCCGGCGAGCCGCTGATCATGCTGACCGTGGACGAAATCGAGGAGAACACCGGCAAGCTGCTCGCCGCCATCGGCGCCAAGCCGCATGTCGCGTTCCGCACCCGCTCGGTCGAGGCGGTGCGCAGCCTCGTCGCAACCGGCGCGGGCGTTGCCCTGTTGCCCGACCTCGTCTACCGGCCGTGGTCGCTGGAAGGCGACCGCATCGAATCCCGCGATGTTTCGGGCTCGCTGCCTGTGGTGCAGGTCGGCATGGTGTGGCGGCGCGGATCGAGCCTGCCGCAAGCCGCGCGCGACTTCATCGGCATTGCCCAGTCGCAACGCACGGTGCGCCAGAGGTCGTGACGCCGATATCGGAGAAACCGATATCGCCTTTCTGATAAATGAATTTGCGAAACCGGCAGTTTCAAGACACCTTTTCCAAGAGGGAGAAGCCGTAGACGAACGGCCCCTTTCGAAACGGGAGGATCGACGATGCAGTCATTTCTGAAATCATGCACGGCTCTCACCATGGCGCTGACCTTTGCCGGGCAGGCGGTGGCGCAGGAGGCACTGAAGGAGCTTGGCAAGGGCGAAGGCGCGCTCTCGATCGTTGCCTGGCCCGGCTATGTCGAGCGCGGCGAAACCGACAAGGCTTATGACTGGGTGAGCGATTTCGAAAAGGAAAGCGGCTGCAAGGTCACCGTCAAGACAGCGGCCACCTCCGACGAGATGGTGGCGCTGATGAACGAAGGCGGCTTCGACCTTGTCACCGCTTCCGGCGATGCCTCGCTGCGGCTCGTTGCCGGCAAACGCGTGCAGCCGGTCAATGTCGATCTGATCCCGAGCTGGAAGACGGTGGACGAGCGGCTGCAGAATGCGCCCTGGTACACGGTCGACGGCGCCCATTACGGCGTGCCCTACCAGTGGGGCCCGAACGTGCTGATGTACAACACCAACGTGTTCAAGGAAGCGCCGAAGAGTTGGAACGTCGTGTTCGAGGAACAGACGCTCTCCGATGGCAAGTCCAACAAGGGCCGCGTGCAGGCCTATGACGGACCGATCTACGTTGCCGATGCCGCCAACTATCTGATGGCGCACAAGCCGGAACTCGGCATCAAGGACCCCTACGAACTGAACGAGGACCAGTACAAGGCGGCTCTCGACCTCTTGCGCACGCAGCGCACGCTCGTCGGCCGCTACTGGCATGACGCCGCGATCCAGGTCGACGACTTCCAGAACGAGGGCGTCGTCGCTTCAAGCTCGTGGCCGTTCCAAGTCAACACGCTGGTCGCCGCCAAGCAGCCGATCGCCTCGACGGTGCCGGAAGAAGGCGCGACCGGATGGGCCGACACCACCATGCTTCATGTCGATGCCGAGCACCCGAACTGCGCGTATATGTGGATGGAACATTCGCTGAAGCCTAAGGTGCAGGGCGACCTCGCCGCATGGTTCGGCTCGGTGCCGGTTGTTCCGGCCGCCTGCAAGGGCAACGAGCTTCTGACCGACGAAGGCTGCGCCACCAACGGCTTCGAGAATTTCGACAAGATCAAGTTCTGGAAGACGCCGGTTTCGCAGTGCGCCAGCCAGAACAACCAGTGCGTACCTTATTACCGCTGGGTGTCGGACTATATCGGCGTCATCGGCGGGCGCTGAGCGCGCATCCTCTCAAGCGCGCCTTGCCTCTCACCCTTGCCCTCTCCCCGTAAAGCGCGGGGAGAGGCGACGCTGACGTCGAAGCTTTTTTCCTCTCCCTGCCGCGCAAGGAGAGGCGGCGACGACTCTCGAAAAGAGTGAACTCATGACCTCTGCCGTTTCCTTCCAGAAAGTCTCGCGCCACTTCGGCACGGTGCGCGCCGTGGACGCCGTCGACCTGGACATCGCGCCCGGCGAGTTCTTCGCCATGCTGGGGCCGTCCGGTTCGGGCAAGACGACCTGCCTCAGGCTGATCGCCGGCTTCGAGCAACCAACGGCAGGATCGATCTCCATTTTTGGCGAGCGTGCGGAAGGCGTTCCGCCCTACCGGCGCAACGTCAACACCGTGTTCCAGGACTATGCGCTGTTCCCGCACCTCAACATTCTCGACAATGTTGCCTATGGCCTGATGGTTAAGGGCGTCGGCAAGGCCGAACGCCACAAGGCAGCCGAGGATGCGCTGGCGCTGGTGCGGCTGCCCGGTTATGGCGGGCGTCGTCCCGGCCAGCTTTCCGGCGGCCAGCGCCAGCGCGTGGCACTGGCGCGCGCGCTGGTCAACCAGCCCAAGGTTCTGTTGCTGGACGAGCCGCTCGGCGCACTCGACCTCAAGCTGCGCGAGAACATGCAGGAAGAACTGAAGTCGCTGCAAAAGGCGCTCGGCATCACCTTCATCTTCGTGACCCACGACCAGGGCGAGGCCCTGTCGATGGCGGACCGGGTCGCGGTGTTCAATGACGGCAAGATCATGCAGGTGGGCACGCCGCAGGACATTTACGAGCGGCCTGCCACGCGCTTCGTCGCCGATTTCGTCGGCTCTTCCAACGTGCTGCCGCCGGATTTCGTGCAACGCTACTCCGGCCAGCGCCGCTGGGGCAGCCTGCGGCCCGAGGCGATCCGCGTCGGCAAGGCCACGCGCGGCGACGGTGTTTCGGCGCGCCTCGTTTCGGCCAATTATCTCGGCGCGACGACTCGTCTGGCGCTCGACGCCGACGGCTTGCGGCTGCATGCCGTGGTGCCCGCCGGGACCAAGCTGCCGGAGGAAGGCGAGGCACTGGTGCTGACCTTCAACCGCGACCAGCTGCATCTGATGGACGAGCCGGCATGAGCATGGCCGCCAATCAATACCGCACCGCGCCGGCCATACTGCCGGCGGCTAGCGGCATTCGCGGCGTTTTGTCGGACGCCTTCTGGCGCAAGCCGAAGCTCCTGCTTTTCCTGATGCTGCTGCCGCCGGTGCTGTGGCTCGGCGTCGTCTATGTCGGCTCGCTGTTTGCGCTGCTGTTGCAAAGCTTCTTCTCGATCGACGAATATTCCGGCCTGATCAACCGTGAGTTCACGCTCAAGACCTATGGCGACCTCTTGCAGGCCGCCAATCTCGACATCATCCTGCGCACCGTCACGATGGCGGCTGCGGTGACGCTCGCCTCCATCGTCGTCGCCTTTCCCATCGCCTACTACGCCGCGCGCTATGCGCAAGGGCGCTGGAAGGCGCTGTTCTACCTCGCCGTGATGCTGCCCTTGTGGTCGAGCTATCTGGTCAAGGTCTATGCGTGGAAGCTGATCCTCGCCAAGGAAGGCATCCTCACTTGGCTGCTGGCCAAGCTGAACCTTCTCTGGCTGCTCGACGGCTGGCTGTCGCTGCCCATCGTCGGCGGCAATTCGCTGTCCGTTTCCTTCACCGGCACTTTCATCGTCTTTGTCTATGTCTGGCTGCCATTCATGATCCTGCCGATGCAGGCAGCGCTCGAGCGCGTGCCGGGCAACCTCATCGAAGCCTCGTCGGACCTTGGCGCCTCGCCACGGCAGACATTCTGGAACGTGTTGTTGCCGCTGGCGCTGCCGGGCATCGTCGCCGGCTCGATCTTCACCTTCTCGCTGACGCTCGGCGACTACATCATTCCGCAGATCATCGGCACGTCGCGCCTGTTCATCGGGCAGGCCGTCTATTCGCAGCAAGGCACGGCGGGCAACATTCCGCTGGCCGCCGCCTTCGCGGTCGTGCCGATCGTCATCATGGGGATCTATCTGTGGATGGCCAAGCGCATGGGGGCCTTCGATGCGCTCTGACCGCAACCAGAAGACGCCGCTTGGCCTGAAGATCGCCGCCGGGCTCGGCCTGATCTTCCTGCATGCGCCGATCCTGCTGATCTTCGTCTACGCCTTCACCACCGAGGAGAAGAGCTACCAGTGGCCGCCGCCCGGCCTCACCACGCAATGGTTTGCGGTGACCTGGAACCGGCCGGACGTGTGGGAAGCGCTGTCGCTTTCGGTCCGGGTCGCGGCCATCTCGACCGCGATTGCCGTTGTGCTCGGCACACTTTGCGCGGCTGCGGTCTCTCGTTCGAAGTTCTTCGGTCGCGAGACGGTGTCGCTGCTCGTCATCTTGCCCATCGCGCTGCCCGGCATCATCACCGGCATTGCACTGCGCTCGGCCTTTGCGCTCACCGACATCCCGTTCTCGTTCTGGACGATCATCCTCGGCCATGCCACGTTCTGCGTCGTCGTCGTCTACAACAATGCCGTCGCCCGCTTCCGCCGCACCTCCGGCTCGATGATCGAAGCGTCGATGGACCTTGGCGCCGACGGCTTCCAGACCTTCCGCTATGTGATCCTGCCCAACATCGCGACCGCGCTGCTCGCCGGCGGCATGCTGGCCTTTGCGCTGTCGTTTGACGAAGTCATCGTCACCACCTTCACCGCCGGCCAGCAGCAGACGCTGCCGATCTGGATGCTGGAGGAACTGATCCGCCCGCGCCAGCGCCCGGTCACCAATGTGGTGGCGATGGTGGTGGTGCTGGTGACGCTGTTGCCTATCCTGCTTGCCTATTACCTCACCCGCGACGGCGACCAGATCGCCGGTTCGGGCAAATGATCCTGAAGGAGAGTTCCATGCATACCGAGATGCTGATCGGCTCGAAATTCCAGAAAGGCACCGAAACCGAGGAACCCATCCTTAATCCGCGAACGGGCGAGACCATCCTCAACCTGCCGGAGGCAAGTGCGGCGCAGATCGAGGCCGCGGTTGCGGCAGCCGAAAAGGCGTTCGGCACATGGTCGCGCACGACGCCTGCCCAGCGCGCCGGCTACCTGCTCAAGATCGCCGACCGCATCGAGGCCGACGCCGAGGCGTTCGCCAAGCTGGAGGCGCTGAACTGCGGCAAGCCGATCAATGCGGTGCTGAACGATGAAATCCCGGCAATCGTCGATTGCTACCGTTTCTTTGCCGGCGCAGTGCGGACTATGCCCGGACAGGTTGCCGGCGAATACCTGCCCGGCCACACCTCGATGATCCGGCGCGATCCCATCGGCATCGTCGCTTCCATCGCGCCGTGGAACTATCCGCTGATGATGATGGCTTGGAAACTGGCCCCGGCCATTGCCGGGGGCAACACGGTCGTCTTCAAGCCGTCCGAGCAGACGCCGCTGACGGCGCTCAAACTGGCGCGGATCCTGGCCGAAGTGCTGCCGGAAGGCGTCGTCAACGTCGTGCTCGGCCGCGGCGAGAGCGTCGGCAGCCCGCTGATCAACCACCCCAAGATCAACATGATCTCGATCACCGGCGACGTCGCCACCGGCAAGAAGGTGCTGCAGGCCGCCGCCAAGTCGGTCAAGCGCACGCATCTCGAACTCGGCGGCAAGGCCCCGGTCGTGGTGTTCGACGACGCCGACCTCGACGCGGTGGTCAACGGCCTGCGCGCCTTCGGCTACTACAATGCCGGCCAGGACTGCACCGCAGCCTGCCGCATCTATGCCGGCAAGAAGATTTACGACAAGCTGGTCGCCGACCTGTCATCCGCCGTCTCGACCATCAAATACGACCAGGCCGACGACACCGAAAACGAGATCGGGCCGCTGATTTCCAAGCGTCAGCGCGACCGCGTGTCGAGCTTCGTCGAGCGGGCTTCGGAACTGAAGCACATCGAAATCACCACCGGCGGCAAGCCGGGCGCTGGCTCGGGCTTCTACTACCAGCCGACCGTGGTCGCCGGCGCCTTGCAGGAAGACGAGATCGTGCGGCGCGAAGTGTTCGGGCCGGTGGTCTCGGTGACGCGGTTCTCCGACACGGACGAGGCGGTTGCCTGGGCCAACGACAGCGACTACGGCCTCGCCTCGTCGGTGTGGACCAAGGACGTTTCGCGCGCCATGGCGACCGCGGCGCGGCTGCAATATGGCTGCACCTGGATCAACACGCACTTCATGCTCACCACCGAGATGCCGCATGGCGGACTGAAACAGTCCGGCTACGGCAAGGACATGTCGCTCTATGCGCTGGAGGACTACACCGCCGTCCGCCACGTCATGGTCGCGCATGGATAGAGCCCAACCTCTCCCGCTGCGGGAGAGGCAACGATTGGCCGTTCAACATGGGAGGAGAAAGACCATGCACCGCCGCCAGTTCCTGACATCCGCATCCATTGCGGCAGCCGTTTTCATCGCCGCTCCCGCCTTCGCTCAAGACGGCTCGCAGGCGGTTGTCGATGCCTATCTCGCCGCCTGGAACGCCCACGATTCCGCCAAGGCCGCGAGTTACTTTGCCGACGACGTCACCTATTACGATGCCTCGGTCGGCACGCCTGTAAAGGGCAAGGAGGAAGCCAAGACCAACGTCATCGACAATTTTCTCAACGCGGCTCCCGATGCCGTGTGGAAAATGAAGGGCGAGCCGGTCGTACAGGGCGACCATGTTTCGTTCGAATGGGAGTTTTCCGGCACCAATTCAGGCGACTGGGGCGACGGCACCAAGGCGACCGGCAAGACGTTCTCGTTTGCCGGAGCATCCATGTTCACGGTCAAGGACGGCAAGATTGCCGCTCAAAGCGACTATTACGATGCGCTCGGCTTCTACAAACAGCTTGGGCTGATGTAGGCGCGTCGGTTCCGAAAAACGCCGCCGGCGCGTTCCAGCACCGGCGGCGAAATTGTGCGGATCGCTATTCCACGATCCTGTAGATGTTCCACAGGCTGGTGCCCGAGACGACATAGGGCTCCATTTCCTTGCCCCATTTGGCATGAGCATCGATTTTGCCGATCTTGGCGAAGAACTCTTCCAGCTTTGCCAGGCTTTCCACCTCATGATGGGTCTCGATCGTCGCTTCGCGCGCACCGATCGAGCCGGTCATGATCCTGAAGTTCAAATCCTCGACGCCGACCTTCGAGCCGATATCGCGCTCCCATTTGCGCATCAGTTCGAGCACCGTCTGCTTGTGACCGAACTTGGCGTCGATCTGCCATCTCGCGCTGAACATGATTTGCCCCCTCTACTCGTCCCAGGCCTGCACGACGGTCTGACGCGCAATGCGGCCGTTCTTCAGTTCGACCACGGTGGCGCAATAGACCTTGGTGCCATCGGGATAGGCGCAGTTCTCGGTGAAGGCGAGCCGGTCGCCCTCGGTTACGGATGACTCGATCTTGTGGCTCATGGCACGACCACAAATGTCGTCCCAGAACGTGGTGATGGAGGCCTTGCCGCGGATCTCGCGCGGCTTGCTCGGCGGATTGTTGCGGTCGATCACCCGCACCACTGCATCGTCCGCGTAGAAGCCGGAGAGCATGGCTCCGTCGCGTCCTTCGATGGCCTTCTTGATGGATGTGCTGTTAACGGCGTCCTTGGTCTGAAGCATGATTTCCTCCTGTTGCCCCCCGTGTCGGGGGCCTTGCGGTTGAAAGCTTCGATAACTCGCCTTTTGGGTTGTGTTGCAGCCGCAACCACCCGCTCCGATCATAGCAGAAAGCCATGGCGAAGGCAGGCTTGTATTTTAGCGAAGGCAAATGTCTTTCCAGCGAGACCGCGGCGTGGCGACTGGGGAAAACGAGGCTGCGGAGACCGCAAGAATACGGTGCGCATCCACATATTTCAGCCGGCTATCTGTTTCCCCATGGTCAATGCGGCGCTATGGGAGAACAGTTCGCAAGTGACGAAAGGTCGAACATGCTTGGCTGGTTCAGGAAGCTGCTTCCGCGCGAGGACAAGTTCTTCGACCTGTTCGAGCGCCATTCCCGAACCGTCGTCGGCGGAGCGGAAGCGCTGGAAAAACTGCTCGCCGGCCAGGATGTCGAGCGGTGGGCGAGCGAAATCGTTCGGCTGGAAAACGAAGCGGATGCCATTACCGCCGAAGTGCTGCTTGCCGTTCGCCGTTCCTTCATAACGCCTTTCGACCGCAGCGACATCCAGGACCTGATCCAGTCGATGGATGACGCCATCGACATGATGCACAAGACGGTCAAGACCGTGCGCCTGTTCGAGAGGACCGAATTCGACCCGTTGATGCAGGAGATGGGCACGATGATTGCCGCCGCCGCAAGGCTTGTCGCGGAGGCGATCCCGCTGCTTGGCAAGGTGGGACAGAACGTGCCGCGCCTGACCTCCATCGCCCGTGAAATCAAGAAGCTGGAGGATCACTCCGACGACGTGCACGAGCAGGGGCTGAAGGATCTGTTCCATCGCCATTCCGGCGGCGACGCCATGGCGTTCATCGTCGGCAAGGAAATCTATAGCCAGCTTGAGAAGGTGGTCGACCGCTTCGAGGATGTCGCCAACGAGATCAGCGGCATTGTCGTCGAGAACGTATAGGGCGTGCGGTTGTCAGTCTGATGGATGCAACGCTCGCCTTTCCCCTGCTGTTCAGCCTCATTGCGGTCGCGCTGTTCTTCGACTTCCTGAACGGGCTGCATGACGCCGCCAATTCCATTGCCACCATCGTTTCGACGCGGGTACTGCGGCCGCAATATGCGGTGCTCTGGGCAGCCTTCTTCAATTTCATCGCCTTCCTGTTCTTCGGCCTGCATGTCGCGGAAACGCTCGGCAAAGGCATTATCGACGCCGATACGGTGACGCCGGCAGTGATTTTTGCCGCGCTGACGGGCGCAATCGTCTGGAACATCGTCACCTGGCTGGCGGGCATCCCGTCGAGCAGTTCGCATGCGCTGATCGGCGGCCTTGTCGGGGCCGGCGTTGCCAAGGCAGGCGGCGGCGCCATCGTGTGGTCCGGACTGCTCAAGACCACCTTCGCCATCGTGCTTTCGCCGACCGTAGGCTTCCTCTTGGCGCTTTTTCTCGTTCTCGTCGTCTCGTGGCTGTTCGTGCGGCAGACGCCCTTTGCCGTCGATAACAGCTTCCGCTTCCTGCAGTTCATTTCCGCCTCGCTCTATTCGCTCGGCCATGGCGGCAACGACGCGCAAAAGACGATGGGCATCATCGCCGTGCTGCTCTATTCGCAAGGCATGCTGGGCGACACGTTCTACGTGCCGCTGTGGGTCGTCTTGACCTGCCAGTCGGCGCTGGCGCTGGGCACGCTGTTCGGCGGCTGGCGCATCGTCCACACGATGGGGTCCAAGATCACCAGGCTGAACCCGATGCAGGGCTTCTGCGCCGAAACCGGCGGCGCGATCACGCTGTTTGCCGCCACCTGGCTCGGCATTCCGGTTTCCACCACCCACACCATCACCGGTGCGATCATCGGCGTGGGGGCGGCGCGCCGCGTCTCCGCCGTGCGCTGGGGCGTGGCCAGCAGCATCGTGTGGGCATGGGTGATCACGCTTCCGGCAACTGCCGCGATCGCCGCTGCGACATTTTACTTGACGGAACTGGTCGGCTAGCCTCCTGCCAAGCTTGGAACGGCGGTGGATTTGCACTATCTCAGCCGCAGCCAAGCCATTTGAGGAACGAGCCATGCCCGCCGGCGAAAACGTCACAAAAGAAACCGTCATCGAACGCCTGAAGACGGTCAGTGGACCAGATTTCTCCGGCAACATCGTCGATCTCGGCATGCTGTCCGACATCTTCATCGCCGACGGCAAGGTTTTCTTCTCCATCACAGTGCCGGCAGCGCGGGCGCAAGAGATGGAGCCGCTCAGGGCGGCGGCTGACCGCGTCGTCAAGGCAATCCCGGGCGTGACCGGAGCGGTGGTGACGCTGACGGCCGAGAAGAAGGGCGGCGGGATGGAAGGCTCGGTGCCTCCGCGCCCGGCACCGCCTCGCCCCGTGCAGCAACCCGCCGCCGCAGCGCCGCATGCGCCGCAACCGGCACCCGCCTCGCGCGCATCCGGCAAGCGCGGCGTGCCCGGCATCGAGGCGATCATTGCCGTGGCCTCCGGCAAGGGCGGCGTCGGCAAGTCGACCACCGCCGCAAACATCGCCCTTGGCCTTGCCGCCAACGGCTTGAGGGTCGGCATCCTCGATGCCGATATCTACGGGCCTTCCGTGCCGCGCCTTCTCGGCATCCACGGCAAGCCGCAGAGCGCCGACGGCAAGATCTTGAAGCCGATGGAGAACTACGGCCTGAAGGCGATGTCGATGGGCTTCCTCGTTGACGAGGAAACGCCGATGATCTGGCGCGGCCCGATGGTGATGTCGGCGCTGACGCAGATGCTGCGCGAGGTCGAATGGGGACCGCTCGACGTGCTGGTGGTCGACATGCCGCCCGGCACCGGCGACGCACAGCTCACCATGGCCCAGCAGGTGCCGCTGGCAGGCGCGATCATCGTTTCGACGCCGCAGGACCTTGCGCTCATCGACGCCCGCAAGGGCCTCAACATGTTCAAGAAGGTCGACGTGCCACTGCTCGGCATTGTCGAGAACATGAGCTATTTCATCGCGCCGGACACCGGCAAGCGCTACGACATTTTCGGCCATGGTGGCGCAAAGCGCGAAGCCGAGCGCCTCGGCGTGACCTTCCTCGGTGAAGTGCCGCTGGAAATGGGCATTCGCGAGAGCTCGGACGCCGGCCGCCCCGTCGTTGCCGTCAAGCCGGACGGGCCGGAGGCAAAAATCTACCGCGCCATTGCCGCCAAGGCTTGGGAACGGCTGCAGGAAGAAAAGGGCGCGGCGGAAACGTCGATCCCGACTATCGTGTTCGAATGATCAGGTGCCGCTGCCGACCTTCTCGCCGAATGTCGAGAAGAACTCGCCGGCCAGTTTTTTCGAAGTCGAAGTGATGAGGCGGCTGCCCAGCTGGGCGATCTTGCCGCCGACATCGGCCTTGGCTTCGTATCTGAGGATGGTCGTGTCCGGCCCGTCGGCGGTCAGCTTGACGTCGGCGCCACCCTTGGCAAAGCCGGCGATGCCGCCCTTGCCCTCGCCCTGGATGGTGTAGGAATGCGGCGGGTTGAGGTTCTTCAAGGTCACTTCGCCGTTGAAGGTCGCCTTGATCGGCCCGACTTTCAGCACGACGGTGGCAGCGAGCTCAGTATCCGACTTCTTTTCAAGCGACTGGCAGCCGGGGATGCTTTCCTTCAGCACCGCCGGATCGTTCAGCGCCGCCCAGACCTTTTCCAACGGAGCGGAAATACGTTCTTCGCCTTCGATCACCAGCGCCATGCGTGCCTCCCGATGCAACCTGGTGGAGACGGTAACGCGCGATGATTGCGGTGTCTATTGCCCGGAGATGAAGCGGCAGGGCCGCACTATCCGGCCAGTTGAACCTGAACGGCGTCCTGAAGCCCAAGAATTTCCTGCCGGATCGCGGCATCCGGCAAGCCGCTCGACCTCAGATCGGCGACGATGCCGGCAATGCGTTCACGCCAAAATGAATTGGCCGCCGGTCCATGAACCGTACGAAGGCTGTCTGCGATGGACTGGACGAGATTGGAACGGGAATGCAGGGGAAAAAGAATCACATTGCTCATGAACGCACAGTCAGATGACCATGGTTGATGAAGGGTAAACCGCGCGGGCCCGCGGCTAATAGAAACTGACGGGAAAATAGCGCAGGTAAAGCTCGGCGAAGATGCCTTTTTCGGAGATTTCCTGCAGGGCGTAGTCGAATGCGGCTGCAAGCACCGGCTGGTCGGCCTTGGCCGCGATCGACAGGCCGGTGCCGAGATATTCCGGCGCGATGTAGGGGCCGCCGGCAAAGCGGCAGCAATTGGCGGCATCTTCGCCTGCCAGCCAGAACGACAGCCGCATACCGTCGCCGAAGGCGGCATCGACCTTGCCCGCCTTGAGACCTGCATAAAGCTCTTCCGGCTTGGCGAAGGGCACCACCTTCACCGTGCCGAAATAGGCCTGCAACATGTGCTCATGCGCGGAGCCTGCCAGAACGCCGACGGGCTTATCCTGGATCTTGTCATAGATCGGCTCGGTCAAGGGCTTGGCCTTCGGCACGATGAAGCGGGCGGGAAACTGGAGATAGGGGCGCGAGAACACGTATTTCGCCCTCGTTTCCTCGGTCGCGGCAATGCCTGCGATGATGGCTTCGCCCTCGCCTCTGGCAATCGCGCCCTCAAGCTCGGTCCACGGCAGCGCCTCGATCTGGCATTTGTCGGCCATGCCGAGCTCGGCGCAGATGGCGCGGGCCAGGTCGATGTGGAAGCCCGACAGGCGGCCACTGCCGTCGAGGAAATTGAAAGGCGGAAAGTCGGTGGTGGTCAGGAACCTGAGGCGCGGCAGAGCCGAGAGATCAGGCTTCGGCAAACGCTCCTTGGCATCCCAAAGCACGGGAACCTGGGGCGTTTGCGCCTGAGCTGCACGTGCCGGCAAGACAAGAACGGCCATGGTAAAGACGATGGCCAGAAGTCCCCGAAACATCACGAATCGCACTCCCGCTGCCGCAAACCGAGGTGGTTTTGATATGAAAACGGCGCCGCGACAAGCATCCGCGCCGCAATAGACATAAGTCGCGTTGTCTCCCGATTAACGTAGTGATGCCACAATTTGCCTTACTATGCGCGGCTGCGGATAGCCCAAGGCGGTGAAATCTGCCACACTGTCCGACGGGAGTGCGAGACCGGCGCTGGAAGGATCGGGCGTTTAACTGATCCTCGAGTGAAAGAACGCCGGCTCTTTTGGAGATGTCTAGGTGAAGGGGCTATTGAGTTTCGGCAAGCCGGGACGGCATCGCTTTTCAATGCAGTATGGTTACAATGTGCGGCGTTCCTGGTGGCACGAAGTCAAGGCGCACGCGCATCTTGTGATCGCTGCGGTCGGGACTGTGGCCCTGCTGGCGGTGGCGGCGGTCGCGCTGTGGCTGGCCATGCCCGCTGGAGAGCGTCAGGCATTCGCTGAAGCGAAAGTCGATCCGCAGCCGGCAATTGCAGCGCCGGCAACCGGAGTTCCGGCCAGCGACGTCACCGCTCAAGCCAGCCCGCAGCCCGAACCGTCCGTGGAAACGGCTTCCGTTGCCGAACAACCCGAAGCGCCGATGACGCAGACAGAGGTTCCGGAGCTCGACCCGCAAGCAGCCGCCGCAATCGCAGCACCCGCAGTGGAAGGCGACCAGGAAACCTCGCCGCCAATCGAAGCCGGACAGGAACCTCCGCCGCAGGAAATGCCGCTGATGGCGGCCATTCCGACACCCCGGCCGACGCTGCCGAGCGCAGCCAGCGCGCCGGACAAGCCAAGCACCAAGACCTCCGGCCATACGCTCAAGGCTGTCACCATGCGCTCGGGCCCGAAAAGCGGCGCGTCCGCAATAGACACCGTTCCCGCCAAGACCGCGATCGAAGTCATTTCGTGCGGAAAATGGTGTGAGATAGTCTACGAAGGCAAGCGCGGCTTCGTCTACAAGAGTTTCGTCCAGCAGGACTGATCGCTCGGCACCTGCCTTTCGGCGATGCTCAGATGCAACGGCCGCCATCCACTTCCAGCGCCACTCCCGTGATGAACGCCGCCTCGTCGGATGCCAGCCAAAGCGCTGCATTGGCGATGTCGAGTGGGGTGGACAGACGCCCGAGCGGAATCGAGGCGCGGAATTTCTCGCGGATTTCCGGCGTATCCGCACCCATGAACTTTTCCAGCATGCCGGTTTCGCCCGCGACCGGGCACAGGCAGTTGACCCGGATGTTGTGCGGCGCAAGCTCGACAGCCATCGATTTCGTCGCCGTGATCGCCCAACCCTTGGAGGCGTTATACCAGGTGAGGCCGGGACGCGGCCTCAGGCCAGCAGTGGACGCGGTGGTTAGGATAACACCGCCACCTTGCCTTTGCATCGTCGGCACGACCGCAACGGCGGCGTGATAGATCGCCTTCATGTTGACGGCGGTGATGAGATCGAAAGTCGCTTCATCGACGGCAAGCATGTCGCCATTCCGGTGCGTGTAGCCGGCATTGTTGATCATGATATCGACGCGGCCGAAGGCGCTCTTGGCGGCATAGACCAGTTCCTCGACCTCGGCGCGCTGCGAGACATCGGTGGTGACGGCGATTGCCGCCTCGCCAATCTCCGCCGCCACGCGTTCCGCGCCCTTGGCGTTGAGATCGGCAACCGCCACCTTCGCGCCTTCCTCGGCAAAGCGCCTGGCCATGCCTTCGCCGAAACCGGATGCCGCGCCGGTGATGATCGCAACCTTGCCCTTCAGTCTCATGTCTTCGTCTTTCCAATCTGCAATGCACTTGTCGGCGAGAACGCGGGCCTAGCCGTGATTGAACACGATGGTCTTGGTCGCCGACATATCATAGAGCGCTTCAAAGCCCTTCTCGCGCCCATGGCCTGACCGCTTGAAGCCGCCGAACGGCAGTTCGATGCCGCCGCCGGCACCATAGCCATTGACGAAAACCTGGCCCGAGCGGACCCGCTTGGCAACACGATGCTGGCGCGCGCCATCCCTGGTCCAGACACCGGCGACGAGGCCAAAATCCGTGGAATTGGCGAGACGGATGGCCTCTTCCTCATCGTCAAAGGGGAAAAGGGTCAGTACCGGCCCGAACACTTCTTCGCGGGCAATAACCGCATCGGGATCGACCGAACCGAACAGCACCGGCGCGAAATAGTAGCCGCCTTCCGGCGCATCCTTATCGACCGAACCGCGCGCCAGAACGGGGACGCCCGCTTTCTCCGCATCCGCGACCATGGCCGCGACGCGCTGGTGCTGCCTTGCGTTGATCAGTGCGCCCAAATCGAGATCGGCGTCATGCGGCCCCGCGACAAGCTTGGAGAAGCGCTCGGCAAGCCCGGCCGCCACTTCCTCGTAAACGGCCCGCTCGATCAGCACGCGGCTTCCGGCCGAACAGGTCTGGCCGCCATTCTGGATGATGGCATTGACCAGCACCGGCAACGCCTTGGCGAGGTCCGCATCGGCAAAGACGATCTGCGGCGACTTGCCGCCAAGCTCCATGGTGACGCCGCGATTATTGCCCGCCGCCGCCTGCTGGATGGCGGTGCCGGTGGCGGGTGAGCCGGTGAAAGTTACGTAGTCGACGCCCGGATGCGCCGAAAGGGCAGCTCCCGCCTCGCGCCCATAGCCGGTGATGACGTTGAACACGCCAGCGGGAAAGCGGGCCTCCAGCGCAAGCTCTGCAATGCGTATCGCGGTGAGCGACGCGTCTTCCGCCGGCTTGACCACCAGCGTGTTGCCCATGGCCAAGGCAGCGCCCGCAACGCGGGCCAGAATTTGCAACGGGTAGTTCCACGGAATGATACCGGCCACGACGCCATGCGGTTCGCGCAGCGTCAGCGCCGTATAGCCGTCGAGGAAGGGAATGGTGTCGCCGTGGATCTTGTCGCCGGCGCCGCCGTAGAACTCGTAATAGCGCATGGTCGAGGCGACATCGGCGCGGCCTTGCCGGAGCGGCTTGCCGGTGTCGCGCGCCTCCAGTGCCGAAAGCTCGCTGCCGTTCTTGTCGATCAGGTGAAACAGGCGGGTCAACAGCCGGCCCCGTTCGAAGGCCGGCATCCTCGCCCATGGTCCGTCCTCGAATGCCCGGCGCGCGGCCTCTACGGCGCGGTCGACATCTGCAGCGGAAGAGGCCGGAATCGACGCAAAGACCTTGCCGTCCGACGGGCACACCACATCTATGCGTTCACCCGAGGCGGAATCGACGGCCTTTCCGTCGATGATCTGAAGGAAGGCACGGCCTTGTGCGACGGTTGTCGAAAGATGCGCTCCCATCTTCGATTCTCCCTTGGCTCGCTTTTGCCAGGCGGCATATGATTGCGGCGCGGCACACAATTGAACTATCGCCTGCTACCACGCCACCCGCTTGGACCAGTAACGATGCCGCAGATGTGACACCATGGCACTGGTCAAATTAAATCGATTAGATTATATCCACGGCGGCACGATGAGCTGTGGCAACACGGACAAACCATGACAAGCCAGATCATACCTGTCGACCCATTCGACTTCATCATTTTCGGCGGCACCGGCGACCTGGCGGAGCGCAAGCTTCTGCCGTCGCTCTATTATCGCCAGCGCGACCACCAGTTTTCCGAACCGACCCGCATCATCGGCACGTCGCGCTCGAAGATGAGCGACGCCGAATTCCGCGCCTTTGCCAAGAAGGCGATCCAGGAGCATGTCGCCAAGGACGACCTCGACACCAAGGAACTGGACAAGTTCCTCGGGCGGATTTCCTACGTTGCCGCCGATGCGCTGAGCGGCGAGGGATTCGACAATCTCAAGAAAGAGCTTGGCGACAGCGAACGCATCCGCGCCTTCTACCTGGCGGTGGCGCCGGCGCTGTTCGGCGAAATCTCGCACAAGCTCAAAGAACACAAGATGATCACGCCCAAGTCGCGGATCGTCGTCGAAAAGCCGATCGGGCGCGACCTCGATTCGGCCCATGCCCTGAACGACCTCATCGGCAAGGATTTCCACGAAGGCCAGATCTTCCGCATCGACCACTATCTCGGCAAGGAGACGGTGCAGAACCTGATGGCGCTGCGCTTTGCCAATGCGCTCTATGAGCCGCTGTGGAATTCCGCCCACATCGACCATGTCCAGATAACCGTTGCCGAGACGGTCGGTCTGGAAGACCGCGTCACCTATTACGACAAGGCCGGCGCGCTGCGCGACATGGTGCAGAACCACATATTGCAGCTTCTGTGCCTGGTCGCCATGGAAGCGCCGGCATCGATGGATGCGGATGCGGTGCGCGACGAAAAGCTGAAGGTGCTGCGGGCGCTGAAGCGCATAAACGGCAACGATGCGCCGAAACAGACGGTGCGCGGCCAGTATCGCGCCGGCGCGTCCGCTGGTGGCCCGGTCAAGGGCTATGTCGAGGAACTGGGCAAGGAAAGCGACACCGAAACCTTCGTCGCCATCAAGGCCGAGATTGCCAACTGGCGCTGGGCCGGCGTGCCGTTCTACCTGCGCACCGGCAAGCGGCTGGCCTCGCGCGTCTCCGAGATCGTCATCGAGTTCAAGCCGATCCCGCATTCGATCTTCGGCGAGAATGCCGGGCCGATCTTCGCCAACCAGCTCGTCATCCGGCTGCAGCCCGACGAAGGCGTCAAGCAGTACATCATGATCAAGGACCCCGGTCCGGGCGGCATGCGGCTTCGGCAAATTTCGCTCGACATGAGCTTTGCCGCATCCTTCGACGGGCGTGCGCCCGACGCCTATGAGCGGCTGATCATGGACGTGATCCGCGGCAATCAGACCCTGTTCATGCGCCGTGACGAAGTCGAGGCCGCATGGGCATGGATCGATCCGATCCAGCACGCATGGGAAAGCGCGCGCCACGAGGCGCAAGGCTATACCGCAGGCACCTGGGGGCCATCGGCATCCATCGCGCTCATCGAGCGTGACGGACGAACCTGGCACGAGAGTGCCTGATGCAGAAAACGGCCGCCTATGCGTGGAATGATTTCGCAGAGCCCGCCGACCTGGCTGACGCGCTGGCGAACGAGGTTTCCTCGCATCTGGCCAAAGCAATTGAACGGCGGGGAGCGGGTTTCCTCGCCGTATCCGGCGGAACCACGCCGGCGCTGTTCTTCAGCGCTTTGTCGAAGCGGAAGATCGCCTGGGACAAGGTCATCGTCACGCTGATCGACGAGCGCTTCGTGCCGGCCTCTTCGCCGCGCTCCAACGCCGGGCTGGTGATGGCCAATCTTTTGCGGAATGAGGCGGTGTCCGCCAGATTCGTACCGCTCTACCGGGATGATACCGACATCGATCATGCGGCGCGTTCCGAAGACGCGGAACTTCGCTCCCTGCCCTGGCCGCTCGACGTCGCCATCCTCGGCATGGGCGCGGACGGCCACACGGCTTCCTTCTTTCCCGATGCCGATAACCTTGAGACCCTGCTCGACCCGCAATCCAGCCGGATCCTGTTGCCGGTGCATGCGCCGAGCGCCGGAGAGCCCCGCTTGACGCTGACCGCCGCGCGCATCGTCAAGGCCGGCTTCATAGCGCTCCATATCGAGGGGGCAGGCAAGCGCACGGCGTTCGAGGCTGCGATCGAGCAAAACGGGAAAAAGCCCATCGGCGCGGTGATCGACATGGCGGCAACGCCGGTCGAGGTGTTCTGGGCGCCCTAAAAGCGCAGGGTTCGGCCGACGGTCGAAAGGACAAACGAGATGACAGCCAGATCAGATATCGAAGCCATCACCGACCGCATTCGCGAACGCTCGTGCGCCAGCCGCGAAACCTATCTCGGGCGCATCTCGGATGCAGCCGGCCGCACCGCCAATCGCGCCGTGCTCGGCTGCGGCAACCTTGCGCACGGCTTTGCCGTGTGCAGCCCTTCGGAAAAGATCGCGCTCAGCGGCGACAAGGTGCCGAACCTCGGCATCATCACCGCCTATAACGACATGCTGTCCGCTCACCAGCCGTTCGAAACCTATCCGCAACTGATCAAGGCAGCGGCGGCCGAGGCGGGCGGCATTGCCCAGGTGGCTGGCGGGGTGCCCGCAATGTGCGATGGCGTGACCCAGGGCCAACCCGGCATGGAGCTGTCGCTGTTTTCGCGCGACGTCATCGCCATGGCGGCGGCGGTCGGCCTTTCGCACAACATGTTCGACGCTGCCGTCTTTCTCGGTGTGTGCGACAAGATCGTGCCGGGCCTGGTGATCGCGGCGCTGACCTTCGGCCACTTGCCGGCGGTGTTCGTGCCGGCGGGACCGATGACCACCGGGCTGCCCAATGACGAGAAGGCCAAGGTTCGCCAACTCTATGCCGAAGGCAAGTGCGGGCGCGACGAACTTCTGGCGGCGGAATCGAAGTCCTATCATGGGCCTGGCACCTGCACCTTCTATGGCACCGCCAATTCCAACCAGATGCTGATGGAGATCATGGGCCTGCACACGCCGGGCGCATCCTTCGTCAATCCGGGCACGCCGCTGCGCGAGGCGCTGACCAAGGAAGCGGCGCGACGGGCGCTTGCCATCACGCAGCTTGGCAACGCTTATACGCCGGTCGGCCGCATGATCGACGAGCGCGCCATCGTCAACGGCGTGGTTGGCCTGCACGCCACGGGCGGCTCCACCAACCACACCATCCATCTGGTCGCGATGGCGGCGGCGGCCGGCATCAAGCTGACCTGGCAGGACATTTCCGACCTGTCGGAAGCGGTGCCGCTGTTGGCGCGGGTCTATCCGAACGGCCTTGCCGACGTGAACCATTTCCAGGCGGCCGGCGGCATGGGCTTCCTGATCCGCGAGCTGCTCGATGCCGGACTTCTGCACGACGACGTGCAGACGGTGTGGGGCGAAGGGCTCGGTGCCTATTCGGTCGAGGTCAAGCTTGGGCCGGACGGCTCCGTGCTGCGCGAGTCAGCACCCGCCCAAAGCGGCGACGAGAAGGTTCTCGCGCCGGTTGCCAAGGCATTCCAGCCCACAGGCGGCCTGAAGGTGCTCTCCGGCAATCTTGGCCATGCCATCATCAAGACCTCTGCGGTGAAGGCCGACCGCCGCATCATCGAAGCGCCGGCACGCGTGTTCGACAGCCAGCAAGGGCTGAACGATGCCTTCAAGGCCGGGAGCCTGACGGGCGATTTCATCGCCGTCATCCGCTTCCAGGGGCCACGGGCCAACGGCATGCCGGAACTGCACAAGCTGACGACCGTTCTCGGCGTACTTCAGGATCGCGGCCAGCGCGTTGCCATCGTCACCGACGGGCGCATGTCGGGCGCATCGGGCAAGGTGCCGGCGGCGATCCACGTGACGCCGGAAGCGCTGGAAGGCGGCGTGATCGGCAAGATCAACGAAGGCGACATCGTGCGCCTCGATGCCGAGGCAGGCACACTCGACGTTCTGGTGCCGGCGGCGGAACTGGTGCTGCGGCCATCGGCCGAAGCTGATCTCAGCGGCAATGAATTCGGCTTCGGCCGCGAATTGTTTGCCGGCTTCCGGCATCTCGTCAGCCACCCCGACCAGGGTGCTACAGCCTTCGGCGCAGCGGCATAGGCCGTCTTACTGAACAAAAAGGGCGGCTCAAGGCCGCCCTTTTGCATATCGGCGGCGGGAGCCTACTGGATAGTGAGTTCGGTCCGTTCGCCGGCCTTGATGGTGAACGGCGTTTCGCTGTCGGCCTTGTCGGACTTGAAGTCGGTTACGACGACATAGTCGCCGGCGACCATCGTCGTCTGGAATTTCTCGCCGTAGCCGTAAGTGACCTGTTTGCGCTCGCCCTGGAGATCCTTCTTGGCCTCGTAGATGCGGTAGCCGTCGGCGCCCGGCGCATCGATGGCGAGAACGCCGGCGTTCAGCGTCACGCTGATGTTCTTGAATTCACCGACCGCAATGCTGAACGGCTGTTCCGCCGTTGCAGCCTGCATGTCCACTGCGGCGACGTAGTCGCCCGCCGGCAAGTCGAACTTGCTTGCCGGACCATAGCCATACGTGACCTGTTCGCGGCTGCCGTCGAGCTTCTTGGCGGCCTTGAATATCCGCCACGACAGATCGCCCGAATCCACCTTCTCGCCGCCTTCGGTATAGAAGGCGTCGGCCTGCGCCTTGCCGACACCGACGATGAAGTCCTTGTCGATGGTCTGGCCGGCTGCGACCTGGAGCGTTTCGCTGGTTTCGCCGGCACCTAGCTTGACCGTTATCTTGGTCTCGCCGGCGGGCACAACCGTCTTGACCTGACCGTAGTTCGCCGACGATTCACCTTCGCCCGGATAGTCGATGATGATCTGGGCGTTGCCGTCGATCTCGGCATCGGGCGCAGGACGGGCGCGAAGCACCAATGCTCCGGCGTTGAGGTTGAACACCGGCTCTGAAACCTTGTCGGCGCTGACGTTTACCTTCTGCTCGGCCTTGGCGTAGCCGCTCAGCGACGTGACGATATAGTCGCCGGGCTCGAGGCTGATCTTGTAGTCGTTGTAGCTGCCGTCGACGCGCTCGCCCTTGCCGCCGGTGGCGTCGATCTTGAACACCTCGTAATAGACGTCGATCTTGGGGGCTTCGCCGCCTTCGGTCAAAACCGTCTTCGGGATGAGGTTGTACTCGACCTTGGCCGGAGCGGGTGCGGGGGCAGGTTCCGGAGCCGGTGCAGGAGTGGGCGCGACCGCTTCGGCCAGCGCGTCCTTCAACGCGGCTTCGTCGGAAGCCTGAATGTACTTGCCGCCGGTGTTTTCGGCCAGGCAGGCGACCTGCCGTCCTTCCTCGGCGGTCAAGCCGAACCCGACCACGTCAGCGGTGAAGTCGACGCCTGCCGCCTCCAGCTCCTTGCCCAACTGGCACGGATCGGCATTGCAGGTTTCGAGACCGTCGGTGATGAGGATCACCTTGGCCTTGTCCTCGGTGTATTTGAGCGCTTCAGCCGCCTGGCGCACGGCGGCGCTGAGCGGCGTCTTGCCGAGGAATTTCAGATTGTCGGCAGCGGTGGAAATCGCGGCGGCCGTGCCAGCCTTCGGCGGCACGATCAGTTCGATGTCGTCGCAACTGCCCTTCTGGCGATGGCCATAGGCCATGAAGCCGATTTCCTCATCACCCGGAACCGATTGGAGAACGGTCTTCAGCGACTGGCGCGCGATTTCGAGCTTCGGCTTACCGTCGATCTGGCCCCACATCGAGCCGGAGGCATCGAGGATGACGATCACCCTATCGGCTGCACTTGCAGCCGCGCATGTCGCAATCATCATGAAAAGACCGAACAGAATGCGTGTCAGCGCCGCCATCACTTGCCTCGTGGTCGTTACCGATTCCGGTGTGATTTATTTTCTGGAAATGCCGCAGTAGAGGGCGGCAAGCTAACGAAGCGGGCCGATGCTGGCAAGCATGCGGTTGCAGCATCTAAAGCGCGTCACGATCTTTCGGATTCGCTTAACGCGCTTCAGATTCTTGATTTTATGCATGTCTTTATCCCGAAACCGGTCCCCACTTTCGGGAGACATGCACTAGTAGGTGGTGCGGCGCTCTTCCGAAGGCGGGCGACCGAACTGCAGCCGGTAGCTCTGCGCGAAATAGGAATGAGAGGTGAAGCCGGTTGCAATCGCTACATCGAGGATCGGCATGTTGGTCTGACGCAACAATTCGCGCGCCCGTTCCAGCCTCAACCGCATGTAGTAACGCCCCGGCGTCACGGTGAGGTGACGCAGGAACAGGCGTTCGACCTGTCGCACCGAAAGCCCCGCCGACTTGGCAAGCTGGACAGCCGACAAGGGCTCGTCGAGATGATCGGCCATCAGTTCGACGATACGCCTGAGCTTTTCCGATTTGCCGGTCAGGTCCCGTTCAGGGCCGACGCGCTGGCGGTCGCCCGCCGAGCGGATGCGCTCGTGCTGGAACTGGTTGGCGACGCTGTTGGCGAGGTTCGGGCCGAAATCCGAACGGACGATTTCCAGCATGAGGTCGATGGAGGTGGTGCCGCCGGCGCAGGTGTAGCGCTTGCGGTCGATCTCGAACACATTGCCGGTGCAGTCGATTTCGGGAAAACGCTCGAGGAAGCCGGCGCGGTTTTCCCAATGGATGGTGCAGCGGTAGCCGTCGAGCTGGCCGGCCTCGGCCAAGAGGTAGGATCCAACCGACAGCGCGCCCAGCGCATTGCCGCGACGGCCCCAGTTGCGCAGCGCCGCGAGCACCTTGCTCTTGCCGGGGAACTCAGTCGTCAGGCCAACGCATGCGAAGATCACATCGACCGGCGGCAGGTCCGCAACGCTGTAATCGATCTTGATCGACAGGCCGTTCGAGGCGATGACCGCCTCGCCATCCGCCGACACGGTTTTCCAGCCATAGAAGTCGCGCCCGACGAGGCGATTTGCCGAACGCATGGTGTCGATGGCAGCGGCCAGCGAGAACATCGAAAACTTGTCGACCAGCAGGAAGGCGAATTGCCGACCGCCTTCCACCGGATCGTTCGTGGACGCGCGGACAACGGAGACTGCTGGCGTCGGCAAGGCTTGTTCTTTCCGGGATCAGAAGGAGGGGCGATCGAGACCTGCGGCAAGATAAGCGGAAATGACCGTATTTGCCAAAATATGCCTGCGCATATTCACGAAAATCCGTCGCCGCAACCCCGCCAATGCGGCGTCGCATGCCGTAAACTTGAAACTCGACTGCCTGAAATGCGGCGTCAGATACGCCGGTTGCGGGCGCGACTCTCGGCCAGCTCGCGCAGTGCCTCGCGAACTTCGCGCAGACTGGCGCGGATTTCCTCGACGGAGGGTTCTTCTTCCTCCGCTGCTTCATCGAACGGCTCGCGATGGACTGCCGGCGATAGGCTCCCGGTCGCCGCTACGGCAGACGACGCATATTCGGCAGGCTGGCTCCGGTTTAGGCTATCCAGAGGAGTTTCGCGGAATTGGCTTTGCGGGGTTCGGCGGGCACGGTCAGCGGCCGTTTCACGCAGGCTTTCATAAGCACCGCGCATTGCGCCCATTCCAACGCCAGAGGCGAAGCCCAAAAACAGGCCGGCCAGCGCCACGATGGCGCGCGAAGGTCCATTTGGCTCAAGCGGCGGAAACGCCTTGGAAATCACGCTGACATTCGCGGTATTGATGTCCTTGCGCTCGCTGGTTTCCTTGGCGCGCAACAGGAACGCCTCATAGACCGAGCGCTTGGCGGCGGCTTCGCGCTCGAATTCGCGCAAGCTGACGAGATCGTTGCTGACGTCGCCGCTGCGCACCTTGAGCTGGGCGAGCCTGGCCGACAGTTCCTGTTCAAGCTGGACGGCACGGCGCAGATCAACCTGCAGCGACGAAGCTATGCGGCGCAACTCCGCGGCGATGCGGTCGCGAGCCCCGTCAAGCTGGGCGTCCAGCGCGATGCGTTCGGGATGGCGCGGGCCAAGCCGCACGGCAGCGCGGTCGGCTTCTTGCTTCAACGTCGAATATTGCGAGCGCAGGTCCGCCATCGTGTTGGAATTCATTTCCTCCGGCAGCGCGCCGCCCAGAACCGCATCGACATCGACGGTTTTCGTAGACGCGGCCCGCGCATTCAGTTCCAGGGTGCGTGCCCGCGCCACCGTGAGCTGCTCGTTGAGCTTGAGCAGTTCGTCATCGGAAATGAGGCGGCCCTGCGCATCGACCAGATCGTGGGTTGCCCTGAATTCCTCGATCTTGCGTTCCGCGTCTTCGACGCCCTTGCGCAGTTCGGTCAATCGCGCCGTAAGCTCATTGGTCGCCCGGCCGGCCGTTTCCGACTGGATCTGGCCGTAGGTCTGCAGGAAGACATCCGTCATGGTGTTGGCGATGAGGGCGGACTTGTCGGCATTCTGCGTCGTGGCGCTGACGGTGATGACGAAGGTCTTGCCGCCGCGCTCGACATGGATGCTTTCGGCAAGATTGCTGACGGCGAGCGCGCGGCGGCGAACATCGTCGGCCCCGGCCGGCCCGTCGTCGCGCGACAACAGCGAGCGAGCCATTGCCAGCAGCCCCGGCCTCCCACCCTGGCCGTTGAATTCAGGATCGCTGGTCAGGTTGAGCGTGTCCACGACCTTGTTGAGCACGACGCCCGAGGTGAGCACCCGCATCTGGTTCTCGACGATGGCCAAGGTGGCGTCGGAGGCGATCATGGTCTGGGTCAGGTCGCTGTCGGTGATCTTGAGATCGCGCGGATCGACGATCAGTTCGGTCAGCGCTTCGTATTTCTTCGGCGTGGAAAGCGCGATCGAAACGCCAACGACTGCGCCAAGCAAAGTCATGGCAAGGATGAGTGCCTTCGACCTGGTGATGCCGCCGATGATTTTCATCGGGTCGATCAAGGGCGTCCAGCGGTCGCCTTTGTCCGGCGTTGCGGCAACCGGGGAAACGGTTCGCTCATACGCCTCGGGAACGAGCATCCTTTCCGGCTCCGGGTCGGCGGCCTGCACAGGCGGAACCGGCGGTGCAAGGGGTTCATCCGCTGCAACATCTTCAGGCAAAGCCTGCGCCCGCTTCAGTTGCGCCCAGCGCGGGAGCCAGCTGGAGGCAGGCGACTGGTCAGCAGCGGTTTGCGGGCCATTGTCCGGCATCTCGGGTGGAGCGGAGACATCCGGGCGTGGCTCTTCCAGCGGTGGGATGGAAGCGATCGGGGCTGTGTCGCGCTCGGCAATAGCTTCGCGCCGGGTGCGGGCTATCTGGTGGCGTTCGACGGCATTGTCGCGCCAGTCCGGCGCGGTCGACTGCGCCAGCGACAAAAGCGACCCCGCCGACTGCGGCACCTCGTCATCGCCGCGCATGGCCCGGCCGAGCTCCGCCAAGGAGCGCTCGTGCCTCCAGTCGTCCCTGTCGACCTTGTCATTCATGTCCGGGCGCTACCATTGCAGACCGGCCGCAGGTGCAGCCATTCGTTAAGCCAAGCTAAACAGGCGTGGAAAACAAAAGGTTAATTTCCAGCGATTTGCACCGCCATTTCGACACCCCAGCATACGAGCCGCAGTTCGGTGCCGATCACTGAAGGGCGCATTAAGCTTTCTTGACTAGGCTTGGCCTGATGACACAGGCCGGCGACATCAAGCAGCAGGGAAAACTTGCCCGGCTCGGCAGCTTCGTTGCCGAACGCCGGGGGCTCGTGCGCGACTACTTCTCGGCCATCAGCGGCGCAGGCGGGCGGCTGGTGTTTTCGCTGGTCTATTTCATCGCACTCGCCAACACGCTTTCCATCGCCGAATTCGGCATGTTCGCCACCGCTTCCGCCGCCGGCGTCATGCTGTCGCGGATACTGGCGTTCGGCTTCATTTCCGCGCTCTACCGCACCGCCACCATACGGCCGAACCTGATCGGCACATTCACCGCCGGCTTCCTGCTTTTGGCGCTTTTGTCGCTGCCGATCCTGATCGCGGCGTCCTACGGCGTCTATCTCGTGTTCTTTTCCGGCACGGTGACGCTCGCTGCCTTCGCCGCAATCGTGTTTGCCGAATCGCTTTTATGGCGTCCTGTCGAAGTGGCGATGATCGTCAACAACGGGCTTGGCCGGTTCGGCAAGGCGGCCGTGCTGGCGATCCTCACGGCCGCGTTGCGGGCGCTGGGCGCGCTGGCCTTCATGCTATCCTCCACCCATACGCTGGAAGCGTGGGCCTGGTTCTATATCGGCGCCAACGCGGTATCGCTGGCCGTCGCGTTCGGCGTCTTCTACCCAAGGCAGCGGTTGCGGCTGCGGGCTGAGCTCTACTGGCGACGGCTTGCCGATTCGATCTACGTTGCCGGCGCGGAAGTGCTGTTCTATCTGCAGATGGAATTCGACAAGCTTCTGGTGTTGGCAATCGGCGGGCCGCATCTGGCCGGCCTCTATGCCATCATCATGCGGCTGGTCGACCTCACCGCCATTCCGATCCGCACCTTCTCGATGATGCTGGTGCAGCGCATGATGCGCACGCCGCAATTGCTGGCGCGGCTTTCCTTGCGACTGGGTATCGAAGGCGGCATCTTCGCGGTTTCAACGCTTGGCCTTCTCGCATTGGGCCTGTTGCTACATTTCTTCCCCAACGCGCTTGGCCGCAATGTCAGCGAGGCTGCGCCTCTCATCCTGCTGGCGCTGTGCGTGCCGGGCCTGCGCAACCTGGTCGAATATCAGGCTGAACTTCTGTTCGCCCGTGGGCAGACTTTGGTGCGCGCCGTCAATCTCGCCGTGCTGGCAGGATTGAAGGCGCTGGTGCTGACGGCCGTGCTGAAGTGGTTCGACCAGACGCCGCAGCTCATCCTGTCGCTGAACGCCGCCTTCCTGCTGCTTTACCTGGTTTCGGCCGTTCTCACCTATTCGGCAATGCGCCGCCCGGCAAAGGCCATCTGACCCCTCAGCCAGCTTCGTCGAGCAGGCGGCGGATGCGGCCAAGATCGGTGCCGATGAAGGATTGCATGCCGATGGCAACCTGCTCGGGCGTCATCGCTCCAACAAAACTCCGGAACGCTTCATCCGACAGCGCCTCACCTGTCCAGTGGACACGGCAGAACTCTTCCGCACCATGGAAGTGGTCCTTGCCGTGGAGGACCTCATCGACGAAACGGCCATAGACCAAGCATTCGGAGAAGCGGCGGTCGGCTGCAAGGGATTGCACCCAAGGGCGGCCATGAAGATTTTCGATATGCGCGCACATGTCCGTCACCGAATCCCGACGCCAGGCGATCAGGGTGGAAATATAGTCATGCGGCGAAACGGCGGGTGCCGCGATGCCAAGCAGCTTGCCAGCATTGCGCGACCAGATTGCATGCTGTTCGGGTGCGGCGCTTGAAAAGGCGTTGTCGCGGCGAAACAGCCTGACTTTTCCATCTTGCTGGAAAGCCGCGCAGTCGAACGGCTTTACGAATGCCACGTCGGAATCGCAATAAACCAGAACATCCTCGGCAACATGCGCCGCGATGGCGATGCGGCGAAGTTGCTGGACATGCCAACCTCGTAGTGGAGAGGCCTTGAGGCTGAGCCAAATACGCCGGCTAAATAAGCTCAGCGGATCGCTGAAAACGTGCAGCCAGCGCGGCAGAATGTCGGTTTCGTCGATGACCGTGCGATGCGGGCTTTCTAATTGCCGGAAAAGCGGCACATCGCGATGCTCAACCAGAAGGTAATGATGCCTCGTTCCGGATACGAAACGATCCAGCGTTTCGCATAGCAGCCGGCAGCGCTCGAAATCCGGCGCGTAGCTGGCCGTGACAATCGCCGCGGACGCCGCAAATGCCGCCCCCGAACCGGACGAGGCGGCGTGCGGCTCGAAACGGCTGTTCACCGCGGCTCTCCGGCAGGCTCGGGCCTGCGCAGTATCTTCTGGCGCGCGACGCGCCACAGGAAAGCAGGGTTGCCGAGAATATAGCGCCGCCACATGCGGCCAGGCTCGATCAGCAGACGGAACACCCACTCCAACCTCAGCCTGCGCATCCAGAGCGGGGCTCGCGGCACCGAGCCGCTCATGAAGTCCAGCAAGGCGCCGACTGCGATCGGCAAAATGCAGTGGCTGGCATCGATATGCCGGGCAATCCACAATTCCTGACGCGGCACGCCCATGGCAACCAACAGAATGTCCGGCCGCAGGGCGGCAATGTTCTGGACGATACCGGGCTCTTCCGAGGGCGAGAAAAAGCCGTCGTGGATAACCTCGAACCTGTGCTGGGGCGCTAGCGCCTTGAACTTGCGGGACGCAGCTTCGGCATTGGCCCTTGTCGTTCCTAGCAGGCCCACCGTCAGCGGGCGGATATACGCCTGCAGGAAGGCCGGCACGAAATCCGTGCCGTTGAGGTTGGCCGGGAAAGAAGCGCCATAAAGCACCTTGGCGGCGATATCGACGCCAATGCCATCCGGCAGGATCAGGAAATCGTCCAGCGCCTCGGCAAAGGCAGGGTCGGCATAGGCGAGATTGGCATTGTGCGCGTTGAGGAAAGTGACCTTGGTGAAGCGCCGGTCATCGATCATATGGGTCAGCAGCGAAATCGCCTGTCCCCAGTCGATGCTGACAACCGGTATGCCGAGGATCGACTTCCAGGCATTGCGACCGAAGGCTGCGCGCGCGGCATGGACGTTCATGCAAACGCCTCCTGCCGGTTGAGACCGAGCGCCTTGAGGCCCTGGGCGACCGCGGCGTCGAGCGCCTTCACCTGACGGGCATGGAAGGCGGAGCCATCGACGTCCGCGCCCGGCTTGGCAGCGGTCTCCACGAGCGCTGCGGCGAAGGCCTTGGGATCGTCGGTTACGACGCAATTGGACGGGCGATAGGCGATGCCGCGCAGCGAACGGCTGGTCGCAACCGACGGCAAGCCGAGTTCGAACGTCTCGATGGTTTTCAACTGAACGCCAGATCCCGCCGTGCTGATCAGTGGAATGACGGCGGCGCTGCGCACGAAAGCCTGTGCATCGGGCACACGCCCGACGAACTCGACACCGGGATGCTGAGAGGAAACATCAGCCGGCGTGCTGCCAGCAACGCGTATGCGGAACTCGCCCGGCAGATAGGGCACGACGTGCCGCAGGAACCAATCCAGGCCGATGCGATTTGGTTGCCATGTCCATGTGCCGATGAGAGCCGCGTCGCACTCGATCGTGCGTGGCTTTTTCGCCGGCGCGTTTGCGGTGGTAATCAGAGGCAGGGCAATCGAGCGCACGTCGGATGCGACGCCCAGCGCCGCGCGGTCTTCCTCCGCCAAGGTGAAGACAAAGCGCGCCCGAGCGCAAAGCCTTGCTTCCAGCGATTTCAACAGCCGCGCCTCGCGCCGGAAGAGCAGGCGTTGCAGCAGGCTCGATGCCGCCGCGGCATTTTCCAGCGCCGAATTCTGCTCGACATTGTGCGCCACGAAAAGCGTCGGCCTGTCGCCAAGCGCGCGCTCGAATGCTCCCGCGAACTGGACAGAGTTCAGCACATAGGCGTCGAAGGGTCCGGCCTTGTCGATAGCCTCGCGCACCGCCTGTTCGCTGACGACCCGCAGCTTGGCAGAGGCGAACGTCAGGCCGGATGACAGCGCGCACGCCATCCATGCAAGTTTCTGACCCGCAGAAGCGCCCTGCGTGCGCACGTCCACGCTGCCCAGCACGATTGTGTTGTCAGGGTCGATGGGCGGTTTTCCCGGCCACGTGAAGCCGATCACCGTCACGCTCGCGCCGGCACGGCGCAAGGCGTCTATGATCGCGGCATTGGCGATCTCATAGCCAGAGGCCGCAGCGCCGTCTGGCACGATCGATGTAGCGAACAGCAGATTCATTTCACCTATCCAGGCCACTCCGTAGCAACCCTGGAGTGAAACCTTGCTTAAGCTTGGACTGCTCGTAGCCCGATTCGCGGCCGCCAAGTCGCCTCGCCGTGAAAGGTGATTAACGAAGCCTTATCGTCGCGGTGCTATCGCAGAAGCTGATCCGCTCGACCCATTGCGATGAACCCCTTGTCCACAAACGATGCCATATCGATCGTTGCGCGCTCGCCCGGCCTGAAAGCTGAAGAGATAGAAGCGGTCGTCACGCTGCCCACCTTCAAGCGTCCGCAGCAGGTGTTGGAAACGCTCGACTCGTTGAAGAGCCAGAAAACCTCGCGCCGCTTCGCCGTGATCGTGATGGAGAACGAAGCCGAGCTTCGCGAGGGTGCTGCGGCTGCCGCGTCGCTGTTCGAAAATGCCACGCTGGCAGGCATGGTCATCATTGCGCATGCCCGCGGCAATTGCAGCGCCTACAATGCCGGTTGGCAGACCGCGATGACCCACTTCCCGAATTTCCGTCACCTTTTGGTCATCGACGACGACGAAATCGCCGACCCTTCCTGGCTGGAGAACCTGTGTCGCGCAGCCGAGACGCTGCCGGCGGACATCGTCGGCGGACCCCAGGTGCCGCTGTTCAGCAAGCCTTCAGACGCGGCATGGGCGTCGCACCCGGTCTTTGCGCCGCCGCATCGCGAAAGCGGGCGGGTGGCCGCGCTTTATTCATCCGGCAACCTGCTTGTCAGCCGGCCCGTGCTGGAGGCGATGGGGCCGCCCTATCTCGACCTGCGCTTCAATTTCATGGGCGGCGGCGATTCGGATTTCCTCAGCCGCGCCGCACAGCGCGGCTTCCAGCTCGGCTGGTGTGCCGAGGCCAAGGTCATGGAGACCGTACCTGCGCGCCGCACCGAAGCCGACTGGATCAGGGCACGCAGCCTGCGCAACGGCGTGATTTCCACGCTGGTGGAAAAGAAGAAACTCACCGGCACCCCGTTTGCCGGGGCACGGGTATTTGCCAAAAGCCTCGCGCTTCTGGCTGCGTCGCCACTTCGTGGACTTTTGCGGCTGATAAAAACCGGCTCGCCTTCCGTTGCCGTCTACCCGATCCATGTCGCTCTCGGCCGTGTCTTTGCCGAATTCGGATATGCCAATGAGCAATACCGGCAACCTGAGAAGAACTGAGCGCGCGCCGCTTGCCGCTGCGTTCACGCGTGACGGCGTGGCAACGGCGCTGGCAGCGCTGCTCTTCACCCTCTTGCTGGTTTCGTTCCGGCCCTTCCAGCCATCCGGTGCGGAAGGCAGCGCTGACGGCGGCGACATCGTCAACCAGCTGGGATTCAGCGCGCTGGGCGCTGCCTCGCTGTTTGCGCTTACAACGCTTGCCGACCCCAAGGTTGTCCGATCCCTGCTCAGCCCTTCATGGCTGCTGACACTGGGGTTCTTCCTGCTTTCGGTCGCCATGGCGGTAGATCCATCCTCGGCCATGCGCACCGCCTTCTTCACCTTGATTGCGATGACCGCGGTCGCCACCATCCTGGCCTTGCCGCGCGATGCGGAGGCGTTTTCCGGCGTCCTCATCTTCACCATCGTGGTGGTGATGGGCCTGTCCTATGTCGGGCTGGTCGTGTTTCCGAACGAGGCGCTGCACACCACCGCTTCGCAGGAGCCGGAACATGCCGGCCTGTGGCGCGGCGTGTTTGCGCACAAGAACATCGCCGGACCGGTGATGGCCTGCTTCAGTTTCGCCGGGCTCTATCTGTTCCGGCGCGGCCGGCGCATCTGGGGCGCGCTGATCTTTATCGCCGCCATGAATTTCATGCTGCACACCGGCTCCAAGACAACCGCCGGACTGGTGCCGTTCTCGATCCTCATCGTCATGGTGCCGGGCCTCGTCGGCATGCGGCTCGGCACGCCGGTGCTGTTCATGCTGGCCATCGTAGCGACCGCGCTCGGCACGCTCGGCATCGTCTTCGTCGAGCCGATGAAGGCCTTGGCCGCGCACTATTTCCCGAACCTGACCTATACCGGTCGCACCACTCTGTGGGAGTTTGCCGGCGAGATGCTGGCGAAGCGCCCATGGACCGGCTACGGCTATGAGAGCTTCTGGGGCACGCCGCTTCTTTTGAACCAGGACCAGCCGTTCGACCGGGCCTGGGATATCCGCTCCATCGTGCATGGCCACAACGGCTATCTCGACACCGCCGTGCTGATGGGCATTCCGGCGCTGTGCGTGGTTGCCTACACCTTCCTCGTCGCGCCGCTGCGCGACTACATGCGCATCCCGCTCTTGAAGGAAAACATCTATCTCGGCGATTTCTTCATGATGGTGGTGCTATTTGCGGCGCTCAACGCATTTCTGGAAAGCTTCTTCTTCCGCCGCGCCGATCCGGTCTGGCTGTTCTTCCTGTTCGGCCTTTTCGGCCTGCGGCAAGTTTCGCTGCGCCCGCTTGCAACCATCCGCCCCAATTGAAGACCTTTCGCGCGGCGGAGCGAACGTCTATTGAAGGCCGTTCTCGGAGGGTTTCCATGACTATCAGGCTTGTTCTCGTCGGTTGCGGCAATATGGGTTACGCCATGCTGTCGGGGTGGATAAAATCCGGCAAGCTGAAGGCCGCCGAGGTCTTCGTCGTCGAACCGAATGAAAACCTGCGCGAGCGGGCGGCAGGACTTGGCTGCAAGGCAGATGCCAATGCCGAAAGGCTTAGCAGCGATTCGGCTCCCGAACTGGTGGTGATCGCGGTCAAGCCGCAGGTCATCCGGGGTGTCGTGGAAGGCTACAAGCGTTTTGGCGACGGCCGCACGACATTTGTTTCCATCGCCGCCGGAACGGCGGTTTCGACCTTCGAGGAAATACTTGGAGACAAGGCGCCTGTGATGCGCTGCATGCCCAATACGCCCGCCGCCATCGGCAAGGGCATGATGGTGCTCTTCTCGAACCGGCTCGTAAGCGACGCCACGAAAAACCTCGTTGCCGACCTTCTGTCCGCCAGCGGCCAAGTGGCGACCATCGATGACGAGCGCCTGATGGACGCGGTTACCGCGGTTTCAGGCTCGGGACCGGCCTATATCTTCCATTTCATCGAAGCGTTGACCGTGGCCGCGCAAAAGGCAGGATTGCCGGCCGATACGGCCAAGCTGCTTGCCATGCAGACGGTCTATGGTGCCGCATCGCTGGCGGCGGAGAGCTCCGAGGAGCCCGGCGTGCTGCGCCAGCAGGTGACCAGCCCCAATGGCACCACCGCCGCGGCACTTGCTGTCTTGATGGGAGAGGATCGCCTGACCAAACTCGTCACCGAAGCCGTCGAAGCCGCCCGCCTGCGCTCGGTCGAACTCGCAGGCTGACCAGAGGCTTTGCACGACTTGCGAGCCCGGTTTCATCAATGGGATCGGTTTGGAAGGAAATGGTGCTGCCAGAGAGGATTGAACTCTCGACCTCTCCCTTACCAAGGGAGTGCTCTACCACTGAGCTACGGCAGCATTCCGGATGCGGCGGACTTCTGCCACATCACTTCCCGGAGCGCAAGGCATCTATCGCGGCTTGTGAAAAGCCGTCCTCGCCGACACGGGCTTGCCACATTCCCGGCTATTGATTTTCGGAGCTAGGGGCAGGGGAAATGACGCAAAAGAAGGAACAGGCGAGCGGCGACGGCAACCGGCGAAAGGCCCGGCTGGCTGAGGCGCTGAGGGCAAATCTGCAGAAGCGCAAGGCCCAGATGCGTTCGCGGCGCACCGGCGAGGCGGATACGCGGCCCGAGGGGCTGGCCGCGGCGGAGAAGCCAAAAGAGTAACGCTGGCAACGCGCAAGCTGCGCCAGAAAACGCAATTTCTTGAACAGCGCCGGCCAATCGTCTAGAGAGCCGGACTCAACCGATTGAAAGCTGGCCTTTCTGGCCGCAGGGATCTTTCTTCATGGATCGCATCAGAATTGTCGGAGGCAACGAGCTCTCCGGAAACATTCCCATTTCGGGCGCAAAGAACGCGGCCCTGCCTTTGATGATCGCCTCGTTGCTCACCGACGGCACGCTGACGCTGGAAAACGTGCCGCATCTGGCCGATGTCGAGCAATTGACCCGCATTCTCGGCAATCATGGCGTCGACTACTCCGTGAACGGACGCCGGCCGAGGCAAAGCGAAGCCTATTCGCGCACCGTCAATTTCACCGCCCGCAACATCGTCGACACCACCGCACCCTATGAGCTGGTGTCGAAGATGCGCGCCTCGTTCTGGGTCATCGGCCCGCTGCTGGCCCGCATGGGCGAGGCACGCGTCTCGCTGCCCGGCGGCTGCGCCATCGGCACGCGGCCGGTCGACCTGTTCATCGACGGCCTGCAGGCGCTGGGCGCGACGATCGACGTCGAGAGCGGTTATGTCATCGCGAAGGCCAAGAACCGCCTCAAGGGCAACCGCTACGTCTTCCCAAAGGTCTCGGTCGGCGCGACCCATGTGCTGATGATGGCCGCATCGCTGGCTCGTGGTGAAACCGTTTTGGAAAACGCCGCCCGCGAGCCCGAAATCGTCAACCTCGCCGACTGCCTGAACGCGATGGGCGCCAAGGTCTCCGGGGCCGGCACCTCGACCATCACCATTGACGGCGTCGACCAGCTTTCCGGCGCCAGCGTGCGCGTCATTCCAGACCGCATCGAAACCGGCACCTACGCGATGGCCGTTGCAATGACCGGCGGTGATGTCCTGCTGGAAGGCGCGGAGCCGGACCTGCTGCAATCGGCGCTCGACGTCATTGCCCAGACCGGTGCGGAGATCACGCCGACCAACGAGGGCATCCGCGTCAGGCGCAACGGCGCCGGCATTGCGCCGGTCGATGTCACGACCGCGCCCTTCCCCGGTTTTCCGACCGACTTGCAGGCGCAGTTCATGGGCCTGATGACGATGGCCAAGGGCAAGTCGCACATCACCGAGACTATCTTCGAAAACCGCTTCATGCACGTTCAGGAACTTGCCCGCCTTGGCGCCCACATCACGCTGTCCGGCCAGACGGCGATCGTCGAGGGCGTATCGAAACTCAAAGGCGCGCCGGTGATGGCAACCGACCTGCGGGCTTCCGTTTCGCTGGTCATTGCCGGCCTTGCGGCAGAGGGCGAAACGCTCGTCAACCGGGTTTACCACCTCGACCGTGGCTTCGAGCGGCTTGAAGAGAAGCTCTCCGGTTGCGGCGCCGTCATCGAGCGCATTTCCGGATGATTGGGCCTCGGCCTCGCATCTCGGTTGCGCAGGCTCGAAAGACCGCCTAACAGAAGGTTGTACGAATAACCTTCGCAGGTGCGAAACCGGCATGGAAGCACTCAAGCTCATCGCGCTCGACGGCCAGGACCTGAACGTCATTTCGGCGCATGTGCAGGATGCCGTGCTGAAGGTCGGCGATCTCGAATATCTGCCTGCGGCCAAGCGGTTCGTGGTGGCGATGAACCGCTTCGCCTGGGAGCGGAAAGCGGGCTTCCTGCGCAAGCACAATGAGCGCCGCCAGAGCGTGCTCCATTTCGATCGCGTGCTGGGCGTCAAGACGTCGGGCATTGCCCGCAACAAGCCTGAAGAAGTTCTGTCGCTTCTTGCCATCAGCTACCTGCCGATTACCGCGCCGGCGGGCATCGTCGAGCTGGTTTTCTCCGGCGGCGGCGCGATCATGCTCGACGTCGAGTGCGTCGAAGCGCGCCTTGCCGATCTCGGCGGCGCGTGGCAGGCAACGTCTCGTCCATGGCACAGGATCTGAGCAAGCGATGGCCGTCACCCTCACGCATTCCGAACCCGGGTTCGAGCAGCGCTTTGCAGCCTTCCTGTCGACCAAGCGTGAGGTCTCGGCCGACGTCGACAATGTGGTCCGCGATATCGTGCAGCGCGTCCGCGCCGAAGGCGACAAGGCGCTGATCGACTACACCCGAAAATTCGACCGGGCCGACCTCGATGAACTCGGCATCGCCGTTTCCCAAGCCGATATCGAGGCCGCCTACGGAACCGCCGACGCGGCGACCGTCGAGGCGCTGAAGCTGGCGCGCGACCGCATCCATTCCCACCATGCCCGCCAGAAGCCGAAGGACGACCGCTACACCGACGCAATCGGCGTGGAACTTGGCTCGCGCTGGACAGCGATCGAATCGGTCGGGCTCTATGTTCCGGGCGGCACCGCAAGTTATCCGAGCTCGGTGCTGATGAATGCGATGCCGGCACTGGTCGCCGGCGTCGAGCGCATCGTCATGGTGGTGCCGGCTTCGGGCGGCGTCATCAACCCGCTGGTGCTGGTCGCGGCCGATCTTGCCGGCATCTCCGAAATCTATCGCATCGGCGGCGCGCAGGCAGTGGCGGCGCTGGCCTACGGCACCGAAACGATCCGCCCGGTGGCCAAGATCGTCGGCCCGGGCAACGCCTATGTAGCGGCGGCCAAGCGCCAGGTGTTCGGCACCGTCGGCATCGACATGATCGCCGGACCATCCGAGGTGCTGGTCGTGGCCGACGGTTCCAACGACCCAGAATGGATCGCGGCCGACCTGCTCGCTCAGGCCGAACACGACGCCTCGGCCCAGTCGATCCTGATCACCGACGATGCCAAATTCGGCAAGGCGGTCGAGGCTGCGGTGGAGCGCCAGCTACAGCAATTGTCGCGAGCCGAGACGGCGGCGCAGAGCTGGCGCGATTTCGGCGCGGTCATTCTGGTCGCTACGTTCGACGATGCGGTGCCGTTGGTTGACCGTATCGCCGCCGAACATCTTGAACTCGCCATCGACGATGCCGAATCCTTCCTGTCGCGCATCCGCAACGCCGGCGCGGTGTTCATCGGACGCCACACGCCGGAAGTCATCGGCGATTATGTCGGCGGCTCCAACCACGTGCTGCCGACCGCGCGCTCGGCGCGGTTCTCGTCGGGCCTGTCCGTGCTCGATTTCGTCAAGCGCACGTCGATCCTGAAGCTGGGAGCCGAACAGCTGCGCGCGCTGGCGCCGGCGGCAATCGCGCTTGCCAAGGCCGAAGGTCTCGATGCCCACGGGCGCTCCGTCGCCATTCGTTTGAACATGTAGGCGGCGATGTCGGGACCTGACCGGAACCGCAACAGACTGATCGACGTCGAACTCGACGAAACCATCGGCCGTTCGACGCCCGATGTCGAACATGAACGCGCCGTGGCAATTTTCGACCTGATCGAGGAGAACAGCTTCCGGCCGGTGACCGATGAAGGCAGCGGCCCCTACAAGCTGAAGCTCTCGCTGGCCGAATCCCGGCTGGTGTTCGCCATCAGCCGCGAGGACGGCGCTACCGTCGTCACCCACATCCTGTCGCTGACGCCGTTCAGGCGCATCGTCAAGGACTACTACATGATCTGCGAGAGCTATTACGACGCCATCCGTTCGGCGACGCCCAGCCATATCGAGGCAATCGACATGGGCCGGCGCGGTCTGCACAACGAGGGCTCGCAGACGCTGCTCGACAGGCTGGCCGGCAAGATCGACATCGATTTCGACACGGCGCGCCGCCTGTTCACGCTGGTCTGCGTGCTGCATTGGCGAGGCTAAGCTGGCAGAGCCTCGTTCCGTCTTGTTCATGTGCGGCATGAATGCGGTGCGCTCGCCGATGGCGGAGCTGTTGGCAAAACAGGTGCTGCCCAGCGACATATTCCTCGCATCGGCCGGCGTCCATCGCGGCGAGCGCGATCCGTTCGTGGACGCCGTGCTTGCCGAGGAGGGCCTGTCGCTCGGCGAAAGGCATCCGCGTTCGGTCGACGATCTCGACGACGCCTATTTCGACCTGATCATCACGCTGTCGCCGCAGGCGCATCACGCGGCGCTGGAATTCACCCGTTCCATGTCCGTCGATGTCGAGTACTGGCCGACGCCCGACCCGACGACGATTACCGGAACGCGCGAGCAGATCATGGCCGCCTATCGCGACGTGCGGGAGCGGCTCAAGGCCCGCATCCGCAACCGATTTCTGCTGCCGGACACGCCAGGCTAGTATAGCTAAGCCAACTTGCTGTAAGCGTGTTCACAAAACCCAGTTTATCATATAGGTTCCGCGCAATTTCCAGCCGACGCGCCGGAAATGCCATCCAAGCAAAGGTATCGAATGCCGAAGGAAGAAGTCCTCGAGTTTCCGGGCGTGGTGACGGAGTTGCTGCCGAACGCCATGTTCAGGGTCAAGCTCGAAAACGAACATGAGATCATCGCCCATACCGCCGGCCGCATGCGCAAGAACCGCATCCGCGTGCTCACCGGCGACAAGGTTCTGGTCGAGATGACGCCCTACGACCTGACCAAGGGCCGCATCACCTATCGTTTCAAATAGTCATCGCTCAGGGCACGGCTTTGAATGGCTGAGAGCAAACCGCACAGACTCGTGCTTGCCTCGGGCTCGCCGCGCAGGATCGAGCTGCTGCAGCAGGCCGGCATAGAGCCCGATCGCGTGTTTCCGGCGGATGTCGACGAGACGCCGCTGAGGGCCGAGCATCCGCGCTCGCTGGCCAAGCGCCTGTCGAAGGACAAGGCGGAGAGGGCGCTCGGCTCGCTGATGGCGGAAGCCCATTATGAGCCGGGCTACGTGCTCGCCGCCGACACAGTGGTGGCGGTCGGCCGACGCATCCTGCCAAAGGCCGAGACCATCGAAGAGGCTGCAAACTGCCTGCAGTTGCTGTCGGGGCGTTCGCACCGCGTCTATTCGGGCGTGTGCGTCGCCGTGCCCGGCGGCAAGCTCCGCCAGCGCCTCGTGGAGACGCGGGTACGCTTCAAGCGGCTGTCGCGCGAGGAGATCGAAAAGTACATCGCGTCCGGCGAATGGCGCGGCAAAGCCGGCGGCTATGCCGTGCAAGGCCTTGCCGGCTCGTTCGTGGTCAAGCTGGTCGGCTCCTACACCAATGTCGTCGGCCTGCCGCTTTATGAGACCGTCGCGCTTCTTGCAGGCGAAGGGTTCAACACGCGCGCCAAATGGCCGGCAAGCGGCCTGTCGTGAGCGTCGGCGACAATTCGGCGGTCACGCCGCTCAGGCCGAAAAGACCATGCCCGGAATGCGGCAGGCCATCGGCGCGCGATACCTATCCGTTCTGCTCGAAACGCTGCAAGGACATCGACCTCAATCGCTGGCTGAAGGGTGCCTATGTCATCCCCGGCCGCGACAATGAGGAGGAGACCGAGGACCTGCCGGCCTCGACGCCTCGGGATCAGGAATAAGCACATCAGGCTGAAAACGGTTCGCCGCGCGATCCTTGCGGACGCGCGGCGCAATTCGACAGCCTTGAAGGCGGTTTGAGGTCAGGCGGCTTCTGGCAGGGGCAGCGGGTCGGTGAGTGCGTTGCCGACGTTGAAGCCGATGCTTGTGAAGAACTCGGCGGCGGATACCTTTGCGCCGCCTTCCGGCTTGACCTTGAGCAGTTCGACCTGGCCGCCCTGGACGATGATGGAGACGCCCTTCTCACCGATGGCGCTGATTTCGCCGGGCTTGCCGCGCACGTCCTCGAAGCGCCGCACCGGATGCTTGCGCGTCTCGTAGATGCGGACCTTGATGCCGCCGATGGTGGTCCATGCGCCCGGCGCCGGATCGCAGCCGCGGATCAGATTGTAGATGTGGTCGATATGGGCATGCCAGTTGATCTGGGCTTCCTTGTCCTTGCACCAGCCCTCGTAGCTCGCCTTGTCCTCGTCCTGCACGATCTCCCGGTGCTTGCCGGCAACGACCAGGTCGGCCGCCTCCAGCATGGCCTCGACGCCGAGCGGGAACAGGTGGTTGAAGTAGACCGAGCCCAGCGTATCGTCGGGGCCGATGGCAACCGTCTTTTGCAGGATCACCGGACCTTCGTCCAAACCGTCATTGGGACGGAAGATGGTGAGGCCAGTCTTGCTGTCGCCCTTGATGATCGGCCAGTTGATCGAGCTCGGGCCACGGTATACCGGCAACAGCGAGGGGTGATACTGGATCATGCCGTGCCTGGGGATGGTGACGAAGTCCTGCGGCGCGAACTGCAGCACATAGGCCATGACGCCGAGCTCCACGTCGAGCTCCTTCAGCGCCTGCTTGGCAGGTTCGCCCTTCAGCGACGGGAACTGGAACACTTTGAGGCCTTCCTTCTCGGCGGCGAGCCTCAGGGGGTCAGGCTTGGCGCCGGCCTTTTCCGGCGCGCAGAACACGCCGGCGATCTCGTCGCCGCGCTTGAGGAAGGCTTCAAGCACGCTGGCGCCGAACGCCTGTTGTCCGATGATGGCAATACGCATGGCTGCTCCTTTCGTGTCAGGCATGGCTTTCCCGTTCCCGCGCATGGCGCAGGCTGAGGGATAAGCGGGTCGGGTCTCGCTACTCAGGAAAGGCCAACATCCGGCCTTGCCTCAATTCTTGACTATGATCCGGCCAAGCGGGCAGAATCTGCCGGCAGCCTCAGCGGCCGGTGTTGATCCACACCACCTTGGGCTCGGTGAAGTTCTCGATGGCCATGTCGCCATGTTCGCGGCCGAAGCCGGAATCGCGCGCCCCGCCCCAGGGCAGGCGAATGTCGGTCGGGCCGTAGGTGTTGATCCACACCGTGCCCGCCTTCAACTGCCGGGCGAAGCGGTGGACGCGGGCGATGTCGGCGCTCCACACGCCGGCGGCAAGGCTGTAGACGGTGCCGTTGGCGATCCTGAGTGCATCGTCGTCGTCCTTGAACTTGATGACGGTGGCGACGGGGCCGAAGATCTCTTCCTGCGACACCCGCATCTCGTGCTCGACGCCGGCAAACACCGTCGGCTGCACATAGTAGCCCTTGTCGGTGGCGCGCGCGCCGCCGGTCACCACCCTGGCGCCCTCGCCACGGCCGATGTCGATATAGCTCAGCACGCGGTTCATCTGCACTTCCGACACCAGCGGCCCCATCGAGGTCGAGGTTTCGAGCGGATCGCCGATGCGCATCGACTTGGCCCGCGCCGCCAGCCGCTCGACGACCTCGTCATAGATGTCGGCATGGGCGAGGATGCGCGAGCCTGCCGAGCAGACCTGGCCGGTGTTGAAGAAGATGCCCGAACCCGCGGCCTTCACCGCGGCGTCGATGTCGGCGTCGGGGAAGATGATGTTGGCCGACTTGCCGCCCAGTTCAAGCGTCACACGCTTCAGATTGCCGGCCGCCCCCTGCAGGATCTGACGCCCAACCGTCGGCGATCCAGTGAACGTAACCTTGTCGACATCGGGATGGTCAACCAAGGCCTGGCCGGCCACCTTGCCGAAGCCCGGAACGACGTTCACCACGCCTGCCGGGAAGCCCGCTTCAAGGGCAAGCTCACCGATCTTGAGCGCGGTGAGCGGCGTGATTTCCGCCGGCTTGACGACGAGCGTGCAGCCGCAGGCGAGCGCCGGGGCCATCTTCCACATGCCGATCATCAGCGGGAAGTTCCACGGGATGATGACGCCGACGACGCCGACCGGCTCGCGCACCGTGTAGGTCAGCGCATCGGCGCGGGCCGGGATCACCTGGCCGTTGATCTTGTCGGCCATGCCGGCATAGTAGACCAGCGTGTCGATCACCGCCGGCAGGTCCTGGCGGCGGATGGCCGAGACCGGCTTGCCGGAATCCAGGCTCTCCAGCATGACCAGTTCTTCCTCATCGCGCTTGATGAGGTCGGCAAGCTTCAGCAAAAGCCGGCCGCGATCGCTGGCCTTCATGTGGCCCCACTCGCCGTCCAGCGCCTTGCGGGCCGAGCGCACCGCGACATCGACATCCTCGACGCCGGCCTCTGCGACCTGGGCGATGACCTGCTCGGTGGCAGGGTTGACCGTGTTGAAATAGCGGCCCGACAGGGGCTTCACGCGGCGCCCGTCGATCAGCAGATCCTGCATCGACAACGCAGTCATGTCATTCATGTTCGGCCTCCCATATATAGCTCTGTTATCAGGCAGTATTATTCTTGTTATACTAAATGATTAGATAGAATATTTTCACGACGTCAACATGAAACATTATTCACAATTTATGATACGACTAGAAGAAGCTACATAGATATAAGATCATGTAATATATGAAGAAAAATTCATATTGCATTTATGCGACTCCAAGCCTAGCGTTTTGGCTAGGGTGCATGGCAAAAGAAAATAATAAATCCATGAATACCGAAGGCATTTGACCAAAATGTCTCTATGGGAGGAGGTAATTCGATTTGTATAGATTCCCGCGCACGCGCAATATCGTAGAAACAATGGCGCGAATATTTGCGGGTAATATTTGATCGAATTCGACTTCAATACCTGCTTGTAAATATCAACAACCATGCATTTGGACACGGCCGCCTGAGGAGGGGTGCGGACGGGTAGCTGTTTCGAAAAAATCCAGCACCAGCTTTCGTCAAATAGCGCATTTCCTGAGGATAAATACACCCAAGGCAATGCGTATAAAAACACAAACAAAACAATAAATATTGGAGAAGGAGGAGAAGGTGGCAAGATTAGATTCTGCTGAGCAATTCTCGAAATCTATCATACCCATTCTGGACAGAACCAGAACCGTTGCGAAGCTTGGTTATAATCGTTGGCTTGTTCCGCCAGCAGCGCTTTGCGTTCATCTATGCATCGGGCAAGCCTATGCGTTCAGTGTTTTCAATCTTCCGATGACCAAGCTTCAGGGAATAACTGAATCGGCGCCCGGAGACTGGAAGCTGACGGAACTGGGATGGATCTTCTCCATCGCCATGGTGTTCCTGGGATTGTCCGCCGCGATATTCGGTCGTTGGGTCGAAGAAGGCGGACCGCGCAAGGCGATGTTCACCGCTGGTGTCTTGTGGGCAAGCGGGTTCTTCGTCTCTGCGCTTGGCGTGAAATTTCACAACATCTGGCTGATATACTTCGGATACGGCTTCCTTGGCGGATGCGCACTGGGCATTGGATACATTTCGCCGGTCTCAACGCTGATCAAGTGGTTCCCTGATCGACCGGGCATGGCAACCGGCATGGCCATCATGGGCTTCGGCGGTGGAGCGATGATTGCTTCTCCCCTTTCCGTCTGGCTGATGGCGAGGTTTGCGTCGGATACCGACGTGGGTGTTCTCAATACTTTCATCACCCTGGGCTGCGTCTACTTCCTGTTCATGATGGTCGGCGCAACTTTGGTGCGGGTTCCGGCCAAGGACTGGAAGCCTGATGGCTACGTGGCTCCAGCACAGCCAAAGAAGCTGATCACGACCAACAGCGTTCACGTCTACGACGCCATCAAGACACCGCAGTTCTGGCTCGTCTGGGTTGTTTTGTGCGCGAACACCACGGCAGGCATCGGCGTGCTTGGCCAAGCGTCTGCAATGAGCCAGGAAATGTTCCCCGGTGTCATCACGCCGGTCGCAGCGGCTGGCCTCGTCGGCCTCATGAGTATCTTCAACATGGGCGGACGTTTTTGCTGGGCGACGGTTTCAGACTTCATCGGCCGCAAGAACACCTACTTCACGTTCTTCATTCTCGGCATCTGCCTCTACATCACCGTGCCGTTTGCAGCGGGCGTGGGCAATGTTCCGCTGTTCGTGTTCTGCTTCCTGATCATCGTCAGCATGTACGGCGGCGGGTTCTCCACGGTTCCGGCCTATCTGAAGGACTTGTTCGGCGTCAGATATGTCGGCGCCATCCATGGCTTCGTCCTGACCGCGTGGTCGGCCGCAGGCATCTTCGGGCCGGTGCTGATCAACTACATCCGCGAGTACAACATCAACCACGGCATCGCCCAGGCGCAAGCCTACAACGTGACCATGTACATCATGGCCGGACTGCTTGCGCTTGGTTTCGTCTGCAACCTGCTGATCAAGGCCGTCGACAAGCGCTACCACCTCAAGGCCGAGGCATCGGGCGGCGCTGAGTTGGCTGCAGCGGCAGAATGAGGGAGGACACATCCAATGAGTGACACGATCGTACGCACACCTGCCTGGAAAGTAGCGGCAGCCTGGGTTTTCGTTGGCATCCCGCTGCTGATGGGCATCTTCCAAACGCTCCTCAACGCAATGAAGCTCTTCCAGTAGATGAAGACACGCCGAACGGCCCGCCATCTGGCGGGCCGTCTGGCAATTGGGCGCAGGAAAAACCCCGCCGGCTCCAGGACAACGTCTTAGCCTAAATGCGAACTGGATTTCCCGATCGAAATCGAGTTCAATTGCCGTGTGCTCTATCTCATAGCCTCGACCTAAAAACCGCTACCCTGGAGGCAACGGCAGATGGTGCGCATCAACATCGAGGCCAGTTGGCATTTTACCAACGAGACGTCTCCGCATTCCATGCGAGTGCTGCTGGGATTCCTGCACGAGGTAAAGGTCTCGGGGACCATTGCCACGGCGGCCGAACATTCGGGCATGTCGTTTCGCCATGCCTGGAATCTCGTTGACCAATGGGCGTCCTTCTTCGGCGAACCACTAGTCGAGCGCAGGCGCGGCAAGGGCTCAAACCTCACCGCCTTGGGAAACAAGCTGGTATGGGCTGACCAGCATCTGAAGGCGCGGCTTGGTCCACAGCTCCACAACATCGCCCAGGAATTGGAAATGGAGCTGGCCAGCTTGCTGCCTGACCTGCCTCCGCGGATCAGGATTCACGCCAGCCATGGCTTCGCCATTTCGAAGCTGAGCGACTTCCTCGCCAAGATCCCCGATTCCAATATCGACCTGCGCTACATGACAAACCAGGCTTCGCTGGATTCGCTAAGGGCGCAGGAATGCGAGTTGGCGGCGATCCACCTTCCGCACGGCGAGCTCAGAAGCAGGTCGGTCGCCGCACTCAAAAAGTGGCTCGACCCCAGCGTCTACTCCGTCATCGGCTTCGTCACGCGTGAGATGGGTCTGTACGTGAAGCGGGGCAACCCGCTCGGCATCTCGGATCTGGGTCAGTTGCGCGATTCCAGGATCACTTTCGTCAACAGGGATGTCGGCTCGGGTACGCGATTGCTGTTCGAGCAACTCCTGGCACAACACAAGATCAACAGCGACGAGATTACAGGCAACCAGGTCGTGGAGCAGACTCATGCCGCGGTTGCGGCGCATGTCGCCCGCGGCATGGCCGATACGGGCTTCGGCGTCGAAGCTCCGGCAATCGAGTACGATCTCGATTTCTTGCACGTTATTAGGGAAGACTATTTCTTCATCTGCCGCTCCAGCATTCTCAACTCAAAGCCGGTGGAGAAGCTGCGCGATGTGATAAGCAGTCCGGAATATCGACGAGCGGTCAACGCTTTGGCCGGCTACGCCGTTTCGGACGCGGGCGTGGTCAAGACGGTCAAAAAGTTCTTCAACGACAACCGTTAGTTCCGTTGTTGACGGACAGGGCGCTGCGATCAGTTGGCTGACGAATGTCCTGCAAGCGACCCGTTTCTCGTTTGCAGGATTTCCAGCTTCCCGGACAGCGCACACAGGCTCTCGCCCTCCTCGCCCAGCGCATAGTGATTGCGCATCGTCCGTGCATCTCGCTTGGTGACCCGTATCAGACCTTCCCTCTCGCCCAATTCGGCAAGAACGCGCAGCACAAGCGCATGCGGCACGCCCAGCAGGCGGGCAAAGCTGCGGCTGTCATGAGCAATGTCCAGCTGCGTGGCAGCCAGCAACCCGGCTTGCAGGCGCGTCAGCCTACAATCGCAAATCATCAGCTTGTCGACGGCGGTCAGGAATGCCTCGGGGTCGGGCTCGCTTGCGCTCATGCCGCTTCAAGCTTGCGGAACGACACCATGATGGACTTGGAAGTTGGCGTATCGCTTCCTTCGCCAAAGCTACCCAACGGCACAAGAACATTCAGCTCCGGATAGTAGCCGGCGACACTGCCGCGCGGGATATCATATGGGACGAAGCGGAAGGACGGCGCTATGCGATCGATGCCGTCATTATACTCGCCAACGACATCGACCCGTTCGCCGGCTTCAGCGCCGAAATCGCGCAGGTCGGCGGGATTGATGAAGATCACCTGGCGTTCGCCGTAGACGCCGCGATAGCGGTCATCGAGGCCATACACGGTTGTGTTGTACTGATCATGAGAACGAAATGTCTGCAAAGCGAAACGGGCGCCGTCCTTGCGCGCCTTCTGGTGCACGGTTTCTTCCGGCAAAGGACCGCTTGCAAAGGTGGCCTTGCCTGCCGGAGTATTCCATTCCCTATGCGCTGCACTGTTGCGCAGATGGAAACCGCGTGGCTTGCGAAGGCGTTGATTGTAGTCTTCGAAACCCGGAATGGTTTTTTCAATGAGGTCGCGGATGCGGTCGTAATCGTCGGCAAGCGCATCCCAGTCGACGACGCCGTTGCCGACTGTCGCCGCAGCCATGCCGGCAATGATCGCCACTTCGGACATCAAGTGGCGTGATGCGGGGCGATTGATGCCGCCAGAACCGTGGACCATGCTCATCGAGTCCTCGACGCTGACGATCTGCGACTGGCCCTTGGAATTGAGGTCGATTTCGGTTCGGCCGAGGTACGGCAGGATGAAACTGGTTTCGCCCGGCATCAGATGCGAATGGTTGGGCTTGGTCGCGATGTGGACGGTCAATCGTTGGCGCGAGAGCGCCTTCGACACCAGCGCGCTGTCTGGCGTCGCCCGGGCAAAGTTGCCGCCCAGCCCGATGAATGCCTGCGCCGAGCCATCCAGCATGGCGCCGATGGCGCTGAGCACATTGTGGCCATCTTCACGCGGGACCTCGAATCCCAGTTCCCTTTCGAGCGCGTCGAGGAAGGCCGCCGGCGGCTTCTCATTGATGCCGACCGTGCGATCGCCCTGAACATTGGAGTGTCCCCGCACCGGGCAGAAACCAGCGCCCGGACGGCCAACATTGCCACGCAGGAACATGAAGTTTGCAATCTCACGGATGGTGACGACGGAATGCAGATGCTGCGTGACACCCATCGCCCATGTGCAGATCACGCGCTCGGCATTGATGTAGACATCCGCCGCTTCCTCGATCTGCTCGCGCGTCAGGCCGGACTGGTCTTCAATCTGTTCCCAGCTCGTGGCGTCAACGGCGGCGCGATAGTCTGCAAAATCAACGCAATGTTCGGCCAGGAATGCATGATCGAGAATTGAGGGACGACCAGCTGCAATCGCCTTGTCGTCGGCCGCCAGAACGGCTTTGCTCATGCCGCGCACCGCGGCCATGTCGCCGCCAAGACGCGGCTGGTAGTAGTGGCTGGCAATGTTCTGCGAACCGCCCCGGATCATCTCTATCTTGTCCTGCGGATCGGAGAAGCGCTCCAGTCCACGCTCTCTCACCGGGTTGAATACGGCGATGCGAGCGCCACGCATGGCAGCGCGCCGGAGATCCCCCAGCATGCGCGGATGGTTGGTTCCGGGGTTCTGGCCGATAACGAAAATGGCATCCGCCTCCTCGAAATCCTCCAGCAGAACCGTACCCTTGCCCACGCCGATCGAGTGGCGCAGCCCTACCCCGCTCGCCTCGTGGCACATGTTGGAGCAATCCGGGAAATTGTTGGTGCCGTAGATGCGCACGAACAACTGGTAAAGGTATGCAGCCTCGTTGCTGGCCCGGCCGGACGTGTAGAACTCGGCGCGGTTCGGGCTGTCGAGGCTTTGCAGGATCGCGCCGATTTCGGCAAAGGCGTCATCCCAGCTAACAGGCAGGTAGCGGTCGCTGGCCGTATCGTAGCGCATGGGATGCGTAAGGCGACCGTTGAGCTCCAACTCGTAGTCGGTTTGCTCACGCAGTTCGGAAACGGTATGGGTAGCGAAAAACTCAGGCGTGGCGCGCTTTTCCGTGGCCTCCCAAGCGACAGCCTTGACGCCGTTCTCGCAGAATTCGAATGACGACCCGTGCTCGGGATCGCCCCAGGCGCAGCCGGGGCAGTCAAAGCCGTCAGGCTGGTTGGCCTTGAGCATTGCGCGGGCGCTCGTCAGTGGCGAGCCGCTCTCCAGAAGCCGCTTGCCGCAGCTCTTGAGGGCGCCCCATCCACCAGCAGCTGATGATTTCTTGCCGATGAAAACTGTGGCCATGTCCTAGTCTCTTCGTCGCAATACGGACCGGGTTCGCCCACTAATGCGAGGGCAACTTCATCCAAAAACGCAGGGGCAATGGTCTCGGTAAATGGGCCCACTTCCGGCGGGTCGGAGCCCTACGGCAGGAGGCATACGTTCCAAGAAAATAGATAGTACGAGGCGCCACTCTCGTAAATATGAGTTATTTTTCAAGTATTTGCGCATTTTTGATCAATTTGAACCGAGATATCGAAATATATAATATGAAAGGAATTTCATATCATTCCTCAGCTCACCTGTTCTGCCTGCCTACGATCGCCATGACGGCATGTGCCTCTGCCGATGCCAAGGGCGCAGACCTCTGCCCAATATCCGGGTGCTATACTTCGAGCGTGAAGCACGTTATATTTCTTGGCATCTAACGGATTAGCCCTACATCGCGAACCGTCAGCCTACGAAGGCCGAGTGCGCACTTTGCAGGCACAAAGTGCGTGATACGGATGACAAGTTCTTTGGGAAGAGGAAGGCAAGTTCGGGAGGAGCCGAATGAGCGCATCCACATTCGCTCAGCACGCAGACAAGATACAAACGGCAATCGAATCCAATGCCGCAGCGAAGTCCGCGCTCGTCGCCTCATGGCGACGATCCGCAACACTTCATCATCTTGACCCCACCACCCGGCAAGCACCCCGACGACTGTCAGAGGCGGAACTTGCACAAGCACGCGAACGGATCGGTTTGCTCCTGCATGCTGCGCAGAACTCGCTCGACCGCCTTTATCTGGCGGTAGGCGGCGTTGGTTGTTGCGTGTTGCTGGCCGACCGTGACGGTGTTCCCGTCGAGCGCAGAGGGTCTGTCGTCGATGACGATACGTTCGAAGACTGGGGCCTTTGGACGGGCACCATCTGGAGCGAAGACAGCGAAGGCACCAATGGAATCGGCACTTGCCTGACCGAGCAACGGGCTCTCACGATCCATCGCGATCAGCACTTCTTTTCGCGCAACACGCTTTTGTCATGCACGACTGCGCCGATTTACGATCATGAGGGCAATCTTGCAGCAGCACTTGATGTGTCATCGTGCCGGGCAGACCTCACGGAAGGATTTGTCCAACTGATTGCCATGGCGGTGGGCGATGCTGCCCGCAGCATCGAGGCTGAGAATTTCCGCTCTGCCTTTGCCGGTGCGCGGATCATGCTGGCGCCGGGAACGGACAAAAGCGCCAGCGCGATGATAGCTGTGGATGCCGACGATCTCGTAGTCGGCGCTACGCGGTCGGCGCGGCTGGCCCTTAACCTCACGCCCGAGGCCCTATCGAAGCCCCTGCCCGCACGAGATTTGCTTGGCATGAGCGAATGCGAAGGGCTGACCGACGCCGAGCGCGGCGTTCTGCAAAGAGCGCTGGCAAGAGCGGGCGGCAATGTTTCGGCTGCTGCCGCCAGTCTCGGCATTTCGCGAGCAACATTGCACCGCAAACTCATTCGGTTTGGCATTCGCCGCGCCCACTAGAGATCGACGGACAACTCGATAGTCCCGACTGTCGCAACATTGCGACAGTCCGAACGGACAGCCTTGCATCCTTGGGCTGACAGGCAAACGGAATTCAACAACGCTCCATTTCGGAAGCGCCGCGAGGTGCGGCGCGCTTCATGGGAGGAGCCCACATGAACAAGGTTGAATTTTCCCGCACGGCCAAGGTTCCCTTTGCCAAGCGCTACGACAATTTTATCGGTGGCAAATGGGTCGCTCCGAAATCCGGCCAGTATTTCGAGAACATCTCGCCGGTGACCGGACGCCCGCTGGGCGAAATCGCCCGCTCCAATGCAGCGGACGTCGAGGCGGCACTGGACGCCGCACACAAGGCCAAGGATGCCTGGGGCAAGACCAGCGCCGCGCAGCGGTCCCTGCTGTTGAATCGCATTGCCGACCGCATGGAAGAAAACCTCGACCTCCTTGCCTTGGCCGAGACTTGGGACAACGGCAAGCCTATCCGCGAAACCACCGCAGCCGACGTACCGCTGGCCATCGACCACTTCCGTTATTTCGCCGGCGTGCTACGTGGCCAGGAAGGCGCCATTTCGGAGATCGACCACGACACGATAGCCTACCATTTCCACGAGCCGCTGGGCGTCGTCGGCCAGATCATTCCGTGGAACTTCCCGCTCCTGATGGCGTGCTGGAAACTCGCGCCCGCTCTCGCGGCCGGCAACTGCGTCGTGATGAAACCCGCTGAGCAGACACCGGCTTCCATCATGCTGTGGGCCGACCTGATCGGCGACCTGCTTCCCGATGGCGTGTTGAACATCGTCAACGGTTTCGGCCTGGAAGCCGGCAAGCCGCTTGCATCGTCCAACCGCATCGCCAAGATCGCCTTCACCGGTGAAACGACGACGGGGCGGCTGATCATGCAGTATGCTTCGCAGAACCTTATCCCGGTGACGCTGGAACTTGGCGGCAAGAGCCCCAACATCTTCTTCCAGGACGTGACGTCCGAGGACGACGACTTCTTCGACAAGGCAGTGGAAGGTTTCGTCATGTTCGCGTTGAACCAGGGCGAAGTCTGCACATGCCCGAGCCGCGCGCTGGTGCACGAGAAGATCTACGACAAGTTCATGGAGCGTGCCGTCAAGCGCACACAGGCGATCATCCAGGGCGATCCGCTCGATCCGGCCACGATGATCGGCGCGCAGGCTTCCAGTGAACAGCTCGAGAAAATCCTGTCCTACATCGACATAGGCAAACAGGAAGGCGCGAAGGTTCTGACCGGCGGCGAACAGAACCACCTGCCCGGCGATCTGGCCGGCGGCTACTACGTCAAGCCGACGATCTTCCAGGGCAACAACAAGATGCGCATCTTCCAGGAAGAAATCTTCGGACCGGTCGTGTCCGTGACAACCTTCAAGGACGACGCCGACGCGCTCTCGATCGCCAACGACACGCTCTATGGTTTGGGTGCCGGCATATGGAGCCGTGACGCCAACCGGCTGTATCGCTTCGGCCGCGCCATCCAGGCGGGCCGTGTGTGGACAAACTGCTATCACGCCTATCCGGCGCACGCTGCGTTCGGCGGTTACAAGCAGTCAGGCATTGGTCGCGAGAACCACAAGATGATGCTCGACCACTACCAGCAGACCAAGAACATGCTGGTAAGCTACAGCCCGAAGAAGCTCGGCTTCTTCTAAGGAAAATACCCCTGCGACCCTCTTTGCCCATCAAGTGGGTCGCAGGGCATTTCCCAACCGAATTGAGCGCGTATAGTCATCCATCGGCTTCGAAACCAGCCGAACTCGAAAGCCTGAGGAACCTGCCCGCCACTTGCCAGCTACGTGCGGTGCGGACCTCTTGGAGACATCTCATGTCCGATCGTCTTGTCCTCGACAAAGTCACAGCCACGCCCGAAGCGATGCAGTTCCTGAACGAGATCATCGCCGACCACGGCCCCGTGCTGTTCCACCAATCGGGCGGCTGTTGCGACGGTTCCTCCCCCATGTGCTATCCGCGCAGCGACTACATTGTAGGCGAGCGGGATGTGCTGCTTGGCAACATCGGCGACACCCCGGTCTACATCAGTGAATCGCAATACGAGGCCTGGAAGCACACGGACCTCATCCTCGATGTCGTGCCCGGACGAGGTGGCATGTTCTCGCTGGATAACGGCCGCGAAAAGCGCTTCCTGACGCGCTCGGTGATTTGCGCCATACCCGGAAACTAACTCCCCATTTGTCTGCGGTGCATTGTAGCACCCTCACCCTGCAGATTGCTTCTTGTCTGCCTAGCGGAGCTGTGTTTCACTCCCATCGTTATATTTATAAAAATATATTGATGGAGGAAGCACGTCTTATGTCCAAACCAGCCGTACTGACCAAAATGTGCGAATTGCACGTTATTGATATGCCGCAGGACGAAAAGCTTGCAGAGCGTTTTCAAACATCGTTCCCCACTGCTGGATATGACGAGTCAGCAGGGCAATGGCGCATGGTGTGGAAAAAGGGAACCTACGCGGAATCGAATGCCCGCCTTGAAGCCTTTTTCGCCGAGAATGGAGTTGCCGTTACGCACATCGATAAATGCTAGAGCGCACAGGTCTAGCCAGCATCGCGGATGGCAGGCGGGCAGCCGCGCGCCGTGAGTGGGCCGTGCTCGCTGCGCTGTTGGCGCTTCTCGTCGCGTTGGCGGTATTGTCGATCGGCCTGGGACGGGTTTCGATAGCACCGGATCGGGTCATCGCCATCCTTTTATCGAAGATTGCCCCGGTAACGCAGGACTGGAGCAACGCTGACGAGTTGATCGTCATGAACGTTCGCTTGCCACGCATCTGCGCGGCGATGCTGGTTGGGGCTGCACTGGCCGCCGCGGGCGCCGGCTACCAGAACCTGTTTCGCAATCCCATCGTTTCGCCCGACATTCTTGGAGTGTCGGCGGGAGCGGGTTTCGGTGCATCGCTGGCCGTCATGCTCAATATCGGCGCCTTTGGAATTCAGGCCTCGGCGTTCGTTGCCGGCCTGATTGCAGTGACCCTTTGTTTCGCCATCGGCCAGGCCATCAACCGGCATTCGCTGATCGTGCTCGTGCTGGTCGGCGTCGTCATCGCAGCGTTTTTCCAAGCCATGATTTCAGTGCTGAAGATCGTCGCCGATCCGGTTGATGTGCTGCCGGTCATCACCTTCTGGCTATTGGGTGGTCTCAACAAGATAACGCCTTCGGACCTGCCCGTTTCGGCGGCGATGATCGGTGCAAGCCTGGTGCTGCTGTACGCGCTGCGCTGGCAGGTGAACGTCATGAGCGTGGGCGAGGAAGAGGCCCGCAATCTCGGCGTGAACGTCGGCCTGACGCGCATCATGCTGGTTCTAACGGCTACCTTGATGACGGCCGCCGCAGTCAGCATTTCCGGCATTGTCGGCTGGGTCGGACTGGTCGTGCCTCATATGGCGCGCATGCTTGTGGGTCCGAGTTTTGACCGCATGCTGCCGGTCGCCATCGTATCAGGCGCGCTTTTCGTCCTGCTGGTCGACAATTTCGCGCGCGCCGCAAGTTCGATGGAACTACCTCTCGGCATTGTGACCAGCGTCATCGGCGCACCGCTTTTCATCGTCCTTCTGCTCCGTACGAAGGTATCGTGGTCGTGACGCTGAAGGTTGAAAACCTCGCTTTCAGTTTTCCCCATGGCGAACGCAGCCTCGTCGACATCAGCTTTGAACTTAAACCCAAGGACATCGTCTGCGTTCTTGGCCCCAACGGCGCGGGCAAGACGACGCTGATAAGATGCCTCATGGGCGCACTGCCCATAGCGGGCGGTGCGGTGACCATTGACGGTCTTCCCGCACGCAACTTCACCACGCGGCAATTTGCATCGAAGATTGCCCACGTTCCGCAAAGCACCAATTCGGTCTTCGGGCATCTGGTCAGGGACATCGTCCTGATGGGGCGGTCCGCGCATCTGGGCATGATCGAAGTTCCAGGTATCCGCGATCGCGAAATCACCGAACGCGCACTCGACCTGGTCGGCATTGCACATCTGGCCGACCGTCAATTTTCGACGGTCAGCGGCGGTGAACGCCAGCTTTGCCTGCTGGCGCGCGCATTGGCGCAGGAAGCCCGCATCCTGATCATGGACGAACCGGCGGCGAGCCTCGATTTCGGCAACCAGATCAGGATCCTCGATATCGTCGCCTCATTGGCCAGGGATGGCTACGCAGTGCTGATGACAACGCACCATCCCGACCATGCCCTGCTCATCGGCACGCAAATCCTGACTTTGCGCGAAGGCCGCATCTTCGGCGTTGGAACGCCGCATTCGCTTCTGTCGTCGCGCTTCCTGTCCGACCTTTACGGCGTGCAGGTGCGCATCCTCGAAGAAAGTGACGGTACGCGGGCTTGCGTGCCGATCCTGTCGCAACACCAATCGGAGAATTTGGAAAATGCGTAAACTTGTTATAGGCCTACTGGCCGCAGTGAGAACTGTGCTGCTCGCCGGCAGTGCTTTTGCCCGCGATATCAACGACATGACCGGGCGTACCGTAACCGTGCCGGACAAGATCGAACGTGTCATCACGATCGGCTCGGTACCGGTGATCAACAGCTTCGTCTTTGCTGTCGGCAAGGCGGACACTTTGGCAGAGGGCCTGCCCACCCGGTTCAATCCCAAGCGCTGGGCATGGCAGTTCGAATTTGCTCCTCAGCTCAAGACCGGGCCTGAGCTGCAGGACTCCAACTACGCGCCGGACGTGGAAAAGATCCTTGCCGCCCAGCCCGATGTCGCATTGAGCTTCGAGAAATCGACCGCCGATATCCTCGGGTCCAGCGGCGTGCCCACGGTCCTGCTGCGCATCCAGACACCGGATGACGTGAAGGCTGGCGTCAAACTGGTAGGCGACCTGCTTGGCAACGCCGAGATCGGCGAACAATACGCTCAGTATTTCGACGCGACGCTGGCCCGTATCGCCGCGAAGATCGACACGCTGCCGGAGGATAAGAGGCCGACGGCGCTTTACATCAACCCGGGCAACATGACCCAGCCGCACATCGTCGCCGAGTGGTGGCTGAAAGCCGGCGGCGCGCGTAGCGTGACCGATGACGGCCGTTCAGAAGAAGTGCTGACCCTGACGACGGAGGCGGTAATCGGCGCCAATCCGGACTACATCGTGTTGTCCGATCCTTCCCATATCGAAGCCCTCAAGACCAACGAGACCTTGTCGCAACTGGATGCAGTCAAGAACGACAAGATCCTGGTTACGCCGATGGGTGCGCATACCTGGGGCAATCGCACCGTCGAACAGATTCTGACCGTTCTCTGGGCGGCAAGCGAGTTCCATCCCGACCTGTTCCCGCATGCCGAACTGGTCGCGGAAGTGAAGAGCTTCTACGGCAACTTCTTCAAGAAGGACCTGAGCGACGAACAGGTCGAAGCGATCCTTGCCGGCGGGCGCAGCTAGGAAGCGAAGGATCGTACGATGCACCATGCCAATTATCCGCATCAGTTCGACAAGGAGCAGCCCAGCCACGCCTTCAGCATTCCACGCGAAGGCGAACTGGCCAAGCTGTTCCAGCAGGCATTTCCCGAGGGCTATTTTGACGAGACCCATAAGGAATGGCGGATCGATTGGGATCACACACAGTTTCCAGATCAGGGACAGCGGATCGAAGCATTCGCGACCGCCCATGATCTGGAGGTGCTGCATCGGTATTGAGCCGTGGTCCGATTGCCGAAGATTTTTAGGTGACCGCCATGGCGGGAGATGACAAACGCTTCCGGATCGGGCTTTCTGGGTGCAGCGGCGCCTTGGAATCGGTTTCCACTTCGGAGTTGCTTGATCTTGCAAGCTTTGTGGAAGCCCTTGGCTACGATGCACTGTGGCTGAACGAAGAACATTTCCAGGGCGGCGCTGGTGGCGGTGCCGACGGCCGCCGTTGCCTGTCGCCGCACATCCTGGCATCCGCGATGCTTGCCAGAACGAGCCGGCTGCGGATCGGCTTTTCTGTATTGCTACTGGCAATGCACCATCCGCTCCGCCTCGCTGAAGACCTTGCGAGCCTCGATGTCCTGTCGGATGGGCGGATAGACTTTGGCGTCTCGCGTGGGGCCAATCCTCGTTATCTTTCCGCCTTCGGCATTTCAGAAGAACTGACCTCACACGAAAGCTTTGTGGCCAGCCTGAAACGGATGAAGGATGCATGGTCCGAAAACGCCATTGAAATCGGTACCGACCGGATCTCGTTCCAGCCGAAACCGATCCAGCGCCCGCACCCGCCGGTCTACGTTGGCACATACACGCCCGAAACTGCTGTCTGGGCAGCAGGGCAAGGGCACCGCATCATTTGCCACGGCGTCAACAACCTCGCCTCCATCGCACCGGTAATGCAGAGCTACGTGGCCGCCGGCGGCGACGCTTCTCAAGTTCCGTTTGGCCGGTTTGTCTATGTCAGCGACAGCGACGAAAGCGCCAAGGCGGAACTGTGGGAAACAGTCCTCAAGCTGACCACTCGGCTGAAAAGCATTGGCCTTGCCAAGCGCAACAATGTCGTGGCGGAAGAAGATCTTGAGCCCGAAAACTTCTATGCGAACATGGTCATAGCCGGCGGGCCAGACACATGCGCGCGGCGGATCGTGGACCTGCGAGAGCAGTTTGGCGTCGGTTACCTGAATGCCTTGGCCGCATTCTTTGGCTATCTGCCGCTAGAGCTTCTCAAGAAGTCCCTGACCCTGCTTGCAAGGGAAGTACGCCCGCAGTTGGGATAGGGAGAAGCACAGTTGCCCGCCCCCGCCGCAATACGCAGAGCGCCTTGGCGTTACCGCCTGCTGAAGAGCAGGGTTGCCAAAAGCCCAAGAACAACAAATCCGACAGCCGCCGTTGCGGCAGGATGCTCCCGCGCTGTCCCCTCTATGGCCCGCGCCCGCCTTTGCAGGTCGGGCAGCCGGTCGCTCACAGTTTCGGCGATGTCGGAATAGTAGTCCGATACCGCGTCGAGGCCATCGGCATAGAGCGCGCCACCTCGCCTGGACATCTGCCTTTTCAGTGCCGCCAGCTCTTTCGACAGGCTCGCAACCTGCTTCTCGAGATCGATATCGCGGATTGATGAAAATGCCATGCGATTCGTCCTTCCTTATCAACTGACAAGGAAGTCCAACGAGGCTGGCAATCTTTCGTTCCCTGAAGTGTTCTTCGGACCAAACGACGACGGTTGATCGCGAAGCCTACCGGACCTGATCCAGCAGGCGCTTACATTCCAAAAGATCGAACAATGCCTCCTGCAACAAGGCGCGGTTGTCCCGCGAGAGCTTGCCGCCGTCCGGCTGCACCGGCCCCTCATCGTCTGCCTTACCCATTCCGAAGAAGCGGCGGCTCGGCTTCACCTTGGGCTGGCCAACCAGCATCTCATCGTCATGGGCGCGCGGTTGGGCGGCCGGCGTCAAGGCTACGGCTTCCGCCTGCTTGCGTTGGGAAATAGCCTCAACAGCTGCCATGTCGCCATTGCCGATGGCTACGAGGAAATGGTTGCCGTTCTCGCGCAACAGCTTTTGGACGCCTTTGATCGTGTAGCCCTGATCGTAGAGCATATGGCGAATGCCCTTGATTAGGTCCACGTCCTGCGGCCGGTAGTAGCGCCTGCCGCCACCACGCTTCATCGGCTTGATCTGGTTGAAACGCGTTTCCCAGAAGCGCAGCACGTGCTGCGGCAAATCCAGATCCTCAGCCACCTCGCTGATGGTGCGGAAGGCATCAGGGCTCTTGTCCATGGCCAGTCCTCGCTTGACGCGTTCGGCGGCGACGGCGCCCGATCTTTTGGAAATCACGCAAAAGCGAATCGAAAGACAGGTGCGGCGCCCCGCGAACCTAGTCTCATTTCAATCCTTTGCAGAGCAATATTCAAGCCCGCCGTGAATGCCGGCAGACCTTTTCAACCGCCGCTTCATCCAAAGCGGCACGCCGGGCTTATTTGCCGCCCTTGCTCTTGCTGTTCTGATGAGAACGCAAAATGCGGCTCTTGAGCACGTTGGAAGCCTTGAACGTCATCACCCGCCGCGGCAGGATCGGAACTTCTTCACCGGTTTTCGGATTGCGGCCAATGCGTTCATTCTTCGAACGCACGTGAAAAGTGGCGAAAGACGACAATTTTACCGTCTCCCCGCGCACTATGGCTTCGCAAATCTCGTCCAGGACAGCTTCCACGAGTTCGGCCGACTCGGTTCTCGAAAGGCCAACCTTGCGGTAAACAGCCTCGGCAAGGTCAGCACGTGTAAGTGTCTTTCCCCCCATCCGACCGTCCCATCAGCTCAAAACATCATTCAATAAAGCGACGGCGGAGCCTAAGTAATTGATCCGTAAAGGTCAAGGACCGACTGCGACGCTTGGAATTTACCAGCGCACGAGGACCGCGCCCCAGGTAAATCCGCCCCCCATGGCTTCCAATAGCACAAGGTCGCCGCGCTTGATACGACCGTCTGCGACAGCTGCCGACAACGCAAGCGGCACCGACGCAGCAGAGGTATTACCGTGGAGATTGACCGTCACAACAACCTTTTCGTCGGCAATCCCAAGCTTCTTGGCCGAAGCGTCAATAATTCGTTTATTCGCCTGATGCGGCACGAACCAGTCGATATCCTGGGCCGTAACGCCGGCTTGCGAAAACACCGCCTCGATCACGTCCGTAATCATGCCGACCGCGTGCTTGAAGACCTCGCGGCCCTCCATCCTGAGATGCCCGATGGTCCCAGTGGTGGAAGGGCCGCCATCGACAAAGAGCTTATCCTTGTGTTCGCCGTCGGAGCGCAGGCTTGCCGCTATCACTCCGCGATCCGTGATTGAACCCGCCCCTTCGGCGGCTTCCAGGACAATGGCACCCGCCCCGTCACCGAAAAGCACGCAGGTCGAGCGGTCGCTCCAGTCAAGAATGCGTGAAAATGTCTCCGAGCCGATGACCAGCACCCGCTTGGCAAGGCCGCCACGAATGTAGAGATCTGCTGTCGTCACGGCATATACGAAGCCGGAGCAGACGGCCTGCATATCGAAGGCAAAGCCATGCCGCATGCCAAGACGGTTCTGAATCTCAACCGACGTTGCTGGAAAGGTGTTGTTGGGCGTCGATGTCGCCAGAACGATCAGGTCGATATCGGCAGGTGTCAGGCCGGCATTGGCAAGCGCGGCGCGCGCTGCAGCCTCACCCAGCGAAGCAGTCGTTTCGTCATCTGCCGCAATATGGCGCTGGCGGATGCCGGTGCGCTGAGCAATCCATTCATCGGACGTCTCGACCATGCCTTCAAAATCGGCGTTCTTCATGATGCGGCGGGGCAACGAAGCGCCTATGCCGCGCACGACTGACCTGATCAAAGCGTACCTATCCTTCTTCGCCGGTTTCGACGACCGATCTTCTTGTTGCCGGCTTATGCGGGTTGCGCGCATGGAACAGGTCGAGATCGGCCTCGATCCGGTCCAGAAGCCGGTTGCGGACCATGTCATAACCAAGCTCGACCGCCGCTGCAAACCCAGACGAGTCGGCGCCACCGTGACTTTTCACCACAATGCCGTTGAGTCCGAGAAAGACGCCGCCATTGGAACGGCTTACGTCCATCTTCTCGCGCAGCAGGTCGAAGGCCCCCTTGGCAAAGAAATATCCAATGCGGGCCATCAGCGTCCGGCTCATCGCGGCTCGAAGGTAGCCGCCGATCTGGCGAGCAGTTCCTTCCGCCGTCTTGAGCGCGATATTGCCGGAGAAACCTTCCGTCACCACGACATCGACGGTACCCTTGCCGATGTCGTCGCCCTCGACAAAGCCTCGATAGTCCATGGAAGCCATATCGGCCTCGCGCAGCATGCGCCCCGCCTCCTTGACCTCTTCCTGGCCCTTGATTTCCTCGACGCCGACATTGAGCAGGCCGACCGTGGGCCGGGTGATGCCAAAGATGGAACGCGCCATGCCTGTGCCCAGAATGGCAAAATCGATCAGTTGATGCGCATCCGCCCCAATGGTTGCGCCGACGTCGAGCACCACGCTCTCGCCGCGTAGATTAGGCCAGATGGCCGCGATTGCGGGCCGATCAATTGTTGCCATGGTGCGCAGGCAAAATTTCGCCATCGCCATCAGCGCGCCGGTATTGCCCGCCGAAATGCAGGCATCCGCCGACCCGGTCTTGACCGCCTCGATGGCCTTCCACATCGACGACTTCCAGCGGCCATGCCTCAAGGCCTGGCTCGGCTTGTCGTCCATCTTGACCGCGACTTCGCAGTGCACGAATTCGCTGACGGCAGCGAGCTTGGGAAACTTGTCCAGTTCGGGACGTACGATGGCCTCGTCGCCATAGATGATGAAGCGGATATCCGTCCGCCGCGTCGCGACCGTCATGAGTGCGGGGATAACCACGCTAACACCGTGGTCGCCGCCCATGGCATCGATAGAAATTGTGATCACGCGGTGACTAGCTCACGATTCATCTTGGCCGCACTGAATTTCGGCGAAAATAGCGTTTTTGGCCCGGCGCACAACCGACATTCGTCCAAAGGGATTGTTTCAGCTTTTTCCAAGGGCCTCACGCAGCTTTTTCTGGAATTCGGTTTCTTCGGCCGCAGCATCATCCGATGTATCGAGCGAAACGCCGGGTTTGCGCGGATAAGGATCGATAGCGAGTCCAAAGAACTGCTCCGCGAGTTCGCCGGCGTCGATGGTATCACCTGAAAACAGCTCGGGGCTGTCCGCGCCATCGGCGTCGATAACGATTTCTCCGCCGGCATCGAATCCGAGCCGGCCAAGCTTCGAATCAACCGGGAGGAACAACCCCTCGACGTCCTCTTCTATGTGCGCCTCGATCGGGTCCAGCGATACCACGCATTCCTGCGTGATATTTGCCTCAACCGTGCCCGTTACCTTGACACCATGGCGCTTCCACGCGGTCACCAGCAAATCCGTCTTGTAGGCCTCGACGGAACTCAAGCCATGCGCCTTGGCGAGCGCGTCGCGCTGAGCTTGATCCGCCTCGAACACCACCGGCAACCCGTCTTTTGGCAAACGGGCGACGTGCACTTCGAATGAAACCGGGCTTTTTGCATCTTCATGCTTCATGGCAACGTTCTTTCAGGCAGCTACCGGAAAAGTCATCTCGCCATTGCAAATGGAATCGGACGATTGCGCGGCAAGATGGCCAACCGCACTCATTATATAGGCGGCCAAATGCGCCGCTTCCGGCCACTCTTGCGCGTCCGGTGTGATGTTACGCTGGAGCGCGGCGATCAACGCGGGTTCGTCAGCGCGCTCAAGAGCGTCGGCATAGGCGGCTGTGCGGCCATAGTACATCTTGGCCAGCTTTTTCATGCGCTTGGGCACACCAACGTCGCTGATTCCCAATTCCCGCAGGGAATGATCAACATCGAGGAAGAATTCGTCGATCAGCACCTGGGCGATAGAGGCCGAAACGCCCTGCTCGCCATGCACCCGATGTTGAAACATGAACATGTGGAGCGAAAGCATCTCGAACCGGCCCAGCGGCGTATCCGGCACATTCCAGTGCGAATAGAACAGCGGCTGCCGCGCGGCTGCCACGATTTGACCGTAGAGCGCCTCGGTGATTGCGCGGTTGGCTTGGCGTTCGCGGCCGAACAGGCGCTGGAACATCGGAGGCGGTCTCCCGAGACCTTGTTTGTTAGGACGCCGTGTTGCATCGGCGGCAAAGCTGGTTTACCGCTTTTGCCACTCCGCGCAAGCGGCGTGCAAGGCTGATTGGATGGAGTTGTCGTTGCGCGTGCAGAAATTCAAGTCGACGTTTTCGTTGCGCCCCGCCCAGTTGGCCTCGCTATTGCTGGCGGCCACAGCTTTGTCCGCATGCAACACCTCCAAGATGGTCGGCGACCTGAATCCGCGAGACACCCTGCATCAGGGCTATGTCGTCGACCAGCAGTCGCTTGATCTGGTGCCGGTCGGGTCGAGCCGCGAACAGGTGCTGTTGGCGCTTGGCACGCCTTCGACAACGGCGACCTTCGACAACGAAGTATTCTACTACATTTCCCAAACCCGCGAGCGCGCCGTGGCCTTCGCCAAGCCGAAGCTGGTCGACCAGCGCGTTCTCGCCGTCTATTTCGGCCAGGATGGCCGCGTCAGCAACATTGCCAATTACGGCCTTAAGGACGGAAAAGTCTTCGACTTCATTTCCCGCACTACGCCGACAGGCGGCAAGGATCAGAACTTCCTCGCGCAGATCATCAGCGGCGCCGGCAAGATGTCCCCCGGTTCGGTGGGCAACCTCCTCGGCGGCTAGCCCCGATCAAAAGTGTCAGTTTCAAAAAGGCTCGCCGCACTGGCGAGCCTTTCGTCATTTGACGGCTGGACAGATATTTCCGCTAAGTCACGAAAAACACCGCAAATTTAGGTTTGCTTAAGCTCTCGATAACCGCGCGGTAACGATGTGCCTGTAGAACCGGTTGCGAGGCGGTCATCCGCCCGGAGCTCCGGATCAGGTCTCGCGTACCGGAGCCCGTAAGATTAGTACGTTTCGCAAGTGCTTTGTAGCGAAACCCGTGCGTATCTGGCAGGACCGCGTTCCCAAAAGGAGCGCGGTTTTTGCGTTGTGGAGCCTCGATCAGGACGAGAGACGTGACAGACGTTGGAAATTTGCCTTAACCTTGCGGCTTGCCGGGCGAATGGCTGCCTCCGTAGCGCGTTGGAATGCCATTTGAGTAACTGTCGACGGTGACCGGCCCGCAAGAACCTGGGGCCAGAAGGTGAGCGTCGAGCCGACCAAGGAAAGCTGTGCCGCCAGCATGCCTTCGAAAGCTGCGGTCATCTTTTCGGAAGCGGCGCGCATTGTTTCGCCGCTCCACCCAGTGTCCCTTTGCGCTTCGGCCGCCATGATCGGCAACCGTAGAGCGACCACCCACGGTGCCAGCATGAAATTCTGCGCACCGGCAGGGAGTCCGGAGCCGACGATTGCCTTAAGCATTGGGTATCCCTCGCTTGATCAAGCGGCAGACAACGTTGCGGCCAGCCATTCGTTCCAGCCGGCCGCAACAAGAAGATGACATCACGCCTTGTGCAGGTCTTTTGCTGCCAGATTGAGCGCCTTGCCAATACGCTCGCAAGCCATGTCGATGGTGGAGCGCGTCCAGATCAGCGGCGGGGACAGGATCATGGTGTCGCCTGTGGCACGCAACATCATGCCGTTGGCGATGGCGTGATCGCGAACGACAACGGCAGCACTGCCTGCAGGCGCAAAGCGCTCCTTGGTCGCCTTGTCCTTGACGATCTCGATCGCGCCCATGAGGCCGAAAGAACGGACTTCTCCCACCAGCGCATGCCCGGCAATGCGCTCTTGCAGCGCCTTCGCGAAATAAGGGCCGGTGTCGGTCTTTACACGCTCGACCAGCCCTTCCTTCTCGATGATATCCAGGTTCGCCAAGGCCACGGCACAGGCAACCGGATGTCCTGCATAGGTGTAGCCATGGGCGAACTCACCGCCCTTTTCGACCAGCGTCGCTGCGATGCGATCACCGACCAACAGCGCCGACAGCGGCTGGTAGCCGGATGTCAGCGCCTTGGCGGTGGTGATGGTGTCGGGCTCGATACCGAATGACTGGGCCGCGAACCATTCTCCGGTACGCCCATATCCGGTGATGACCTCGTCCAGCATCAGAAGCACATCATGTTTGCGGCAGATGCGCTGGACTTCCGGCCAGTAGCTCATCGGAGGGATCTTCACGCCCCCTGCCCCCATGATCGGCTCACCGATGAAGGCCGCGACATTCTCGGCCCCGGCCACGAGGATTGCGTCCTCGACCGCCTTGGCTGCGCGCAAGCCGAAATCATGGTCGCTTTCACCCGGCAATGCCAGTTCATAGGCATATGGCATCATGACGTGGACGATGTTCGGCACCGCACCACCGAGTTGCTTATGCATCCCGTCCATCCCGCCAAGCGAGGTGCCGGCAACGGTCGAGCCGTGGTAGGCGTTCTTGCGGGAGATAATGCGGTTCTTCTCAGGCTTGCCTTCAAGCATCCAGTAATAGCGAACAAGCCGCAACGCGGTGTCGTTAGCCTCAGAACCGGATGACCCGAAGAACACCTGGTTGACGTTCTTCGGTGCGATTTCCGCAAGCCTCTTGGCCAACAGCACCGGCGTCGGCGTCGAACATTTGAAGAATGAATTGTAGTAGGGCAGTTCCTTCATCTGCTTGTAGGCGGCTTCGGCAAGCTCCTCACGACCATAGCCGACGTTTACGCACCAAAGGCCCGCCATGCCGTCAAGGATCTCGGCACCTTCGGAATCGTAGATGTAAGGGCCTTCGGCGCGCGTGATGATGCGCGAACCTGCGGCCCTGAGTTCCTTGTGGTCGGTGAATGGATGCAGGTGATGCAGTGCGTCGATCTGCTGAAGCTGCTTCAGCGAATAGTTTTGATAGGTCATTTCGAGGCCTTTCCTCTTCAAATCGTTCCGACAGCCTAGTGCCGGGGCGGATCGTCAGAGGTCGAAAGGCGGCGAATAGCCGATGCGGGCGCACAGGCGCAAAAGCTCGGCATGACGCGTACGCAACGAGGGCGTTGCGGCGATCATAAGCTTTCCGGGCTGGATGCTGACCACACTCATACCGGCCAGTGTAGCCGAGAGGTGCCAATGCATTCAAGCATGGTGAGAGAGCGGCAAAGCCGACCAAAAGCCATGTCGCTTTGTTCGCCCTAGTGGTCGCCGCCTCCGCAATAACCATCCGACAGCCGGTCCATTATGGCCCCAATCGCTTATGCAATGAGGACTGCCATGACTGCCGCGCTACATCCTGCCGAACCGGCAACAGCTAGAAGAGGCGGCCGAGCAGGCAAACGGGCCAGCGGCGCGGGAAGTTTCGAGCAGCAGCCCTTTCGCCAACTCAAAATCCCCTTCCCACCGACAAAACTGATCTCCGATGACGAGTTGGAGTCGATTCACCTCGCGTCCCTTCGCGTGTTGAAGGAAATCGGCGTCGAGGTGCTGCACGACGAAGCGCGTGAAATCATGAAGAAAAACGGCGCGGAGGTGAGTGACGGCTCGCAGCGCGTACGCTTCGACCCCGACATGATATTGCAATTCATCGCGTCGGTTCCTTCTGAGGTCACGCTGCATGCGCGCAACCCCGAGCACAATGTGCAATTCGGCGGCAACAACCTGATCTTTGCGCAGATGGCGTCGGCGCCTAACTGTTCGGACGTCGATCGTGGACGTCGCCCCGGCAATCATCAGGACTTCCGCAATCTGGTGAAACTCGGCCAGATGCACAACATCCTGCATGTGACCGGCGGCTATCCGGTGGAGCCGGTCGATATCCATCCATCAATCCGCCACCTCGAGTGCCTACGCGACTTTGCGACACTCACCGACAAGGTGTTCCACTGCTATTCGCTGGGCAAGGAACGCAACGTGGACGGCATGGAAATCGCGCGCATCGCTCGCGGCGTATCCAAGGAGCAGTTCGTCCAGGAGCCGTCCGTGCTCACGATCATCAACACGAACTCGCCCCTCAAGCTCGATATTCCGATGATGGAAGGCATCATCCAGATGTCGTCGCATGGGCAACTTGTCGTCGTCACACCCTTCACTCTGGCGGGTGCGATGGCGCCGGTGACCGTAGCCGGCGCGCTTGTGCAGCAAAATGCCGAGGCTCTTGCGGCAATCGCATTTAGCCAGATGGTGCGAAAGGGAGCGCCGGTCGGTTATGGTGGCTTCACGTCGAATGTCGACATGAAGTCGGGCGCGCCAGCCTTCGGCACACCGGAGTACATGAAGGCGCAGCTTGTGGGTGGGCAACTCGCCCGCCGCTACAACATCCCCTACCGCACCTCGAACGTCTGCGCGGCGAACACCGTCGATGCGCAAGCAGCCTATGAAAGCGTGTTTTCATTGTGGGGCTGCATCCAGAGCGGCGGCAACTTCATCAAGCACGCGGCTGGCTGGCTGGAAGGCGGCCTGAGTTGCTCTTACGAAAAGACCATGCTCGACATCGATCTTTTGCAGATGGTCGCGGAGTTCCTCACCCCGCTCGATTTGTCCGAAGATGCACTTGGCGTCGATGCGATCCGCTCCGTCGGCCCCGGCGGCCACTTCTTTGGCACCCCGCACACGCAGGAGCGCTACAAGACCGCCTTCTACTCTCCGATCATCTCGGATTGGCGCAACTATGAAACATGGGCCGAAGCGGGCCGGCCAACCGCCATCGACCGCGCGAACCGCCTATGGAAGCAGCGCCTCGCCAGCTACGAAGAACCGTACATGGACCCCGCCATTCGCGAAGAACTTGATGCCTTCGTTGCCAAGCGCAAGGCCGAAGGCGGCGCGCCTACAGATTTCTAAACTGGCGGGATGACGGTTTCATCCGCCGGCCCCTCCTTTGACTCAAATTCGAAACACTCGGATCCATCTAAATGAAATCTCACGCAAAAGCGGTTGTCATCGGCGGCGGCGTCGTCGGCTGTTCGGTTCTGTACCATCTGGCCAAAGCCGGCTGGAAAGACATCATGTTGATCGAGCGCTCGGAACTGACCTCCGGCTCGTCGTGGCATGCTGCCGGCGGCTTCCACACGCTGAACGGCGATCCCAACGTGGCCAAGCTGCAAGCCTACACCGTGCAGCTCTACAAGGAGATCGAGGAGCTTTCGGGCCAATCCTGTTCGCTGCATCTTACTGGCGGAGTGATGCTGGCGGATTCGCCGGAGCGCATGGATTTCCTGCGCCTCGCCCACGCCAAGGGCCGCTATCTCGGCATGGATACCGAACTGATCACGCCGTCCGAAGCCAAGGCGATGTTCCCACTGATGGACGAGACGAACTTCGTCGGCGCCATGTGGGACCCGGTGGAAGGCCATCTCGATCCGTCCGGCACCACGATTGCCTACTCCAAGGCCGCCAAGAAGCTCGGCGCAGAGATCGTTCTTCGCAACCGCGTGACGGAGTTGACGCAGGAACCGGACGGCACCTGGAACGTGGTGACCGAACAAGGCACGGTGAAGGCCGAGCATGTGGTGAATTGCGGCGGCCTGTGGGCGCGCGAAGTCGGCCGCATGGTCGGCCTGGAATTGCCGTTGCTGGCGATGGAGCATATGTACCTGCTCACCGAGCCGATGCCCGAAGTGGAAGCCTTCAACAAGGCCACCGGCCGCGAAATGGTCGGCGTGCTCGACTTCAAGGGCGAGATCTATACGCGTCAGGAACGCAACGGAATTTTGCTCGGCACCTATGAGAAGGCATGCAAGCCGTGGTCTCCGGTCAATACGCCGTGGAATTTCGGCCACGAACTGTTGCAGCCGGACATCGACCGCATCGCGCCGTCGTTGGAGGTGGGCTTCAAGCACTTCCCCGGCATCGAAAAGGCCGGCATCAAGCAGATCATCAATGGACCCTTCACCTTCGCCCCCGACGGCAATCCGCTCGTTGGCCCGGTGCCGGGCCTGACCAATTTCTGGTGCGCTTGCGCGGTGATGGCCGGTTTCAGCCGGGGGGGGGGCGTTGGCCTGGCGCTCGCCAACTGGAGGGTGAACGGCGCCCCGGGCTTGGACGGGTGGGGCAGGGATGCCGCGCGCTCCGGCGAATGGGCGACCCTGCGCTACACCAATGCAAGGGTGCGCGAGAACTCCTCCCGCCGCTTTTCCATCCGTTTCCCCAACGAGGAGCTGCCGGCTGCAAGACCTGCGCAGACAACGCCGCTCTACGACACAATGGTGGCCAACAATGCCGTGATGGGCGATAGCTGGGGTCTGGAAACGCCACTCTGGTTTGCGCCGAAAGGCACTGAACCGAAGGACATCGTGTCGTTCCATCGTTCCAACGATTTCGAGCACATCGGCAATGAAGTGCGCGCGACCCGCGAACGCGTGGGCGTCACCGAGATCGCCAATTTCGCCAAATACGAAGTGAGCGGCGCCGGTGCGGAAGATTTTCTCAACCGCCTGATGACCAACCGCATGCCGAAAACCGGCCGCATCGTGTTGACGCCAATGCTGAACGAATTCGGCAAGCTGATCGGCGACTTCACCATAGCCAAGGCGGGCGACGACCGCTTCATGATCTGGGGCTCGTCCGCCGCCGCCAGATACCACATGCGCTGGTTCGGCAAGCATTTGCCGAAGGACGGCAGCGTCCGCATCCACCGCTTCGACCAGACGCTGGTCGGCCTTTCCATCGCTGGTCCGAAATCGCAGGAACTGCTGCAGAAGCTCGCGGATGTGGACGTTTCTTCCAAGGCCTTCCGGTTCATGGATTTCCGCGAAATGGCCGTCGGCGGTGCGCCGTGCATGGTCAATCGCATCACCTACACAGGTGATCTTGGCTACGAGATCTGGATGCAGCCGGCCTATCAGCGGCTGGTCTACAAGGCGATCAAGCAAGCCGGCGAGGAATTCGGCATCGTCGATTTCGGCATGCGCGCCCTGCTCTCGATGCGGTTGGAAAAGAACTTCCCGACATGGTTCCGCGAACTCCGCCCCATCTACGGACCGTTCGAAGGCGGCATGGATCGTTTCATCAAGCTGGAGAAGAACGCCTTCATTGGCCGTGAAGCAGCGGCAAAGGAACAGCAGGCTGGCCCGAAGCTGCGCCGCGCGTCCTTCGTTGTCGATGCCGGCGATGCCGACGTAATGGGTGACGAGCCGATCTGGGCCAAGGTGTCGAAAGATTTCGGCACCGTGGACAAGCCGCACGGCTATGGCGCGCCGCGCTTCGATGAAGCTGGCAAGGAAGTGCGCGGTTCGACGGCGGCCAAGGGCGCGTCCGCCGTGCGCGGCATCGTCGATGGCGACTGGCGCGTTGTCGGCTGGGTCACGTCCGGCGGCTACGCCCACTATGTAGGCAAGTCGATGGCGCAAGGTTATGTGCCGGCAGCACTCGCCGACAACGAGAGCAAAGGGTTGTTCGAAATCGAAATCCTCGGCCATCGCCGCCCGGCACACATCAATGTCGAGCCTCTGTTCGATCCAACCGGCGAGAAAATGCGCAACTGAGCACCGGCTTTGGTGCCGTGATGGACACACCTAAAGGCAAGTTTGGTCGCCACCGCAAGATCATGCCGTTCGAGCCCAACTCGTCGGGTGATCTGGAGGCGCTTCGCCGTCAGTCCCGCGAGAAGGCGGCGGGACTGAACCAGCACGTTCTCGGCTATGGCGCACTGGCCGAATCCGAATGGGCCGCGGCGGGCATCGCGGCTCCGGATTTGCCGGCCATGCGCCGTTACCGGCTTGAACGGATACGTGCAGAACTTCGCAAACGCGACCTCGCTGGTGTCTTGCTCTATGATCCGGTGAACATCCGCTACGCCACCGATTCCACCAACATGCAGTTGTGGGTGGCGCACAACCCGACCCGTCATTGCTTCGTCGCCACCGATGGGCCTGTTGTGCTGTTCGACTATTTCTCCTGCGAACACTTGTCCGATCATTCAGGTGTTGTGGACGAAGTACGACCGGCCGTCTCCTGGATGTATCTCTACAGCGGCGAACTCACCGACAAGAAAGTTCGTCGCTGGGCATCGGGAATTGCCGAACTTGTGCGAGAACATGGCGGCGGCAACCGGCGCATCGCCATCGACCACATCAACCCGGAAGGGTTTGCCGAACTCAAGCGGCTTGGAGTGGAAGTTCATGGTGGCGAGGCAGTGATGGAAAACGCCCGCCTGATCAAATCACCGGACGAATTGCTGGCCATGCGTCGATCCATCGTCGCTTGCGAAGCTGCCATGAGGGAAATGCAAACGGCATTGAAACCCGGCATCTCGGAAAACGAGCTTTGGGCGGAGCTGCACCGCGGCAATATCGCGCGTGGCGGCGAATGGATCGAAACGCGGCTTTTGTCATCCGGCCCGCGCACCAATCCCTGGTTCCAGGAATGCTCGTCGCGCGTGATCGAGAATGGTGATCTCGTGGCTTTCGATACCGATCTCATCGGACCGTATGGCTTTTGTGCCGACCTGTCGCGCACATGGCTCTGCGGCGACAAGCGTCCGACCAACGAGCAACGCGATCTCTACCGCATCGCGGCTGAACAGATCGCCTACAATCTCGACCTCATGCAGCCGGGTGTCTCGTTTCGCGATCTTTCCGAGCGCTCGAAAGTACCGCCGGCCGATTGCTTCCCGACCCGCTACGGCGTCCTCTACCATGGCGTCGGACTTGCCGATGAATACCCGACACTGCCCCACGCCTCAGACTGGACTGACGACACACCAGACGGTACGCTGGAGCCCGGCATGGTGCTTTGCGTGGAAAGTTACATCGGCAGGCTTGGTGGGCATGAGGGCGTGAAGATCGAGGAACAGGTGCTGATTACCGACACCGGCAACGAACAACTCTCGACCTATCCTCTGGAGCAGGCGCTTCTGGCCGGCTAGGCAGGCTCGAACACAACCGGCCTTTCGGTTGCCAGCACTTGCTCAAGCGCTGCGACAACATCTGGCGGTGTTTCAAGGGAGGTGATGAAGGGTAAGCCCTTGCGCCGTCCAGTCCAGCCAATCACCTCAAGCTCTGCGGCAGCAGGTTCAAAGCGCTTCGCAAGCACCCAACTCAGGCAATCGATCACCGCAATATCCGCGCGGCCCTCGGCCAATGAGCGGACCGAGACGCGGTGTGCGCCGCTCGCTTCGCAGGTCGCAAACAACGACAGGCTTTCACCCATGGCCTCAAGGTCACGCTTCAGCCCATTGAATCCAGACATGGACTCGCCATCATTGTAGGCGAAGCGCTTGCCTCTCAAAGCGTCGAGCGGAATGTGAGGGCGACCGTCAGCCGGAGACAGCACATCCCCGCTGGACCGACGCCGCGTCACGATGGCGCTCGAATAAAGTTCGCCGTCGCCGCCTTCAATCGCGTCGTAGCTCGGTTGTCCAACCACCCGCACATCATCAACCAGGCCGAAGTCCATCGGCCCCCAGCACGTCTGCGACAGAAGAAGAGCCGGATGCCGCCACAACACAGGCAGGTCGAAATCCTCCGGCGCAAGCGTCGCCGGGTCGGAAGCAATAAGATCGCCGGCAGCATTTCTGATTCCGCCCGATACTGGCGAGAGGTCGGAGTTTCGGCGCGACAGCCGCTCAGGGGCGTCGATGCCACGCGCGCGCAAAGCATTTCTCAAACGCGCCCAGAAACCATCCGTCTCGTCGCGGAGTTCCGGCCAGTCGTACATCGGCAAAGCTGCAATCGTGTCGGCCATGCCGCGTCATATCCAATTGATGAGAACAGGGTCTAGCACGTCGCGCGAGCGAATGCCTATCCGCGCAACTACTCTTTCGGAGGTTCCGCCGGGACGGGAGCGGTACCGAAACCATTGAGGTTGCGAGTACGCACCCGCGGCACGAAAGCCCTGCCCTGTTCCGGTACACGGCATAGCACCGGATGCACTATCGGCTCCTTGGCCTTGAAGGCGTAGGCCTTCAACAGCGCCCAGTAATTTGGGTAGACATAGCCCTTGTTCGCAGCCATCCATTCCTCGCGCCGCGCCTGGAACAGGGTCGGCAGCCGATACCACGGAACGGTCGGCTGCTTGTGATGCACGAAATGCAGGTTGTTGTTGAGGAACAGGAAGGCGAGCGGCGACCGTTCGACGATGACGGTGCGACCCTCGGGATGCTCAGACCACTGGTGTTCGGCAAAGGTGCGGATGGAAATCAGCGATTGCCCGATCCACATCGGCACCAGCATGTAGAGCCAAATCGGAATGCCGAACCCGAATTGGATGACGGGCAATACGATTGCAAGCCCTGCGCCATGCAGCAGCCAGGCTTTGCGGATTGCCTTGTCGCCGGCCAGCATATGTTTTGCGTCATCGATGATGAAGCCGACGGCGGAAAGCCAAGGGCCAAGCACGAAACGCCCGACCATGGTGTTGTTGATCCTCAGCAACGTCTTCATCGCTGCCGGCATGTCTTCATGCACCCAGAGCGCCTGATAGTAGCTTTCAGGATCGTCAAAGGGATCGGTCAGCCGCTCATCGGCATGGTGACGCAAATGCAGCGTCTTGAACCGGCGGAACGGCCAGACCAGGCCAATGGGAAGAAACACGAAGGCTTCGTTGACGAGAGCGTTGCGCGTGGGGTGGCCGTGCAGAATTTCATGGACCAGCGAGGATTGCAGCGCCACCGTGAAGGCCAGAACTGCGAGCGCCAGAACCGGATAAGCGTTCCAGACCAGCAAGCCTGCGATCAGCCAGGCTCCGTAGCAGAACACGGCGAGAAACACCGTAGGCCATTCGACCGCTGGTAGACGCTCTGCTCTGCCTGATCTTCTCACCATATCCTTGGCCCCGCCCCGGCGCCGGAACCTTGATCGATTCCTGACAGCATTGTGTCAGTAGTCTTTTACGCCGACAACGGGATAATGCGCACAAGTCGTTGCGATTGGGCATAAAAAGTCTCATATGTTGCCTAAAGTAAACACTTTTAAGGATTCATTTACGCCTGACACGGGGAGATGAAGCCTTGGAGAGAAATTTTTCCTTCCTTTCGGAATGAAGCTCGATGGACAAGCGCGATCTCTCAAGCCTGTTTCGGGAGCGTCTCAAGATGCTCCTGACAAGATCGGACCTGAACCAGTCCGCATTCGCGGCAGCTGTTGGCATTGACCGCTCGGCACTTTCCCAACTGCTTTCGGGTGCAACGACGCGCCTGCCGCGTGCAGAGACGCTCCTCAATATAGCGGCGGAGTTCAAGGTTTCCCTCGATTGGCTGCTAGGTCTGAGTCAGGACGAAGGCTTGACCGGCGAAATCCGGGAAAGCCTCGAAATCGAGGAAGCAGCCGGCGGCTTCGACCGCACATTGCTGGCCAAATGGCATGCCGAAGCGGCGGGCTCCAAGATCCGCTACGTACCGGCAGGCATTCCCGATCTTTTACGCACCGAAGCGCTTGTCGAATACGAGGCTGGTATCACCAACAAGAGCAGGCGGGCACAGGCCGGCGAGACGCAATATCGTATCGACTACAACCGGCGTCCCGAGACCGACATGGAAGTCTGCATGCCGCGCCACACGCTGGAGATTTTCGCCCGCGGCCTCGGTGTCTGGGACGGGTTTCCGGAGACCGACCGGCGCGAGCAACTGCTGCATATGTCGGCGCTACTGGATGACCTCTACCCGACCTTCCGGCTGTTTCTTTATGACGGCCGTATGCGCTATTCCATTCCCTACACGATCTTCGGTCCCTATCGGGCCGCGATTTATGTCGGCGATATGTATCTGGTGCTCAATGCAACGCAGCCGATCCGTACGCTAACCAGCCATTTCGACAATCTGATCCGTGCTGCCGAGATCAATGCGCATGAAGCGGCAGCATTCGCCCAACGGCTTTCGGAGATGCGTTTCGACGACTGAAGTCAACCGGGACATTGACCTGACATAAAGATTTCTTTATATCATTATCTCAACAAGACCTCGTTGAAGGCTAAATTCCCTATGACCAATCCGATCGATGCGCTCATTGCAGAAAAGGGCGTGCTGCTGGCCGATGGCGCGACAGGCACCAACCTGTTCGCGATGGGCCTTCAAGCCGGCGAGGCTCCGGAACTGCTGAACGAGACAGCACCCGATACCATTACCAGCCTTCACCAGAATTTCGTGGATGCCGGCGCGGATATCATCCTGACCAATTCCTTCGGAGGCACGCGCCATCGCCTTAAGCTGCATCATGCGCAGGACCGCGTGCATGAGCTCAACAAGCGTGCCGCAGAAATCGCCAGGGCGGTTGCCGACAAGGCGGGTCGCAAAGTCATCGTAGCCGGTTCGGTAGGTCCGACGGGCGAGTTGCTCATTCCGCTCGGTGCGATGTCCTACGAGGAAGCGGTCGACGCCTTTGCAGAGCAGATCGAAGGCTTGAAGGCCGGTGGAGCTGAAGTTGCGTGGATCGAAACGATGTCCGCGCCCGACGAGATCCGCGCGGCTGCCGAGGCTGCAATCCGGGTTGGCCTTCCCTATACCTACACCGGTTCTTTCGACACCGCTGGTCGCACCATGATGGGTCTGCTGCCCAAGGATATCCATGCGGTTGCCGACGGTCTTGAGCAAGCACCGGTCGGCGTTGGAGCCAATTGTGGCGTCGGCGCTTCGGACATTCTTGCGTCCCTGCTCGACATGACCGAGGCGAAGCCGGAAGCAACAGTCATCGTCAAGGGCAACTGCGGCATTCCCGAATTCCGTGGATCGGAAATCCATTATTCCGGCACCCCTGAGCTTATGGCCGACTATGTGCGCCTCGCTATCGATGCTGGCGCGAAGATCGTAGGCGGTTGTTGCGGCACGTCGTTCCAGCACTTGGCCGCGATGCGGCAAGCGCTCGACACGCACCACAAGTCGGCGCGTCCGAGCGTGGACTCGATCGTCGAACGCATCGGCCCGCTTCGCAACAAGCAGGCCACTGCAAACGTTGCTGAAAGTTCCGAAGGTCGCCGCGAGCGCCGCCGTTCGCGCGGCTGAGCCTCTTATTCGCTGTTGTCAGCGTAGGCAGACATGACGGACTTGTGGTCGGCGTTAGCCCCGTCGTCACGCCCCATAAGCATCAATGCGTCTGACGAACGGGGGTCGGATAGTTTTTCCAGTGCGGCGCTGAAACGTTCGTTGTGCAGCGCAGACAGCGCCACCCGCCGCGCAGTATCGACATCGTTCATGATGCGGCTGGTTTCGACGGATCTCGACTCCGTGACTGGCGAGCCACGGCTAGCCGAGGCTGGTGTCCAACCGGAATTTCCGTCTATGCGCATTCTGAGCCCCTCAAAGCTGCATTGCACCAAGTTCTAGCATCGTGGAATTTCAATGCGGTACCCAAAATCTCCCGCATTTTAATGACTGTCGAAAAAAGGCGGGCAGGCAAAATCGCCCACCCGCCCCGACTAAAGAACGGCCGCCTTTACTTGCCGGAAAGAGCCGACGCCAGCCGAACCAATGCCAGGAATTCCGACCGGTAGCCGAACGGATCGGACCCGCGAGCGCCCGATGCCATATCCAGGATGCGGCCATAGCCAAAGTCCGACATCGCATCTTCATTGCGCAGTTTCTGGCCGAAAGCAGCCACGGCAATTGAGAACCGCTGGTCCTCGCCCGCTGCTTCGAAAGAAGCGACCTCGTTGGAGGTCGTGACTGCGGAGGTGATGAGCTTTGATGTCTCGGCGTCGGGCAGCTTGTAGCGGATCTTCACAAAGGCATATTCGTCGGCATTGGCAACGCCGCCATTGGCGGTTGCCGCCTCGCCATAGCGCAGCGGATCGATCTGCTGGGCAGCGCCCTTGGGCGTGATTTCATAGATTGCGGTGACCGAGTGGCCGGAGCCGATATCGCCGGCATCGACACGATCATTGTTGAAATCTTCCCGGTTGAGCGCACGGGTTTCGTAGCCGATGAGACGATACTCGGCGACCTTCTGCGGATTGAACTCGACCTGTATCTTCACGTCCTTGGCAATCGGGAACAGTGTCAAGGAGGCATCCTGCACAAGCACCTTTTCCGCCTCTGCCAGCGTGTCGATATAGGCAGCGGTGCCGTTGCCGTTCTGGGCAATGGTCTGCATCATCTGGTCGTTGAGATTGCCGCGTCCGAACCCGAGCACCGACAGGAAAACACCGGTCTTGCGCTTGTCTTCAACCAGGCGCTTAAGATCGTCGTCGTCGCTCTGGCCGACATTGAAATCACCGTCCGTGGCGAGCATGACGCGATTGATGCCATCCTTGACGAAAGACTGCTGGGCAAGCCGATAAGCTTCGCGGATACCCGCCTCGCCCGCCGTCGATCCGCCCGGTTGCAATCCGTCGATTGCCGCGAGGATCTTCGTCTTGTCAGACGCCTTGGTCGGCTCCAGCACCGTTCCCGCATTGCCAGCGTATGTAACGATGGAAACAGTATCGTCAGGCTGCAATTTGTTGACCAGAAGGCGGAACGCCGACTGCAGCAGCGGAAGCTTGTCCGGTTCGTTCATCGAGCCGGAAACATCGATCAGGAACACCAGATTGGCCTTCGGCTGCGCCGCGGGCTGCACATCATAGCCCTTGATCGCCACGTGCATCAGCTTGTGCTGCGCGTTCCACGGCGCGGGCATCACCGTCACCGTTGAATTGAAAGGCGTCTCAGCCGTTTCCGGCCCCTTCCAGTCGTAGGGAAAGTAGTTGACCATCTCCTCGACACGCACCGTGTCGGCTTGCGGCAGAAGGCCTTCCTTCAACGAGCGCCTCACAAACGAGTAGGAAGCCGTGTCGACATCTATGGAAAACGTCGAGACCGGATCTTCTGCGGCGGAGCGGACCGGATTTGTCTTGAATGTTTCCAGCCGATCGCGATTTTCCGGTTGTGGCAGATAGAGATCGGCAGGCGCGGCCGGCTCCACCATCGTCCTCAGATCGGCGACACCGGGCGCAGCGCCACCTGCCGCACTCTCCGCCAACGCAGTGGCTGCCGGCGCCATCGCGTTCTGCTGCGCGACGCTCAGATCGGCCGGCGCTTCCCGCTTCGAAACCTGTGCTGCCGAAAGCGCATCGCTTTCTGCATCGGCTTTCTTCTTGAGCTCGGTCGGCGCAACTGGCTTAGGTGCAGGTTCGCTCACAGCGACATCGCTGACCTTCTCCTCCGCCCGGAACCTGAACGGGGAATCCTGGAGCAGGTAGAGCGCCGTATAGCCGGCAATCGGCAAGGCCACGAGGCCGGCAATGGCCGGCGCGGCAAACAGTTTCTTTTGCATGATGTCTCTCCAGAGCTTGCTTGCTCGTTGGGTGAGACGTGATGTGAAAGGCGATCCTTGGGGTGCTGGTGCAATTTCTTCCTGCGCGTCGAATGCCGCCATCGCCGCATGCAATGCAGCCACCTTTGCCTCGGGGCGTGGCTTGGGGGCGGCAAGGCCGCGCAACTGGTTGAGTTTGCCGTCGTTGACCATGGTCACACTTCCCCGGCCGAGCGCATCAGCACTTTCAGCCGTTTCTTCGCTTCATGGATGTGCCACGACACCGTTGCTTCCGAAATTGCCATCGCCTCGCCGGCAGCGGCGTGGCTCAACCCCTCGCCATAGACCAGAAGCACCGCATCGCGCTGTTTGTCGGGCAGTTTGCGCACTGCAAGCCAGAGTTCATCAAGCTGAGCTCCTTGGTCGTCCGTCCCCTCGCCCGTGATTGACGCATGCACGCCATAGGCGTCAGTCCTGGCTGTATCGCGAGCGGTCTTGCGGGCAAGGTCGCGGGCCGCATTCATGGTCATGGCGTAGAGCCAGGTGGTGAAGGCACCCGCGCCGCGATAGTCGCGGATGGAGTGCCCAAGCCTGATGCACACTTCCTGGGCGATATCTTCCGCGTCATCACGATGACCGCACCAGCGCCATGCGATGCGGTGGACAAAATCATAGTGCCTTTCGACGAGCGCGCCGAAAGCCTGCCTATCTCCGTCCTTTGCCCTGGCGATCAGTTCCACTTCGGAAACGTCGCCATCGTCCAGCATCATCGCCATCATCACTTTCTAGACGACGGCGAGCGGCAATTCCTTGGGTGGGCAGAGAAATTTATTTGCAACCACCTGAATTTTCTATTCTGGGTTAAGAAACCGGCTTCACCATGCGGCGAAATACATCGGTCTTGGCGATGAAATGCTGCCAGAGAGCCCCTGCAGCATGCAAGACAACGACAATGATGATTACCGGCTTGGCCAGTTCGTGGACATCGCCCGCTCCACCAATGCCACCAAACCAAGCGACCATGCCTGAAATCGGCATCGCAAATATCACGACATAGAGCAGGAAATGCGCGGCGGAAGCAGCCCATTTTTGAAAAGCGCTCTCGCCCGCCGGCGCGGCTGGCACACCGTTTCGAAAACGTAGAATCAGGCGGACGATTGCCAGCAAGAGGATGGAGACGCCGACATAGACATGGATATTCGCGCTGAGCAGATCAGCTTCCGCCGGTGCCGCGCCGCGCTTGAAAGCCCGATATGCGGGTTTGATCAGGTCGCCCATAACAAGCTGGAATATGACCAACGCCGCTATGATCCAGTGAAGGGCGATATGCGCTGCGCTGTATCCTAAAGGCCGTCGAGCAACCATGATCCGCTCCTTGTCCGCCAGAGCACTATTGGCTCATTTTGCACCAAAGGATTGCGACGCATTTTCGACATCGCGGGAGCCACAAGCACTTAGCGGGCGAAGGCTGACATGTGGAAGGCCTGCACTTCGGCAGGGTACCGATAGTTTGTCCCGTAAGGGCAGGCATTGCGATCGAAGCAACCGAGGCTCATGCACTGTTCACCAGCCGCCCCGCGAACATGCGCCAGACAGTCCTGATAGGCGAAGCCAGTCGGAGAGTATGCGTCGACCGGACAGGCTTTTAGGCAAGGTTTTCCAACGCATGCATCGCAAAGGTGATTCACTTTGTCAGGAGTCCGAAATTCCATCTCATGGTCGAAAAGGAGCGCGCCCCGATAGGCATGCCAGAGGCCATATTTGGGATGCATGAGGATACCGAGCGGTGACGGCTTCAAGCCCTCGGCGCGCATCGCCCATTGCTGGAACGGCAGGAATGGCTTGTCGTTGGGCGAAACCGCCCTCGCTCCGAAACGGCTGGCGATCTCGCCAATCACCTCGCGCGACCACATGTCGAGCGGATTTGCCATGTCGTCGGCCTTGGCCTGTCGCCACTTCAGGAAATGAGGCCATGGCGCGGCACCTGCTTGCCCCACCAAAAGGACGGCTTTGGCAGGCTCACCGGCAATGGCGGTCGGCGCGGCATCGGCTTCGGCGAAATTGAAGCCGCCTCGCAGGATCAGGCCGTGCGCGGCAAGGGCTTCCTTGATCACGGCGTCAGCGGATTGCGGCTATCGGCGAGAATGCGGCCGCCTAGCATAATGAAGCAGGCCCCCGCGGCACGCTCGATCCAGTGACGCGCCTTGCCGAAAGCACGGATGACCGGTGCCGAGGACATGAAAAGGCTGACCAGTGAGTACCAGGCAAGAGAACTTGCCACGACCAGCGCGATCATCGTCACCATCAACCAGACTGGCGTTGCTGCCGTTACCGATGTGGCGAACACACTCGCAAAAAGAACGATAGCCTTGGGGTTGGTAAGCGTAACACCGAGGCCGAACAGCAACGGATTGCCGCCTTTCGCATAGCTGTCGATCTCAACGGCCTCCGGCTTCGCAAACAGCAGCCGTACACCGAGGTAGACGAGGTACGCTCCGCCGGCGACGCGGATCAGCCAGGCAAGCCACTCGAATTTCGCCAGCACAGCCGACAGGCCGAGCAGGCCAAGTGTGGCATAGATACCGAGCCCTATAGAAACGCCGAGGGTCGTCAGCAGGCCGGCCTTGGTGCCTCGCGTCATTGACGAGCGCACCACGCCGACGAAATCCGGCCCCGGCAACATGAGAGCCGGAATGAAGATCGCGAACACGCTGATGAGAACGACAGATGGCTGCATGGCCGACACCATTGAGACACCACGAGGAAATCATGCCGGGCCATCTTCAGCAAGCGCGAAACACTGTGCCAACCAAGCCGGGAAATGGCGATGGGCGCATCCTTTGGGTATTGCAAAATGCTGGTCAATATAGTATCGACTCGATATCAATGTTACGCCAAGCCAAGCACACGACATGGTCACGCAAATCTGAGGTGAATACCTGCCCTAGCCTCCACATCGCCATTCCTTTTGCTCATATCCAAGAGCATGATGGCGTTGTGAGTAGCAATATTCTCATACCCGTCAGCACAAGCCATCCGCATACCGAAAGCCAAGCAGACACGACAATGAATACGACACCTTCCTGGCTCCCCAGCCTTCTAACCGAGAACCCTGAATCCGGTTTCGCGCTCGCCCTGAAGCTCTCGCGCATGGCGGTGAAATTCACCCAGCCATCCGATGCAGTCCGGTCTGCATTGCGCCCCGACTACGAAAGCGATGCCGACGCTCTGATCGCCGCCTCGCACGTGGTCGCAGTCAATTTCGCGACAATCGCCGCGGCGAACGGCTACTGGCGATAAGCGCACCCACCATGGCCAGGCAAAACGTCAAAGCGCCGGAACTGATGGTCGAGCGCTGGTTCAACAGCGCTGTCCCTATCACGCTGGAAAGCCTTCGCGGCCGGCCCGTGCTTCTGCACACGTTTCAGATGTTGTGCCCCGGTTGCGTGACCCACGCCATACCGCAGGTCAAACGAATTGTGGCGATGTTCCGCAAGGAAGACCTCGCAGTAGTTGGCCTCCACACCGTGTTCGAACATCACGACGCGATGACGCCTGTGTCGCTCGAGGCATTCCTGCACGAGTATGGCATCACCTTCCCGGTTGGGGTCGATCGCCCGAGCGAAAACGGTCCAATTCCAAGGACTATGGCGACCTACGGCTTCCGTGGCACGCCTTCACTTGTACTGATCGATAGGGCCGGCAACATCCGCCACCACGGCTTTGGCCAGGAAGATGACATTGCCTTGGGTTTCCGGCTGGGAATGCTGATGTCGGAAACGGCGCCCGCTCAACGGGAGCAGGCGGAAGACCCACAACACGGCTGCGACGCAGATGGTTGCGCCGCGCCGTCTAATGGGTAGGTCGCTAGCTCAGCAGGGTCAGGGTACCGAAGAGTTTAGCCAACGCTACCCTTGTCTGGGTCTGAGAACGCGCTCCGCCAGACTTCCTTGTGAATGATGTTGGCCACTTTAGCCCGGCCTGTATCGGGCTCCTTTCAAGTAAAGGCGTCGGGCATCGACTCCTTCTTCTTCGAGATGAAGTCCTTCAGCCCGTCGTCGATGCCCAGATCGAGGAACGGTGCCTCGTAGCTTTCCAGCCAGTGACGCGCGAGCGCATTGGCGCGCTGCGGAGCGGTCTTCTCGCCTTCAGCCAACCATTGCTCGAACGAATTGTTGTCCGCGATCGAGGAACGGTAGAACGCCGTCTGGAAATTGGCCTGTGTGTGGTCGCAGCCCAGATAGTGGCTGCCGGGTCCAACCTGCCGAATGGCGTCCATGGCCTGTCCGTTTTCGGACAGATCGACGCCCTCGCTGAACTTCTGCTGCATGCCAAGCTGGTCGATGTCCATCATGAACTTCTCGTAGCAGGATGCGAGCCCACCCTCGAGCCATCCTGCTGAGTGCAGCACGAAATTGGTGCCTGCCAGAATGGTGGAGTTCAAGGTGTTGGCGCTTTCGTAGGCCGCCTGGGCATCCGGAACCTTGGATGCACAGAGAGAACCGCCGGTGCGGAAAGGCAGGCCGAGACGGCGCGCCAACTGCGCTGCACCATAAGAGACCAGCGACGGTTCCGGCGTACCGAAGGTCGGCGCGCCCGACTGCATAGAGATCGAAGAAGCGAACGTGCCGAACAGGACCGGCGCACCGGGGCGCACCAATTGGGTGAAGGATGCACCCGCCAGCACTTCGGCCAACACCTGAGTCAGCGTTCCGGCCACCGTCACCGGGCTCATGGCGCCGGCGAGAATGAAAGGCGTAACGATGCAGGCCTGGTTATGGCGCGAATAGACCTTGAGCGCACCAAGCATGGTCTCGTCGAACACCATCGGTGAGTTGGCATTGATGAGCGAAGTCAGAACGGTGTTGTTCTCGACGAAATCGTCGCCGAACACGATCTTCGCCATGGCAACCGTATCTTCCGCACGCTCCGGCGCGGTTACAGAACCCATGAACGGCTTATCGGAATACTTGATATGGCTGTAGACCATGTCCAGGTGGCGCTTGTTCACCGGCACGTCCACCGGCTCGCACACCGTTCCACCCGAGTGGTGGATCGATGGAGCCATATAAGCAAGCTTCACGAAGTTACGGAAATCCTCGATCGTGGCGTAGCGGCGATTGCCGTCGAGGTCACGCACGAAAGGAGGTCCGTAGACGGGGGCAAATACCGTCGCATCGCCGCCGATCTGCACCGAACGCTCGCCATTGCGGGCGTGCTGGATGTAGGTGGACGGTGCGGTCTTGAGCAGAGAGCGGCAGAGACCCTTGGGAAAATGCACCCTCTCGCCTTTGACGTCGGCGCCGGCCTCTTTCCACATCTGCAATGCTTCGGCATCGTCGCGGAAGATAATGCCCGTCTCTTCGAGAACGGTATCCGTGTTCTTCTCGATAAGCGCCAGGCCCTCCTCGTTGAGGACCTCATAGACGTTGATCTTGCGCTTTATGTAGGTGAGCTGTGTGCCCGGACCGCCGCCGCTGCGTGCTGCGCGTCGCGCTGCCGCGCCGCCACTTGCGCCACGACCGCGCCTGCCACCCGCCGATTCCTGCTCGACTGCCGCGTTTTCGCTCATAGTGTTCTTCCTTGAAACCCGGTTTGGCCGCGCTATTCACGGCCCCTTGGCGGATCGTAGCCATGCACCCTATTCGAAACGGCCCGTCCGCGCCAACGCCTGTCGCAAAATCGACAAGAATTCAAAGACATTTCCAGTCGCTTTCCCATTGCAGGAAGTCGCAAATCAGCTATGGAACAATTCGTGCTAGCGATACGTATTGGCAGACCGATCATTGCCCTGCGACATCGTCGCGCGGCAGCATGGAGCTGAAGACATGGCCGACGATGACGAGATCATCCTTTCCGAACTTTCCGACGACGAACTCGTGCAGCAAATGCACGACGATCTTTATGACGGCCTGAAGGAAGAAATCGAGGAAGGTACCAATATCCTTCTGGAGCGTGGCTGGGCGCCTTACAAGGTGCTGACCGAGGCTCTGGTGGAAGGAATGCGTATCGTCGGCGAGGATTTCCGCGACGGCATCCTCTTCGTTCCTGAAGTGCTGCTCTCGGCCAACGCGATGAAGGCGGGCATGCACATCCTGCGCCCTCTGCTCGCCGCCACCGGCGCGCCGAAGCAGGGCAAGATGGTGATCGGAACGGTCAAGGGCGACATCCACGACATCGGCAAGAACCTTGTCGGCATGATGATGGAAGGCGCCGGCTTCGACATCATCGACCTCGGCATCAACAATTCGGTCGAAAAATATCTTGCCGCTATCGAGGAACACCAGCCCGACATTCTCGGCATGTCGGCGCTGCTGACAACCACCATGCCCTACATGAAGGTCGTCATCGACACTTTGAAGGAAAAGGGCATTCGCGACGATTACGTCGTGATGGTCGGCGGCGCGCCGCTGAATGAAGAGTTCGGCAAGGCCGTCGGTGCCGACGCTTACTGCCGCGACGCGGCCGTGGCAGTCGAAACCGCCAAGGACTTCATGAAGCGCAAGCACAACCTGCGCGCTTCTGCCTGACGAAAAAGGCCGCGCCTTAAGGCGCGGCCCTTCCGCCCCCACATCCGGGACGGAAAACAGAAGTGCTAATTATTGACTGTATCTTCGACGGCGTTTGCCGTCGCTTTGACATCCTTGCCCACACCGCGAACGGTGTTGGCACACGCAGCTAGCGCCAAGGCACAGCAAACTACAGCTACAGGCGCAAGAAGTGACAGCTTCATGGACGGTGTCTCCCGCTTTCGGTAGGCTCGCATGAAAGCAACGGAAACCGCCCCGACTGGTTCCATGGATACCGCAGGAAAACAGCAACCCAGCCAAGGCGACAAGGTTCTTGTTATCGCCTGCGGCATGCTTGCGCGCGAAATCCTGGCCGTCAAAGAGCAGTTGAAGCTCAATCACCTCGAATTAACCTGCCTGCCCGCGGACTTCCATTTTTATCCGGATCGCATTGCGCCGGCCATGGACAAGGCGATCGAAGAGGCCAAGACGAAGGGCTACGAGAATATCTTCGTCGGCTATGCCGATTGTGGCACCGGCGGCTTGCTCGATCGCGTCTGTGAAAAGCATGGCGTCGAGCGCATGGCCGGCCCTCATTGCTTTGCCTTTTATCAAGGCATGGGCGCTTACGCGAAAATCGCTGATGACGACATGATGTCGTTCTACATGACCGATTTCCTGTGCCGGCAGTTCGATGCCTTCTTCATGAAGCCGCTCGGCCTCGACAAGCATCCGGAGTTGATTGCGGACTATTTCGGTAACTACGAGAAACTGATCTACCTCGCCCAGACCGATGATCCGGAGCTGGACAAGGTCGCCGAAAGTGCCGCCAAACTGCTTGGTCTTGTCTATGAGCGTCGTCCGACCGGCTATGGCGACCTGACGGCGGGGCTTGCGCGGGCCGCAACTCCCGTCGTGTAATGGCGTCCCACCGGGAGGAGGTCATGAAGGTTGTCACGATCGTACTTGCAGCAGTCGCAACACTTGCGGCCACGGCCGCATTCGCTGACGGCGAAGTCCAGAAGCTGATGACTGCAGCCGACAAGGCCCGGCTCGAAACCTATGGCGAAACGCGCAAGGCCGCGCTGGAGGAAGCCAAAGGCGGCGATCCGGCAGAGGTCAAGGAGCTTGACGAAGTTCTTGGTCGCAACATCGTTTCCTTTTCCAATCAGGATCTTACTGGCAAGTGGCAGTGCCGGACGATAAAGGCCGGCGGTCTCGGCGCGCTTGTCATATACGACTGGTTCAAATGCGAAGTCTCCGATGATGGCTCCGGCTGGATGCTGAAGAAGACGACCGGATCGCAACGGACCACCGGGCGCCTTTATGATGACGGCGAAAAGCGCGCGATTTATCTCGGCTCGTTGCACTACAACGACGATCCGGTGAAACCTTACGGCGCGGATCCCGAGATGGATCAGGTCGGCTATGCCTTCCGCACCGGTCCAGACGGGTGGCGCATAGAGTTTCCCAAACCCGTCCACGAATCCGTTCTCAACATCATCGAGCTTCGGCGCTGAGCCGAAATCAACCGCCTGATTCATTCTATCTGTTGACCAATCCGGCCAAACCTGCCCGGTAGCGTCTCGGCATGCGACATCATCTCAAATTGCGTCGCATTCAGGCGTCGCTTTTGAATGCACGCGCGTCGTCCCATGAGAAGCGGGACGATATAGCTTACGGCAATGCTCATAATCGCAAGGAGTTGGAATTCATGGCCGATCTCATCGTTGTTTTCTGGCGCGACATCCCCGCCCAGGTCATCGTGAAAAAAGGTCGGCAAAGCGCCAAGCGTGAATTGCCGTTGCGCTTCATCGAAGCGATCGACATGTGCGCCATGCGCAGCGGCGCAAAGGACAGCAGCGACTATTTGGAAGACTGGCGCAAGGCGCCCCCGATCCCGGTAGGCGACGATCTCGACGCGGAAGCCGATCAGGCCGCTGCAAAACTCGAAACTGAATACGACAAGGCGAGGCTTGTTGCGCTCGTCAATTCTGGCGGCAAGGAAAATGCCTGATACCCAGCCGATACCCACAACCGCTTCCGCACCTGCGGGCAGTTCGCAAGCCACACCACCGAGTGCACCGCCCGGGGTGACCCAGGCGACCGCCGTCAAGAAGGCTGCGCCAAAGACGGACTACAAGCCGTCTGACGTGTCGCCCCAACGGCGCGTACAGCGCTCGTTTGCGGTTAGGCTCTGGTCAATCCGGCATTCGCGGCTGCTCGAGTGGTTCTACGCGAGGTTCGCCGACACCTTCCTGATGCTTCATCCCCTATGGAAAAGCATCGGCTACGGCCGCGTCGAAGCGCCAATCAAGTTCATCGAGAAGCGCGTCAAAGGCTTCATGTTCGACTGCCGCATGTGCGGCCAGTGCGTGCTTTCCTCCACCGGCATGTCCTGCCCGATGAACTGCCCCAAGCAGTTGCGCAACGGACCATGCGGCGGAGTGCGGGCAAACGGCCACTGCGAAGTCGAGCCGGACATGCCCTGCGTCTGGGTCAAGGCGTGGGAAGGCTCGCGCAACATGGTCAAAGGCGATGCCATTCTAAATGTGCAAAAGCCGGTCGACCAATCGCTGCGCGAAACCTCTGCCTGGCTGCGCGTAACCGCGCAGGCCGCTGCGGCGAAGGAAGCAGCCCGTAACGCTGCGAACGGAGCATCGGCATGAGCGCGGCACCCACGCACCAGCGCGACGAGAATCCGGCCGGTCCACACCTGCCGCTGGAGCCCCTGCCCGGCCACACCTCACGCGGAAGGCTTGAGCGCGTGCTGCGGCGCGGCGAATTTGCGGTGACCACCGAACTCAATCCGCCCGACAGCGCCGATCCCGAAGATGTCTACAACCGCGCCAAGATTTTCGACGGCTGGGTCGACGCCATCAACGCCGTCGATGCGTCCGGCGCAAATTGCCATATGTCGTCCGTGGGTATCTGCGCGCTGCTGACGCGCATGGGCTACGCGCCGATCATGCAGATCGCCTGCCGCGACAAGAACCGCATCGCTATCCAGGGCGACGTTCTGGGCGGCGCGGCCATGGGCGTCGCCAACATGCTGTGCCTCACCGGCGACGGCGTGCAGGCCGGCGACCAGCCCGGAGCCAAGCCGGTATTCGACCTCGACTGTATGTCTCTGCTCGAAACCGTCCGCGTCATGCGCGACAATGGAAAGTTCCTTTCCGGCCGCAAGCTGACGACACCGCCGCAAGTCTTTCTCGGCGCAGCGATAAACCCATTCGCCCCACCCTATGACTTCCGTCCGCATCGACTGGGCAAGAAGATCGCGGCAGGCGCGCAGTTCGTGCAGAGCCAGTACTGCTTCGATGTGGAGATGTTCCGCACTTACATGCAGCGCGTGCGCGATCTTGGCTTCACCGACAAGGTCTTCATCCTGTGCGGTGTCGGCCCGCTGGCGTCCGCGAAGACTGCAAAATGGATCAGGTCCAACGTGCCCGGCATCCATATCCCCGATTCCGTCGTCAAGCGCCTCGAAGGCGCGCAGGACCAGAAGAAAGAGGGCAAGCAGCTCTGCATCGACATCATCAACGAGGTGAAGGAAATCCCCGGCGTCTCCGGCATCCATGTGATGGCCTACCGTCAGGAGGAATATGTCGCCGAAATCGTCGATGAATCAGGGGTTCTGAAAGGGCGCAAGCCTTGGAAACGCGAAGCGCGCAGCGACGACCAGATCGTTGCCGAACGCCTCGGCCAGATACTGCATGAGAACATGACCGAAACCCAGGTGGACATGGTCAAGAGCGCACATTGAAAGAGCAGACCTAGAGCTTGATCGATAACAGATAACGATATAAAGAAATCTTTATATCACAACGGAGAGATTGCATGACCCGCACGATCGTCGCTTCCGCGACCCGCGAAATCGTTATCGGTTTCGATCAGCCCTTCTGCGTGATTGGCGAGCGCATCAACCCGACCGGCCGCAAAAAGCTGGCGGCGGAGATGCAGGCCGGCAACTTCGAAACCGTCATCAAGGACGCGCTCGAGCAGGCAGCCTGTGGCGCCACCATGCTCGACGTCAATGCCGGCGTGACCTCGGTCAATCCAAACGAGACCGAGCCCGGCCTCTTGGTGCAGACGCTTGAGATCGTGCAAAACCTTGTCGACCTGCCGCTGTCGATCGACTCCTCCGTTTCCGGCGCGATCGAAGCAGCCCTCAAGGTTGCCAAGGGCCGCCCGCTCGTGAACTCCGTCACCGGCGAGGAAGAAAAGCTCGAGGCTATCCTGCCGCTGGTCAAGAAATACAACGTGCCTGTCGTTGCCATTTCCAATGACGAGACCGGCATTTCGATGGACCCCGATGTCCGTTTCGCCGTGGCCAAGAAGATCGTCGAACGCTGCGCGGATTTCGGCATTCCCGCCCACGATGTCGTCGTTGATCCCCTCGTGATGCCGATCGGCGCGCTGGGCGATGCGGGTCGCCAGGTGTTCGCACTGCTGCGCCGCCTGCGCGAAGAACTCAAGGTCAACACCACTTGCGGCCTTTCCAACATTTCCTTCGGCCTTCCGCACCGCCACGGCATCAACGCCGGCTTCATTCCGATGGTGATCGGCGCCGGCATGACCTCGGCTATCATGAACCCCGTTCGTCCCCAGGAAATGGAGGCCGTCCGTGCGGCCAACGTGCTTGCCGGCACCGATAAAGATTGCACGAACTGGATCAAGACCTACAAGGACTACAAACCGGGCGAGCATGCAGCGCCGGCGCCGGTCGCCGTTTCGGCACCCGGCGAGGCTGGCGCCAATGGCGGACGCCGCCGCGGCGGACGCGAAGCTCGCATGGCGCGGGGGTGAACCAACATCTGAAATGACTGCATTCCTGCATAAGCATTTCCGGTCTGCCGGCCATCTTCCTTTCGAGGAACGACGCCCGACACCACTGTTTTTTTCGCCGGTTTCCAACGCCGCAGGACATGCGTCGACCTCGCAACCGCCCGTCCTTTTCCTTGAGGGGAAAATGGCTGGCGGGCTGAAGGGGACTTTCAGATGAACTCTCCCGCCAACATCACCGATCCGCTCGTCCTGTTCATGCCATCGGGCAAGCGCGGACGCTTCCCCGTAGGGACGCCCGTACTGGATGCAGCCCGCCAGCTCGGCGTCTATGTCGAGAGTGTATGTGGCGGACGCGCCACCTGCGGCCGCTGCCAGATCGAAGTGCAGGAAGGCAACTTCGCCAAGCACAAGATCGTCTCTTCCAACGACCACATTTCGCCCAAGGGGCCCAAGGAAGAGCGCTACGAGCGCGTGCGTGGCCTGCCCGAGGGCCGTCGCCTCTCCTGCTCCGCCACCATCCAGGGCGACCTTGTTGTCGACGTGCCGCAGGATACGGTCATCAATGCGCAGACCATCCGCAAGGCCGCGACCGACCGGGCGATTGAGCGCAATGCCGCCGTCCAGATGTGCTATGTCGAGGTGGATGAACCAGACATGCACAAGCCCCTTGGCGACCTCGACCGTCTGAAGGCTGTGCTTGCCAAGGACTGGGGCTGGAAGGACCTGCGCGTCGCCCAGCACCTGATCCCGGAAGTCCAGAAGATCCTGCGCAAGGAAAACTGGGCGGTCACCGCCACGATCCACAAGGACATGGAATTCTCGCGCGCCACCCTGATCGCGCTATATCCCGGCTTGAAAAACGAAGCCTACGGCGTCGCCTGCGATATCGGCTCAACCACCATTGCCATGCATCTGGTGTCGCTTTTGTCAGGCCGTATCGTTGCATCGGCGGGCGCGCCGAACCCACAGATCCGTTTCGGCGAAGACGTGATGAGCCGCGTCTCCTACGTCATGATGAATCCGGACGGCCGCGAAGCCATGACCAAGGCTGTGCGTGAAGCGGTCAATGGCCTGATCGGAAAGGTCTGCGAACAGGGCGGCGTCGACCGCAAGGATATTTTCGACAGCGTTTTCGTCTGCAATCCGATCATGCACCACCTGTTCCTCGGCATTGACCCGACTGAACTCGGCCAGGCGCCGTTCGCGCTCGCAGTTTCCGGCGCTGTGCAGGGCTGGACGCATGACATCGGCATTGACGTGAACCGCGGCGCCCGCTTCTACCTGCTGCCATGCATCGCCGGGCACGTTGGCGCGGATGCCGCAGGTGCGACGTTGTCTGAAGGCCCCCACCGCCAGGACAAGATGATGCTGCTGGTGGATGTCGGCACCAATGCCGAGATTGTGCTCGGCAACCGCAACAACGTCGTGGCAGCCTCGTCGCCCACCGGACCGGCTTTCGAAGGCGCCGAAATTTCGTCCGGGCAACGTGCCGCTCCGGGCGCGATTGAACGCGTGCGTATCGATCCGGAAACGTTTGAGCCCAAGTATCGAGTGATCGGCGTCGACAATTGGTCGGACGAAGAAGGCTTCGAGGAGGCCGCAAAGGCAACCGGTGTCACCGGCATCTGCGGGTCCGCGATTATCGAAGTCGTCGCCGAAATGTATTTGAGCGGGCTCATTTCCGAGGACGGCGTCGTCGACGGAGCACTCTCGGCACGCACCCCGCGCATTATCGAAAACGGTCGTACCTTCTCCTACCTGCTGCGTGACGGCGAACCACGTATCACCGTGACGCAGAACGATATCCGCGCCATCCAGCTCGCCAAGGCCGCACTCTACGCCGGCATCAAGTTGCTAATGGAAAAGCAGAACATAACTGGCGTCGATACAATCCGCTTTGCCGGCGCTTTTGGGTCTTTCATTGATCCGAAATACGCCATGGTGCTCGGTCTGATCCCCGATTGCGATCTCTCGGAAGTCAAGGCCGTAGGCAACGCCGCCGGCACCGGGGCGCTGATGGCGCTGCTCAATCGCGATCATCGTCGTGAAATCGAACGCGAGGTATCGAGGATCGAAAAGATCGAGACGGCGCTTGAGCCTGATTTCCAGCAGCTCTTCATCAACGCCATGGCATTGCCGAACAAGGTCGATCCATTCCCACGGCTTTCCGAACAGGTAACGCTGCCTGCGCGCAACACAGCCAGTGAGGAAGGTGGATCAGTCGAAAGCGCCACTCCGCGCAGGCGTTCGCGGGAGGAACGCGCCGCAAGGCGTGGGCGGGGATGATGCCCTGGCGCTAGACTAGAACTTGCCGGTTTCGCGAAACACCTCAAACGTTGCCCGGATATGATCCGCAACCGCCTTCACCGGAGCACTGGCATCCGGTGAGACGACCATGGCAAGGTTGTAGTTGCCGATATTGGGCAGGCCATCCTTGGGGCCAAGTTCGATCATGTCGCTGCCGAGGAACGACTTAGGCAGCGGCGCAACAGCAAGGTCGGCCATGATTGCCGCACGCTGGCCTGCTGTGTGCGAGCTCATATAGGCAACGCGATAGTCACGCCCCTCGCGCCCGAGCGCTTCAAGCGCCCCGGCCCTCCAGGCACATCCCTCCTCCCAGATCGATACCGGAAGCGGCTCCCGCAGATGCGCGCAGCCGCCCTTGGCACCAGCCCACACAATAGCTTCGGTTAAAAGCACTTCTGCCCCGTTTGCGCTGGACTTGTAGGAATTGGTTAGCAGCGTGATGTCCAGCGCACGGTCGTCCATGCGCCGGCGCAGATTGACGCTCTGGTCGATGGTGACATCGACGGCGATCGACGGGTGGGATTGAGCGAAGCGCTTCAGCACATGCGGCAAAACACGCTCGCCGTAGTCGTCTGGAGAGCCCAGTCGCACGATACCGACGATATCGGGAATGATGAACTTGGAGACGGCCTCGCGGTTGATAGCAAGAAGACGGCGGGCGTAGCCCAGCAGCATCTCTCCATCGGTCGTAAGCGTCACGGAACGCGCGTCACGCGCGAACACTGACCGGCCAAGAATGTCCTCAAGCTTCTTGATTTGCATCGACACGGCAGAGGGCGTGCGGAACACGGCAGTGGCCGCCGTAGTGAAGCTGCCGGTTTCGGCGATGGCAACAAAGGTGCGCAGGACATCAAGATCCAGCAGCGGCAGGGGATGGTTCAGTGGAGCGTTCATTCGGATCAGCTTTCAATTTTTCTGATACAAAGCATCATTCCATTTCGATTGATTGAACATCAATTCGGGCAGATAGTCAACTCCATCGAAGGCGAGACACCGAAACCAAAGCACCCGGTTGTCCAACACAACACTTCGATGAACCCGCGCACCCAGCGTATCGCGCAGCCCCTCAAATCACCGGGGATTCCCGGCCATTTTGGAAGGAGAATGAAATGTCCATCCTGTCCTCCATCGGCCGCATCGCGACCGAATTCAACGCAGCCCGCGCCCGCTACCAGACCGAGCGTGCTCTCCGCTCCCTGCCGGTAGAGCTCCAGAAGGATATTGGCTGGCCGGAAGTAACTGGCAACGTGCCATCTTCACGAGGCTTTTCCACCCACACCGGCGTCGGCGTCTGGGCCGGAGCGAAATAAACATGTGTATTGAGAACCGGGACCTGCCATGTGGCAAACATGGCAGGTCTTTTTTGTCTATGACGCGAGCCATACTCGCGCTGCATGACGCATATGAACAAATCGCATAGCGCCTAAAAATTCATCTAAGATATTGTAATTATTATATTTTATAGGAAAACGACCCCAACGGCTCTCAACCCGATGTCGCATTTCCTTCCAAGCGCTTCGCTTTTGCGATTTAATTTGCATACAAACATGCTTATATGCACTGCAACAAACGAGCTGCCCCACTCCATCAAGCGAAGGCGACCCGTCTTGGCAACCGAATGGAGATTGCAATGAAGCTTTTCGCTCGCCTGTTCGCCCGCCGTGAGATGAACCTGACGACCGCTTTGGAGCGTCAGCGTCTTTCGAAGACCATGCCCGGCCAGACTGGCGCAGTTGCCGCTGCTCGCCTTGGCTTCGTAGCCTGATATTTTAAAGTTTACGCTGCCGCGTCCAATTCGCAGCAGACAAGTTCGAGCAAACCGCGCCGGCAATCCGGTGCGGTTTGCTTTTTGCTGGCCGCCTTCCGCCAAACGCGACCCAAGGCTGGCACGGGTCGTTGGTCAAAAAACGACCTCAGAATAAAAAATATCCTGTTACCGACAGTCTACCTGATTGACACGAAAGCGTTTTCCTGATGACGCTGTGCTGATAGCGACGTTCTGTCTGCGTCATGGCATCGGGAGGGTACCTTGAACGCTGTTAAACAACCGATCAAAAGATCGTTTGTCTTTTTTCTCGTTCCCGACTTCACCATGATCGCCTTTGCAACGGCGCTGGACCCGTTGCGCTCGGCCAACCGGATGCTGGGCTACGAGGCTTACACCTGGCGTTTGGCGAGTATCGACGGCAAGCCTGTGCGCGCTTCCAATGGCGTCGAATGCGCGGTCAACACTTCGCTCGAGGAAGAACGCAAGAAGATGTCCGGCGCCGACCGGCCGTCGATGGCCATCGTCTGTAGCGGCCTCGAAGTCGAAAAATACCACAACAAGTCGGCCTTTGCCTGGCTTCGCGAGGAATACAATCGCGGCGTCGCCGTCGGCGGCCTTTGCACCGGGGCCCATATTCTTGCCGCCGCCGGGCTGTTGTCCAACAAGCGCTGCGCCATCCATTGGGAGAACCTGCCGGGCTTTTCGGAAGCGTTTCCCAATGCCAATGTGTTTGCCGACCTCTTCGAAATCGACCAGAACATCTACACTTGCGCCGGCGGCACCGCAGCCCTCGACATGATGTTGAAGTTGATCGGCGACGATTTCGACGAAAACCTCGTCAACCGCGTCTGCGAACAGGTGCTGACCGACCGCGTGCGCAGCCCGACTGACCGCCAGCGCTTGCCGCTGCGCGCCCGCCTCGGCGTGCAGAACTCAAAGGTCCTGACCATCATAGAATTGATGGAGGCCAATCTGGCGGAGCCGCTGTCGCTGATCGAGATCGCCGATCACGTCGATCTCTCGCGCCGCCAGATCGAGCGCCTGTTTCGCTCGGAGATGGGGCGCTCCCCTGCCCGCTACTATCTCGAAATACGCCTCGACCGGGCTCGCCACCTGCTAATCCAGTCGTCGCTTCCGGTGGTTGAGGTGGCGGTCGCCTGCGGCTTTGTCTCCGCATCTCACTTCTCAAAATGCTATCGCGAACTCTACGCCCGCTCGCCTCAGCAGGAGCGTGTCGATCGCAAACAGTTGCTGGCAGCTTGAGCCACAACTAGCGGGTTTCGTCATACATCCAGTAGCGATTGCGCCATGCTTTTTCGCCGGCAAGGCAATCGGTCGCCGCCTGGGTCTGTGCCTTTACTATCGGTGGGAATAGGGCTTCGTCCTCGGTCCAGCGAGGCGATACCGGGCCGGCAAGTTCAAGCACGAGCTTGCGCCGCACGGCCTCAGGGAACTGGCTCCAGTCGTTAACGGGGATCATGAAAGCCCCCGGGCCGCCGATCACGCAGTCGGTGTAGTACTGGTCCAGATTGCTTACCTCGTACCCCCAGGCAGGGCCGCTATTAGTCATCAGCGGCAGGCCGTTGATGGTTATCCCTTGGGCCACCAGCCTGTCCCGAACCACGGTCACGGGCGCACCCTGGTTGTTCGGCCCGTCACCGGATACGTCGATGACCCGCTTGGTTCCTTGATGGCCGCTCTCTGCAAAAAGATCGGCACCGAATTCCAGTCCGGCCGAAATCGACGTGCGGCGCGCACTGTTCGGCGGATGGGCGGAAAGCTGGGCAGCAACCGCCTCGGCGTCGGCCCGGCTGGCGATGATCGTCCAAGGCACGATTACATGCTGCGAGGTTACGCCTGCCCATTCGACATAGGTTACAGCGATCTTCCCGTGAACACCGTCGGCAATAGCCTGCAGCACGCTGTCGTGAACAAGGGCTGCGGCATAGCCGTGACGCTGGATTTCAAGCTCCATCGGAGACATTGACAGCGAGACATCCACGGCGAGAACGAGTTCGATATCGACGGGTTCGGCAGAAGCGCTCAGCGAGCCGCACAGACTTGCCAGCGCCCACGTAGCGCCAGCCAAAAGGCAATGTCCTGCAGTACGCCGGAAAGCAGACATGCCGTAAGGTACGTGAGAATTGTTGCAGGCAAAAGAAAAGCCCGGCCAACGACCGGGCTCATCCCTTCACATTTTTGCGAACACGCGCCCTACTGGCGCAAGACCTTTGTCCGATCTCAGCTTCGCGGCTTGAGGTTTTGCGGGTCGTAGAGCGGCTTGTAGCCCACTCCAGCGACTTCGACCGGATAGGTCTCGCCGAAATACTCCACCGCCAGCTTGCGGCCTTCCTGGCAATAGGCCCACGGCAGATACGCAAGCGCGATGTTCTTGCCGAGGGTCGGACCATAGGCGACCGAAGTCGTGAACGACCGGCGGCCAAGCTCATCGACCAGCGTCTCGCCCGTCGCCGGGTCCATGACCGGCATATTGCCGACCGGATAGCGGGCAACCCCTTGGCGGTCGACGTTTGCAGTCATCACCAGCGTGCAAAGCATCGCCGGCTGGTGTTCACGCGCCTTGTATTCCTCATGCTTGGCTTTGCCGCGGAAGTCCGCTTCCTTGACCTTCGGACGCGACAAATCTGCCTCGAACAGATTGTATTCGGTAAGCAGGTCGGCGTTCTGCAAGCGCAGGCTTTTCTCCATGCGGCGCGTATTGGCATAGGTCTCCACGCCGAACGGCATGACACCGGTCGAGCGCAGCGCGTCCCAAACCGCAAGGCCGTCCTCATAGCGCATGTGCAGTTCCCAGCCCTGCTCCCCCACGTAGGAAATGCGGAAGGCCATCACGTCCTTGCCGCCGATGCGGATCTGCTTGATCGCAGCAAAGGGGAAATTCTCAATCGAAAGCCCGTCCGGATTCTCGACCACCTTCTGCAACGTCGTGCGCGCATTAGGCCCCCAGATGCCGACGGTCACGTATTTTTCGGTTGTGTCGGTGACAGTTACGTTCAGGCCACGATCCTGAGCCGTGCGCTTCAGGTAGTTGAAATCGCGCGGGCCGGCATCCGCACCGTCGATGACGCGGCAGCGATCAGCCATGCGAATGACGGTCAAATCGGCCCGCACCATGCCTTCGTCATCGAGAAAATGGGTGTAGATGCCTTTGCCGATATTGGCATCGCCACCGATCTTGGCCGCGCAAACCCACTCCATCAGTTCGACATGGTCGGGGCCTTCAACATCATACATGGCAAAGTGCGACAGGTTGACGATGCCGCAATCCTCGCTCATCGCCAGATGCTCGGCATTCGAAACGCGCCAGAAATGGCGGTTGTCCCCTTCGTTTTCACGCAACGGTACGCGATTGCCGTACTTTTCCAAGAGATGCTCGTTGGCGGCGTAGCCGTGTGCACGCTCCCAACCGCCGAGTTCCATGAAATAACCGCCGAGTTCCTTCTCGCGCTCGTAGAACGGCGAATGGCGCACGTTGCGGCCGGTCGCGTAAGGTTCGCGCGGATGGACCGCCGGATTGTAGATCTTCTGCGCGGCCTCGCCGCACCGGCCTTCGATGAAGCTCTCGTTCAACTGATGCGGTGAGAAACGCGCATAGTCGATTTTCGCGTGATCGATCTCCGTGCGACCGTCGGTCATCCAGTCGGCGACCAGCTTGCCGAAGCCCGGCCCGTCCTTGACCCAGATCGCCACCGCATACCACAGGCCGCGCACCTTCTGGCTTTCACCTATCGATGGGCCACCATCGGCGGTCACCTGCAGCAAGCCATTGAAGGAATGGCTTTCATTGTAGCCAAGTTCGCCCAGGATAGGCGTCAGTTCCATCGCGCGCTCAAGCGGCGCGATGATCTGTTCCATGTCCAGATCGCGCTGTGACGGAGACAAACGCGCCTGGTCCTTTTCCAGAAGGTCGCGCGGATGACACAGGCGCGGATTGGTTTCCTCGTAGTACCCCCATTCGATCTGACCGCCTTCAGCAGTCTTCGGATCGCCTGTGTCGCGCATGTAGGCCGAATTGCCCTGGTCGCGCATCAGCGGCCAGCCTATCTCCTTGCCGGTGCCGGCGAACTCATTGTAGGGGCCGAAGAAAGTCAGCGGATGGTCGACCGGCATGACCGGCAGATCCTCACCTGCCATCTCCGCGATCAGGCGACCCCAAATACCGGCGCACACCACCACGTAGTCGGCCATGATCGTGCCGCGGTCGGTAACCACACCCTTGATGCGGCCGTTCTCGATAACGAGCGACTTGGCGGGCGTATTGGCAAAGGCCTGCAATTTACCCGCCGCAACCGCCTGATCGACAAGCTTGCCCGCCACGGTCTGCGAGCGCGGAATGACAAGCCCGGCATCCGGGTCCCACATGCCGCCCTGCACCATGCTTTCCTCGATCAGAGGGAACTTTTCCTTGATCTCGGCTGGCTCGATCATGCGGGCGCGCGTACCGAACGCCTTGCCGGACGTCACCTTGCGTTTGATTTCTTCCATGCGGGCGTCATCGCCGACACGTGCGACCTCAAGGCCGCCGATGCGCGCGTAGTGGCCCATCTTCTCGTAGAAATCGATGGAATAGAGCGATGTCCAGCATGACAGGAAATCGTGGCTGGTCATGTAGCAGAAGTCGGAGGCGTGCGCGGTCGAACCGATGTCGGTCGGGATGCCGGACTTGTCGATACCGACGATATCGTCCCATCCGCGCTCGATCAGGTGATGAGCGATCGAGGCCCCGACGATACCGCCCAGCCCGATGATGACGACCTTCGCCTTTTCAGGAAACCCTGCCATTGCCTGTGACTCCGAAATCTGAATTTCGGGCAGACTATAGAGCAGTTAGGTCCGATTACAGCCTGTTTGCGACACGGCGCACATGCCCCGCGACCAGTACGATCAAGTCGGTCATGCTCGGGCGATTTATGGGGCTTCAGGCAAACGCCCAGACGTCTTCCGCATAGATGCCGACGCTGTAGCCGGCCGTTTTCAGCTTGACCACGACCTCGCCGATTTCGGCCGCGGGCAAGGCACCTACTTCGACCTTGATGAGCCCAGGCCGGTAGCGTTCGAGGTCGAGCTGATCGAAGACCGTCCAGTCCGCGCCTTCGCAGTCTACGAGGAAAGCATCGATATAGGTGACGCCATTGCGATCCAGCAGCGCTTGCAAAGGCTCGGAGGCAACCTCGATGTCCTTCAAATAGGGCGCGAACTTCGCAAAATTGTCATCCGCTTCGCCCCAAGCGTTCTTGCCGGACATCAGGTTCGTGTCGGTGGTGGAGGAACAGCCGATGAATTCGATCGGAAGCGTGCCCGCTTCAAGTGCGGCGGCGTCGAACGTCTTGACCTTGATCGTCCCCTTTGAACGGGTGACGGCGACCGGCTCGATGATGAATCGCTCCGCGTCGGGATAGTTGGCGCGCAGGCGCTTCTGGTTGTACGGGATCGGCTCGACCAGAAGCGCGCGCGAATTGGCGATGCGATGCAGCCAGGGCGTGACATCGTCGAACAACGCGCCGTCGCAAGCGCCGACATTGACCATCTGGAAAGGGCGCCCTCGCCCCAAGCGCGCCTTCAAGGCAGCCTGGGCAAGGAACTTGGTTCCTCTAAGCGCCGCTCCACGGTCAAGAATGCCGACCGGGAGGCCGAAGGCCAGCACGACTCGAACGAACTCCAGAAATACCGACGCTTCGCTACCGTCCATAATCAATTTTCCTTCGGCGCGAAGTCGAAACGCGGTTTCCACATCACCACGAGCAGCATCGCCATGCCTGCCGTGAAAACAAAGTAGAAGCGGTCGTCAGGCAACGGAAAACTGGCGAATTTCCCAAGCAGGCCAATAGTCAGCGCAAACATTAGCGCCGTTTCGCGCGGGGTCCCTGCCCTGCCAACGCGCCAAAGCAGCGCCCATCCCGCCAGCATCGCCACCATCAACGGTGGCCAGTCATTGTCGAGCAATGCCACCGCGGCACCGCGCGCATAACCCTTGGCGAAGTCGACAATAGAGAAATCTGGATGGAAACCCGTCATCGAATTCTGGATTTCCACGCAAGAAAAATAGAAGTGCGCCCACCAGCCCGGATGCCCGCCGTAGCGAGAAATCAAAATACATGCGGCAAACGATGCCACGAACGTCACGGCAATCGGCAACAGCCGCCAGCCGAACAGGATCGCGGTCAAAAGCAGAGCAAAGATCAGGATGATGTTGTCCGGTCGTACGAGTATCGACAGGAACAGCAACAAGCAGGCCGTCACGTCACGCTGCTTGGCCAAAAGGTACAACGCGGCCATGGAAACGACTGCCAGAAGCATGTCCGGCGTCGCCGCCGTCATCATATGGAAAACGTCGGCCAGTATCAGCAGCGGCGCCAGGATGATCGCCCCTTGCAACGCCTGCTCGCGGCCGAGCCACCACAGGCATAGGCCGGCAAATCCAAGCGCCGGAATGATCGACAGCAGGATCGCTCCAGACGCGATGCCCGTGATGGGCTCCAGCGCCCGCATCAGCCAGATGTAGCCAACTTTCACGCGGAACATGGAAAGCTGCGATTCAAAGTCGGCCGGGTTTTCCCATTGGTGCCGGTTGTACGGATTGCCGTACTGAAGATTGTAGAGTTGCGCCTCGCGCGCGCCTTCGCTGATCGCAGCCCATGTCTCGGCATGGAGTTGTTCGGGGCTTTCCGTGCGGTTTTCCAGCGCGGTCGCCACATAGGCGACCATGTCCCAATTGTAGTCGGGACGGACCCAGCTATAGATCGACACCACCACGAACACGGCGATGAAAGCCGCAGCCGCAAGCTTGTCGAGCAGACTGCGTTTGGTTCCTGCCCGCGCCAGCGCATCGGCTGCACCGGTGCGCATCGCCCAGCCAACGGCTGTGCCCTGAAGGCCGCTCATCACCGCGCCTCCAAGTGGTCATGCACTGACATTACTTCACCTGGCTTTTCACGAAATCTTTCACGATCGCGATGATGCCGCGCGACAGCAGGCCATCCAACGCATCGATGAAGCGGTCGACATGTTCGCGCTGGCAAATCAGCGGCGGCTCCAGCCGGATGACGTTGCGGTTGTATTCGGTGAAGGCAACCAGCACGTCGTAGTCGCGAAGCAGCAGCGCGCCGACAAAGCCTGAAAGAGAGCCTTTGAGCTTCTCGTCCAGCACGCTCACGATAGGCCGTAGCACCATGGGCAGCGTCTGCGAGAAGTCGTGGAACTCGAGGCCCACCATGAACCCCTTGCCGCGAACGTCCTTGATGATCTTGGGATGCTTCGCCTGCACCGCTTTCAATCGCTCGAGCAGGTAGGCGCCGGTGTCGGCGGCGTTGTCGATCAAACCCTCATCGTACAGCACATTGAGCCCTTCGATCGCCGTAACGCAGGCTTCGCCCATGCCGCCGAATGTCGCCTGCGCATGGATCATCGCCGTCTTCGGCGTGCCATAGGCCTTCATGTAGACGTCGCGTTTGGCGATCATCGCGCCGACCGCCGCCTTGCCTGCGCCCAGCGACTTGGCAAGAGCCGTGATGTCCGGCACCACGCCATAATGTTCAAAGGCGTAAAAGCGTCCCGAACGGCCGTAGCCGCACTGCACCTCGTCCGCCACCCAAAGCACACCGTACTGATCGCACAGCGCGCGCAGCTTCTGCCAGTATTCGGCGGGCGCCTGGATGATGCCGCCGCCGCCCTGGATTGTCTCCAGCACGATCGCGCCGATCTCCGGGTCGGCGCGGAACAGGCGCTCGACCGCATCGATATCGCCGAAGGGAACGCGCACAGTGTTGTCCACCAGCTTGAAATCGCCACGGTAGAGCTGGCCGTCGGTGATGGTCAAAACACCCTTGGTCTTGCCGTGGAAGGAATTCTCCGCGTAGACGATCTTCGGCCGCTTAGGTCCGGCCGCGCGCTCGGCAAGCTTCACCGCAGCTTCCATCGCCTCCGAACCGGACGAGCCGAGGAACACCATATCGAGGTCGCCCGGAGAACACGCGGCGATGTTATGCGCCAGTGCCGCCGCATATTGCGACATGAAGGCGATGGCGATTTCCTGCCGCTTCTCTTCCTGGAACCTGCGGCGCACCTCCAGGATGCGCGGATGGTTGTGGCCGAATGCCAGCGATCCGAAGCCGCCGAAGAAATCGAGGATCTTGCGGCCGTTCTGGTCGATGTAGAACATGCCTTCCGCACGCTCGATCTTGATCTTGTGAAAGCCGAGCAGCTTCATGAAATGGAGTTGGCCGGGATTGATATGCGCCTTGAACAGGTCGGTGATGCGAGCCACGTCCATTGTCTTGGCCTGTTCGACGCTGATCAGGTTCGGCCTTGGAGTGGTTTCGGGCGACAGGCCAGGAGCGGTCACGACGGCGCGGGCTTTCGACTGTTCAGGTTTGGTCATGACGGTCATCCGATACTCCTGTCTGCTTGCGCCACCGGCAACCCTTCGCCAGCGTCACTCGAAATGAAACTATTCGGCGGGGGCGTGCCGCACGGCGATCTTTTGCCCGTCCTTCTTGCCGCGATACTCGCTGTAGGCGGCAATCAGCATGTCTTCGTCGCGATACTTCGGCACCCAGCCCAGTTGCCGCTCCGCCTTCGACACGTCGAGCACGCATTCCTCGTCGGCAATCAGGTACTGCTCGGGGTCCATGATCGGCATGTTCATGAGATCGAACAGGTCGAGAGTGCGCTTTACCGCCCAGCCAGGCGTCGGAATGAGAAGCGATTTCGACCCGGCATGTTTGATCAAATCGCCCAGCAGCTTCCTGACCGGCGGCGGATTGAGAGAGCCAAGATTATAGGCCTCGTCCGGTACGCCTGCCTTCCACGCGGCTCTTGCAGCTTCGGCGCAGTCGAACACCGAGATGAACTGGTAAGGGTTCTTGCCCGAGCCGATCATCGGCACCGGCAGGTTCATGTCGATCAGCTTGAACAGCTTTTCGAGGATGCCAAGCCGACCGGGCCCGATGATGAGGCGTGGCCGAAACAGCGAAATCTGCATGCCGCGCTTGCGCCATTCCGCAGCCAGTTCCTCTGTCATCTGCTTGGAAAGGCCGTATTCACCAAGCGGCGCGACCGGGTGGTCTTCCGTCATCGGCGTCACGACGGTGTGGCCATAGATCATGTCTGTGGTGAAATGCACCAGCTTCGAGGCGCCGACGGCATCCATCGCCTCGATGATATGAAGCGTGCCGTAGTAGTTCACCGGAAAGAAGAAGTCGTGCCGCTTCGCCCGTGTCTGGATCGGGGACAGCATCTTGGCCGACAGGTTGTAAACCATGTCGTCAGCCTTCAGTCCAACCGCTTCCACCGAAGCCGCATCGGTAACATCGCATTTCACGAAGCGGGCAGCGCGGTAATGCTTGAGGTCGCTCTTGACGATATCCGCCACGACCACTTCAGCACCGTCCGCAAGCAGCTTGGGAGCAAGGTGACGGCCAACAAACCCGTCGCCGCCAAAGATAACGTGTTTCATCGTATGATCTCGCTGGTGGTAATCTTGTCGGTGGATTGGGCGGTCGTGACCTCATCGTGCCCAGCTCCGCTTTCGCGGCCACTCTGCGCGATCAGCACGGTGCCGACGCAGATGAAGGCGATGCCGGCGATACGCCAGCTATTGAGGTCTTCGCGAAACACGAAATAGGCGAAAACTGCCACCGCCACATAGGCAAGGCTGAGGAACGGATAGGCGAAGGACAGTTCCACTTTGGAGAGCACATAGAGATGCGACGCCATCGAAATGACGAATGTGCAGAGGCCGAGGAATACCCACGGGCTGAACACGATCTGCAGCAGCCTCACCAGTGGATTGACCCCTTCAAATGAGATGGGGCCAAGCGACATCATGCCTTGCTTCAGCATGAGCTGTGCCGCAGCGTTGGTCATCACCGTAAACAGAATGAAAGCCAAGTATTTCATGTTCTTCCCGCGTCATTCCAAGCAATACTGGGAACAGAAAAATATTCCGTGAAACAGCGCGAATATTTTTATTAAATTGCTTGGTAGATGCGTCTCTACCCACAACAATTCAAATGTTACCTATTCCGCCGCTTCTATAAGGCTCGTTCCGTTCGTTCCCAGCCGGCCAGCCGTGCGCACCCAGAAAGACGACCGAAACGCTGGATCGCGTGCCGATTCCAATCGACGCCATTCGGGAAATGAGGCTGCAAATGTCTCTGCGCTCATACGCGCATCCTTGTAGGGATTAACCGCGCCACCGGCCCTTACCGTGATGTCGTCAAGCTCAGCCAACAGCTTCAGCGTCGCCTCGCCGCGATTGGGAAAATCGAGCGTCAGCGTGTAGCCGGGGCGTGGAAATGACAGAAGTGCCGGCGAGCGCACCGAACCGAAGCGCTTCAAGACCGTGAGGAACGAGCCCTGCCCTGCCCGTCGGGTCGCTTCCAGCAAAGCCGGCACCACTTCTCGGGCCAAGCCTTCGGGCACCACGCTTTGATGCTGGAAAAGGCCCCTTGGTCCGTAAAGCAGGTTCCAGTCGCGAACGCCGTCCAGCGGGAAGAAAAACCCCTGGTAGCTGCTCTGGTGCGGTTGGCCGGACCGGCCTTTGCTCCAGCGGTAGGCCGCGTTGAAGACGCGCAGGAACGGACGGTTGAGCACAGTGAACGACGGCTGGAACGGAACGCGCAGCCTCGCGGACGCATCGCTGGCCGCCCGCGATCCGGTCTCGGCATGGTTTCCGGTGAAGAGCAACCCGCGGCCGGCCTTGCGCCCACCTGCCAGTTGGTCGATCCAAGCCACCGCATACTCATTGTCCTGATCCGCCGCCTCGGCGAGATCGAAGAACTCGGCAGTGCTTCGAAACGGCGTCACCTGCTCGACAATATCGAGCGAGGGAACGCGCATCAGGCGGATCGAAGCGGACAGGATCAGGCCCGTCAGCCCCATGCCTCCGATGGTCGCCCAGAAAAGACGCGTATTCTCCACCTGAGAACAACGGTATGTCTGCCCATCCGAGCGCAGCAGCGTGAGGGCTTCGACATGGCATCCGAAAGTGCCGCGCCGATGGTGGTTCTTGCCATGGACATCGTTGGCGATTGCGCCGCCAAGGGTAACGAATTGCGTGCCCGGCACGACTGCCGGGAAATAGCCGAACGGCGCGGCAAAACCGATGACGTCAGACAACAGCATTCCTGCATCGGCTTCCAGCAAGCCCGTTTCAGGATCGAACGCGCGCAAACTCTTGAGGGAGCGCATGTCCACGACCGTTCCGGTCAGGTTCTGGCAGGAATCGCCGTAGGAGCGGCCATTGCCGTAGCCCAGCAAGGAATTGTCCGGCACCTTGCCAGACTTGAGCAGGTCGATAGCCTCGCCGGCCGTCATGGCTTTCGGTGCCGGCAACGTTGCGCGGCCAAAGCTTGAATAAGAGATGGAGCGCTTCACGGCCACAGGCTTCCCACGACCAGAAGCAGCGCGCCCGCAACAATCACGATCTGGCTGCGCCAGTCGCGAATGACAAAGACCACGGGGTCATCGTGCATCTCGTCCCTGCGCGCCAGGATCCACACACGCATGGTCATGTAGAGTACGATTGGCGGCAGCGGCCACATCATCCAGGGATGCGCATAGAGTTCACGCACCGCCGTGCTGTCCAGATAAAGCGCCAGAACGAGCGCCGATGAAAACGCCGACGCCATGCCGGCTTGGGCGACGATTTCCTGGTCTTCGTAGCGATAGCCACGCCCTGCGATGCGCTCGCCCGCGGTCAGCCTTGTGGAGCGCAGTTCCACAAAGCGTTTCACCAAAGCCAGAGACAGGAAGAAAAAGATCGAGAATGCCAGAAGCCAGAACGAGACATCGGTGCCCGTGGCGGCAGCGCCTGCCACCACGCGGATTGTGTATAGACCGGCCAGTGTCAGCACATCGATCAGCAGCATACGCTTCAGCGCCAGGGAATAGGCGGTTGTGATAACGAGATAGCCACCCAGCGCGATCAGGAATTCAGGCGGCAGCAAAAGGGCGGAGCCGACACCGACGCCAAGCAGGCCGACGATCGACCACATGCCGAACGGAATGGACAGCGCGCCGCTTGCGAATGGCCGGTTGCGCTTGGTGGGATGTTGGCGATCAAGCGACAGGTCGAAAAAATCGTTGAGAATATAGATCGCCGAAGCCACTGCGCTGAACGAGACGATGGCGAGCATGCATTGCAGCACCATCTGCACGTTCAGATACTCATGCGACAGCACCATGGGAACGGCGATCAATCCGTTCTTGAGCCATTGGTGGCAACGCAGCATCCTGACTATGGTTTTTGCCGTTGGCTTAGCCCCGGCCATCGCCTCGCAATCGTGCCTCGCCTGCCAGCGCGCCGCGCTACGGTCAGGCGCCACGACGATTGCCGTGCGCGCCGCATCGAACACATCGAGGTCGTGCCGGCTGTTACCCGCGTAGTCGAAACCGCCGTCGCCATAGGCGGCAACAAGCGCCTCGCGCTTGCGCGATGCCGTCAGGTTGTGCGGCCCATCGGTTGCAAGCACATGGTCGAAGATGCCGAGGTGTGCCGCGACGGCTTCCGCGAATTTACGTGGTGTGCCCGTCGCAAGCACAATCTTGCGGCCATCGGCATGATCGGCTTGCAACCTGGCCAGCAAGTGTTCCCGATAGGGCAGCGATGCAGCGTCGATATCGACCCTTTCCGCAATTTTCTGCTTCAGGCGCGCGGGACCGGCGGCAAGCCAGATCGGTATCAAGAACAGGTAAAGCGGGTTCTGCCTGAGCAGCGCAAACAGACCTTCCCAGAGAAGGTCGGTCGCGATCAACGTGCCGTCGAGATCGACGGCAAGCGGCATCGCATTCCTTTCCGACCTTACGTCCATGTTCGCTGCCCCAGTCTGTTGCCTGCCCGCTGTGGATATAGCGGCGCGTGGCCAAGCGAACGTTAAAAAGACGGATGGAGAGCCGAACAGCCAATCGGATTTCAGGCGTTATCGTTAAGCATGTCTTGCGCGAAAACATAAAAGGCCGGGCGATTGCCCGGCCTTTCCAGCTCGCGAAAGAAGCACGGCGGTTACTTCACCTTGGCGACGCCACCGGAAATTTCGACCGTTTCAGAACCGGTCAAGGCTTCCAGGTCACCATTGGGCAAGGTCACGAAGCAGCCGCTCGGGCAGAATTCCACGGTCTCGCCAGCCGCCAACGCCAACTCGGACTTGCTGCCGCCTTCCGTAACCACAAGAGTCCGCGTTTCCGCGTCCTTGTTGACGGCGCTTGCTGCGAAAGCCGCGCCGCTCGCGGCCAACAGCATTGTGCCGGTGATCAGTGACTTCCACATTGCATTTCCGGTGTTGCCACCGCCTCTGTTGCCACTTGCAAGGCGTTTTTCGCCATTGCGGACAAGCTTATAGGAGAATGAAGCTGAACCGCAACTGAATGCCCCATTCATGCCGCAATTGGTTTCGGAAACGTTCAGGAGCTTGGCAAGAAGCCTAATTCGGGTCGGGTTTACGTGGCTTACGGCGGCTTTTCAGCGCTTTCTGCTCGGCTTCGGCCTTCAGGCGGTCGCGTTCGGCATGTTCAACTTCCATCTTGTCGTCGTCGCCTGGCCAAGGTTCCAGCTTCGGCATTTCAACAACGGCGCGTGGCGTCGACGGTATCTCGATGCCCTCGCGATTGAAGGCTTCGAGGATGGCGAACCGGATATCGTTCTGGACACCGCCGCCGTTCAATATATCCGCAAGATAGATGCGAACCTCGAACTCCAGGGCCGCCGTGCCAAAATTGGTGAACTGAACAAACGGCTCCGGATTCTTAAGAACCATCGGATGGCTGCGCGCAATCTCCAGCAGAACTTCGTGCACCCGCTTCACATCGCTACCATAGGCAACGCCAACCTTGATCTCGACCCGGCCAAGCTTGTTGCGGTGCGTCCAGTTGCCGACGGCGCCATTGATGAGGTTGGAGTTGGGAAGGATGACCGACTGGCGCTGGAACGTCTCGATCTCGGTAGCGCGCACGCTGATCTTCCTGACAGTGCCACTAACATCGCCGGCAACGATCCAGTCGCCGACTTTGAACGGGCGTTCGGCCAGCAGGATGAGGCCTGAAACGAAATTCGAAACGACATTCTGGAGACCGAAGCCGATACCGAGAGAAAGCGCACCTGCGACCAGCGCGAGGTTGGACAAATCTATACCGGCTGCCGAAACGCCGACCAGTGCGGCCACCGCGACGCCGGCATAGCCCACGGCCAGGCGTATGGAATTGCGCACGCCGGCATCCACCTTGCCGCGCGCCATCACCGAGCCATCGAGCCAACCCTGGAACCAGCGTGTCAGGAAGTAGCCGATGGCGAAAACGACAAGGCCGGAAAGGATGCCGGTGAAGGATATCGTCACCGAACCGATGCTGAGACCCGTCGCCAGCTTGTAGCCCCAAGTCTGGATATCACCGGGCTGGAAACCCCACATCAACAGGATCAGCGGCAGGAACACCACCACGATCAAAAGGTTGAGTGCGACGCTTACCGCAAGGCCGAGCTGATCGAGTGTGTTGTCTTCCATGTTGGCGTTGGAGGTCAGCCAACGACCAGCGGACGAGCCGCCAAAACCGCCCTCCTCGCCGATCGCTTTGGCCGACAGGAATCCGATATAGGCCGTAATCAGGATCGTGCCGGTAACGACGACCTGAAGCGAGACAAACAGCGCAAGTCCGATGTAACCGAAAAGCGCTGCGCCGATGGTAAAACCGCCGAGCAGGAAGGCGCTGTAGCGTAGCCACGCCGGCCACGGCCGCCACACGCCTTCATGGGTTCTGAATGGCTTGACCAGCCCCATCAGGATCAGGATCAGGCCAACCACAATCGTCGCCACGAAACTGCGCGCGATGGTCAGCGAGAGCGGCGAACCCATCTGCTCGTTGACGACCGAAAGGAAGTTGCTGATTCCAACGACGACTGCCATCGCCGTCGCCAGATGCACCAACCAACGAGCAGCGCTGGATTCTACCGGGATCAGCCGCCAGTTCGGCAAATTCGGCGCAAGTGCTGCATTTGCCAGCCTGTTGACCAGGAAGATCGTGGTCAGGATCAGCATCGCGGCACTCAGGAAAACGCCGATATCGCCACGCAGCACATTGGATGAATTGAAGAAGAAGTAGGTCGCCGAGAAGAACACCCCAACTGCGGCGGTGGGAAGCAACGTCGACCAGAACGCAACCGACAGACGGCTGAGATAGGATGGCTCTTCCGCTGCAGGATCTGCTTCGATCAATCGGCCAAACAGGCGTTTGCCGCCAATCAACAGCACTGCCGCAGCAATCAGCGCCAGGAAGGTGGCAATCACCACGGCTTGGAATTTGAACTTGAAGGCAAACGAAATCCACGACGACAGCGAACTTACGAAGTTCCGGAATTCCTGGTTGGCGTCCGAGATCACCTCGCCGCTCAGCGCATCGGTGAGCTGATAGCGCTTGGTCAAAAGGCTGCGGAACAACTCACTGCGCATCAAGGCGATCTTGTCGATCATCCCGTTGCTGCGAAGTGAAAGGTTTTGCGCCGCGGCAAGCACGCCATTGATCTGGGCCTTTTCGGCCGCCAGTTGACCACGCTCGGTCGTGACTATGTCAGGCTCTGGGGCTTGGCCGTCGGCGGGAGCTGGCCCCAGTTGCTCGAGCCTCGCATTGATCTCGGCAAGCCTTGGCCTGAAGGCGAGCGCGCTCTGCAGCGCCTCGCGCGATATGTCCTCAAGCCCGAGACGAATCTCGACTAGCTTGGCGTCGTCTTCCCCCTCAAGAGATATCTGCTTCTCAAAGCCGTCTGCCATGCGCGTAAGCGTATCGAGGGCTTTTTGCTGTTCAGCGACAAGCGGTGTCGAGGCCGGAGCCTGGTCCTGAGCCGTTGCTGTCTGTGGCAACAGCACCGCGACGGCAAGCATCAGGGCAACAATGTAGCGAAGCATCCGAAAGGGCATATCGAGGCTAGCGACTCGCTGACAAAACAAGGGGATGAAACACCTCCATTGATAGAGACGGGAGCTTGAAGGAGCAAGCCGCCTTGCCATAACTGCCGGAGTCGGTTTGTTGAAAAGCGGCGGCGCAATATTGGCCTTTTGAAGTTACCCTGCTCTATAGTCTGCCCGCGCACAGAACGAACAATTGGAAAACGGCGGAATATCGACGATGGCGGAATATTCGGCCCTGGCGCTGATCAAGAACGCGCTCAACGGCAACAAGGACTGGAAGCCGGCCTGGCGCAAGCCGGAGCCGAAGGCCTCCTATGATGTCATCGTCATCGGCGGCGGCGGCCACGGCTTGTCGACGGCCTACTACCTCGCCAAGGAACACGGCATCAACAATGTCGCCGTGCTTGAGAAAGGCTATCTCGGATCCGGCAATGTCGGCCGCAACACCACCGCCGTGCGCTCCAACTACCTGCTGCCCGCCAACACCCGCTTCTACGAGCATTCGATGAAGCTATGGGAAGGCTTGTCCCATGACCTCAACTACAATGTGATGTTTTCCCAGCGTGGGTGCCTGAACCTCGCTCACACCCCGGCCCAACTTGATGATTTCGCCAGGCGCGGCAATGCCATGCGCCATCTGGGCGTCGATGCCGAACTGATGACGCCGGCTGAGATATCACGGCTGATTCCCGCCATGGACGTCTCACCGGATGCCCGTTTTCCAATCTATGGCGGCCTCATGCAGCCACGCGCTGGCACGGCGCGCCACGATGCCGTTGCCTGGGGTTACGCCCGCGCCGCCGACCGCCGTGGCGTTGATATCGTCGAAAACTGCGAGGTGACCGGCTTCATCCGCGAAGGCGACCGCATCGTCGGCGTAACGACCACGCGCGGCGACATCCGAGCCAGGAAGGTTGCGCTTGCCGTCGCTGGCAGCACGGGCCGCGTCATGCAGTTGGCCGGCATTGAGCGCATGCCGATAGAGAGCCACGTCTTGCAGGCATTCGTCACCGAATCGCTGAAGCCGTTCATCGACACGGTCGTGACCTTCGGCATGGGCCACTTCTATATGTCGCAGTCCGACAAGGGCGGTCTCATCTATGGCGGCGATCTCGACGGCTACAACAGCTACGCCCAGCGCGGCAACCTGCCGATCGTGGAAGAGGTGATGGCCGAAATGCTGGCGCTCTTCCCAAGCCTTGGCATGGCTCGCGTGCTGCGGTCCTGGGGCGGCGTATGCGACATGACCATGGACGGCTCGCCCATCATCACGACCGGACCTTTGCCCGGCATGTATCTCAACTGCGGTTGGTGCTACGGCGGCTTCAAGGCGACGCCTGCTTCAGGTTGGTGCTTCGCCCATACGATTGCCAAGGACGAACCGCACGAGCTTAATGCCGCCTTCACGCTCGAGCGTTTCCGTCACGGTGCCATCATTGACGACAAGGGCCAGGGCGCAACGCCCCGGCTGCATTAGTCCATGACCTTGGCAGAGCAAAAAGATACGAAGCCATGCTGATCACCTGTCCATATTGCGGGCCGCGCGACGTGTCCGAATTCACCTACCAGGGTGACGGCAACCGCGAGCGCCCTGCGCCTGCTTCGCAGAATCTCGATGCGTGGAACGAGTATGTTTATGACCGGCTGAATCCGGCCGGTGACCACAACGAAGTCTGGCAGCACTCCGGCGGATGCCGGTCGCATCTCAGGGTGGTGCGCAACACTCTGACCCACGAAATCTCGAGCGTCGTATTCGCGCGCGGACATGTTCCGCACCGGTCGCCGTCCAGGCGGGGAGCCAAGGCATGAGTCCGCGCCGCGCGACTTCCGGTGGACGCATTGACCGCCTGCGCACCATCCGCTTCACCTTCGATGGCAAAGCTTTCACCGGCCACGCCGGCGACACGCTGGCCTCCGCCCTCCTCGCCAACGGCGTTACCCTGTTCGGCCGTTCCTTCAAATACCACCGCCCGCGTGGTGTGTTGACCGCTGGCGTCGATGAGCCGAACGCATTGGTGACGGTATTACGAGGCGACGTACGCGAGCCGAACGTGCCGTCAACCGCCGTCGAAATCTATGACGGCCTCGTGGCTGAAAGCCAGAACCGCTTCCCGTCTCTGAAATGGGACGTCAGCGCGGTCAACCAGCTTGCCGGCAAGCTGATCTCGGCCGGTTTCTACTACAAGACTTTCATGGGCCCCGCGATCGGTCCCTTCAAGGGCACGCGCTTCTGGATGTTGTGCGAGCACTTCATTCGTCGCGCGGCGGGTCTTGGCCGCGCCGGGCGAGCGGCTGATCCTTCGCGCTACGAGCGCATGAATGCGTTTTGCGACGTTCTGGTCGTTGGTTCAGGACCAGCGGGATTGATGGCCGCAGCCGCAGCAGCAGACAAGGGCGCGCGCGTCATCGTGGCCGAACTCGATGCAAGGCTTGGCGGCTCCGCCAACTGGTCGGGCGAAACCATCGACGGCATGCCCGCTGCGGAATGGGCCGCCGGTCTTGCCGAAGGACTCAAGACCCACCCCAACATTCGCGTGTTGCCGCGAACCACCGTGTGGGGCTTTTACGACGGCAACATGCTTGCCGCGCTTGAGCGCGTCACGGATCACAAGGAGCGGCCCGCCAAGGGCGAGCCACGCCATCGTCATTGGGTCATCCGGACCAAGAAGGTGGTGCTGGCGACCGGTGCCATGGAACGGCCGTTGATATTCCCAGGCAACGACAGGCCAGGTGTCATGCTGGCAAGTGCCGCGCGGCGTTATGCCAACGAATTCGGCGTTCTGGCTGGCAGCAAGGTGGCGCTTTTCACCAACAACGACAACGCCTACCACGCTGCCGTTGCGCTGCAGAAGGCCGGGGCTGGTATCGCAGCGATCATCGACGTGCGCGCAAATATTTCCGATGCCATGCGCAATCTGGCCAGCGACGCGGGCGCTCAAATCCACACAGGTCACGCAGTCGTTGCAACCGAAGGCCGTACGGCGGTTACCAGCATCAAGGTACAGCGGTTCGAGGCCACGAACGGCGGCTTGAGCGGTGAAGCGCGCACCATTCAGGCCGATTGCCTGTTGATGTCGGGTGGCTGGTCGCCGGCGATCCATCTCGCCAGCCAGGCGGGCGCAAAAGCCCGGTGGGACAACGAACTGCAAGCATTCCTGCCGCCCGAGCCAACGCAAAGCTGGATCGGCGCCGGCGCATTCAACGGCAGCTTCTCCACGACGGAGGCAATCGCCGAAGGCCATGCTGCGGGACTTGCGGCAGCGGGCGCAAAGGCCGCCGCCAATGACGATTTGCCGGTTGCCGATGCCGTTGCCGGCGATCCTGCGCCGGCGCCGGTGTTCGAGATCCGGGCCAACGGCAAAAGCTTCGTCGACTTCCAGCATGACGTCACTTCCGAAGATGTGCGTCTGGCCCACCGCGAAGGCTTCGTCTCGGTCGAGCACCTGAAGCGTTACACCACGCTTGGCATGGCGACGGATCAGGGCAAGACCTCGAATATCCCCGGCCTCGCCATCATGGCCGCAGCGCTCGGAAAGCCTATTCCCGAAGTCGGCACCACGCGGTTCCGCCCACCCTTCGCGCCGGTGTCGATCGGCTCGCTCGCGGCGGAAAGGTATGGCGACATCCGCCCCGAGCGGCTGACGCCGATGCACGACTGGCACGTCAAAAATGGCGCGAGCTTTTACGCGGCAGGTCTCTGGCACCGCCCGATGATCTATGGTCATGCCGGTGAAACGATCGAGCAAGCCTATGTGCGCGAGGCCAAGGCCACGCGTGAAACCGCCGGCATCGTCGACGTCTCCACGCTCGGCAAGATCGCCGTGCAGGGGCCGGACGCCGCCGAATTCCTCGACCGCGTCTACACCAACATGTTCTCCACGCTTGCCATCGGCAAGGCTCGCTACGGATTTATGCTGCGCGAAGACGGCATCGCGATGGATGACGGAACAACCTGGCGTCTGGGAAAGAACGATTTCCTCATGACCACCACCACCGCCAACGCGGGCAAGGTCATGCAGCATCTGGAATACTTCCTCGACATCATCTGGCCGGATCTCAAGGTCACCCTGACCTCTGTCACCGACCAGTGGGCAGGTGCTGCAATCGGCGGGCCAAAAGCCCGGGACATACTGGCAAGCTGCGTCAAGGGAACGCCCGTCGACAACGCCGCCCTTCCCTTCATGGGAATTGTACACGGCAAGATTGCCGATGTCCCGGTGATGATCTGCCGTCTTTCGTTCTCCGGTGAAATGGCCTTTGAGGTTTACTCCGGCGCCGACTACGGCACCCATGTCTGGCAAGCCCTCATCGATGCCGGCAAGCCGTTCGGGCTGGTTCCTTACGGGCTGGAAGCGCTAGGCACGATGCGCATCGAAAAGGGTCACGTCACCGGCGCGGAAATCGACGGGCGAACGACCGCGCGCGACCTGCATCTCGACTGGATGCTATCGTCCAAGAAGCCGTTCATCGGTTCGGCGATGATGGACCGCAACGGCCTGACCTCGTCAGACCGCCTGCAGCTTGTCGGCCTGCTCTCGCTTGACAACCGCCCGTTCAACGGCGGTGCGCATGTCGTTGAAGAACTGGACGAGCAGAACCCGCACGGTTCCATCGGCCACATAACGGCGGCCTGCTACTCACCCGCACTCGGCAGGTACATTGCGCTCGCCTTGGTCAAGGGCGGAAAGGCACGCCACGGCAGCCGCGCTTTCGTCTCCGACCCGCTGCGCAAGCGCTTCGGCCCCGTCCAGATCGTCAGCCACCACTTCTATGACCCGGAAGGGAGCCGCATGCATGGCTGAGCGCTTGTCACCACTGGAGCCTGTTCTGCGTCCGGGTTCGCGCGGCCAGTTCGAAAACGGCGTCGGCGTGGTGCTGTCCGAGATCGCACCCGGTTCCATTATTCAACTGGCCGCGTGGCCCGGCCAAGAAAAAGCGATCATCGCAGCTATCAAGAAGGTCACCGGCCTTGCATTGCCGGACGGCGCAGGTGGCGGTGTCGCCAACGGCCAGAAAGCCGCCTTTGGCTTCGCGCCGGCCAAATTCATCGTCGTGGACGAGGCCGAAAGCATCTCCGAGGCTCTCACCAAGGCCGTGTCGCCGGAAGTCGGGACGGTTACCGACCTTTCACACGGCCGCACCGCCATTCGCATCAGCGGCGCCAAGGCGGCATGGGTGCTCGCCAAGTTCTTCGCCATCGACTTCTCGCTCGTCGCCTTTCCCGTTGGCGCAGGGCGGTCCACGGTGCATCACGACATCTTCGCCCAGATCCAGCGCTCCGCCCCCGATCAGTTCGATGTCTACGTGTTCCGCTCCTTCGCCCGCAGCTTCTGGCACGCACTTTGCCGTGCCAGCGAGGAAGTCGGCTACGAAGTAAGATAAGTAACCCCTCAATCAGTTTTGCATGGGTCAGACCACCGTCTGGCCCATGAAATTTTTCTTGATTCCTTCATGAGATTCCCGTCTCATGAAAACATAGGTCATTTTTTCATGAACTTCCCCGTTTCCATCAAGGTCGTCACCGTGCCATCGACAGCAATCGCCATTGAGCCAGAAAGCCAGGAAGGCGAACGCCTTCTCGCCAGCGACATTCGTGCGCTGCGCAAGGCGCGAAGCTTGACGCTCGCCGAAGTGGCTTTGAAGCTTGGCCGTTCGATCGGCTGGCTGAGCCAGGTGGAACGCGGCATGTCGATTCCTTCGCTTGGCGACCTTCGGGCCTTTGCCGAGCTGTTTGAAGTCCCGGTCAGCCTTTTCTTCAGTCACGACGTTCCCGATGAAAGCGAGCGCGGCCTGATCGTGCGCGCCGAACGCCGCCGGTCACTGGGAACAAGCGAAACCGGGCTGGTTGAAGAGCTCCTCTCGCCGGACCTTGGCGGCAGCTTCGAGATGCTGCGTTCGGTCTTTGCGCCGGGTGCGGAGCTGCGCGAGCCGTCGCTACGCCCGACGGAAGAGGCAGGCTACGTCGTCTCGGGCATTTTCGAATTGGAGATTGCCGGCGATTGGCATCGGCTGGAAGTCGGCGACAGTTTCCGCTTCGATCATAAACCGTTCCGTTGGCGCAATCCAGGCACCGAACCGGCTGTGGTGATCTGGACCGTTTCACCGCCGGTTTATTGAAGCGGACTTGGGAGGATTGAATGGCAGATTTTCCAAAGACGGCGCGCGTGGTGATCATCGGCGGCGGTGCCGTCGGCACCTCCTCGCTCTATCATCTCGCCAAGGCCGGATGGACCGACTGCGTACTTCTGGAGAAGAACGAGCTCACCTCCGGCTCCACCTGGCACGCGGCAGGCAACGTCCCTACTTTTTCGACGTCGTGGTCGCTGATGAACATGCAGCGCTATTCGACCGAGCTCTACCGCGGGCTTGGCAAGGCGGTCGACTATCCGATGAATTACCACGTTACCGGTTCGCTGAGGCTTGCCCACGGCAAGGAGCGCATGCGCGAATTCCAGCGCGCCAAGGGCATGGGCCGCTATCAGGGCATGGATATCGAGGTCGTCGGCACCGACGAGATCAAGTCACGCTATCCGTTCATCGACACGCAAGACCTGCTGGGTGCGCTGTACGACCCAAGCGACGGCGACATCGACCCGGCCCAGCTTACCCAGGCGCTGGCCAAGGGCGCCCGCGACATGGGCGCGAAGATCATCCGCTTCTGCCCCGTCACCGGCGTGCGCCGTGACAAGGGCGAGTGGGTCGTAGAGACCGGACAGGGCGAAATCCGCTGCGAGATCATCGTCAATGCGGCAGGCTATCGGGCTGCCGAAGTCGGCAATATGTTTGGCCTCAAGGTGCCGATGATGGTGATGAGCCATCAATACATCCTGTTCGAGGAGATCCCCGAACTCGCGGCATGGTCGAGGGAAGCGGGCCATAAGCTGCCGCTGCTGCGCGACGTCGACACCTCATGGTATCTGAGGCAAGAGAAGAACGGCATGAATCTCGGCCCTTACGAGCGCAATTGCCGCGCGCATTGGGCGAGCGCCGACGATTTGATGCCGGATGACTTCTCCTTCCAACTTTTCCCGGACGATCTCGACCGGCTCGAACATTATCTGGCCGACGCGGTGTCCCGTATGCCTATCCTCGGGACGGCCGGCCTGTCCAAGGTCATCAACGGGCCGATCCCCTACGCCCCCGACGGCAACCCGCTGATCGGACCGATGCCGGGCGTGCCCAACGCATTCGAAGCTTGCGTCTTCACCTTCGGCATTGCCCAGGCAGGCGGCGCAGGCAAAGTGCTCGCCGAATGGGTCACCGAAGGCCAGACGGAATGGGATATGTGGTCGTGCGATCCGCGCCGATTCACGCCGTTTGCCTCTGATCCCGCCTATGCGGTAGCCAAGGGCCAGGAAGTCTACGGCCACGAATATGCCATCTACTTCCCGCGCCACGCTTGGCCGGCAGCACGTGACCGCAAGCTCTCGCCGATCCACGACCGCATCAAGGCGCTCGGCGCACAGTTCGGCGCAGCCAACGGGTGGGAGCGCGCCAATTGGTACGCACATCCGGGCGACGACACGTCCGAAGAATCGACCCAGACCTTCCGCCGTGACGGCCCATGGCAAAAGCGCATTCGCGAAGAATGCCTAGCCGTGAGGGATGCCGCCGGCATTCTCGATTTGCCGGGTTTCTCGCGTTTCGAACTGAACGGGCCGGGTGCCGCCGAATGGCTTGACGGCCAGATCACAGGCTCGGTGCCGAAGCCGGGACGCATCGGCCTCGCATATTTCGCTGACGACAAGGGTCGCATCGTCACCGAAATGTCGATCGTGCGCCATTCCGAAGACGCGATGACGTTGATCACGGCAGCCGTTGCGCAACTGCACGATTTCGAATGGCTAAGGCGTCATATGCCTGACAATGCGCCGTTCACCCTCACCGACCGGACGGAAGAGTATTCGACGCAAATCCTGTCTGGTCCGAAGTCGCGCGAAATCCTTGCCGAAGTCTGCGCAGCAGATCTTGCCATGCCTTGGCTGACCCATCAGGAAACAGCCATCGCGAGCCGCCCGGTGCGCCTGATCCGTGTCTCTTTCGCCGGCGAACTCGGCTGGGAAATCCACTCGAAGGTAGCCGACACGCCCGCTGTTTTCGACGCGATCTGGCGGGCCGGCCAAAAGCACGGCCTGAAGCCTTTTGGCATGTTCGCGCTTGACTCGCTCCGGCTGGAGAAAGGCTACCGCGCCTGGAAGCAGGACCTTTCTACCGACTATTCAGTACTTCAGGGCGGTATGAAGCGTTTCGTGAGGTGGCAAAAACCCGATTTCAGGGGCAAGACCGCGCTCGCAAACGAGAAGCAGCAGGGTGTCACCAAACGCTTTGTCACCCTTGTGGTCGAAGGCCCCGGCGAGTGCGATGCGCCTTACATGTCGACGCTCTGGCATGACGGCAAGATTGTCGGCGAAACTCTGTCAGGAGGCTGGGGCCACCGGATAGACAAATCGATCGCGCTGGGCATGCTGCGCGCAGACCTCACCGAACCGGGAAGCACCGTCGAGATCGAGATCTTCGGCGATCGCTTCAAGGCAATCGTCCAGAAGGACGAACCGCTTTGGGACCCGGACAACCAAAGATTGAAAGCCTGATCCATGCCCAAACCGTCAAACCGCATCTCCGGCATCATTCCATCCGGAAAGGATGGCTGGGAAGTCCACTTTTCCGCATGGTCCCGCAAGCAGGCCGGCGAAGACATCATCTTGCTGTCGGTCGGCGACCATGACTTCCACACGCCAAGCGAGACCGTGGAGGCCTGCGTAAGCTCTGTGCGCGCCGGCCACCACCACTACACCCACCTCCCCGGCATTCCCGCACTCCGCGCCGCGATGGCCAAGCTGTCCACACGCTGCACCGGCATTGAAACCTCACCCAACGAGGTTATCGCCACTCCCGGAGGGCAAGCATCCCTCTATGCCGCCGTGCATGGCACCATCGATCAGGGCGGCCACGCAATAGTCGTAGCGCCTTACTATGCCACCTACCCCGGCACGTTCCGGTCTGCGGGTGCAGATTTCACCGTCGTGGAAACGCGCGCCGAGGATGGCTTCCAACCCGATGCGGCAGCTATAGAAAAAGCGGTCAAGCCAAACACGCGCGCAATCCTCGTCAACTCCCCGAACAATCCAACGGGCGCGGTCTACACCCGCGAATCCTTGGAAGGCATCGCCGACGTCTGCCGTCGCCATGACCTTTGGCTGCTTTCAGACGAAGTCTATTGGACACTAAGTGGCAGCGAACACCTTTCGCCTCGCGCGCTGCCCGGCATGGCCGAACGCACGTTGGTCATCAATTCGATGTCGAAGAGCCACGGCATGACCGGCTGGCGCGTCGGCTGGCTGACAGGCCCCGAACATATCATCACCCTACTCATCGACCTCAACCTCGTTTCCACCTACGGCATGCCGGACTTCATCTCGCGCGCTGCCGTCGAGGCAATCGAGAATGACTACGGCGTGGCAGAGATCGCCCGGCTTTATGAGGGCCGGCGCAATCTGTTCATCGACGCCATGCACGGCATGAACGACGTCACCGTCCGCGGTTCGGAAGGCGGCATGTACGTGATGCTCGACATCAGCGCAGTGGAGCCTGACGACGAAAAATTTGCTTGGGCATTTCTCGAAGCTGAAAAGGTCGGGATCATGCCCGGATCGAGCTTCGGTGACGCCGCCGCAGGCCATCTGCGCGTCAGCATGTGCCAGCCTGAGCCTGTGCTTCTGGAGGCCGCGCGGCGTCTTCGCCACTTCATTTCAATCTATCGTCGCGAGGCGGCATGAGCGCTCAGTCTGCAAAGCCGCTGCCGTCCAAGGCACGCGCAGTCATCATCGGCGGCGGCGTCTCCGGTTGTTCGGTAGCCTACCATCTGGCCAAGCTCGGCTGGACCGACATCGTGCTTCTGGAGCGCAAGCAGCTCACTTGCGGCACGACATGGCATGCGGCGGGCCTCATCGGCCAGTTGCGCGGCTCTCAGAACATGACGCGCCTGGCGAAATATTCTGCCGACCTCTACGTCAAGCTCGAGGAAGAAACCGGCGTCGGCACCGGCATGCGGCAGGTCGGCTCGATTACAGTGGCTCTGACCGAGGAGCGCAAGCACGAAATCTACCGGCAGGCCACCGTTGCCCGCGCCTTCGATGTCGATGTGCGTGAAATCTCGCCCACAGAGGTCAAGCAGATGTACCCGCATCTCAACACCTCGGACGTGGTGGGAGCCGTGCATCTGCCGCTCGACGGCCAATGCGACCCGGCCAACATCGCAATGGCGCTTGCCAAGGGTGCGCGCCAGCGCGGCGCAAAGGTCGTCGAAGGCGTCAAGATCACAAAGATCCACACGAGAAACGGACGCGTCAGCGGTGTATCGTGGGCCCAGGGCGACGACCAGGGAATGATCGAAACCGACATCGTCATCAACTGCGCCGGCATGTGGGCGCGGGAACTCGGCCAGCAGAACGGCGTCAACATCCCGCTTCACGCCTGCGAGCACTTCTACCTCGTCACCGAACCGATTCCCGGCCTATCCCGACTGCCGGTGCTGCGTGTTCCCGATGAGTGCGCCTACTACAAGGAAGACGCCGGTAAGATGATGCTTGGTGCCTTCGAGCCGGTCGCCAAACCTTGGGGAATGAACGGGATCAGCGAAGATTTCTGCTTCGACCAGTTGCCGGAGGACATGGATCACTTCTCGCCAATCCTCGAAATGGGCATCAACCGCATGCCGATGCTCGAAACAGCCGGCATCCATACCTTCTTCAATGGCCCGGAAAGCTTCACCCCCGACGACCGCTACTACCTCGGCGAAGCCCCGGAACTCGGCGGCTATTGGGTTGCAGCGGGTTACAATTCCATCGGCATCGTTTCGTCCGGCGGCGCCGGCATGGCGCTGGCGCAATGGATCAATGACGGCGAAGCGCCTTTCGACCTTTGGGAAGTCGATATCCGCCGCATGCAGCCTTTCCAGAAAAACCGCCGATATCTGAAGGAGCGCGTCGGCGAAACGCTCGGACTGCTCTATGCAGATCATTTCCCTTATCGACAGGTGACGACGGCACGTGGTGTCCGCCGCTCACCCTTGCATGAGCATCTGAAGGCGCGCGGCGCGGTCTTCGGAGAGGTTGCAGGTTGGGAGCGTGCAAACTGGTTCGCGCGGAACGGCCAGGAACGCGAATACCGCTATTCGTGGAAGCGACAGAACTGGTTCGACAATCAGCGCGACGAACATCTGGCTGTTCGCAATGGCGTCGGCCTGTTCGACATGACGTCCTTCGGCAAGGTCAGGATCGAGGGTCGCTACGCCTGCGCGTTCCTGCAGCGGCTCTGCGCCAACGACGTCGATGTCGAGCCGGGTCGTATTGTCTACACGCAGATGCTCAATCAGCGCGGCGGCATCGAAAGCGACCTCACAGTAACCCGGCTTTCCGAAACCGCCTTTTTCCTCGTCGTTCCGGGGGCAACCCTGCAGCGCGATCTTGCTTGGCTGAGAAAGCATCTGCGCGATGAGTTTGTCGTCATCACCGATGTCACCGCAGCGGAAAGTGTCCTCTGCCTCATGGGCCCTCGCTCCCGCGACTTGATTCAAAAGGTGAGCCCGAATGATTTCTCCAACGAAAACAATCCATTCGGAACGTTTCAGGAGATAGAAATCGGTCTCGGCACAGCTCGCGCTCATCGCGTCACCTATGTCGGAGAACTCGGCTGGGAGCTCTATGTGCCAACCGATCAAGCCGCACACGTGTTCGAGGAAATCGAGACAGCCGGAGCGGATCTGGATTTGAAGCTGTGCGGGCTGCACACGCTGGATTCCTGCCGCATCGAAAAGGCATTCCGCCATTTCGGCCACGACATCACCGATGAAGACCACGTCCTCGAAGCCGGCCTCGGCTTTGCCGTCAAGGCCGCGAAAGGTGACTTCACCGGGCGCGAAGCAGTCATGCGGAAAAAGGAAGCCGGCCTGTCGCGCAGGCTCGTTCAGTTCAGGCTGAAAAGCCCTGAGCCACTCTTGTTCCACAATGAGGCCATCGTGCGTGACGGCAAGATTGTCGGCACCATCACCAGCGGCAATTACGGCCACCATCTCGGCGGTGCGATCGGATTGGGCTACGTGCCAAGCGTCGGCGAAAGCGAGACTGATCTACTCGCCTCATCCTACGAGATCGAAATTGCAGGCGAGAGATTTGCCGCCGAAGCTTCGCTGAAGCCCATGTACGACCCGAAATCTGAACGGGTGCGGCAATAGCCTTTCCCCTCGCCCTGCCGGCTGGAAACAGATAAAGCTCGCGGCAGAGCAAACAACAGTGCCGGAATGCGACATGGGCGGGACAACAAGGCGAGCTTGGTGGGGCGACTTCAAAGCGGCCGATTTTGCGCATATTGATCATGAGGCGACCGTCGCTGTATTGCCCGTTGCCGCAATCGAACAGCACGGCCCGCATCTGCCGATCTCGACCGACACGGCCATCATGATCGGAATGCTGGAAACGGTGGTTTCGCGGCTGCCCGACAGCCTCGATGTGCGCATCTTGCCGATTCAGGCGGTCGGGAAATCCGACGAGCACGTTTACGCACCGGGCACGCTGACTTTATCTCCAGCCACCTTGATCGAGGCGTGGACGGAACTCGGCGCGTCCGTGGCCCGCGCTGGCGTCAAGAAGCTGGTTTTCGTGAACTCGCACGGCGGCAACGAAGACATCGTCAGCATCGCCGCCCGCAATCTCCGCGTTCGCTTCGACATGTTGGCCGTCAAGACAAGCTGGGAACGGTTCGGTCGCCCTCAAGGCTTATTCAGTGATCTTGAAGTGCGCCAAGGCATCCATGGCGGCGATATTGAAACGTCGCTCATGCTGCATTTCAGGCCTGAACTCGTAGACATGCGCAAGGCCGAAAACTTCGTTTCTCGCACGGCACAGGCCGAGCGCGAATTCGATCTGTTGAAGCCGCAAAGCCCACATGCCTTCGCCTGGATCGCAACCGACCTCAACCCGAACGGTGTTGTCGGCGACGCAGCAGCCGCCACTGCGGAAAAAGGTCGCCAGACCGCCGAGCATCAGGCGGCAGGTTTCGTCACCTTGCTGCACGACGTGCGCAAAGCGAAGCTTTCCGACTGGCTCTCCTGACCGGTCAGCTAGGCATCAAGCGGCAGTTCAAATGGCGTTCCTTCGAACGCGTCGGCCCCTCGGCCGATACCTTTGATCGCTTCGATCATTCTCCCCTCACGTCCCAACAGCACGTCTGCAACCGCAATGAGTCTGGGGTTGGGTGTTGCCGAGGGCGACAGCCAGCGCAGCGTCGCCGCCAGTTCTTTCTCATGTCGCTCGGGCCTGAGCGCGGCGGTGATGATGTACGCCGCCGCCGTAGAGCGGCTTATGCCGGCGTAGCAGTGAACGACCAGCGGACGTGCACAATCCCAGCCATGTGCGAAATCGAGCAAGTTGCGTACATGACTTTCGCCGGGCAAAGTCATGCCTGTCTGCGCTTCCACAATATCGTTCATCTCGAGATAGAGATGGTTTTCGGTCGTTATTGACACCGGCCGCGTCATCAACGTCCCCGCAGTCAAAAGTGAGACAACGCGCTCAGCCCCGACGCGGGAAACCGTATCTTCCAGTTTCGACAGCGGGCAAACGTGGATCAAGGATTCACTCATGCCTTTTCCACCTCGGACCATGCGGCGAGCGCCGACTCCAGACGATGCCACTCTTCCTCGCTGCCGGGCAATCCGATGCGCAGCACATTCCGGCGGTCGGCGAAATGGCGAAGCAGGATACCGCGCTCACCCAGTGCGGAAAACAGCGATCCGGCCCGATCAAAATCGATATATCGGAAAAGCGACGTGCCTCCTGACACCCGCGCGCCGTGGAAATCCAGCAAACCGTCCAGCCGAGCCGCTTCCACGCCCAGCCTTGCCCTCATTGCGTCCTGCCATCCGGTGTCGCCCAGAGCCCGCACCCCATATTCCAGCGCCGGTCCCGCCACAGCCCACGGCCCAAGCTGCGCAGCCAGCCGGCTGGCTATCGTTTCACAAGCCAAGGCAAAGCCCAGCCGCACGCCTGCCAGACCGAAGAACTTGCCGAAGGATCGCAACACGACCATGCCGCCCTGCCCCACGTCGCCTGCGATGCTCTGTTCGCGCGGCCCAACATCCATGAAAGCTTCATCTACCACGAGCAAACCACCCTTGCCGCGCAGCGACGCGGCAAGCTCCAGAAGCCGTTCGCGCTCGATCACCCGGCCATCCGGATTGTTCGGGTTGACGACGATGGCAAGGTCGGCATCGTGCAATTCGTCGAACCGGGAAACTTCCTCGACCTTGTGACCGGCAATGCCAGCCGCGCGCGCATGTTCGGCGTAGGTCGGCCCGAGCACGCGGGCCGTTCCCGGTGCAACGAGCGATGCCACACGCGGCAACAATATCTGAGTACCCGGTCCAGCTACCACTTGCGCCGCGGATCGAACGCCATACGCAACCGCAGCAACCGCTGCCAAGTGATCGGCACGCGCCTGCTCCGGCAGCCGCGACAATGCTGTGGCGGGCATATCGAAAAGCGGATAGGAGTGCGGATTGATCCCGGTAGAAAGGTCGACGAACGGTTCCGGCGCTTGCGGAAACAGCGCCTTGGCCCGACCGAGGCTTCCGCCATGATCGACCCCCGCAGCCACTTCGTCCGGAATTTCCATGTCGGTCCTGATTGCCTTCATTTCACTGGTCGTCGAATTGCCATTCGGATATCCGGACCGAATCTATCGCGCGATCGGTCATCCGGTCACATGGATCGGGAAGCTGATATCCTTTCTCGATACGCGGCTCAACCGCGCCTCTCAGCCCGACACCACGCGTCGCCTGTGGGGAATTGCGGCACTGGTCATCCTGATCCTGATCCCCGCTCTCATCGCATCGGTAATCAACTTCATCCTTGGCAATAGCGCGCTGGCTTTGCTGGTTACGGCCGTAATTGCCAGTTCGCTCCTCTCTCAGCGCAGCCTCGCCGCACACGTGGAGGCGGTAGCCACAGCGCTGGAGACCGGCGGATTGGAAAGCGGGCGGAAGGCCGTGTCGATGATCGTCGGCCGGGACCCTGAAAAACTTGACGAAGCCGGCGTAAGCCGCGCGGCCATCGAGAGCCTTGCCGAGAATTTTTCCGACGGCATCGTCGCACCCGCCTTCTGGCTGGGTGCCGGCGGATTGGTTGGCGGCGTTGCCTACAAAGCCGTCAACACGGCCGATTCCATGATTGGCCATCGCACCCCTCGCCACGAGGCGTTCGGCTGGGCGGCGGCGCGTTTCGATGACCTCATCAACCTGCCGGCTTCACGCCTCACGGCCCTGCTCATCGTAATTGCGGCCCATTTCGTGAAGGACGCCGACCCGAAGCGCGCAAGGGATGCCGTCTGGCGCGATGCCGGCAAGCATCGTTCGCCAAACGCCGGCTGGCCGGAATCTGCCATGGCAGGTGCCCTTGGGTTGGCGCTGGCCGGTCCCCGCACATATGGCGGCGTTATGGTAAACGACGCCTTCATGGGCGAAGGCGGCATGCGCGAGGCGACCAGCGCCGACATTCGGCGCGCGCTCAGCCTTTATCGAATGGCCGATGCGCTGCTGATCGTCCTGTTCGCCATTCTTTCAGCACTCATTCTAATCTAGCCGCTTGATTAGAACTCGATGCCTTGCTGGGCCTTAACGCCAGCTGAGAAATGGTGCTTCGTAGAACCCATCTCCGTCACCAGGTCTGCCGCCTCGACCAATGCCGGCTTGGCGTTGCGACCAGTAATCACCACGTGCAGCCCTTCACGCCGCGCCTTGAGAGCTGCGATCACCTTGTCGAGGTCGAGATACTCGTAGCGCAGCGCGATGTTCAGCTCATCGAGCACCAACAGGCTGATCGTCGGGTCGGCCATTAGCTCAAGAGTTTTCTCCCATGCCGCTTCAGCCGCGGCAATATCGCGCTTCAGATCCTGTGTTTCCCAAGTGAATCCCTCGCCCATCGTGTGCCACGAAACGCGGTCTCCGAACGCCGCGAGCGCATCTTTTTCGCCCGTATGCCAGGCACCCTTGATGTACTGTACGACGCCGACCCGCTTGCCATAGCCAAGCATCCGCAAGGCCAGGCCGAACGCTGCCGTCGACTTGCCCTTGCCGGGGCCAGTGTTGATAATCAACAGCCCCTTTTCGATCGTTTTCCCGGCAACTTCCGCGTCCTGCACCGCCTTGCGCTTGGCCATCTTCGCGCGGTGCCGTTCGGCTTCCTTGTCGTCGATGGTCGGGTCTTGAGTATCCGTCATGTCATTTCACCTTGAGCGGCAAGCCTGCCAGCATGAGAAGAACCGTATCGGCAACTGCGGCCATCTTCTGATTCAACCGCCCCGCCTCGTCGCGAAATCGCCTGGCCAGGGCATTGTCGGGCACGATGCCTTGGCCGACTTCATTGGAAACAACGAACCACGGCCCGCGTGGACGGGCCAGAACGTCGGCCAGTCGCGTCGATTCGGCCTCGAGATCGTGTTCCGCCAGCATATGGTTGGTCAGCCATAGTGTCAGGCAGTCAATCAAAATGGGTTGGTCGTCTGGCAGCGCCGCGATTGCACCCACCAGATCGAGCGGCGCATCCACCGTCAGCCATCCTTCACCGCGCCGCGAGCGATGCATGGCAATGCGCTCGCGCATTTCATCGTCATAGGCTTCCGCCGTCGCAATATAGGTCCATGGCCGCGGCAACGTCGTCAGCAACTCCTCGGCGTGCCTGCTCTTGCCCGATCGCGCGCCTCCGATGATGAATGTCAGGCTTTTCATGCTGGCGACCATATCTCCGCATTTCCACGCAGGCCGCCTTTCTCCTAACGGAAAGATATCGCTCACGCCAAACCGAATTGCGACTCCCGGTGCGGCGCACCCGTCGCTACAAGCCAATGATTGACAAATGCGCTTGCCGGGTGTGGGCTCTGGAAAGAGGGTTGTCCCATGCAGCCAAGCCAAAGCGAACGCAATCCGTACAACGGCCTGACGCGGCTTGAACCCACCCTGCCGTCGGCCAGCTATTGGGACGAAGCCAGCTACAGCCGGGATCTTGAAGCTATCTGGTATCGCAACTGGATTTTCGCTTGCCGCGAAGCTGATCTTGCCGAACCGCTCGCCTTTCGCCGGTTCCGCATAGGGGCGCAGGAGATATTCATTCTGCGCGATGAAACAGGCACGCTGCGCGCCTTTTTCAACACCTGTCGCCACCGAGGATCGCAGCTTTGCAGGCAGGAGTCCGGACGTCTCAAGGCCAGGCTGATCACGTGCCCCTACCACGCCTGGAGCTACACATTGCAGGGCAACCTTGCGCGCGTACCTTCAAAAGCCTTGCCGGACGGCTTCGACAAGGCAGATTATCCGCTCTACCCCGTCGCGCTGACGATCTGGCGCGGCTTTGTCTTCGTGAATCTGGCAGAGACCCCGGAGGCTTCGGAACAAACCCTCTTTGATCCGGCCTCGGGCGATCTCACCAACTGGCCCTTGGAGGATCTGGTCAGCGGCCATGCCTTCACAAAGGTGATGAACTGCAACTGGAAGGTCTTCTGGGAGAACTTCAACGAGTGCCTTCACTGCCCAGGCGTTCACAAGGATCTGTCCAAGTTGGTGCCAATATATGGCCGCGGCCTGATGACCCGCCAGGACGATCCGGAATGGATGCATCATGCAGATAATGACGCGCCTGAATTTTCAGGAAAATTGCGGCCCGGCGCCGAAACGTGGTCGCGCGACGGCATTGCGCATGGGCCGGTTTTCAGCGGCTTGACCGACGCCGAGCGCGAGGCCGGCCAGACCTACGTCACCAGCCTGCCGTCCATGTTCGTTGTCGGCCACGTTGACTACGTCCGCGTCGTGCGCCTTGTTCCGCTCGGGCCGGAACAGACGGAACTGACCGCCGAGTGGCTGTTCCTTCCGGAAGCTGTGGCAGCCCCACAGTCCGACATCGACAACATCATCGCCTTCGGAAAACAGGTATTGGAAGAAGACGCGGCCATCTGCGAAACGAACCAGCTCGGCCTGCGCGCAAGGCCGCACAGGGCGGGCGTGCTCATGCCCGAAGAGTATGAACTGGCCCGATTCCACGCCTGGGTAAAAGAACAGCACGCTGCCGCTGGTGCATAGCGAAGAGGCCTACATCGACTTCGGAACGTAGCGCCACGTAACGATGCCGCACACCACCATGAGACAGCCAAGCGTAACGAAGACCGACCCCAGCCCGAAAAACGTCAGCACGATCGAGTAGACCATCGGCGGGGTCAGTTCGGAAAAATCCAGATAGGTGCGGTACACCGCCGCCATCTGTGGGCGTTCGTAAGAGTGAACCGATCGCATGAAAACGGTCGAGCCGAGCGCATCAAGCGCAATGGTGAAAAACGCACCGCACAACAACAGCGCGCCCGTAAGAAGCGGCGCCGCCGTGCCCACCGCACCGGCGGAAAACAGGGCAATCGCCATGGCGATAAAGGCGAGCGTCATCGTGGGGCGCGCGCCGAAACGCTTGCCGGCCTTGCCCCAGAAGATCGCCATGAACAGCAAGGCATTGCCAGCCGATATCAGCAGGCCACCGGCGATCTCGCCCTGCCCGGCGATAACCATGAACAACGGTCCATAGACAAAGAAAGTCGTCCAGAAACACGACCGCCCGAACGCAATGAGCCATGCCAGCCGAAGACGAGGTTGCGAAATGAAGCGGCCGATATTGGCAAGCGGATTGACCGCGCGGCTCTTGCCGGCCGCGATAAGCGGATTGTCGCTTAGCCGGTAGAACCAGAACAGGCCAAGCAGCACGAAGGCGAAGATCGCGACCGCACCATGGGCCGCGTAAATGCCAAAGTGGGTGTACAGAAAAATGCCCATGGTCGGACCGCCGGTCCACGCCACCATCGACCAAGCCATTCTCAATGACTCCGACCGCATGAAGTCGGTCTTGCGAATATGGTCCATGATGTAGAGGTTGAGCGTTATCGACAGCGCGCTCGCCCCCATCACCCTGCACAGCATGCCGAGCATCTGGCCCGCCAGAGTGTGAGAGACAAAGAACAGCGAGCCGAAGGCGAGCAGGCAGGCCCCGGCCGTGTAGACCCAGCGCCGGGCAAACCGCCTGATCAGCACCGGCATGAACAGCGTGACGGACAATCCCAACAACGAGACGACCGTGTAGAGTATCGAAACGGTCTGCTCATTTTGCAGGATCTCATATGCCTGGATCGGGATAACGCTCGAAACCGTGGCGCGGGCGAACGACTCGGTGGCATAAAGCGACGCAAACGTGCGAGCCCCGGCGGGACGCACCGCCGAAAGCCACATAGGATGCCGCACGTGGGTACCCATAGGCTCCTCCGAGGCCGAATCCCTTTGCAGGATTCGCTAGGCAAATCTGCAATTGCGAGTGCAGTGCCAGTAGCAGGAAATCGACACCACGAAGCCCAAAAACGAAGCCGACCAAAGGCTTTCTTCCACTGGACCAACCGCTTGAACAATCCATTTCTGCTGCTTGAGCCACAACAGCCGTGATAGGGGTATCCAACGCTGGCGAAGACAGAGTGCGCATGACCACCGACACGATCGCAGATTTCACCAAGGCACCGCGACGGCGCATCGTTGCAATAGACATCGCACGCGGTGTCGCGCTGCTGGCCATGGCAAGCTATCACTTCACCTGGGATCTTGAGTTTTTCGGCTACGCTCCGGCAGGCTTGACGGAGTTCGGCGGCTGGAAGCTCTATGCTCGCTGCATCGCCTCAACATTCCTGTTCCTCGTCGGCGTCAGCCTCGTCCTGGCGCACGCCCACGGAATCCGCTGGAACGGCTTTTGGAAGCGCCTGGGCATGGTCGCAGCCGCCGCACTGGCGATTACGATTGCCACCTACTTCGCCACGCCAAATGCCTTCATCTTTTTCGGCATCCTGCATCAGATCGCACTTGCAAGCCTGCTCGGCCTCGCATTTCTGCGCTTGCCTGCATTGGCCACCTTGGTCATCGCGGCACTCGTTATCATGGCTCCCCACCATTTGCGGTCACCATTTTTCGACCACCCTTCATTGTGGTGGGTAGGGCTTTCGACCGTCCCTCCCCGGTCGAATGACTACGTTCCCCTTTTTCCATGGTTCGGCGCGGTGCTGGCCGGCATGGCGGCAACGAAATTCGCAGAGTCTGCTGGCTTCCTAACGTGGCTGGCAGAGCGAAAGCTTCTCCGCGCCATGCGCCCGCTCGAGCTTGCCGGACGCCACAGCCTCGCCTTCTACCTCATTCATCAGCCGCTGCTCATCGCCTGCGTGTGGCTGTTTTCCCAAGTCTGGCCGGCGCAGGTCGTGAGCCTCGAGACCGGCTTCATGAATTCCTGCGAAGCCTCATGTCGACAGACGCGCGACGCCGATTTCTGTCCCCGTTACTGCACCTGCATGCTTGGCGAACTGAACGTGGATGATGGCCTCGACAAGCTGTCCAAAGCCGACCAAACTGCCGATTTCCAGCGCCATGTCGGCGATCTCGCGGCTCAATGTACAGCAAGCACCGACGCAGGCGTCTCAGGCGGAGCAGTGCAATGACGGCAGCAGCAAGATCGACGGGAATTCCGTGGCCGCCATTGATCTACATGGCAGCAATCGCCGGGGCGGTCGCTCTGGGACTGACCGTCCCTCTGCCCTGGATTGCAGGGCCGCTTGGCGACATCTTGTTTGCCGTCGGCTGGCTGGTCATAGTCGCCGTCGTCGCCCTGTGGGTAACGTCAGTCCGCACCATGACTCGCGCCAAAACGACGTTGAACCCTACCGGCGATCCTACCCATCTGGTCACCTCTGGACCTTTCGCGGTTACGCGAAACCCGCTCTACCTCGCCAACACGCTTCTGATGATAGGCGTCGGGCTTATCTCTGGAATCCTGTGGTTCATATTGCTGGCTTTCGTCGCGGCATTCGCCACGCAGAAGGTATCCATCGAATTCGAGGAAAAGGTGCTTTCCACGAAATTCGGCAAGAAATACAAGGATTACGCAAAGAAAGTTCGGCGCTGGATTTAACCAGCGTCAGGTGTTCACGCCAAGTTCCGCCAGCCTCTCGACGCAAGACTCTTCCGCCTGATCCAACTCGGCAAGCGTGTCTTCGAGATCGCGGCGCTTCTGGCGCAGTTCCTCGCGCTTTTCCTCGATGCGCTTGATCATCAGGTTGAGCTGCCCCACTTCGCCGGGCGGCTCCCTGTACATCTGGATGATTTCACGGATCTCGCTGATGGCGAAGCCCAGTCTCTTGCCACGCAAGATCTGACGGATCAGGTGCCGGTCGGACGGGCGGAACAGGCGCGTGCGGCCACGCCGAACCGGCTGGACCAGCCCCTCGTCTTCGTAAAAGCGCAGCGTACGTGTCGAAATACCGAACTCACGGGTCAGTTCGGTGATCGAATAGTATTCCCGCATCGTCACCCCGCGCATCGAGGCATGCTCGCGTTGATTTTCAACCATACGCTGCCCCTATTCGACCGCCCCAGCGCAACACAACGGAATCGCCTCCGTTGCTGCGGGCGGAACTTCGCACGTCACTTACGTAACAGTCAATTGAGCAACACAACCCTAAGGTCGCCGCAGTACAACCATCAGGTGACGTTGAACCACCATGTTGCAAGCCCGAGGAAAGCGAAGAACCCGACGACATCCGTCACGGTGGTGACGAACACCGCAGACGCAACGGCGGGATCGACGCCAAACCTGTCCAGGAGAAGCGGGATCAATATCCCTGCGAGCGCCGCGACAAACATGTTGATGATCATGGCGGCTGCGATGATGCCGCCGAGATTGGGGTCGCTGAACCAGGTCGCCGCGACAATTCCGATCAGGATCGCAAAAATCACGCCGTTGATGAAGCCGACGCCCATTTCACGACGGATGATGCGCCAGGCGTTGTAGATATCCAGGTCTTTGGTCGCCAAGGCGCGCACCGTAACCGTCATCGTCTGCGAGCCGGCATTGCCACCCATGCCGGCAACGATTGGCATCAACACCGCAAGCGCGACGATATGCTCGATCGTCTGGTCAAACAGCCCGATGACCGACGCTGCAAGAAAAGCTGTAAACAGGTTGACCAAAAGCCACGGCACCCGTGAGCGCGACGTAGCGAAAACGGTATCGGACAACTCTTCGTCGCCGACACCGCCCATGCGCAACAGATCTTCCTCTGCTTCCTGCTGGATGACGTCGACGACGTCATCGATGGTCAGGATGCCAACGAGGCGCTCGTTTTCATCGACCACGGCCGCTGACAAAAGGTCATACTGTTCAAACTCGCGCGCGGCCTCCTCCTGGTCCATCGTGGCCGGAATGGCGTGGCGGGTTTCATGCATGATCTCCTCGACCTTGACCACCCGCTTGGTACGCAAGATCTGGTCAAGATCGATGGCGCCAAGCAGCTTGAAGGTCGGGTCGATGACAAATATCTGGCTGAAGCGCTCGGGCAGGTCATTGTCTTCGCGCATGTAGTCGATCGTCTGGCCGATCGTCCAGAACGGCGGCACCGCCACGAACTCGGTCTGCATGCGCCGCCCGGCGGTCTCTTCGGGATAGTCGAGCGACCGTCTGAGCCTGATGCGCTCAGTGAAAGGCAGTTGCGACAGGATCTCGTCCTGATCCTCCTGGTCGAGATCTTCCAGGATGTAGACGGCATCGTCGGAATCGAGTTCCTGCACAGCCTGCGCGATTTGCGCGTTGGGCAGATTGTCGACAATGTCGAGGCGGATCGCCTCGTCAACTTCCGTCAGTGCGGAAAAGTCGAAGTCCGCGCCAAGCAGTTCGACCAACGTCAGCCGCTGCTCCGGTTGCAACGCTTCCAGCAAATCGCCCAGCTCCGACTGGTGCAGCGCACCAACGTCTTGCTTGAGTGTCAGCGTGTCTCGGTCGGCAATGGCCGCGCCAATATGCGCGAGATATGGGGCGAGGATGACGCCATCCTCACCATAGATATCATCACGGATCGCCTTGGCGGCCGGACCGCCGGTCGCTGGTTCGTCCTGGCCTTCCAAACCCGCCTCGTACTCTGCTTTCGGGGAAATTCTCCGTAGGTCTAGAGCAAGTCGGGGCGGAATATCAAACGAAATGACTACTGGCTGGTCGTCATGCGCAAATCGGGGACCATCGCCGTTATCAAGGGCCGAGAACGCCGCTCTGGCCACAACAGCACGAGAGCCATCGAGGCAATGACACCGATAATCAACAGCATCGGGAAGACAAGCAAAGACCTTGTGGCGATCAGCGATCCTGAGACCTGAGGTGGAGAGAGCGGCACATAAAGATCACCGGCGGACTCCCGCATCTTCTGTCGCGCCTTCACGAGCAAAGCCTGGTACTCAGCCGTCAGGTGAGAGAGCTCTTTGGCCGCGGCTTGAAGAAACGGGGGAGAAATCTCGACCCCTGACGAGCCTTGCGAAAGATCGATCTCCTTCTGCAACTTGGAAATCTGCTCGACCATATCCTGCCGCTGCCGCAATACGGTTTTCATGAAATCCGCGAGAGAGGCCTTGTCGCTGAGTTCGATTATCTTGCTGAGCGCGCTGTCCGCAACCTGCACATTTTGACCACCCCCAGTGTCGCGAGTGGAAGACCCGGAATCCCAGCTAGCTGTCGTCTTTCCGGAATTCTGGTACTCGTTGATCTGCGCCAAGGTGCGATCAAGTCCAGCAATCCTGCGTTTCCAATCCTCTGCCGTCAACGTCCGCTCGCGCACATAAATCGCGGAAACCCGGTCGCCGCCATTGGCGCTTTCAGCGAATATCGGATTGAAATACACGTCTCTAAAATGCTCGAGATCGGCAATAATATCGACAGCCGACTTGTTGTCTTCAGTTGTGACAGAAGCAAGCCGGTTGTCGCTGGACAGAAGGTCAAGTCCATCGGCGATGCTGTCGAGCCTCGTCTTTGCCGTGATCACGCTGGCGGGGGCGTCAAGCTGCTCATCCGAGTACGTGACAGCCAAACCTTGGATACGGGGGTCGGCGAAAATCCGAAACTGCTTCGAATAGATGTCGCTCCATATCTGCGGGATCGCGACGGCAATGGCCGCGCCTGTAGCCTGATCTATTCCGAGGCCTGAATAATTGACGTCAATTCGCAGGCCGGATTGCATCACCCCCTGCAACTCCGACCGATAGGCCTCGTTGATGTTTTCTATGTCGGTTTGGCTCAGGCCCTTGGCAGCCAACCTGTTGGTGTATTTCATCGAAAGGGCGGCGCCCATCGGCGAGCCGTACTCAACCGAAACAAAATTCCTGAGATCGGTTTCCGGGGGAATATCGAATCGTTTCCCAACCGCATCGATAACCTGCGAAATCAGCAAATCTTGCGGCGAAAACTCCGTGCCATTGGGAAATTTCGACTTCTCGATGTTTCGCAGCGTGACGAAATAGCTGACCGGATTTTTGAAGCTGGCTGCTGTCTTCAACACCCACAATCCGGCGAGAAGGAAGCAAAGAAGAAATATCGAAAAAATCGGACCGCGCAAACGCCACGCCTTCGTGAGCAAATCACGAAGCGATACTTCCACCGAATCCATAACTTCCACGCCCAATCATTTCCCCACCGCTTGATTGAGCGCAGATGACAAGCAAGTCAAGTAACATCGATTGGCACTTTTAAGTCAACAAATGCGCCATATCTACAAGATCGATATTTCTCTGAAATCGATACAACTCAATTAATACCATATATCAAAAATTCTGTTACCCAATCGGACGACAGCAAAACAGCCATCCCTCGCCCGGCCGAAGCCAGGCCGGGAATTCGTTCAAATTGGAGTAGTGAAACGAAGAACAGCCATCAGACTGTTTGAAATGGTGCGGTCGAGAAGACTCGAACTTCCACGGGTTGCCCCACAGCGACCTCAACGCTGCGCGTCTACCAATTCCGCCACGACCGCACGTGGTAGGGCCGAACACGTCCGGCATGCGGCGTGTAGCAAATCACTTTCCTCGAAACAAGGGCACGCATGGCAATATTCGCGGAATAACCAACGTACTCCTGGACCAGTTCAAACTTGCCGCGCGGCACATCGTTAAAAACCCCGGCAACTGGACGTTCACGCCATTTGCCGCCATATGAGAAGCTGAAGTTGGAACCGTCCATGTCCGAACGCAGCCAGATAGCCACGTCGTTTCTGCCATCTCCCGGTTCGGCCCCGGTCGAATGGCGCATTGAGGGCGGCCACACCCTTTATCCAGATGCACTTGCCTTCATGGAAGCACGGGCGGAAGCCGTGCGTGCGGGTACGGCTTCCGAGCTGGTCTGGCTCGTCGAACACCCACCGCTCTACACGGCAGGCACCAGCGCTCATGTCGAAGATTTGATCGAGCCGGATCGCTTTCCCGTATTCGCTGCCGGACGCGGCGGTGAATACACCTATCATGGACCAGGCCAACGCGTGGCCTATGTCATGCTCGACCTCAAGCGCCGGCGCGAGGACGTACGTGCCTTTGTCGCCGCACTGGAGGAATGGATCATCCGAACACTTGCCGCCTTCAACGTGCGAGGCGAGCGACGCGAGGATCGCGTCGGAGTATGGGTGGTGAGACCGGATCGCCCTGCTTCTGCGGATGGTTCACCGGCCGAAGACAAGATCGCAGCGATCGGCATCCGCCTGCGCAAATGGGTCAGCTTCCACGGCATCGCCATCAACGTAGAGCCGAACCTTTCACATTTCAGCGGCATCGTTCCTTGCGGCGTGCAGGACCACGGCGTCACCAGCCTCGTCGATCTCGGCCTGCCGGTTACAATGGCAGACCTCGACCTTGCCCTGAAAGCTGCATTTGAAGAGGTCTTCGGGCCTGTCAAACAGGCGGCGGTAGACAAAGCCGCCTGAACCCGGGCCTGGCAGAGATCGGTTTAGCGACCTCGAAACACGCACTGCTTAAAGTGCGCCAATCCACATCGCCATGGAAACCAGAAACGCGCTCATGCACACCAGCGACACAACATCCTGAACAAGATCAGTCATAACTTTCTCCTGTTTGCTTAATGTTCGTATTTTGTTCTAATTTTGTTCGAATGTCAACGACCGGGCACACGCAACTTGGCAGGTTGGCGTGATCGATCGTCGCTAAAGTTAAGAAAGAGTTGCATGAGAATGGAAGGTGTTAACCCACCTTCAAGCGTCGCAACCAACGCTATCGAACCGCTGCGCCGACCCTGAATCAGAGCGTCACAACCTTGCCTTCGGAAAGCGTGACCCGGCGGTCCATGCGTCCGGCAAGTTCATGATTGTGCGTGGCGATGAGTGCCGCCAGGCCCGATTGCCGAACCAACGCCTCAAGCGCTTCGAAGACATAGGAGGCGGTGGCCGGATCAAGATTGCCTGTCGGCTCGTCCGCCAAGAGCACCAGGGGCGCATTGGCGACCGCGCGCGCGATGGCAACACGTTGCTGCTCGCCACCGGACAGTTCAGATGGCCTATGCTGCGCACGCTGGCCGATCTTCATGTAGTCAAGCAATTGCGCGGCGCGCTCGGCAGCTTCCTTGCGCGACAGCCCCTTGATGAGCTGCGGCATCATGATGTTTTCCAGCGCCGAGAACTCGGGTAACAGATGATGGAACTGATAGACGAAGCCCACATCGTTACGGCGAACCGCGGTTCGTTCCTCGTCGGAAAGCTTTCCGCAAGCCTTTCCGGCAAGGATGACCTCGCCGCCATCGGGGCGTTCGAGCAGTCCCGCCGTATGCAGCAGCGTCGACTTGCCGGTTCCCGACGGCGCCACCAGCGCCACCATCTCGCCGCGCTTCAGCGAAAAGTCCGCGCCATTCAGGATGGTGAGCTTGCGCTCCGCCTGCACGTAATGGCGCTCGACCGCCTTCAGTTCGATAATGGCCTCTGCCATCATTCGTACCTCAGCGCTTCGACCGGATCGAGCCTTGCAGCCCGCCATGCCGGAAACAACGTCGCCAGAAACGACAGAACAAGCGCCATCAGCACGACCGAAGCCGTTTCGCTGAAGTCCATCTTGGCCGGTAGCTGGCTCAGGAAATAGAGTTCGGGATTGAACAGCACCGTGCCGGAAATCCACGAGAAGAACTCGCGGATGCGCTCGACGTTGAGGCAGATGACAATCCCGAGAGCAACTCCGGCCAAAGTGCCGATGACACCGATCGCCGCTCCCGTCATCAGGAAGATACGGAGAATAGCGCCACGCGTGGCCCCCATCGTGCGCAAGATCGCGATATCGTGGCCCTTGTCCTTCACCAGCATGACAAGCCCGGAGATGATATTCAGCGCCGCCACCAGCACAATCAGCGTCAGGATCATGAACATCACGTTGCGTTCAACCTGCAGCGCCGAAAAGAAGGTCTGATTGCGTTGTCGCCAGTCAGTCAGATAGATTTGCCGCTGCGCAGCCTCCTCGACCTTTGGCCGAAGGGCATCGACGTTGTCGGGATTGTCGACATAGATTTCGATCGTCTGCGCCCTGCCCTCCATGTTGAAATAGAGCTGCGCTTCCGAAAGCGGCATATAGACGATGGAGCTGTCATATTCCGACATGCCCACTTCGAAGATCGCCGTAACCGGATAGCCTTTCAGGCGCGGCGTCGTGCCAAGCGGCGTTACGTCGCCGTCGGGGGAAACGAGCGTTATCGTGTCGCCAAGCACCAGGCCGAGGCTTTCCGCCATGCGGCTGCCGATAGCCACCCCCTCGCCGGTATCGAAACCGACGATCGAGCCTTGCTTGATGTTGTTGGCAACAATTGAGACCTTGCCAAGATCCTCGCCCCTGATGCCGCGCACCAGGGCACCTGTGCCCGAACCGACATTGCCTTGCGCCAGCACCTGGCCGTCAATCAGCGGCAGTGCGTACTTCACACCGGCAACACCGTTGATGCGGTTGGCAACCTCGGCGTAGTCCTCCAGCGGCATGTCTATCGGCGTCACGATAAGGTGCCCGTTGACGCCAAGGATGCGCGTCAGAAGCTCGGCACGAAAGCCATTCATCACCGCCATGACCACGATCAGCGTCGCCACGCCCAGCATGATGCCAAGGAACGAAATCGAGGCGATGACCGAGATCACCGTTTCCTTGCGGCGAGAGCGCAGGTAGCGCCAGGCTACCATGCGCTCAAAACCGGAAAACGGCCCGGCGCCATCTGGCCGCTTTGCACTCTGGCTTCCCGAAGCCGCTGCTGTAGCAGCTTGGCTCATGCCTTTTGCCCTAAGCTGGCGAGCAATGTTTCGATGGACTTGACGTCGCGCTCGCCCGTTGAGCGGCGCTTGACCTCAACCTCCCCGGCAGCAGCTCCACGTGGTCCGACGATGACTTGCCAAGGAATCCCAATAAGGTCGGCGGTAGCAAATTTGCCGCCAGCGCGCTGGTCGGTATCGTCGTAAAGCACATCAAGGCCTGCCGCCTGATGTGCATTGTAGAGTTGCTCGCACACCCGGTCACACTCTGCATCGCCGACCTTCATGTTGATGATGACAACATCGAAGGGCGCGACGCTTTCCGGCCAGATTATTCCGTTGTCGTCATGGCTTGCCTCGATAATCGCCGCGATCAGGCGTGTCGGCCCGATACCGTAGGAACCCATCGAGACAAAGTGCTCCTTGCCGTCGGGGCCTTGCACCTTGGCATTCATCGGCTTCGAATACTTCTCGCCGAAGTGGAAGATGTGGCCGACCTCGATGCCGCGCGCCGAGAGCCTTTCGCCATCGGAAATCTTGTCCCAAGCGGCCTCGTCATGCATCTCGTCCGTCGCCGCATAGGGCGTCGTCCAGTCCTCGACGATGCCTGCGATTTCTGCGTCATTGCCGTAATCGACATCCTCGCCCGGCACCTTCATGTCGAGATAGTCGCGCGCACAATAGACTTGGCTCTCGCCGGTCTCGGCCAGGATAATGAATTCGTGCGAAAGGTCCCCACCGATCGGGCCGGTATCGGCGCGCATCGGAATCGCCTTCAGCCCCATGCGCGTGAAGGTGCGCAGGTATGACACGAACATGCGGTAGTAGGCGGCCTTTGCGCCTTCGTAATTCAAATCGAACGAGTAGGCATCCTTCATCAGGAATTCGCGGCCGCGCATGACCCCGAAGCGCGGACGCACCTCGTCGCGGAACTTCCACTGGATATGGTAGAGGTTGAGCGGCAGGTCCTTGTAGGACTTGACGTAGGACCGGAAGATTTCCGTCACCATCTCCTCGTTGGTCGGGCCATAGAGCAGTTCGCGCTCCTGCCGGTCCTTGATGCGCAGCATCTCTTTGCCATAGGCGTCGTAGCGGCCGCTCTCGCGCCACAGCTCCGCCGACTGGATGGTCGGCATCAGGATTTCCAGCGCGCCAGCCCGATCCTGCTCTTCACGGATGATGCGGCAGACCTTGTCGAGCACCCTCTTGCCAAGTGGCAGCATCGTAAAGGAGCCCTGCCCCTGCTGGCGGATCATGCCAGCGCGCAGCATCAGCCGATGAGAGACGATCTCGGCCTCACGCGGGTTTTCCTTGAGAATGGGCAAGAAGTAGCGCGACAAACGCATGAGCTGTTCCGTGAGAGAAAAGTGCGCCACCGGAATCGGTGCGCAGCAGGCTTGTTTGCTTGGGCTTCATAGCCATTTCAAGGCCGATTGGAAACCCGCGCCCGTCAGTTGATGGATCGCGATTATGCCGCAGCCACGGACTGACTACTCCGCAGGCATCGACCGCAGTTTTATTGTGCAATGCAGCACATTTAAGTCGGTTTATGAGCAAAATATTTAGTGACTTTCTTGCGGGCGTTGGTCTAGTGTGCCCCGATAATCGAGAGGGCGGAGCAAAATCTGCCCTCCTACGCGGTCAAAGTCTTGGGAGGATGCGATCTAGGCGCGGTTACTCGCTGCCGCCGGACAACGGAACACAGATCGGACGCGTTTATTGCAAGGCCTTGTGCCTTGCATTTTTTTTGTGCAGCCAAAGCGGAAAATCGGCCTGCAACCTGAACGCTACTTAAACTCCGGAATGATCTTGGGGATGTCGTCGATGCCGAGTTCCAGGCCTCGCGTCACGCCGTAGAACGCGCCCATGATGATCGCCGTAACCAGCGTGGTCCACAAAACGGCGCGCAGCATATGCGGCCCGCGCGGCGCACTGGGAACAGTGCCCAGCGTGACATCGCCATCATCTTCCTGCGTTTTGACCCCAAACGGCAGGATGGCGAACAGAACCAGCCACCACAGGACGAAGAACAGCGCGGTAAAAGATATCCAGCTCATGCCTGTTCCAGTTCTATCAGCGTGCCGAAGAAGTCCTTCGGGTGCAGGAACAGCACTGGCTTGCCGTGCGCGCCGGTTTTCGGATTGCCGTCGCCAAGCACGCGCGCGCCGCCGGCTTTGAGCTGGTCGCGCGCAGCCAATATATCGTCGACCTCGTAGCAGACGTGATGGATGCCGCCGGACGGGTTCTTGTCCAGGAAGGCGGCAATGGGCGATGCCTCGCCCAAAGGCTCCAGAAGCTCGATCTTGGTATTGCCGACATCGATGAACACGACCGTCACGCCATGCTCAGGCAATGCCTGCGGCTCTGTCACACGGGCGCCAAGCGTGTTGCGATAGGTCGCAACTGCGGCGGCGAGGTCAGGCACCACAACGGCAACATGGTTCAGGCGTCCAAGCATAGCGGCTCCGCGTGGCAGCAGGGCATCAAGACAGCAGGAGAACAATGGCGAAGGCTATCGCAATTCACTTCCCTACTGCCTTACTGCCCTATTCCCTTGCCCCTTGTTCCTCACCGCGTGACGAACACCGTCACCAGCGGCTTCTTCCCCCAGGCTTCGTTGGCCGCAGCCCTGACGGCGCGACGAACGGATTCCTGAACGAGATCGAGGTCTTTTCGGCGCTGGCGGGGTATCGAGTCCACCGCGCCGATTGCCGCATCGAGCATCAGATCCTCCAGCGTCTCGCCGCTGGCATCAGTTTCGGCAACGCCAATCGCCACCAAGTCAGGATCGCCCGCCAATTCATATTTGTCGTCAAGCACGACATTGACTGCGACATGGCCGGCGAACGACAGCTTGCGCCGGTCCTTGATGCCCATCGCTTCGTCGGAACCGACCAGCCTACCATCCTTGTAGACGCGCCCGAATGGCACCTGGTCGATGATTGCTGCAGACCCCGGATAAAGCCGCAGCATGTCGCCATCGCGAATTTGCGCGACTTGGGCGATGCCCGACATCGCCATCAGCGAGCCCTGAGCAATAAGATGCGCCGCCTCGCCATGCACGGGCACGCCGATTTGCGGGCGCACCCATTCGTACATGCGCTTCAACTCGCTGCGGCGCGGATGGCCTGAGACATGCACCAAAGCATCGCCGTCTTCGATGATTTTCATGCCGAGATCGATGAGTCGGTTCTTGATCTCAAGGATCGCCTTCTCGTTGCCCGGAATGGTGCGGGACGAAAAGATCACAGTATCGCCAGTGGTCAGTGAAACCGTCTTCATCTCGTCGCGCGAAAGTTTCGCAAGTGCGGCCAGCGGCTCGCCCTGGCTGCCCGTGCAGATGATCACGAGGTTTTTCCGGTCGATGAAACCGTAGTCTTCTTCGGCGACGAACTCCGGCAGGCCGTCCATGTAGCCAAGTTCGTCGGCAACATCGATCACTCGTTTCAGTGAACGGCCAAGCACGAGACACTTGCGCCCAGCGTCACGCGCAGCGCGCGCAATCGAGATGATACGGCCGACATTCGAGGAAAAGGTCGTGATGGCGACACGGCCCTTGGCTTGCTCGATCAACGTCTTCAGGCTTGCGCCGACCTCCTGCTCCGAGGGCGAATCCCCTTCCCTCAATGCATTGGTGGAATCGCACACCAGCGCCAGAACGCCTTTGTCGCCATAGGCGCGGAAGCGCGCTTCGTCGGTTTTGGGGCCCAGTGTCGGCGCGGGATCGATCTTCCAGTCACCGGTATGGATCACCGTTCCGGCAGGCGTCGTGATCGCCAGCGACATCGGTTCAGGAATGGAGTGCGCCACAGGAATGGCCTCGATCTCGAACGGGCCGATCGTGAATTTCTCGCCGGCGCGATAGACTGTCACCGGAATTTTCGGCGCACCCTGCTCGCCTTGGCGCTTGGCCTCCAGCAGCCCGGCCGAGAACGGCGTCATCCACACCGGCGCCTTGAGGCGTGGCCAGATGTCATGCAAGGCCCCATAGTGGTCCTCATGCGCATGGGTGATGACGATGCCGCGCAGATTGGCGATATTCTCTTCGATGAAGCGGGTATCGGGCAGGATCAGGTCAACGCCCGGATGCGACGGATCCGGAAAAGTCACGCCAACATCGACGATAAGCCACTCGCGCGCGGTCGCCGGCCCATAGCCGTAGAGCGCGAAATTCATGCCGATCTCGCCGACACCGCCAAGCGGCACGAAAACCAGTTCGGCATTTTCCGCTTGCGCCATCGTCATACCTTTCTTGAAGAGAGCCCGGTCACGACTCAGGGCCACCTTGCCTCGTTGCCTCGCTTCAGCCCGGACGTTTCATCAAACCGCCGCTGCCGACGCGACCGCGCCGAAATGAACATCGCCCGCCGCAATCGTCACGACGGAACCGTTCTTATCGCGGATCACGAAACGGCAGTCGTCGTCAATGGTTTCGAACGTGCCGCGCACCACATTACCGTCAATTCTGACAGCAACCTCGCTGCCGATGCCCGCCGCCCGCTTCAACCAACGCTCGCGTATAACGGCAAGACCTCGGCCTTCACTCCACAAGCGCGCATTTTCGCTCCAGGCGTCCGACAGGGCCAAAAACAGCGTTTCAGCATCGCAATTGGCGCCCAGCGCGTTTAGCGAAGTGGCGGGATAAGGAACGTCCTGCGGATAGGCAACGACATTGACTCCGACGCCGACCGCCACCGCAAAGCGGCCGTTGTCGAGCAGCGTCGATTCCAGAAGAATGCCGGCCATCTTGGCCCCGGAGGCCAACACATCGTTCGGCCACTTCAATTCGAAGCGGTTGCGTCCTTCGCCACTGCCGCCGTCCACGCCGATTGAAATGCGCCCCTTCGGCGCGACCGCATCGAGCGCATCCGCAAGCGCCAGTCCCGCAACAAAGCCGAGCGTAGCTGCCAGCCTCAGTTCAAAGTCGGCGACTACTAGCAAAGTTGCCGCAAGATTGCCTTCAGGCGAAAGCCAGGCCCGTCCACGGCGGCCACGTCCACGTTGCTGGTTCTTCGACACGATCCAGAGCTTGCCTGGATCGCCGGCGCGGGCGCTTTCCAATGCCTGCGCATTGGTTGAGCCGACCGTGTCATACGCGTCGAGGCGATATCCCTGGGATGCCGCTGTCGGCGCGAGCGCGAACGCCATCAGAAGAACGTCTTGGCGGCTGCCTGCGCATAAGTGCCAATCGGGCCGCCAATCAGCACGTAGAACAGCACGAAGGCCCCTGATGCACCCAGTATGACACGCAGTTCGCCTGGCATCGGCACGAAACCGCCAACAGGTTCGTCGAACCACATGATCTTGATGATCCTGAGATAGTAGAATGCGGCCACGACCGAAGACAGCACGCCGATCACCGCCAGTGCGTAGAGTTCGGCATTGATGGCTGCAAGGAACACGTACCATTTCGCCCAGAAGCCCGCGAGCGGCGGAATGCCTGCCAGCGAGAACAGAAGGATGGTGAGAATCGTCGCCATCACGGGGTTGGTTCTGGACAGGCCGGCCAAGTCACCGATCGTCTCGACCTGCCCTTCCTTGCGCCGCATAGCGATGATGAAGGCAAAGGTGCCCAGCGTCATCGCCACATAGATCAGCATATAGATGATGACGCCCCGCACACCTGCTTCGCTGTTGGAGGCAAGCCCCACCAGCGCGAAACCCATATGGCCGATCGAGGAATAGGCCATCAGGCGCTTGAAGTTGCGCTGGCCAATGGCCGCGAACGAGCCAAGCGCCATCGAAGCGATCGACACGAAAACGATGATCTGCTGCCAGTCGGCAGCCGATGGCTGGAAAGCTTCCATGACAAGACGCAGGATCAGAGCCATGGTCGCCACTTTCGGTGCCACGGCAAAGAAAGCTGTCACCGGCGTCGGCGCGCCTTCGTAGACATCGGGCGTCCACATGTGGAACGGCGCTGCCGAAATCTTGAACACCAGGCCGGCAAGAATGAAGACCAGGCCGAACAGCAAGCCGACCTGCCGTTCCGCACCAGTAAGGGTCTGCGCGATGATATTGAAGTCGATAGAGCCCGTGTAGCCATACACAAGCGAAATACCGTAGAGCATCATTCCGGTGCCGAGCGCGCCAAGCACGAAATACTTCAGGCCAGCCTCGCTCGAACGCAAGCTGTCGCGATTGATTGCCGCAACGATATAGAGCGCCAGCGACTGCAGCTCGAAGCTGAGATATAGCGCGATCATGTCGTTGGCAGACGCCATCAAAAGCATGCCGGTGGACGACAGCATCACGAGTATCGGATACTCGAAGCTGTCGAATTTCTCTGCCTTCGCAAAGCCAACCGACATGACAAGCGTTACCGCAGCGCCGGCAAGCGTCAGCACCTTCATGAAACGTGCAAACGGATCGACGACGAATGAATTGCCGAACGCCTTGCCCTCACCGACCGAGAAGATCAGCCATGCTCCAGCGGCGGCCATCACCAGGACGGCAAGCGTAGTCACGAGGGTGCTCGAGCGGCTGTTGGAATAGACGCCGACCATCAGAAGCACCATCGCCCCAACGGCGAGGATGATTTCCGGCATTAGCAGTTGGATACTGGCGGAGAGTTCCGGCGTCATGGTTCGCTAAATCTCCAGTCAGTTTGCAGCCGCGGTCTGCGCGGCATTGATGGATGCGGTGACGTTGGTCACCAGCGCCTTGACCGACTGCGCCGTCGCGTCGAACACCGGCGCCGGATAGACGCCGAAGAAGATCGTCAGCACCACCAGCGGATAAAGGATCGCCTTTTCGCGCCCGGACAGGTCGAGCATTCCCTTCAAGCTGTCCTTGGTCAGCGTACCGAACACCACTCTCCGATAAAGCCAAAGCGCATAGGCAGCCGACAGGATCACACCCGTCGTCGCAAAGAACGCCACCCAGGTATTGGCCTTGAAAGCGCCCAGCAGCGTCAGGAATTCACCGACGAAACCGCTGGTGCCGGGCAAGCCGACATTGGCCATGGTAAAGATCAGGAAGGCCACCGCATATTTCGGCATGTTGTTGACGAGGCCGCCATAGGCGTCGATCTCACGCGTGTGCAGCCGGTCGTAGATGACGCCGACGCACAGGAACAGCGCACTGGAAACCAGGCCGTGCGACAGCATCTGGAAGATCGCACCCTGTATGCCCTCGGCATTCATCGCGAAGATGCCCATGGTCACGTAGCCCATGTGGGCAACCGACGAATAGGCGATCAGCTTCTTCATGTCCTCCTGCATCAGGGCGACCAGCGATGTGTAGATGATCGCAACGACCGACAGTGCGAACACCATTGGCGCGAACATTTCCGATGCGAGCGGGAACATTGGCAGCGAGAAGCGCAGGAAGCCGTAGCCGCCCATCTTTAGCAGGATGCCGGCCAGAATGACCGAACCAGCGGTCGGCGCTTCCACGTGCGCATCGGGCAGCCAGGTATGAACCGGCCACATTGGCATCTTCACTGCGAACGACGCGAAGAAGGCCAGCCATAGCCACGTCTGCATCGAAGCCGGGAACGCATGCGTCATCAGCGTCGGGATATCGGTCGTGCCCGATTGCCAGAACATCGCCATGATGGCGAGCAGCATCAGCACCGAGCCGAGCAGCGTATAAAGGAAGAACTTGAAAGAGGCATAGACGCGCCGCTTGCCGCCCCAGACGCCGATGATGATGAACATCGGGATCAGGCCTGCTTCGAAGAAGACGTAGAACAAGACGATGTCGAGCGCGCAGAAGACGCCGATCATCAGCGTTTCCAGGAGCAGGAAGGCAACCATATACGCCTTCACGCTCTTCTGAACCGATTGCCACGAAGCCAGGATACACAGCGGCATCAGGAAAGTCGTCAGGATGACAAACAGTATCGAGATGCCGTCGACGCCCATATGGTAGGAAATGCCCGAGTCCAGCCACTCGTGCTTCTCGACCATCTGGAACCCGGCCTGCGAGTTGTCGAAGCCGATCCACACGAACAGCGACACCACGAAGGTCACGACCGTCGTCAACAGCGTGATCGAGCGGATATTGCGCTTGCCGTTCTCGTTGTCGTCGCCGATCAGCAAAATGAGCAGCACGCCAACCAGCGGCAGGAATGTGACCGTCGATAGAATTGGCCAGTCGGTCATTGGGTCAGAACCTGCTAATCTGATCGAAATGGTGTGAGGCCATCTGGCCAGATACTAGGAGCGAGGGCGAAGACAATGTCGGCCATTGTTGAGCGCTCGCGACGACGTTGCTGGCCTGATGGACCACATCCGAAGGACGCCCAAACGGCTTCGACCTGCCGCGTCGAATCCCTTGGCCGATGGACACCCATCGACCGTCGGGGTTCTCCTTGCATCTCTTTGCCGTTTCAGGCGCCATTTCGAACATATTGGTAGGTCCTGACCCTAGAGCATCATCCAGGTGACGAGTGCGGCAACGCCGATCAGCATGGCGAAGGCATAGTGATAGAGGTAGCCGGACTGCAACTTGACGACGCGATCGGTGACATCGACCACGCGCGCCGAGATCCCGTCAGGGCCAAGCCCGTCGATGATCCTGCCGTCGCCCGTCTTCCACAGGAAGTGACCTAGCCGCTTGGCCGCACGCACGAACAGGAAGTCGTAGAGTTCGTCAAAATACCACTTGTTGAGCAGGAACGCGTAGAGCCCGCGGTGCTGTGCGGCAAGCTGCTTCGGCGTTTCCGGAGAGCGGATATAGAACTGCCACGCAAACAAAAGCCCGATCAGCATCGCCACGAAAGGCGACAGTTTTACCCACAACGGCACGCCGTGCATGTCGTGCAGGATATGGTTATCCGGCAGCGTGAACAACGATGCCTTCCAGAACTCGCCATAGGCTTCGCCGATGAACTGGTCGTGGAACAGGAAACCGGCCAAGAGTGCGCCTGCCGCGAGGATGAAGAGCGGAACCAGCATCACCGGCGGCGATTCATGAACGTGGTGCATCACCTCATGGCTTGCCCGCGGTTTGCCGTGGAACGTCATGAAGATCAGACGCCATGAGTAGAAGCTGGTGAAGCAGGCAGCCACGACTAGCAGAATGAAGGCGAAACCGGCGACTGCGTTATGGCCGACAAAGGCGCTTTCGATGATGGCGTCCTTCGAGAAAAAGCCCGCCGTGCCGATAACCGTTACAGGAACGCCAACGCCTGTCAGCGCCAGGGTGCCAATGACCATCATCCAGTAAGTGGTCGGGATCAGCTTGCGCAGCCCGCCCATCTTGCGCATGTCCTGTTCGTCCGAAACGGCATGGATGACCGAACCCGAACCAAGGAACAAAAGCGCCTTGAAGAAAGCATGCGTGAAAAGGTGGAAGATAGCAGCGCCATAGGCGCCGACGCCCAGCGCCACGAACATGTAGCCGAGCTGCGAGCAGGTCGAATAGGCGATCACCCGCTTGATGTCGTTCTGCACCAATCCGACCGTCGCCGCGAAGAACGCCGTGATCGCACCGACAAAGGTCACCACGAGAAGCGCCGTGTGCGAAAGCTCGAACAGCGGCGACAGGCGCGCCAGCATGAAGACACCGGCCGTCACCATGGTTGCCGCGTGGATCAGCGCCGAAACCGGCGTCGGGCCTTCCATCGCATCAGGCAGCCAGGTGTGCAGCGGCACCTGCGCCGACTTGCCCATCGCTCCCATGAAGAGAAGCAGGCACACCACGGTAATAGCCGCCTGCTTGTCGAGCGCATAGCCGAGGAAATTCAGCACGGCCTCGCCGCCAGCGGCAGCTTCCGCGCCATGTTCGGCAGGAATGAACGAGGCGGCATTGGCGAAGATCGTGCCGAGGTTCACCGAACCGAACAGCACGAACACCCCGAAGATGCCGAGCGCAAAGCCGAAATCGCCGACGCGATTTACCACAAACGCCTTGATGGCAGCGGCATTGGCGGATGGCTTCTTGTACCAGAAACCAATCAGCAGATAGGAGGCAAGGCCCACGCCTTCCCAGCCAAAGAACATCTGGATCAGATTGTCGGACGTCACCAGCATGAGCATGGCGAAGGTGAACAGCGACAGATAGGCGAAGAAGCGCGGCCGGTTCGGATCGTGGTGCATGTAGCCGATCGAGTAGATATGCACGAGCGCCGACACGGTGTTGACGACGACCAGCATCACCACCGTCAGCGTGTCGATCCTGAGCGCCCAGGCCGTATCGATACCGCCCGACTGGATCCAGCGCAGCACGGGAACCGTAAACACCTCGGTCTCCGAAAAACCGACCGAGAAGAACGCCACCCACGAAAGTGCCGCCGAAATCACCAGCAGCCCGGAAGTGATATATTCCGAGGCCTTGGCGCCGAGCGAAGTGCCAAACAGGCCGACGATCAGGAAGCCGATGAGGGGAAGGAAGACGATAGCTTGATACATGATCGGTCCCGTCAACCCTTCATCATATTCACGTCTTCGACCGCGATGGAGCCGCGGTTACGGAAGAAGACCACCAGAATGGCCAACCCGATGGCCGCTTCCGCTGCCGCCACCGTCAGCACGAACAGCACGAACACCTGTCCCACCAGATCGTTCAGCAGCGAGGAGAACGCGACCAGATTTATGTTTGCCGCAAGCAGCAGCAACTCGATCGACATCATGATGACGATCACGTTCTTGCGGTTCAGGAAGATGCCGAACACGCCGATGGTGAACAAGATCGCCGAGAGTGTCAGGTAATGTCCGATGCCGACGCTCATGTCAGATGCCCTTCCCGGTGTCGACCTTGCGGACTTCGATGGCTTCTTCCAGCGTGCGCGCATTCTGCCGCGCAATGTTCTGGCGCTTGACGCCCTGCTTGTGGCGCAGCGTCAAAACGATCGCGCCGACCATGGCGACCAGAAGCACCAGGCCGGCCATCTGGAAGAAATGGATGTAGTCCGTGTAGAGGATGTCGCCCAACGCCGCCGTGTTGCTGCGCGTGGCAAGATCGGGAATTGGCTTCGCCGCGCCCGAACCAAGTTGCGGCACCAGCACATAGCCACCGGTAACGACGACCAGTTCGGCAGCCAGGATCAGTCCAACCAGCGCGCCGATCGGAGCGTATTGCAACGCGCCGCTCTTGAACTCGGCGAAATCGACGTCGAGCATCATGATGACGAACAGGAACAGCACCATCACCGCGCCGACATAGACGATGAGCAGGATCATCGCCAGGAACTCGGCTCCGGCAAGCAGGAACAACCCCGCCGCATTGAAGAAGGTGAGGATGAGGAACAGCACGGAATGAACCGGATTGCGGGACGAGATGACCATGAAGGCCGACCCCACCGCGACAAAGGCGAAGAGGTAGAAGAATATCGCCTCTAGTCCGTTAAGCATGGGTTCCCCCGGGTTTCCTTGTCCGGTCGGAGCAAAGGCTCCTGCCGGCTTTCTGTGCTTCGGTCCGCCTCCGGTCCCGAAGCCGCGTGTTCCTTAAACGAGGCACCCTGCCCCGTCCATCCGTCATTCCACCTGCCCCCGCCGACGCGGCGGAGGCAGCAAGCCTCATCGATACGGCGCGTCCATTTCCATGTTGCGCGCAATCTCGCGTTCCCAGCGGTCGCCGTTCGCCAGAAGCTTGTCCTTGTCGTAGTAGAGCTCCTCGCGCGTCTCGGTCGCGAATTCGAAATTCGGCCCCTCGACAATCGCGTCCACAGGGCAGGCTTCCTGGCAAAAGCCGCAATAGATGCATTTCACCATGTCGATGTCGTAGCGCACGGTGCGGCGCGTGCCGTCGTTGCGGCGCGGACCGGCCTCGATGGTGATCGCTTGCGCAGGGCAAATCGCTTCGCACAGCTTGCAGGCAATGCAGCGTTCCTCGCCGTTCGGATAACGGCGCAGCGCATGTTCGCCACGAAAGCGCGGGCTTATCGGGCCCTTTTCGTGCGGATAGTTGATCGTCTCCTTGGGTGCGAAGAACTGGCGAACACCCAGTATGTAGCCCCCAACGATATCTTTGAGCAGCAGCGACTTCGCCGCTTGGCCGAGCGCGGACATCAGGCAAACCCCGTCAGCTTGAGGAAGGCGGCCGTGGCAACGACCATGAACAGCGAGATCGGCAGGAATACCTTCCAGCCCAGTCGCATCAACTGGTCGTAGCGGAAGCGGGGCAGAACCGCCTTGGCCATCGAGAAAATGAAGAAGACGAAGCACACCTTGAGCACGAACCAGATGATGCCCGGCACCCAGTTCAGCACCGCCACGTCAACCGGCGGCAGCCAGCCGCCAAGGAACAGAATGGTGGTCAACGCGCACATCAAAACCACGGCAACGTATTCGCCGAGGAAGAACAGCAAAAATGCCGTCGACGAATATTCGACCATGTGGCCCGCAACCAGTTCCGACTCAGCCTCGACGAGGTCGAAGGGCGGGCGATTGGTTTCCGCCATTGCCGAGATGATAAAGATCACGAACATCGGGAAAAGCCCGAGCCAATGCCAATCGAGAAACGAGTTGGTCAGGCCAAGACGGGTTCCGAGACCGTCCTGCTGCGACATCACGATATCGGTGAGGTTCAGCGAACCGACGCACAAAAGCACGGTGACGATAACGAAGCCGATCGAGACTTCGTAGGAAACCATCTGTGCGGCGGAACGCAGCGCGCCAAGGAACGGATACTTCGAATTGGAAGCCCAGCCGCCCATGATCACGCCGTAAACCTCGAGCGAGGAAATGGCGAGAACATAGAGGATGCCGACATTGATGTTGGCAATCGCCCAGCCCTCGTTGACCGGAATGACCGCCCAGGCGGTAATTGCCACGACTGCCGAAACCAGCGGCGCCAGCAGGAACACGCCCTTGTTCGCGCCCGAGGGAATGATCGGTTCCTTGAACACGAACTTGAGCAGATCGGCGAATGCCTGGAACAGGCCCCAAGGACCAACCACGTTGGGGCCGCGACGCAACTGCACCGCCGCCCAGATCTTGCGGTCGGCATAAAGAATGTAAGCCACGAAAATCAGCAGCACGACGATCAGCACGACCGATTTCAAAAGAATGATCAGCGCCGGCAGGACGTAGAAGGAGAAGAAAGTATCCATGTCCTACTCCGCCGCCTGCTTGAAGCCGCCCTTGGCGAGCGCCGAGCATTCGGCCATCACCGCGGAAGCGCGCGCAATCGGATTGGTCAGGTAGAAGTCGCGCACCGGCGAGACGAAGCCTGCCTTGTTCAACCGGCCGCCAAGCTTTGCCAGCTTGGAGACGTGATCCGTGTCGCCCTGTTCGATTCGGTCGATGCGAGCAAGATGCGGATGCTCGGCATAGAGCTTGGCCCGCAATTGAGCCAGCGAATCGAACGGCAGCTTCTTGCCAAGCACGTCCGAGAGCGCCCGCAGGATCGCCCAGTCCTCGCGCGCCTCGCCCGGCGCAAAGCCTGCCCGGTTCGTCTGCTGCACACGGCCCTCGGTGTTGACGTAGGTGCCTGACTTCTCGGTATAGGTCGCAGCCGGCAGGATCACGTCTGCACGGTGTGCGCCAGCGTCGCCATGGGTGCCGATGTAAACCACAAACCCGCTTGAGACCTTGCTCATGTCGAGTTCGTCAGCGCCAAGCAGGAACAGCACATCCGTTGCGCCGATCATATCGGCAACGTCCTTGCCACCCTCTCCCGGCACGAAACCGATGTCGAGCCCGCCGACCCGGGCGGCAGCGTTGTGCAACACCGCAAAACCATTCCAGTCGGGACGAACGGCATTCGCCGCCTTGGCAAGCTTGGCAGCCTGTCCGAGCACCGCAGCACCGTCGCTGCGCGCCAGAGCGCCTTGGCCCACGATGATAAGCGGCTTTTCGGCCTTCTTCAGAGCCTGGAAGAACTTGCCGTTGCCTTCTGCCAGATCCTTCAGGCTTTCCGGGCCTGCTCCCAGCGCTTCGTAGTCGTAGCGCAGATCGCCGAAATCGCCGATGACGCCGATCGGCAGCGGGCTCGCACGGAAGCGTTTGCGGATACGGGCGTTGAGTACGGAGGCTTCAAAGCGCGGATTGGCGCCTATGATAAGGATCGCATCCGCGTCCTCGATACCCTCGATAGTCGGGTTGAAGATGTAGCTGCCACGACCATGTGCCGGATCGAGCGCGGCGCCATCCTGGCGGCAGTCGATATTGCTGGAGCCAAGCGTACTGACCAGTTGCTTCAGCGCATACATTTCCTCGACGGCGGCAAGATCGCCGGCGATCGCGCCGATCCTGTCGGGCGCAGCCTTGGCCACCGCATCCTTGATCGCACCGAATGCATCGGCCCAGCTTGTCGCCGTCAGCTTGCCGTTACGGCGAACGTAAGGCCGGTCGAGCCGCTGCGTGCGCAACCCATCCCAGATGAAGCGGGTCTTGTCCGAAATCCATTCCTCGTTCACCGGTTCGTTGACGCGCGGCAGGATGCGCATCACTTCCCGGCCACGAGAATCGACGCGGATAGCCGAGCCGACGGCGTCCATCACGTCGATGGACTCGGTCTTGGTCAGTTCCCACGGCCGAGCCTGGAAAGCGTAGGGCCGCGCAGTCAACGCACCGACCGGGCAAAGGTCGATGACATTGCCCTGCAGCTCTGAAGTCATCGCCTGCTCGAGATAGGTCGTGATTTCGGCATCCTCGCCGCGACCGATCAGGCCGAGCTCCGAAATACCCGCCACCTCGGTGGTGAAACGCACACAGCGCGTGCAGTGGATGCAGCGGGTCATGATCGTCTTGACCAGCGGCCCGATATATTTGTCCTCAACCGCGCGCTTGTTCTCGTGGAAGCGCGAGGAATCCATGCCGAAAGCCATGGCCTGGTCCTGCAGGTCGCACTCGCCACCCTGGTCGCAGATCGGGCAATCGAGCGGATGGTTGATGAGCAGGAATTCCATCACCCCTTCGCGGGCCTTCTTCACCATTGGCGTATTGGTGAAGATTTCCGGCGCTTCGCCATTCGGGCCGGGCCGCAAGTCACGCACGCCCATGGCGCACGAAGCCTGCGGCTTCGGCGGGCCGCCCTTCACCTCGATAAGGCACATGCGGCAGTTGCCGGCGATCGACAACCGCTCATGGAAGCAGAAGCGCGGCACTTCCGCGCCCGCCTCTTCCGCCGCCTGCAGCAGCGTATAGTGGTCGGGTACTGTAATTTCTTTCCCGTCGACCTTCAGCTTTGCCATGTCGCCTCGAACCCTGTCGGCTTATGCCGCTATTCCCGTCGCGGGCGCGTATCAGGCGCCCAACCCTTATCGCTATTTCCCAGCCGACAACTTGGTCGCCTGCCCTACCCAGTCATCGCGCCCTATGCGCCCTCGAAAACCCAGCATGTCATCCACCCAGGCAATTTCCTCCGGGCTCCAGGCAGCTACCTGCCTATAGGTCCAGATACCCAGTCCGTTGAGCACTTGCTCCAGCTTGGGTCCGATGCCTGAAATCGCCTTCAAATCGTCAGGCGTCGCCGGCTTGTCCAAAGCCGCCGGCTTACGAAAATCCTCGGGCATGATTTCCAAGCCCGTCGTCGATGCCTCGACAGCTACGATAGACTTTTCGGGCTGACTGGCTGCCTTGATCGCATCGGCATCGACCTCGGTCACTTCCTTGGCCAGTGACTGCGCCTCGGCTATCAGTGTCCTTGCCGCGGCACGTGCACGATGCGCCGGAGCCTTGCTTGCTTGAGCGGGAGGCGGCGCGTCGCGCACGCCGCTCTCGTCCGCCAATGGCTGTATCAACCGCTGCGATGCTTCCACGGCGCCGGTCAGCGCGCCGACCCACATGCCGAACGCCTGGCTGGCTAGGCCAACGCCAAGCGCCGACAGCGCGGCAGCCCCGGCGGCCGGATGCGCGAAAAGATTGATGGCGCTCGCCACCTCTTTCGGCATCATCTTGGTCAGATCCTGGTTCATCTTCTCGAATTCGTTCAAATCGTCTTGCAAATGATCGGGTATGGGAAACATCGACATTTCAGTTCTCCTGTGTCGTTTCGTTCCGTCTACCTTCGTCGCGTTTCCTCATTTTCGGGCTTCGCCCGCACTTTCGAATTGGTCTTACTCAGCCGCCGCGAGCACAGGCTGAACCTGATGCGCGTTGCGGGTAAACTCGTCGATACGGCGCTCGATCTCCGGGCGGAAATTGCGGATCAGGCCCTGTACCGGCCACGCCGCCGCATCGCCCAGCGCACAGATGGTGTGACCCTCGATCTGCTTGGTAACGTCCAGCAGCATGTCGATTTCGCGCTTCTGCGCCTGTCCGCGCACCAGCCGCTCCATCACCCGCCACATCCAGCCGGTGCCTTCGCGACACGGCGTGCACTGGCCGCAGCTTTCGTGCTTGAAGAAGTAGGACAGACGCGCGATCGCCTTCACGATGTCGGTCGACTTGTCCATGACGATCACGGCCGCCGTGCCAAACGAAGACTTCTTCTCGCGCATGCCGTCGAAGTCCATGATCGCGTCGCCCATGTCCTCGCCCCGAATGACCGGGCATGAAGCACCGCCGGGAATAACCGCCAGCAGATTGTCCCAGCCGCCGCGAATGCCGCCGCCATGCTTCTCGACCAGTTCGCGGAAAGTGATGCCCATGGTCTCTTCGACCGTGCAGGGCGTATTCACATGGCCAACCAGCATGAACAGCTTGGTGCCGACATTGTTCGGCCGGCCCATTGATGAGAACCACGCCGCCCCGCGCCGCAGGATCGTCGGTGCGACAGCAATAGACTCGACGTTGTTGACCGTGGTCGGGCAACCATAGAGGCCGACATTGGCCGGGAACGGCGGCTTCAGGCGTGGCTGGCCCTTCTTGCCTTCAAGGCTTTCGAGCAGCGCCGTTTCCTCGCCGCAGATGTAAGCGCCTGCGCCGTGATGGACGTAGACTTCGAAGTCATAGCCGTTCTTGTTGTTCTTGCCGATCAGCTTGGCGTCATAGGCCTCGTCGATGGCACGCTGCAGCGCCTCGCGCTCGCGGATGAACTCACCGCGCACATAGATGTAGGCGGCGATCGCGCCCATGGCGAAGCCGGCAAGCAGCGCGCCCTCGACCAGCGTATGCGGGTCATGACGCAGGATATCGCGATCCTTGCAGGTGCCAGGCTCTGACTCGTCCGCATTAATGACCAGATAGCTCGGACGCCCGTCGCTCTGCTTGGGCATGAACGACCATTTGAGGCCGGTCGGAAAGCCCGCGCCGCCGCGTCCACGCAGGCCCGACGCCTTCATCTCGTTGATGATCCAGTCGCGGCCCTTGTCGATGATCTCCTTGGTGCCGTCCCACGCGCCGCGCGCCATCGCGCCTTGCAGCGAGCGGTCGAACCGACCGTAGATATTGGTGAATATGCGGTCCTTGTCCTGAAGCATCGTTCGTCCCTCAGACCGGCTTCTTGCCGAAAACGCGGATGTATTCGGCAACGCCACCCTTGGCGAGCGCCTTGGCCTGCTTCACCCAATCCTCGCGCTCGACGCGGCCATGGAAATTGAGATAGCCGTCGACCCAGTCGCGCTCGGCCTTCTTCCACGCTGCCACTTGCGCGAACGTGAAGATGCCGAGTTCATGCAGGATCTTCTCGTTTTTCGGACCCACGCCGGAAATCAGCTTCAGATCGTCGACAGCCGTCGGGCGCGCTATGCCTGCCGGGCGGTTCTTGTCCTCAAGCGATGGCTTTGCCTGAACTGCCTCAGCCTTCTTTGCAGCAGGTTTAGCTGCCGCCTTGGCCTTGGCAGGCGCCTTCGGCGCGGGAGCTGAAACGCTCGCGGCCTTCTCGGCAACAGGCGCGGCTGCGGCCGCTTCCTTGGGTGCCTTGGCGGCAGCCTTGGCCTCGCGGTCGCGGGTTGTCTTCAACACGGCCTTCTCATCCGCGAGCGCGCTGAAGCCTGAAACAGGCGCGGACCGGAAGCGGCCGTTCTGCGGGCCGGTAGGCACCGAAGCGCCTTTGCCCGCCTCGAATGCATCGATGATCTCGCCCAGACGCTCCGGCGTCAGGTCCTCGTAGGTATCCTTGAAAACCATCACCATCGGCGCGTTGACGCAGGCACCGAGGCATTCCACCTCTTCCCACGAAAGCGTGCCATCTTCGTTGGTGTGGAACTGGTCGTGATGGATTTTCGACCGGCACACATCCATCAGTTCTTCAGCGCCGCGCAGCATGCAAGGCGTCGTGCCGCACACCTGGATATGGGCGCGCGTGCCGACCGGATTCAACTGGTACTGGGTATAGAAAGTCGCGACCTCAAGGCCACGGATATACGGCATTTCGAGCATATCGCAGACCGTCTCGATCGCCGCCTTGGTCACCCAGCCTTCCTGTTCCTGAGCCAGCATCAAAAGCGGGATGATTGCCGATTGCTGGCGGCCCTTCGGGTACTTCTTGACCCACTGCTTGGCCACAGCCGTATTCGCCCGGTTGAAGGCGAAACTCGCTGGCTGGATTTCTGCGGCGGCTAGTCTGCGAACTGTCATTTTCTGATCCTGGCTCCCGCTTCAATGCACCAGCGTTGCCGCTTCGAGGCGCTGCAGCCAAAACGGGCTTCTGCTTGCGATCATGTCGTAGCCTGTACGGCGGGACTTCTTGATCCGGTTCAATTCATCGGCGGATTTCAATTCCCTGGCCTTGTCACCCCCCAGCCAGAACACCCGCAATTTCATCGCATCGAGAACGTGGCGCGTCGTCTCATGGCTGCGGTCAGATCCATGATCTTCATAGATGAACACCGTATCCCCGGCCAAAAGCCCCTCGCCGCCTTCCAACGCCGGCACTTCCACGCCTTCGACGTCGAGCTTCACCATGAACTTGTCCAAGCCCTTGAACAAAGGCATGCGCGCAAGATCATCCAGCGAGATCGTCTCGTTTTCAAACAGTGCCGTCGCGTCGCCTTTGCGCGCGATGGTCGAACGGGCCGCATGTTTGCGTCCATAAATCTTGACCGGTTCGCCGCTTGCCTTGCCGATAGCCCGGTTGATGATGGCAAAGCGCTCGCCATTGAGGTGCCAATTTTGCTCAAGTCCCCGGTAGGTATCCGGTGCAAGTTCTATGGCCAAGGTCTTCTTGGCTCCGGCACCCTGTCCGGAAACTAGGATCGACCAATAGCCATGATTGGCGCCGCCATCGATGAAACCGAACTCGACATCGCGCGACAGGTCGAGCAGCGTATGCAGCGCCTTTTCGTACAGATAATTAGGGCGCAACAACGTCGACCAATAGATGTCGCAATAGGCAACGCGCATCCGGCAATCCGGATCAAGCACGAACACCATCGATCGCTTGCTCGGCAAGACCATGCGCACGGCGCGGGCTACATAGGAGATGCCGAAATAGCTGAACGGGCGCAGCACTGCGAGGGCTACACGCAACGCGGCGATAGCCGTGCGCTCGACAGCGTTCGCGTTGTCAACGCGCCCGCTTCTGGCGTCGATCACGATGTCGTCCGCCATCGCTGCCGTCATCTGTCGACCTCGCCGAAGACGATGTCGAGGGAACCGAGAATAGCAGTCACGTCGGCCAGCAAATGGCCGCGGCACAGGAAATCCATCGCCTGCAGATGCGCAAAGCCCGGTGCTCGCAGCTTGCAGCGGTACGGCTTGTTGCTGCCGTCCGAAACGAGGTAGACGCCGAACTCGCCCTTCGGCGCTTCGACAGCCGCGTAAACCTCGCCGGCCGGAACCTTGTAGCCCTCGGTGTAGAGCTTGAAGTGGTGGATCAGCGCTTCCATCGAGCGCTTCATCTCGCCACGCTTGGGCGGCACCACCTTGCCGTCGAGATTGGAAACAGGGCCGGTCGCTTCCTTGCCGAGCAGGAGATCAATGCACTGCCGCATGATCCGGGCCGACTGGCGCATCTCTTCCATGCGGATCAGGTAACGGTCGTAGCAGTCGCCGTTCTTGCCGATCGGAATGTCGAATTCGAGTTCGGAATAGCACTCGTAGGGCTGCGACTTGCGCAGGTCCCAGGCAGCGCCCGAGCCACGCACCATCACGCCCGAAAAGCCCCATGCCCAAGCGTCTTCCAGCGACACCACGCCGATATCGGCGTTACGCTGCTTGAAGATGCGGTTCGGCGTCAAAAGCGCGTCGAGATCATCGACCGATTTCAGGAACGGATCGATCCATTTGCCAATGTCTTCGATCAGCTTCTGCGGCAGGTCCTGGTGCACTCCGCCCGGCCGGAAATAGGCCGCGTGCATGCGCGAGCCCGAAGCGCGCTCATAGAACACCATCAGCTTTTCGCGCTCGACGAAACCCCACAGCGGCGGCGTCAGCGCACCGACGTCCATCGCCTGCGTCGTCACATTCAAGATGTGCGACATGATGCGGCCCATCTCTGAATAGAGCACGCGGATCAGTTGCCCGCGCTTCGGCACTTCAATGCCCAGCAGGCGCTCGGCGGCAAGCGCGAACGCATGCTCCTGGTTCATCGGCGCGCAATAGTCGAGGCGGTCGAGATAAGGCACCGCCTGCAGATACGTCTTGTGCTCGATCAGCTTTTCGGTGCCGCGATGCAAAAGCCCAATATGCGGATCGACCCGGTCCACCACCTCGCCGTCCAGTTCCAGCACAAGGCGCAAAACGCCGTGCGCAGCCGGATGCTGCGGACCAAAGTTGATATTGAAGTTACGTACCGAGGTTTCAGCCATGCCCGTGCCTCAGTTCGTCTTCGCCTTCTCGTCTCCGGGCAGCACGTAGTCCGTGCCTTCCCAGGGCGAGAGAAAATCGAAATTGCGGAATTCCTGCTTCAGTTCCACAGGCTCGTAGATGACGCGCTTGGCCTCGTCGTCGTAGCGAACCTCGACAAATCCGGTCAGCGGGAAATCCTTGCGCAGCGGATGGCCTTCGAAGCCATAGTCGGTCAGCAGGCGGCGCAGATCCGGATGGCCGGAAAACAGCACGCCGTAAAGGTCGTAGGTCTCGCGCTCAAACCAATCCGCGCCCGGATAGACCCCGGTGATCGACGGCACCAGCGTATCCTCGCTCGCCTCGACCTTGACGCGGATGCGCAAATTCTGCTTCGGCGACAACAGGTGGTAGACGACATCGAAGCGCTTTGCGCGGGCCGGATAGTCCGCCCCGCTGACGTCGATGATCGACACGAACTGGCACTTCGCGTCATCGCGCAGGAAGCGCACGACATCGACGATATCGCCCGCCTTCACCGTGATGCTCAGTTCGCCATAGGCAACGACGCTTTCCAGAATATCGGCGTCGAGCTTGTCGTTGAGATATGCGGCAAGATCGTTGAGGCGTTCACTCATTGTCGATCACCGCTCGATCGTGCCGGTACGGCGTATCTTCTTCTGCAGCAGAAGAAGGCCATACATCAAAGCTTCCGCGCTCGGTGGGCAGCCAGGCACATAGATGTCCACCGGAACGATGCGGTCGCAACCGCGCACCACCGAATAGGAATAGTGGTAATAGCCGCCGCCATTGGCGCACGAGCCCATCGAGATGACGTAGCGCGGCTCCGGCATCTGGTCGTAGACCTTGCGCAGCGCCGGCGCCATCTTGTTGGTCAGCGTGCCGGCGACGATCATCACGTCTGACTGGCGCGGAGACGCGCGCGGCGCGATGCCGAAACGCTCACTGTCATAGCGCGGCATGGCGGAGTGGATCATTTCCACGGCGCAGCACGCCAAGCCGAAGGTCATGTACATTAGCGAGCCCGTGCGCGCCCACGTGATTAGCGCCTCGGTAGACGTGACGAGAAAACCCTTGTCGGCCAGCTCATCATTGATGCCGACGAAGAAAGGATCGTCAGACCCGATGGGCTTTCCAGTCCTCGGGTCGAGAATGCCTTTGGGCTGCGGCGCAACCAGCGTGCCGGAACTGTCGCTCAATCCCATTCGAGCGCCCCTTTCTTCCACTCATAGGCGAAGCCGATGGTCAGCACGCCGAGGAAAATCATCATCGACCAGAAGCCGAGCATGCCGATCTCCCCGAAGGAAACCGCCCACGGAAACAGGAAGGCCACTTCGAGGTCGAAGATGATGAACAGGATAGACACCAGATAAAAACGCACGTCGAATTTCATGCGCGCGTCATCGAACGAATTGAACCCGCACTCGTAAGCTGAAAGCTTTTCCGGATCGGGATTGCGATACGCCACCAGGAACGGTGCTATGATCAGGGCCAGTCCCACGACCAGCGCCACGCCGATGAAAATCACGATCGGCAGATACGAACTCAGCAATGCGTTCATGCTGCGACTTTCCGTTAGCGGCTACCCGCCTGAAGCTATAGCAGCAGGCCATGATACGGAAGCGCGACAGTTAATCGCTGAACCGCTTGCCGGTCCCATGCTGCAACGCGGCGAGGGTTAGCGCAGCCGGTTGCCCGAAGCAAGTCAAACCTTGGCCAAAAGATGGCGCTCGCACGCTTATGAAGCAAAACTGGTCATTCCAGCTCTTGTTTGATTTCCTTCACTTTTTACTCCACTTTTACTCCTGACAGTATTGCGGCGATTTCGCTGCTAGCATGGGCGGAATCAACTTCCCGCACCGCACGGCCAGCTTCGACGAAAAAGGCGCATGAAAGAGACGTTCTCGCTCGCACAGGCACGCCGCACCACGCTGGCTGCACAAGGCTTTGGCTTACCCCGCCCGGTCGGCCCTATCGACCGCAGGCACTTGACCAGAACCCTGTCGCGCACCGGCCTGCTGCAGATCGATTCCGTCAGCGCCGTGGTGCGCGCACACTACATGCCGCTTTACTCAAGGTTAGGCTCATACCCATTTTCCCTGCTCGACAACGCCACCCAGTCGCGCAAGCGGCTGCTGTTCGAATATTGGGCGCATGAGGCGTCGCTGCTGCCCGTCGAGACTTATCCCCTGATGCGTTGGCGCATGCAGCGCGCCGAGCGCGGCGACGACATATATGGCGCGCTGGCGAAGTTCGGGCGCGAACGCGCCGACTATATCGAAGGGATTTATCGCGAGGTCGCCGCTCGTGGCCCGATTGCCGCATCCGACCTCGAAGGCCAGAAGGGTTCGGGCGGCTGGTGGGGCTGGAGCGAAGCCAAGCATGCCTTCGAATGGCTGTTCTGGGCTGGCCGCATCACCACCGCCTATAGGCGCGGCTTCGAACGGCTCTATGACTTGCCGGAGCGCGTATTGCCGCCGGCAATCCTGAACCTGCCAACCCCATCGCCTGCCGACGCACATCGCGAACTGTTGCGCATTTCCGCGCGCGCCCACGGCATCGCCACCGCTGGTTGCCTGCGCGACTACTTCCGTCTCTCCCCGGCCGACATCAAGGGCCGCATCGAGGAACTGGTCGAAGAAGGCGACCTGATCCCCGTCCGTATCGAGAGCTGGGCAAGGCCGGCCTATCTGCATAAGGATGCACGCCTGCCGCGCAGGGTCGAAGCGCGTGCCCTGCTTGCGCCTTTCGACCCGCTGGTCTTCGAGCGCACCCGCACCGAAAGCCTGTTCGGTTTCCGCTACCGCATCGAAATCTACACACCGGCGGAAAAGCGGCAGTACGGCTACTACGTCCTGCCCTTCCTGCTCGGCGACAGGATCGTGGCGCGCATCGACCTGAAAGCCGACCGTCCGGCAGGCGTCTTGCGTGTTCATGCCGCCTATGCCGAACCGGGTGCACCGCCCGAGACCGCATCAGAACTGTTCAAGGAATTGCAACTCATGCAGGGTTGGCTTGGCCTCGACCGGATCGAAGTCACGCCCGCGGGCGATCTCGGACCGTCGCTCGCCGCTATCAAAGCGTCGTAACCACGCGTTGACACACCCACCTCCTCAAGCCTAAATCCGCCCCAGACGGTCTCCTCTCCAAAAGAGGGGAGCTAAGAGGGAATGCGGTGCGAGGTTTTACGACCTCAAATCCGTGGCTGTCCCCGCAACTGTAAGCGACGAGCCAAGCCGGACACCACTGGGCAGAGCCCCGGGAAGGCGGCAGCAAGGCAACGACCCGCGAGCCAGGAGACCTGCCGTCTGCAGACAAGAATCCGACCGCCTGGCGGGTGTCCCGGGCAAGGAGCACGCTTTGGATTGCGACGGCAATTTTTCAGGTGAATCAAATGGCCGCGCCGCGGTCACGGTTGTCGTCTGCACGTCCTGCCGTGACGAGACCGGTGCCGACTCTCACCCCCGCGCCGGTGAGTTGCTTGCTGAAAGCGCACGCAGCGCCGCCGTCGGCCGGGAGGTCGATATCCGCACCGTCGAATGCCTCGGCAATTGCAAGCGACGTCTGAGCGCCTCCATCCTGCGCACCGACGGCTGGAGTTACGTCTTCGGCGACCTCTCTCCGACTAGCGGGGCCGATCTCGTCGAGGGCGCCGAACTTTTCGCCGCCAGCCCAGATGAGCTCATGCCGTGGCGCGGCCGCCCCGATTGCCTCAAGCGCGGCCTCGTCGCCCGCATCCCTCCCCTCCATTTGTTGAAGGACTGACCATGACCGCCACAGCTACGCGCGTTCCCTGCACTGTCGTCACCGGCTTTCTCGGCGCGGGCAAGACTACGCTGATCCGCCACTTGCTGGAACATGCCAAGGGCAAGCGCCTCGCCCTTATCGTCAACGAATTCGGCGACATTGGCGTTGATGGTGAAATCCTCAAGGGCTGCGGTATCGATACCTGCCCGGAGGAAAACATTGTCGAACTGGCCAATGGCTGCATCTGCTGCACCGTTGCCGACGACTTCGTGCCGGCGCTCGACCAGATCCTGTCGCGCACGCCCAAGGTCGATCATATCCTGATCGAGACGTCCGGCCTTGCCCTGCCGAAACCCCTCGTCCAGGCCTTCCAGTGGCCAACGGTCAAGAGCAGGGTCACGGTGGACGGCGTCATCGCCGTGGTCGACGGCCCAGCCCTTGCCGCCGGTCAGGTTGCCTCGGACATGGATGCGCTCGCAGCCCAGCGCGCCAACGACGACTCCCTCGACCACGACGACCCCGTCGAAGAAGTTTTCGAAGATCAGGTCGCCTGCGCCGATCTCATCATTCTCTCCAAGGGCGACTTGATGGACGCCGCCGGTTCAGCCCGCGCCAATGCCATCATCAATGAGCACATCACGCCCGCCGTGAAGGTCGTGCCGTCCGTACAGGGCAAGGTCGATCCGTCGGTTCTTCTTGGCCTCGGCCTCGCCGTCGAGGAAGACATTGAGAACCGCAAGTCGCATCATGACGGCATGGGCGACCACGAACACGACGACTTCGACACCTTTATCGTCGATGTCCCCTCGATTTCAGATCCGGAAGATCTGGCCCGGCGCGTCGCAACCGCAGCGGAAGAAGAAAACGTCCTTCGCGTGAAGGGGTTCATCGACGTCAGCGGCAAGCCGATGCGGCTGCTTGTTCAGGCCGTCGGCCCGCGCGTCAACCACTACTATGACCGCGCCTGGACGGCTGCCGACCAACGCCGCTCACAGCTCGTCGTCATCGGTTTGAAAGGACTGGATCGACCGGCAATCGAAAAGATCCTGATAGGATAACAATGAGAGCGTTCACCGTCGAGATGCCGCCATGCATATCCTGACCACCACATCCGCCTCGCTCGACGAAATCGCCGAGCCTGTCGATCTGCGGCAGACGCCGGCGGATGTGGTTGCGCTGTCTTTTACCGACAGTGACCTTGCCGGCTTGGCCTCCGCCTGGAAAGCCGATGCGCAGCGCTTGCCCTCCATGCGCCTCGCTGCATTGCGCGACCTGCGTCACCCAATGTCGGTCGATCTATGGATCGACAGCGTCGCGCGCCACGCCAAGGTGATACTGGTGCGCATTCTCGGCGGTTACGACTGGTGGCGATACGGCTGCGACCAGCTCGCGGCAACTGCGCGTGCCAAAGGCATCAAGCTAGCGCTCCTGCCCCGCGAATGCCGCGACCAGGATTTGCGCCTCATCGAGGCATCGACGCTTCCGCCCGCAGAGCTCGCTCAATTGCTCGACTACTTCCGCGAAGGCGGCCCCGCCAATATGAAGGGGGTGGTGCATCGCCTCGCCAAACTGGCCGGCCACGAGGCGCTGTCTGCCGATCCGATCGAAGTACCCAAGGCCGGTTACTATGAGCCGGAGCTCGGCGTCGTCCCCACCCCCCTCTCCGAAGGCAACCCTGCCCCCGTCATACCCATCCTGTTCTACCGTTCCATGCTTTTGGCAGTCGACGTCGCTCCCATAGACGCGCTGACGGCGGAACTCAGGCAAAGCGGCATCGCAGCCATGCCGATCTTCGTCTCCAGCCTCAAGGACCGCACTTCGCTGGCCTTCGTGGAAGCAGCTTTTGCCTCGCACGCGCCAACCGCAATCATCACCGCCACGGCATTCGCATCTGGTGCGGAACCGGGCGCCGAAACGCTGTTCGACCGCGCCGGTGTGCCGGTCTTTCAGGTCATCGTGGCCACGACCCGCCGCGATACTTGGGCGATCAACCAGCGCGGCCTTGCGCCTGCCGATCTTGCCATGCATGTCGTCCTACCCGAGCTCGACGGCCGCATCCTTGCCGGTGCCATTTCCTTCAAGGCCGAAAGCGAGGTCGATCCGGCACTCGGCTTCCGCGCCCATTCCAATCGACCCGAACCGGACCGTATCCAGCAAGTCGTCCGACGCATCACAAACTTCATTCGCTTGAAGGAAACTCCGCCGGCGGAGCGGCGCATCGCCATCCTTATCCCGGACTATCCGAGCGCGCCCGGACGCACCGGCTATGCCGTGGGCCTTGACGTTCCTTCCAGCGTCCTCGCCATGCTGCATGACCTCAAGCAAGCCGGCTACACCGTTGACAAGATTCCGCAATCGCCGCGCGAATTGCTTGACCTGATCGAACGCGGCAACACCTCGATCGATCTCGGCACCTACCGCAATATGTTCGATAGCTTGCCCGCCACGACCCGCGAGGCCGTCGAAGCGGCTTGGGGCACAAGCATGATCTCCCCCCTGGAGGGGGAGATGTCCGGCAGGACAGAGGGGGGCAACATTGAGCGCCGCCTCCAGTTGGAAAGAACTGAGTGCCCCACTTTCCCCTTCCGCGCAGCGACCTTCGGCAACATCACCGTTGCACTCGCGCCTGATCGGGGTCGCTCGGCGGATCGTCGCGCCGACTATCACGACCCGACGCTGCCGCCGCGCCACGAACTCGTTGCCTTCGGCCTGTGGCTGCAAAAATCGATCGGTGCGCACGCCATCGTCCATGTCGGCGCACACGGCACGCTGGAATGGCTGCCCGGCAAGACTGTTGCGCTGAGCGCAGATTGTTTCCCCGAGATCGTGACCGGCTCGCTGCCGGTCATCTACCCCTTCATCGTCTCCAATCCCGGCGAGGCCGCGCAGGCCAAACGCCGCATCGCCGCCGTTACGCTCGGCCATTTGCCCCCGCCCCTCACCGAGGCCGGTCTCGACGCAAACCAGCAGAAGCTGGAACGCCTCGTCGATGAATACGCGCAGGCCGACGGGCTGGATCGCCGCCGTCGCAACCGCCTCGCGAAACTCATCGTGGAGACGGCAGCCCAGACCGGACTTGCGACGGAAGCCGGCGTTGCCAACACCGATGCACCGGATGAAGCGTTGCGCCGCATCGATGCCTGGCTCTGCGACCTCAAGGACTTCGCCATCAAGGACGGCCTGCATGTCTATGGCCGCGCAGCGGAAGGCGAAACCGACATGCTTCGCCGCCAAAGTGCCGCCACCGAGCAATCCGCCCTGCTCGCCGCCCTCGACGGTCGTCACATCACAGCCGGTCCCGCCGGTGCACCTGCGCGCGGCCGCTCGGACGTGCTGCCCACCGGCCGCAACCTGTTCACCTCCGATCCGCGCACCATGCCGACGCCGACCGCTTTCGTCCTCGGCAAGGCGGCAAGCGATCAGGTCGTAACAACCTACCTACAGGCCCATGGCGACTGGCCGCGCCCGCTGGTCATCGACCTCTGGGGCTCGGCTTCGCTTCGCACCGGTGGCGAAGAGATCGCGCAAGGTCTTGCCCTGATGGGCTGCCGCCCGCAATGGGACGCTGCCACAGGCCGGGTTACCGGCATCGAGGTACTGCCACCGGCTACGCTCGGTCGCCCGCGCATTGACGTAACGTGGCGCATATCCGGCCTGTTCCGCGACATGTTCCCGACCCAGATTGCCTTGATCGACGCCGCCGCCACCGCCGTCGCCACGCGTGACGAGGATGATGCTGAAAATCCGCTCGCCGCTCGCACGCGCGCCGATGGCAAGGTCACGCCGCGCATCTTCGGCTCTTCGCCCGGAACCTATGGCGCGGGCCTGGAGGACCTGCTTTCAAGCGGAGACTGGCAGGCACGCGAAGACCTCGGCCGCGCCTACCTCGACGCCGCCTCGCATGCCTATGGCGGAGTTGAAGGCGAAGGCGTTTCGGCCCCCGGCGCGTTTGCCGGCCGCCTTGCCGACGCCGACATGCTCGTCCACACCGGCGACGATCCGGGCCGAGACATCCTCGAGGGCTCCGCCGATGTCGCCTTCATTGGCGGCTTTTCCGCCGCTTTGGCGGCGCTTGGCGGCAATGCTGATGTCGTCGTGCTCGACACCACCGACCCGCAAAAGCCCAAGCCACGCTCGGTCGCGGAAGCCGTTGGCCGTGTGGTGCGAGCACGCGCGGTCAATCCGCGCTTCGTCGCCGGCCAGATGCGGCACGGCCCGCGCGGCGCTTCCGAATTTGCCGAGACCGTCGATCGTCTCGTCGGCTTCGCCGAAACCACCCATGCCATCCCCGGCAACCTGATTGAAGCCGTACACGACGCCTATCTAGGTGATCCCGCCGTGCGCGCCTTCCTGTTGCGCGAGAATCCCGCCGCCGCGAAGGTGATCGCAGAACGCTTTCAATCGGCGCGCCACCGGGGCCTCTGGCATCCGCTTCGCAACTCCATCGACGACGATCTCGCCGCCCTCATTGCCGAAGCGCAAGCGCAGGGAGTGGCCGCATGAACGCCATGTCCCGCCGTGGCGCCTGCCCGACCCTTTCCGCACCCATGCAAACCGGCGACGGCCTGCTGGCGCGGCTCAATCCAGTTGCTGGAGGACTTTCGCCCAACGCCTTGATCGGACTCTGCGAATCCGCACTGCGTCACGGCAATGGCATTGTGGAAGCAACCGCGCGCGGCAGCCTGCAAATTCGCGGCCTGACGCCAGCATCGGCCAATCGGTTTGCTAGCGAAGTTGATGAACTGGGCATTGCTGTGCGCAGCGGCGTCCCGGTTGAAACCGGGCCGCTGGCCGGCCTCGATCCGTCCGAGATCGCCGACCCGCGCCCGCTCGCCGATGCCGTCCGCACCGCGATCGTCTCCGCTAGCCTTGCTGAGCGGCTTGGCCCCAAGGTTTCCGTCGTAGTCGACGGCGGCGGCCATGTCTCCCTAGATGCCATCATCGCCGACGTGCGGCTAAAGGCTCAAAAGCGTGACGGCGAAACCGTCTGGCACCTCACCACTGGCGGCAATTCAGCTACGGCTGAACCGCATGGAACCCTTTCCGAAGCCGATGCATGCAAGGCAGCAATCGCCATCCTGCAAGCGATCGCAGCGCTCGGAAAAGAAGCCCGCGCGCGGGATTTGAGAGCTAACGCCTCACCCTCCCCCTTGCGGGGAGGGTCGGCCGGCGAAGCTGGACGGGGTGGGGGTCCTATCGGGACCATACCCCTCGCCAATGGCACCCGTGCGCTCGGCATCTCCCTTCCCTTTGGCTCGATGCCAGCAAGCGTTCTCATCAACCTTGCCCAAGCCGCCCTTGCCGCAGGCACGGCCGAGATACGCCCTGCCCCCGGTCGGTCGCTTCTTTTCCTCGGCCCGAGCGAGGACGCTTGCCACCAACTGCAAGACACGGCAGCTGCACTCGGCTTCATCACCAACACCATCGACCCGCGCCTGCACATAGCCGCTTGCCCCGGCACGCCCGCCTGCGCATCCGGCAAGATCGAAACCCGCGCCATCGCCGAACGTATCGCCGCCACCCAGGCCGGCTTCCTTGACGGCTCGTTCACTCTGCACATCTCCGGCTGCGAGAAGGGTTGCGCGCATCCCGGCGCAGCCGCTCTGACGGTCGTCGGCTACGAGGGCGGCGCCGGTCTTGTCGTCAACGCATCGGCAAAGGCACTTTCGCCCGATAGTGCATCATGCAATGACGCCGCTCGTGGCCTTGCGGCCATAGCAAAGCTAGTCCAAATCTCGCGCCAACCGAACGAAGACACCGCCGCCTGCCTTGCCCGCCTTGGCGCGGCCACCATCCAAACCGCTTATCGACAGGACTGAGCATGGCCGCCTATGACTATATCCACGACGGCACCGCTATCTACGAGCGCTCCTTCGCCATCATTCGCGCCGAGGCGGACCTTGCCCGCTTTAGCGAAGCAGAGGCCGATGTCGCGATCCGCATGATCCATGCCTGCGGCCAGGTCGAGGCAGCCCGCAACTTCGTCTTCTCGCCCGATTTCGTCGCCTCAGCGCGCGCTGCACTACAAGCCGGCGCACCGATCTTCTGCGATGCCGAAATGGTCTTGCACGGCGTTACCCGCGCCCGGTTGCCCGCCGGCAACGACGTGATCTGCACCTTGCGTGACCAGCGCACACACGCGCTTGCTGCCGAGATCGGCAACACCCGCTCTGCCGCAGCGATCGACCTGTGGGGCGAGCGCATGGCAGGAAGTGTCGTCGCCATCGGCAACGCGCCGACCGCTCTTTTCTATCTGCTGGAAAAGCTGCGCGACGGCGCACCGAAGCCGGCTGCCATCATCGGCATGCCGGTCGGCTTCGTCGGCGCAGCCGAATCGAAGGACGCGCTGGCGGAAAACTCCTATGGCGTTCCTTTCGCCATCGTCCGCGGCAGGTTAGGCGGCAGCGCCATGACCGCAGCCGCCCTCAACGCACTTGCGAGGCCAGGCCTGTGATCCAATCGAAACAAGGCAGGCTGATCGGCGTCGGCACCGGCCCCGGCGATCCCGAACTGATGACGCTGAAGGCTGTGCGCGCACTGGCCGAGGCCGACGTGGTCGCGCATTTCGCCAAGCGCAACGCCAACGGCAACGCCCGCGCCATCGTCGACGGCCATATGAAACGCGGCGTCGTCGAATTGCCGCTCTACTATCCCGTGACCACGGAAATCGACAAGGAACACCCCGACTACAAGTCGCAAATCCTCGCCTTCTACGAACAATCGGCAGACGCGGTGGCACTGCATCTCGCCGCCGGCCGCACAGTCGCGGTGCTGTCCGAGGGCGATCCGCTGTTCTACGGCTCCTACATGCATCTGCATGTCCGGCTTGCGCACCGTTTCCCAACCGAGGTCATCCCCGGCGTCACCGCCATGTCTGGCTGCTGGTCGGCCACCAGCCAGCCCATCGTGCAGGGCGACGACGTGCTGACGGTGCTCCCCGGCACCATGAACGAGGACGAACTCACACGTCGCCTGGGCGACACTGACGCCGCCGTCATCATGAAGGTCGGCCGCAACCTGCCCAAGATCAGGCGCGCGCTGACCGCAGCCGGCAAGATCGAAAAAGCCATCTATGTCGAGCGCGGCACTATGGCCAACGGCGCTTCCATGCGTCTTGCCGACAAGGTGGATAACAAGGCCCCGTATTTCACCATCATCCTTGTCGCCGGCTGGGCTGGTCGGCCGGGCGAACTCGCTTCAGGAGTGGTTTTGTGACCGGCCGCCTCACCGTCATTGGCCTGGGGCCGGGCAACGCCGATCAGGTAACGCCGGAGGCAAGCCAAGCCGTTGCCGAAGCCGAATTCTTCTATGGCTACAAGCCCTATGTCGATCGGCTCGAACTGAGATCCGATCAGATGCGCGTCGCATCCGACAATCGTGAGGAACTCGCTCGCGCTCAGGAAGCGCTCGAAAAAGCCGTGGCCGGCCACAGCGTCGCCGTCGTTTCCGGTGGCGACCCAGGCGTGTTCGCCATGGCCGCCGCCGTCTGCGAAGCCGTCGAGGCCGGTCCCGCCGCATGGCGCGACATCGATATCGCCGTGGTGCCTGGTGTCACCGCCATGCTTGCCGTAGCCGCCCGCATCGGCGCGCCGCTCGGCCACGACTTCTGCGCCATATCGCTGTCCGACAACCTGAAACCGTGGGATCTCATCGAACTGCGCCTGCTGGCAGCAGCCGGTGCGGGCTTCGTTATCGCGCTCTACAACCCGATCAGCAAGGCCCGGCCTTGGCAGCTTGGCCGCGCCTTCGAGTGCCTTTCGGCAGTGCTGCCCGGCACCACGCCCGTCATTTTCGGCCGCGCCGCCGGCCGTGCCGACGAGCGCATGAACGTCTGTCTGTTGGCCGACGCTTCCCCGGATATGGCCGACATGGCGACCTGCATCATCATTGGCTCGCCGGAAACCCGCATCATCAAGCGCGGCGAGCGCCCTGCCCTGGTCTACACGCCCCGTTCCGCCACGGGGCCAAGATGATGATCCACCATCCGGGCAAGCTCCTCGACGGTTTCGCCGCAAGGCAGCTTCGGCAGCGCCGGCCTTTGGATCATCACGACCTCCATGCCCAGCGCTCGCGCCGCGGCGATCTTGCCGTAGGTCGCCGTGCCCCCGCTGTTCTTGGAAACCACCACGTCAATCCGATGCTCGAGCAGCAGAGCCTTTTCATCGGCTTCGGCGAACGGTCCACGCGCCAGAATGTAGGTCGCATCCGGCACATTCAGCGGCGGTTCGACCGGATCGACGCTGCGGATAAGATAATGGTGCGGTCGAGAAGACTCGAACTCGGCTACCTCTTGACGGCCCAGGGTGAGGAAAACACGGCGCGGTGCCGCGCCGAGCGCTCCAACTGCCTCAGCAACCGTATCAACCACGGTCCATCTGTCGCCCTCGACCGGCTTCCAGCCGGGGCGTCGCAACGCGAACACCGGGGTTCCTACCCTTTCAGCCGCCTGCGCGGCATTGGCCGAAATGCGGGCCGCATAAGGGTGGGTGACATCGATCAGCAGATCGACTTGCTGGTCGCGCAGATACTGCGCCAGCCCATCGGCCCCGCCGAAACCGCCAACGCGGGTCGGTACCGGCTGCGCAGCGGGATTTTCCGTTCGCCCGGCCAACGAAAGCGTAACCGCAACATCGCTGCGCGCTGCCAGCCTGCCGGCCAGTTGCCGCGCCTCGCTCGTGCCGCCAAGGATCAAGATACGGTGGGTCATCATGCCTGCTGAGGGAAAATCACCTGCCGCCCGCAACGCATGGCTCACCGTCGTCGGCATCGGCGAAGACGGTGTAGCGGGTCTCGGCGACGAGGCCAAGCGCGCCATTGCTGCCGCAGAGTTCGTTTTCGGCGGCAAGCGTCATCTTGAACTCGCCAATTCCCTTATCAAAGGCAAGGCACATCAATGGCCAACGCCGTTCGACGCCGGCATGGCCGAAGTCGCGGCGCTTGCCGGACGCAACGTCTGCGTGCTCGCGTCTGGCGATCCATTCCTGCACGGCGTCGGGGTCACGCTTGCGAGAAACATCCCTGTTTCGGAGATGCACGCCATTCCGGCCCCTTCCGCCTTCTCGCTCGCCGCCTCCCGGCTTGGCTGGGCCTTGCAGGACGTCGAAACCATTTCGCTGCATGGCCGCTGTCACGACCTGATCCGCCCGCTCCTGCATCCCGGCACGCGCATCTTCGCACTTACCTCCGATGGCGCAGCCCCGGCAGCCATCGCAAAGCTCTTGGCCGATCTCGGCTTTGGCCCAAGCAGGCTGACAGTTCTGGACGCGCTCGGAGGTCCGAACGAAGCCATTCGCACCGCTCGCGCCGATGCCTTCCACATCGAAAACATCAATCCGCTCAATGTGCTGGCGATCGAGGTTGAATCAACGTCGCAGCCGCGCATCCTCCCCCTCATTCCCGGCCTCGCCGACGACCTGTTCGAGCATGACGGCCAGATCACCAAGCGCGAGGTCCGCGCCCTTACCCTTTCCGCACTCGCTCCTCGGCGCGGCGAACTGCTGTGGGACATCGGCGCCGGCTCCGGTTCCGTTGGTATCGAATGGATGCTGGCACATTCCTCATTACGCGCCATAGCCATAGAAGCCGACGCAGAGCGCGTGGCCCGAATCCGCCGTAACGCTGCATCCTGCGGCGTGCCCGGCCTCACCGTGGTTCACGGCACCACCCCGCAAGCCTTGAACGGGCTTGAAACACCCGACGCCGTCTTCATCGGCGGCGGCGGCAGCGATGCCGGAGTCCTTGACGTCGCCATCAGCGCCTTGCGTCCCGGTGGCCGGCTTGTCGCCAATGCCGTGACGCTTGAAATGGAAGCGCTGCTCATCGCCAGCCATGCCGCCCTTGGCGGGGACCTCACCCGCATCGCTCTTTCCCGCGCTGCCCCAATCGGCTCAATGCAAGGTTGGCGCTCCGCCATGCCAATCACCCAGTGGATTTGGGTGAAACCATGATCGTCGCGGGCATCGGCTGCAAGAAGGGTGTCAGCACCAGTCAGATTCTGGCAGCGGTAGAAGCTGCATTGCAGTCGCACGGCCTCTCGTCGGCCTCGCTTTCCGGCTTGGCCACAGCCAAGCTGAAGGCGCATGAAGACGCGATCTTCTCCGCCGGGCATGAATTGCGCCTGCCGGTTTTCCTCGTCGACGGCCCTGCCCTGCAGATCGTCTCACTGCGCGGCCTCACCCGTTCCGGCCGCTCGCTCGCTGCCACGGGCACGCCATCCGTGTCCGAAACGGCCGCACTTGCCGCTGCCGGCCACCGCGCCCGCCTGCTCGGACCCCGCACCGTGCTTGGCCCCGTCACTTGCGCCATTGCCGTCGCCGGAGACACGAAATGACCGTCCATTTCATTGGCGCAGGCCCCGGTGCCGCTGACCTCATCACCGTGCGCGGCGCAAGGCTGCTCGGCTCTTGCCCCGTGTGCCTCTACGCCGGCTCCATCGTCGCACCCGAACTGCTCGACCATTGCACGCCCGGCACGAAGCTCATCGACACCGCGCCCATGTCGCTGGACGAGATCGAGGCTGCCTATCTCTCGGCCCATCAGGCCGGCCATGACATCGCCCGCCTGCACTCCGGTGATCTTTCAGTGTGGAGCGCCGTCGCCGAACAAATCCGCCGCCTCCAAAAGCACGGCATTCCTTACACCCTCACCCCCGGCGTGCCGTCTTTCGCCGCCGCCGCTGCCTCGCTTGGCCGCGAACTCACCATTCCCGAAGTCGCACAGAGCCTGGTGCTCACCCGCGTCTCGGGCCGCGCCTCGAAAATGCCGCCCGGTGAAACACTGGCCGGCTTCGGCCGCACCGGCGCGACAATCGCCATCCATCTGGCAATCCACGCCATCGACCATGTGGTAGCTGAACTCACTCCGCTCTATGGCGCAGATTGCCCGGTCGCCATCGTCTTTCGCGCCTCATGGCCGGACGAGCGCATCATCACCGGCACGCTGGCAACCATCGAAGAGCAGTTGAAGGCGGACCCCATTGAGCGCACTGCCATCATATTCGTCGGCCGCTCTCTGGCTGCCACCGACTTCACCGAAAGCTCCCTTTACGATGCCTACTACCAGCGGCGTTTTCGCGGGCGGGACGGACTATGAGTAACGACGCAAATAACAGCCCTCGGGCCGCCGTCGAACGGGCGCTGAGCCGTCTCGACGCCAAGCTGCGCACGCTCGATGCCGGCCATGTCTGGCTGGCAGGTGCCGGCCCCGGCGACCCCGGTCTTTTGACACTGGATGTCGTCAGCGCGCTCGGGCAGGCTGACGCTCTGGTGCATGATGCGCTGGTCTCACCAGAAATCATCGCCATGGCAGCGCAAGCGGAAAAGTTCTTTGTCGGCAAGCGCGGCGGCCGCCTGTCCATCCCGCAAGGCGACATCAACGCGCTTCTCGTGCGCCTCGCCCGCGAAGGCCGCAAGGTCGTGCGGTTGAAGGGCGGCCACCCTTATGTCTTCGGGCGTGGTGGCGAGGAAGTGCAGGCTCTGGTCGAGAACAGCATCCCTTATCGCGTCTTGCCGGGTGTCACTTCAGCCTTCGGCGGCCTAACGTCAGCAGGCATCCCGGCCACCATGCGCGGCGTCAACGGCGCCATCATCCTGGCCACCGGTTTCGCCGCCGTTTCCGACGATCGTCCCGATTGGGCAGCGCTTGCCCGCACCGGCCAGCCGATCATCATCTATATGGGCCTGACCCATATGGCCGCGACCATTGCGGATCTCTATGCCGGCGGCCTGTCTCCGGAAACACCGGCAGCCCTGATCGAAAACGCCACATTGCCACACGAACGCACGGTCGTCGCCACGCTCGGCACGCTTTTGGAAGCCGCCAGCCGCGAAAATATCGTTTCTCCTGCCCTCATCGTCGTCGGCGGCATCGTAGCACTGCGCGCCAAACTGGCCGGTGCATCTTGAGCGCTCGCGCCATCATCATCGGCGCACCGCGTTCCGGCTCGGGCAAAACCAGCGTCACCATTGGCATATTGCGTGCGCTCGCCCGGCGCGGCCTGCGCGTGCGCGGTGCCAAGTCCGGCCCGGATTATATCGACCCCGGCTTCCATGAAGCCGCGACCGGCCTCTCCGGCGTCAATCTCGACAGTTGGGCGATGGCCCCCGGCTTACTCAACGCGCTTGCCGGCAACGCCGCCGCAGACACGGATTTCGTGGTGCTGGAAAGCGCCATGGGCCTGTTTGACGGCATCCCCGGGACACCCGGGCGCTCGGGCGCAGCATCCGACCTCGCCGCCTTGTACGGCATCCCGACACTTCTCGTCCTCGACGTCTCGGGGCAATCCACCACGGTCGCCGCTGTCGCCAAGGGCTTTGCCACTTTTCGGCCGGATGTTCGCATCGCCGGCGTGGTATTTAACCGGCTCGGCAGCGAACGTCATCGCAAGCTCTGCACCGAAGCTGTCGAAGCGCTCGGTCTGCCCGTGGTTGGAGCCATCATGCGCGATCCGACGCTGACCATGCCCGAGCGCCATCTCGGGTTGGTCCAGGCCGGCGAGCACGACGACCTCATCGCCTTTATCGACCGCATGGCCGACATGGTCGAACGCTCGCTCGACCTCGATGCAGTCATGCGGTTGGCCGAGCCGCTCCAGCCATCCGGAGGCGATTTCGCATCTGCCCTGCCGCCACCCGGGCAACGTATCGCGGTGGCTCAGGACAAGGCTTTTACCTTCATTTATCCGCACGTCGCCAACCGCTGGCGGGAAACTGGCGCCGAGATCATTCCTTTCTCGCCACTGGCCGACGAAGCGCCCGATCCAACATGCGATGTTTGCTGGCTACCCGGCGGCTACCCCGAACTTCACGCCAGAAAGCTTGCCGCAGCAGCGAATTTCCGCGCTGGTATGGCCACATTCGCGCACACGAAGCCGGTGCATGGCGAGTGCGGTGGCTTCATGGTGCTGGGCGAAGCGTTAGAGGATGCCGAGGCCACCACGCATCGCATGCTTGGCCTGCTCGGTCACGTGACAAGCTTCGCCAAGCGCAAGATGCACCTCGGCTACCGTCAGGCGCGCCTCCTGGCCGATTGTCCGCTTGGGTCGGTCGGCACAGTCGTCCGCGGCCACGAGTTCCACTATGCGCAGACCATCGGTGCCGGCAACGACCAGCCCTTGGCCGAGCTTGCCGACGGCCAGGGCGCACCGCTCGGCCCCTCTGGCTATCGACGCGGACACGTCAGCGGCACCTTCTTCCATGCCATCGCGAGGGGCGACTGACCCATGCCCTCTCTTCGCCAAATCCGCGACGACACTGCACTTTGCCTCGTTTTTTTCACCCGCCTGCCGCTGCCGGTGTTCGACTTCCGCGACCGCACGCTTGCGCAAGCCATCTGGGCGGCTCCGCTGACCGGCCTTGTCGTCGCGGCCATCGCAGCCCTTGTCTTTGCCGTGGCCACCGGTCTCGGTCTTTCAGCCAATTCAGCTGCCGCCCTCACCCTTGCCACCAGCATGCTTGCAACGGGCTGCCTGCATGAGGACGGCCTATCGGATGTCGCGGATGGCTTTGGCGGCGGCAAATCGCGCGAAAAAAAGCTGGAGATCATGCGCGACAGCCGTATCGGTGCCTATGGCGCATCGGCACTTGCCCTTTCGATCCTGATCCGATGGACGGCGCTGTCCGACATTGCCAGCCCCGCCAGCATGATTGCCGCGCTCGTTGCGGCCCACATGGCGTCACGCGGCCTGCTCGGAGCCTTCATGCATCTACTGCCGCCTGCTCGCAGCGACGGGCTCTCCGCCAGCGCCGGCACTGTCAGCATCAACACCGCCCTTGTCGGCGTAGTCATTGGCGCGGCATCTCTCCTCCTGCTCGGCGCAGGCGGCGCGATCACTGCGGCCATCCTGCTCGCTGCGATCGTCCTTGGCCTGCGCACGTTTTGCTTGCGCCAGATCGGCGGCCACACCGGCGACACCATCGGCGCGCTGCAACAACTGGCTGAGATCGTCGTCCTGCTCGTCGCTTCCGTCGTTCTTTCGTGATTCAGTTTCGGAGACTTTACCGCCATGCCCTTCAAATCGCTCGATGACCTGCGCTCGGCCTGCACCAATTTGCCGGCCGGTAGCGACACTGCCGCAGCGGCCGTCGCGCGCCGACAAGACACGCTGACCAAGCCGCAGGGCAGTCTCGGCCGTCTCGAAACCATCGCCGCTTGGCTGGCGCGCTGGCAGGGCCGGGACATGCCGAAGCTCGACCGCGTCAAGGTTTTTGTCTTCGCCGGCAATCACGGCGTCACCGCGCAAGGCGTCTCCGCATTCCCTTCGGAAGTCACCGTGCAGATGGTTGCCAACTTCGCCGGCGGCGGTGCGGCCATCAACCAGCTTGCCCGCATCGCCGGCGCTGACCTGACCGTCATTCCGTTCGAGCTCGACCATCCGACCGGCGATTTCACGCAAGGCGCTGCGATGGACGAAGTTGCGTTCCTTGCCGCCGTCTCAACCGGTTACGATGCCGTCGCAAAAGATCTCGACCTCGTCTGCTTCGGAGAAATGGGCATAGGCAACACCACCCCGGCAGCCGCCATCTCGGCTGCCCTGTTCGGCGGCGGGGCCGAGATATGGACCGGCCGCGGCACCGGTGTCGATGACGCCGGCTTAGCCCGCAAGGTCAAGGCCATCGATGCCGGCCTTGCGCGCCACGCCGCTACGCTATCAGACCCGCTGAAAGTCGCCGCCAATCTCGGCGGCCGCGAACTGGCCGCCATTTTCGGTGCGACGCTCGCCGCCCGCCATCACGGCATCCCGGTTCTGCTCGACGGCTTCGTTTGTTGCGCAGCCGCTGCGCCCCTTGCCAAGCTTCACCCTGCCGGCCTCGCGCACACACTTGCCGCTCACGTCTCGGCCGAAGCAGGCCACCGCAACCTGCTCGAAGCGCTCGGCCTGCCACCGCTACTGGATCTGGGCATGCGGCTCGGCGAAGGCTCGGGCGCCTGCCTCGCCGTCAACATCGTGCGTTCGGCGCTGGAATGCCATGCGCGCATGGCAAGCTTTGCCGAAGCAGGCGTATCAGAAAAGTAGAGGTGGAAACCTCAGCGGTGGAGCGAAACGCTGGCGCGGAAGCCCGGTGCCATATGCTGTCGGGCGCGGTCCAACCATTCGTCGAACGCTGCTCGCTCCGGACGGATGAACATGGCGTCCGGAGCGAATCGCGTCCACGCATAATGGTGCTTCGGTGCAACCGAGGTGAGCACAGGCTTGCCCGATGCAATCGCGTGTTCGAAAGCTTCGAACAGCCCACTGCCCACCGCCTCCACCTTGCCGAACTTGCTCAGCACGACGATATCGCTTTCCTCGATCTGCCCAAGCACGCTGGAACAGGCTCCCACGACGCCGAGTTCATCGAGATGACAGGATGTGTGCGCCGGCGGCTCGTCCAGGTACATCGCGTAGACGTTGTTGGTCTGGATATTGCGCAACAGCCCCGCGCTGCAGGAGCGGCCGGTCAGCCCATGCGCTTCCTCCACGATGCCGCAGATATTGAGCCCTTCGGCGCGCCAGTCCACGATCGCCTGCGCCAGCAACTTCTGGATCAGGGTACTTTCCGCGCCAACGATCGCTGCGATATTGCTTCGTGTCATCGCCGTGCCTGCCTTTCCGCTCGGCTACAATGATCCCGACAGCGTCGCGGATCAAGGTGTCCACGCCATGACAAACCGACGCGCGCACCTACACAACCACGACAGGCATTGAAACTCTTTAAACGATATCGTGGCCAGCGCCTTGGCATGTGCAGCAGACTCGCTGTTGTAGTGCGCCGTCTACAGCCCGAGATTTGCAGTCGTCTGGCGCAGGTCAACCTCCAGTTCCGAGGTCACTTCGAGATCCCTGTCCTCGCGCACCGGCACGCCTTGCCCGGCCTTATGCGCCGCAAGCACCTCGTCCCGTTTGCGAACAAGCGCCTCGATTTCAGGCGCATAAAGTGCCAGCACGGCGCTCAGCCAGCGATTGGTCAGGTACGATGGACGCGCGAAATGCAGATCGAAGCGCGGCATCAGCGCAATCGTGGCCTCGGCCTCCAGCCACTGGTCGCCAACCACCCACTGGTTCACCGTGAACAGCCGGATCAGCCGCCCGTATGCGTCGACACCCAGCGCAACGAGGTGATGGATGGGCCCAATTGGGCCTTCTGGCCGCACGAAGCAATGGAAATGGCCGTGTTCGGCCTGCCCTTCCTCCGGCGGATGGCTGTGATAATACCACTGCGCGCCCGTTTCCGGATCGAACACATCGCCGGGCGGAAAATGCTCCCAGGCCGCAACAGATTTTGCTTCGCGCAATGTTTCCAGCAGTACGTTGCTGGCCGATTTCGCCAGAACCTGCTCGCAAAACAGCGCCTGTCGCGCAGCTTCCAGCCTAGCATCGTCCATGAAGCAGCCTCCTGCCAAACCCTCGCCTATTGCGGCTGTGCCGCGCAAGGCGAAGCTGCCGGCGCAGCAGCGCAAGGGGCCGGTGCCGCGGCACATGGAGCCGCAGCCGCGCACGGAGAAGCAGCAGGCGCGGCCGCACAGGGCGAGGACGCCGCACAAGGAGCCGTCGCGGCACAGGGTGCCGGCGCTGCTGCGCAGGGCGATGCCGCCGCGCACGGAGAAACTGCTGCGCATGGAGAAGCTGCCGCACAGGGCGAAGCGGCACTACATGGGGATGCAGCAGCACACGGCGTCTCTGCGGCACAAGGCGCGGCTGGCGCGCTTGCCGCCGGAACAGGCTGCGGAGCCGCTGCGAAGCGATAGTGGTCGACCGCCACCGCTGAAGTGACCGCAAGGAAGGCCGTGCCGAACAGAAGGGTGTTGCGCGTGCTCATTTCGAATTGAATCCATCAAGCCCGAACACCGGACGAAGCGCCACGCCGCCAAGGCTGCCGACGAAGGCCGATGCGAACCACAACCAACCGTGCACGCTTCCCGAAGCGATGCCGCTGAACAGCGCGCCGATATTGCAGCCGAACGAAAGCCGCGCCCCGTAGCCCATCAGCACGCCGCCAATTGCCGCCGCCAGGAACGAGGCGAACGGCACATGCGTCTTAGGTGCAAATTTGCCGGCAAGTCCCGCCGCCAGCGCCGCTCCCAGTATGATGCCGAAATTCATCACCGAGGTCACATCGGCAAGCACGCTCGAACCCAGCGCCTTTGCCGGTCCGGGCCATGTCCAGAATGTCCACGTTTCGATCGGAACACCGGTTGCCTGAACGATCTTGGCACCCCAAAGCCCAAAGCCGAACGTGACCGACCAGGGATGTCCTGCCGTCAGCAAGGTTGCGATGTTCAGCGCCGCCAGCAAGATGCCCGCACCAAACAATGGCCAGGGACCATGCAACACGCGCGAGAGCCCCTGCCTCGGCGCAGGCTTGATTTGCTCCAGGCTGCCGTGAACGCGACGCTCCACCAGCATGGTCGCCGCAGCCACAGCGGCAAGTCCAGCCAGCGTCACGGCAATCGCTCCCGCGACACCCAATGTGCGCCCAAGGTTGATCTCCGGCAGTGCGGGCAGTGCAAGCCACCAGGGCAGATGCGCCGTGCCGATGACAGCACCCACAACGAAGAAAATGAGCGTCACCAGCATGCGCGAAGAGCCGCCGCCGACGGTGAACAAGGTTCCCGAACCGCAACCGCCGCCAAGCTGCATGCCGAGACCGAACAGCGCGGCTCCCACCAGAACCGACACGCCGACCGGTGCAAACGCACCCGCCAGCGCCAGTCCATTGACGCTGCCCATCGCAAGCAGCGGAATGAACACCACCGCCGCCACCGCAATCATCAGCATCTGCGCCCTAAGCGCCCTGCCCCGCCGCTCGACGACGAAACGGCGCCAGCCGCCGGTAAAGCCGAACGACGCGTGATAGAGCGTCATTCCAAGCAAGCCGCCGATCAGGAAAAGCAGCGCCTGCCGTGGGCTGATTGCCTGCCCGATGGCAAGCGTTCCCAGCACGAAGGCCAGTCCGACAAAGACAACCGGGCCCTTGTCGAGATTGACGGCGGGTGCACGGGCAAGCGTTGCGTTGATGTTGGTCATTGAAGCGGAGAATCTCACAGTGACAGACGGTCAACGACTTACCGAGTTCGGGCGTCGTTGGAAACAGGAGGCCTTATAACAAGATGTCCAGGATTGTGGTCCTGGACATCTTGCAAATCACGACTTGGCTAAGACCGGGATCAGGTACCCGGCTCGACCGGACGCGCCGGATCAGCGGCCCATTCAGCCATCGAGCCGTCATACATCTTGGTGTTCTTGTTGCCCTCGATTTCGCTGAGGCCAAACCACACCACCGAAGCCCAGTGGCCGGTGTTGCAGAAGGCGATGTTGTCCTCATCGGACTTCAGGCCGAGATTCTTGGAAAGGTTCGCAACCGTGTCCTTGGAAGCGAAGGACGCCTTGTCCGTATCGTAGAGCTTGCTGTTTTCCAGGTTGGCCGCCCCCGGAATGGTGCCGGCAACGCGAACCACGGGGCTCTTCGCTTCGCCCTTGAACTGAGCGGCCGGGCGGCCATCGATAAGTTTGGTGCCGTCGGCGCGGGCCTTTTCAACGTCAGCGGTCGTTGCCAGAAGTTCCTTCTTCAACTCACCGGTGAAGGTCGCAGCTACCGGCTTCGCAGCTTCGGTCGAGAGTTCGCCGCCAGCCGCTTCCCATGCGCGTTCGCCGCCATCCAGGATCGATACGGCATCATGGCCGAGCACCTTGAACGTCCAGTAGATGCGCGTCGCAGCGCCGAACTCCGACGAGTCCGTACCCTGCGGAACGATGACGACATGGCTGTCATTGCTGACGCCGAAATTGCCGATCGTCTTGGTGATCTGGTCGACCGGCGGCAGCATGCCTGGAACGCCATTCACCTCGGCGCGCCAGCCGCCAGTCGTGTAAGGTGCATTCACCGCACCCGGCACATGCCCCTTGTCATAGGGGTTGCCTTCCTTGGTGGCGTCGCGAACGTCGAGCACCACAAGGCTCTTGTCGCCCAGCTTGGATTTCAGCCACGCCGCGTCCACCAAAGGCTGGTCGGTCAGGCGTTCGGCTTGCGCCCCGCCAACGAAAGCAAGACCGGCAGCGATTACTGCCGCGAAAAGAGAAAAGCGCATCGGATCACCTCGGAAAAAGATTTCAGAAAACGACATTCCCGATAGTTATAGGCCGGTTTGCGGAGCCAAACACGATAAATTGCCCTATTATTGGCCGCGATTAGGAAATCGATGCGCGCCAGAGGCGCAGGAATAGAATTTGAATCCGTTCATGGTTTCACGGCGACGAAGATGTCCTAAAACAATGAGCATGCCCTCACCGCAACAGGCCGGCAAACAGCAAGAACGCTTCGTTGAAAACGCGCGGAGGTTAGCCCGGCTTCACTACGTTACGTTCCAGATACATTCTCTCTGCAGCACTTGGCTCACCTAGCCCTGCCCGCGAATATCTGGCACCGTTTCATGACGCGATTCAGCAAGGGGGATATCGTGGCACGCAGCTTGCAAATTTGCTTGATCACATTGGCTACGCTGGCAGGCACAGCGCTCTCATTTCCGGCGCGCGCAGACATGTGCAACTATCATTTTCAGAACTTCAATAATGGCACCAAAGTTGCGAATTTGATGAAAGAGAGTTGGCCGGCCATTGAGGATGACACCCTTTGCAGCCCTGTTTTCATATTCATGATGGAAACGAACATCGAGATAAATGAGCGGATTCTTCGCAGCGCTGTTGTTGTCGAGTCTTGCAGCGACGAATTCAGGCCGGGGACATCAAGTGCCGAGATTCAATCGGAGATCGATGAACTTTCCGGCCTTCTGGAAAATGCGCGAGACCCCGATCGAATGGACCTGTGCAACGAAACCTTTCCTGCCGCAAAGACGAAATACGACGCGCACCTCGCCAAGCTTCAGAAGAAATGGAAACAGCTTCTGAAAACATACCCTACAGAATAGGATTTTCTCATTTTCAAAAACCGGAACGATCAGACCTTCGCCACGCGCTTTCCATAGTATGCCAGAAGGCGGCGCAACTTTGCCGGACGCACCGGCTTTCGCAAGATCATCAGGCCCATCTTCTGGATTTCGCTAATCGCGCTGACATCGCTTTCCCCGGTGATGACCACGCCCGGCACCGCCTCCTGAAAATCCAGCTGAATGCGCTGTATGGCCTCCACGCCATCGAACTCTCCGGGCAGTCGATAGTCCGCGATCACGATGTCTGGAACCCACGGCTGCAACTCAAGGAACGTCAGGACCTCGACGGAGTTTTGCAGAACGATCACGTTGCATTTCCACGACTGCAGCAGCAGCGAAGTGGCTTTCGCAACATCCTTGTCGTCTTCAATCAGCAGTATGTTGAGATTGGACAAATCGTGGAATCTGTCGACGTTTTCCGAAGATCCCTGGCCTTTCGCAGCCCAAAGGGCCGGCCTTACGCGCTTCGTCACGACACCGAAATTCGAGCCCTTTCCGATCAATGAGCGAACCTGGATTTTGTGATTCAGGCATTCGGACAAGCGCCGCACGATGGCCAACCCCAGGCCAATCCCCTTGCTCCTGTCGCGCTCCTCATTGCTGATCTGATAGAAGTCGTCGAAGATCGTTTCCTGCAAATGAACGGGAATACCCGGACCGGTATCGACCACCTGGATGCACACCTCCGATCCGTGGCGCCGGCAGCCGATCAGGATCTTGCCCTTCTCGGTATACCGGATCGCATTCGACACGAGGTTCCCCACGATGCGTTCCATCAAGGCCGGATCGCTATGCACGAACAGCGAAGACGGTACCGCTCGAAGGGAAAGCCCCTTGCGCGAAGCGACAGGCGCGAAAGATATCTCGACACGGTCCAGCAGATCCTGAACTGGAAACACTTCCAGCGTGGGGCGGATGGCGCCTGCTTCCAGTTGAGATACGTCGAGCAATGAATTCAGCAGGCGGCTCGCCGCAAACGACACTTCCTGAAGGTCGTCGATAATGCCGAGCATGTCCTTGTTCTGTGTTCTTTGCTGCAAGGCGGCAATATACATCTGCATGGCGTGAAGCGGTTGGCGCAGGTCATGGCTGGCCGCCGCCAGGAACTTCGTCTTGGCCAGGTCAGCGCGTTCAGCCGCCTCCTTGGCTTGAGTGAGGGCATTTCCCTGCAATCTCAGCGTCTGCTTCAGCTCCTTGAGGCTTCGCGCCACCATGCCCAGTTCGTCACTGCGCACCATCAGGTTTTTGTGTTCATTCTCATCGCCTGACATGTCCCCGGGCTTCAGCGGATTGAAGCTCCTGATGGAGTCGGTCAACGAGTGCAATGGGACGGCGATCTGGCGCTTCACGACAATGAAGAAGATGATCATGACGACGCAGACAGTGGCGATCGATGCCAGGATCGTCATGCGATAGGAGGCAATCTCAGCCCTCGACGCATAATCTGCCGAAGCAGCCTTCAGCCCCTGCAACTCGGACTCCAAACTGTCCAGAGAACCGAGCAAGACGTTTTCGCTGGCAGTTACGTCCTGAACAAGCTCCATTCCCATCAGGAACGAGCCGTCCTCGACATGGGTGAATATCTCGTTCACCCGATGTGTCGTGCGGATCTGGGCGTCCCGGATCCTTTTCAATTCGCGCAGCAGCTTCGGCGCAAATCCTTCCAGGATAGAGGCACGGCCGTCCGTCCCCGACATTGCTTCCCTGACCATGTCTTCTGAAGACGTGATCAGTTCATTGATCTTCGTGTTCGCAACCCGGTAGCTGGCCCGGGCATTGATATAGACTTCCTCCGATTCCTTGTCGTAGACGACCCGGTCGCCGGCAACCACAATGTCCTTGAAGTGCAACCTCTCGTCCTGCACCTGATGCCGGATCGACGTTGTCGCGGAAAGCAACGGGATATATGTATTCGCCATCTGGCGAATTTCATTCCCCATCAAATGTATCTGATAAATGGCAATCGCCGTAATCGTCGAATATGACAATATCTCGACAGCAATAACTATCAGGATCTTTTGACCGACCGATAGTTTGTTGAATATGTATTTTAGAAAAATCATCTGATCATTTCGCAGGCATCGCCGTTCACGATGCAGCCTTCACAATTTTTCCACCCGGCAGATGCAGGCCATCCGCCCTGCAGATGCCTCTGGCGGGATAAAGCAAATACGGCATCGGAGAGACCGTCTCTTTTCGTTCCCAAAGCATGTCCAGCTGACCATCGGAATTGAACTTCCCAATTCGCGGCGTTAGCCAGCTGTTCAAATTCAGTGGGTCTAGAAATACTTCGCCTTCTGGCGATTCCGATTTGCCTATGCCGAGGTTTCGGGATTCAGACAGGATCAGTTCCGGCGAAAGCTTGCTGTCGCCGTATTTCCGAACGATGCTTTCGACCGCCTTCTTGAAATACACCAAGGAAAGATACGTTTCTTCCATGTTGAAATGTGTCACCCCGCTCCCGCCGTACGGGCTGGAGAGAAATTCCGACACGAAGAGCCGGTTCGTCTCGTTCTGAAGGCTCTGGAAATAGGGGGCGCACAATATGTGGCCCTCGCCGTACGCTTCGCCGATTGTGCGGATTTCCATTTCGGAGGTCGTAAGCGACGCGATCGGCACGTCGCTCGAGGTCAATCCGGCACGCGCAAAGCCCTTGCGGAAAAATATGTCCGAGTCCGCGATCACCGTGGAAAATATCCAATCGGCCTTCTTTGCGATTATCTCGGCAATAATCGGTCCGGACAGGTCATGGCCAAGCGGTATATACTTTTCGCTAAGAAGCCTTCCACCAACCTTCTCAAGTTGATACCGGGCATTTCTATTGGATTCCCACGCCCAGATATAATTGGAACCTACGAAGAACGCGTTCTTGCCGTAGTTGTTCACCATGTACGAGACGAGATCGAGGGAATGCTGATTGGATATCGGTCCTGTACAGATTATATTTTGCCAGCATTCCCTGCCCTCGTAACAGGTCGGGTAATAGAGCAAGCCATTGTGCTTCGTGACCAGCGGCATGATCGCCCGGCGGCTGGCTGACGTGTAGCCTCCGAAGGTCGCCAGGACATTATCTTGCGTGAGAAGTCGCAGAATGCCGTTCCGGTACGCCTGCAGATCGGACCGTGCATCGACCACGACGGGCTCAATCTGGAACCCGGCAACGCCGCCGGCTCGGTTTGTCTTGTCTATCCAGAACAGGGCGACGTCATAAGACGGCTTTTCGATCAGGGCCAAGTGGCCGGTCAACGACCACAGAATGCCAATCTTGATCCGTGGGCCAGGCCCCATCCAAACGCTGCCTGCGCTCCCTTCGGCTACCGCGTGCCGAAGCACGTTGGGCGTAGCCAAATTCAGCGCTGCCGCTCCAGCCAACGAAAGGGCCTGCCGGCGATTCAGCATTGTCAGACGGATCCAATCTCTACCGACGATCTATATGTGCGAATTGCCTAGTGCCAAGTCTCGGTCAGCATCATACGAAATATGACAAAAGTCTAGTATCTAAAGAGACTAGGCCGAGGCAACCGGGACGCCGGCATCAACGCCTGCAACGGCGGATGTCCGTGCGGTCGGATGGTAATGCGCACAAACGAACGCAGCCCGATCCCTACCCCTCTTCTTGACCAGGCAGCGGCATAAGTCGCGCAATATCAATGTATCGCCGGGCGACAATCGGTAAGCGTCCTGTGCGCGGATACAATTGAATTCGCCCTCCAGGCAATACAGCACCACCACGCCGTTCTCTTCGACAATCAGTTCGATCTCCTGCTCAGCGAGAACGACGATACGTGCATCGACAGAAACGGAACTGCCACAGGGGTTATCTCGCACCACCTCCATGTTCTGCAACACGACCTTGCTGCGGCTGTCTGGAGAACTCCGCTTGACGAAAGTGGCGCCCCGGTTCTTTTCAGGGCGTCGCAATAACGAGGTAAGCGGCAGCCCGAGTGCGCCCGCAATGGCCTGCAAAGTCCCCATGGAAGGGGCAACGGTCCCGTTTTCGATCCGCGACAACATGCCAAGCGAAATGCCCGCCGCGTTGGCAAGGTCCAAACCATTGAGGTCGTGATACCGTCTCCATTCGCGCACTTCGCGACCGATTGCGATTTGCAACAGGGGCGGGCAAGGCGGATCGGGATGAGCGGCTGCTTCGTCTTTCCGCACCGCTGTCAGGTCTGCGGCAACGCGATCGCACTCATCCGGGTTCAGTTGATGCACGATCGCCTTTGTCATTGAACCCTCTTCAAGTAGATCCTGCTTCCTGGCTCTTCAGCTTCACGGCAATTTTCCGCTTGAACATGAATACTATTGGCCCCTCCTGCGTGAACGCGGGACGCACACCAATGCGATAGACAAGAAATTGCTCGATCATTCTCGCCGCGGAGGGCGAGAGCGTGGGCTTCCAAACCCATGTATCGACGCTCTCATCGACGGAATTGACGTCAAACAGCTGGGATTGAACGTCTTCAGCCGTTCCAACAAACCACTCGTCCGGATTCTGTCCATACTCTTTGATCAATCCGAGGAACTCGAATTTTATCTGTTGGACACTGTAGGTCACGTCTCTTGTCTCTACGGAATCTTGATTGAAGGGACGACAGTCCCCGAAGTGGCGCGATAGGCATCCAACTGAGTTGCCCCGGCCGCTTTTTCATCGGATGACATCGCTTCGGTGGTTGTTTCAAGCGCGGCTAGCGCGCTGCCGACGCCGTGCTGGGCAGCAAGAGACAGCCACACGAATGCCTTGACGCGATCCTTTTCCACGCCAATGCCCTTGGAGTACATGTACCCGAGACGCGCCTGAGCGGGATAGTGTCCCGAGGCTGCCGCCTTTTCGAACCAATAGGCGGCACTTTGCAAATTGTCGGGCAGCTCCTGCGCCTTCCACAAGATGGTCGCGAGATTATATTGGGCAAAAGGGTCGCCCTGGCCGGCGGCCTTCTCCAGCCAGGTCCTGGCTTGCTCAGCATCGGCATCAACGCCCTGCCCCATGCTGAGCATGGCGCCCACATTGTTTTGGGCCTCGACCGACCCGGCCTCGGCAGCCTCAAGGTAGTAGTGGAACGCCGATTCAAGCGACGAGGCTGTCCCCTCGCCGGCGGCCGACATGTTTGCCAGCCACAGCTTTGCCTCTACCTTGCCCCGCGCGGATTCCTGCTGGAAAATGTCATAAGCCTTAGAAAACTCGCCAGACTTGTATGCGGAGACCGCGGCTTCGAAATCCGGGCTGTTCACTTCACATGCTTGGGCCATTGTCGGTTCCGTTCTTCTACAAGCTGGCAAGATGTTTGGCTTGGGACTTGCCGGCGCGTTTGGCGATCTGCTCCTGCATCCAAAGCCCCACCGCGTCCGCCTGATACGGCAGCTCTCGACCGATGCTTTCCGGTTGCGACGCCGTTCCCCAGTTCGAAATAAAGCGATGGGCGTCGATTGCCCCTTCCGCCAGCCGATCGATGAGCACTTGCCACGGCGCAAGCGACGTTGGATTTGCGCCATATATGCCAATTCGGCACATCGTGCGCCCGACTGCCGTTGGCTGCAGGGCGATCACGCAAGTCTCGTCGCCCGCCTTCATCAGAACCAGGTTTGGAAACAGCCACGCTGCTCTCACGACCGGAGAACCGTCGGAATTCTCGGTTACGATCCAGCCGTCATCGTCGTTTGCCGAGATCGGTACGCCACGGGTCAGATGCTGGCCGAGCAGTTTCCAGTTGGCATCGTATTCCAGCCATTTGCCGGCACGGCGAGTGCGCGCGTCGCCGTCGAAGAAACCAAAAGAACCAAGCTCATCCCATGAACGGGCCGGAACCGAAGTTGAAGGATCGAGGTTGACGAACAGGAGCGAGTGCAATGTTGCCACTTGCGCCTTCAGAAGCCGTTCCGGCTGCAGCCCCAGATACTGATGCATCTCGGGCGTGTCGCTGCCCAGCTCGGTCGCGGGTATGACATCGCGGTCCCTGCTGTAACCACACGACGTAAATGAGCATCGCGTCTTCGTGCCGGTCTGGCACTGCGCCGGTATTATCCGACAGCCTCCGTGCTGAGCCTTGTTGAACCGGGCTTCGAAACCATCGGCAACCCGTTGGATATGGATGCCGTGAACCCCAACCGTAAACGGCAAGAGGTCTCCGGTATTCGGAATTTGCTGCTCGCAGCCGACACAGATCCAGTCTTTCGCCCAGATCACCTCGTCTTCCAGCAGCGGGAAAACCCGGGAGCGAAAGACGGAAGGCGGCAGCATCCGCGCGCTGCCGGGCGCATTGAGCGATTTTTCGTAGAATGTGGGCGCAACGAAGTCCTGTCCTTCGTCGTAGTAGCCAAGCTCCGGGCGATGTAACACGGCTTACCTCATCACGAGACTGGTGGAACTCACGCCGGGCGACGCCCGGCGTGAGCTTTCATCACCGGGGGATCAATTATCCAGTGACGCGTATTCGTAGTCGGCACGACCACGATACTTGACGGATCCTGCCGGAGCCGCCGGAAGCGGTCCGTCCTTGGAGAAACGATCGAGAACGTTCTTCACCAGGGTGGAGATGTTGTTCTTGCAGTTGTTCCAGGGAAGCGAGCCGCAAAATGCGATGGACGAAAACGAGAAGCAGCCACCACCGTTCGGCGTCTCATGGAACGCGATGTCGCCGCGAACGCGCGGATGCACCGTGCCGTCGAGACCTTGCTGGTTGAAGCCGAAGTCTTCAGTAACCAGCAGGTATGCTTCCGTATGACGACCCGCCGAAGTGGCGACCGCAAGTGTGTGCGGCGGTGAGCCCAGCATCGTGTCGACGATATCCAGTTCCAGACCGGCGGCGCCTCCGCCGACAAGCCCGAAATTGCCCAGCTTTTCGTCGTAGTCGATGCCTTTGAACGCCCAGGATACGCGAGGATCGAGACTGTCCTTCGTACGGGTGAAGTACGACGAAATGTCGAAACCTTCGGACGACATGCCAACGCCTGCCACCGAGTGCAGGTAGCGACCGCGGAAGCGCCACATGCCGCCCAGTTCGCCGTTGCTCTGGTGATAGTATTCACCTGGATCGGCCCGCCATGTGCGGATACCCGATTCACAGCGCCGCATCTCGGTCATGACGCCACGGCCCTGATCGTCATAGGCCGGGTGGAACGTGTGCACCCAATACCAGGCATCGGCGCCCATATACATCAAGCGGCCGCCGCGCTGGGTGTAGTTGTGCAGCGCGTCGAGCTGCGTGCCGGTGTTATGCTCCGGATGCGACCCCGTTATGATCACATTGTAGTTTTCGAGACGCGCGAGCCCTTCATAAGTCACGTCTTCGTCCGTGATCACGTCGTACTCATATCCCATCGTCTCCAGCCAGTAGATCAAGTGGAGATCGGCCGGATACTGCCAGGGCGCCTGAGCGAGGAAGTGGTCGTATTTCGGACGCATGCTCAGGATCGGGCGCAAGCGCGACGACAGGCAGATGCCGGATCCGTCGGTATGGGTGTCGTAGATCGAACCGCCATATTCGCGGTGTTCGGACACGAACATGTTCTGCTGCTGCATGATCGGAACGCGATAGACGAACAGTTCAGCGCCGCCCGCGTTGCACGCCAGATGTTCGTTGGCGTAGGCCATGTAGCTGATTGTCGGCACCATGACCGCAATCTTCGACTGCTCTTCACCGATCTTCGGAACGACCCAGAACGGTATGTAGTCCTCGTCGCCCTGTGCCGTCGTCAGCTTGAGCGCATAGAAGCGGCTCTTGGTTTTTGCCGGAACGGTCCATTCGATGTCGGCATCCCAGCGGGCATCGTCCACGTCATCGTCGTGGAAGTGGATCGCGCCATACTCCTTGGGCGCATGCTTCCAGTCGAAGTTCTGGCCGGACCAGTTATAGCCGGTCAACGCACGGGTCGGGCAGTTTACGATTTCCGCGTCGAGCCGATACGGTCCGGCATCCTTGGCCGTCCTGGTGCTGATGCCGTCGGAAAAATCCCACGCCGCGACGATCGCCTCGGACAGCGCATCCGTAGGACCGGAATTGCGGCGTTCGGTGAGGCCTGGCTGGGCGCCGAGCTTCATCAGCTCGATTTCGGTCCGGTTCAAAGCGCGGTTGCAGATTCTCGGGCTGTCGATCTTGCCGTTGTACTTGCCGCCAAGCACCACTCCTGCCGGCTTCGACGAACGCGCAAGCGCCCCATTGTCCAGTTTTTCGACATAGGCGGCAATCGCGGCCGGAATGTTTGAGTGCTGGATCTTGGCCTTGATCTTCTTCTTTACAGGCTCGATCACCGGATCGAGCGCGTAGACGATCTGAGGCTCGTGATACAGGACGACGTCGCCGGTTGCGGCGTCGAAGGTCGCAGCCACAAAGTGCCAGGCATGGTCGCGAATGGTCTGGCCAGTCGAGATCCGATGCTCGTTGATGCGAAGCTCAAGAGCCCCGTCCTCGTTGATGAACAGCCCATAGCCCTTGTTGTCGGACCACTTCGACACGAGCCCTTGCGAACCGTGCTTCCAGTACTGGGGGTGGGTCTTCGGCGTCGTAGGCCAGATCCAGCATTGCAGCGTAAAGCTCTCGACTCGGAGCTGCTTGCAATCCTGGACAAATCCGTACGATCCGCTGTGAATGACCTGCTTGCGGCCCTTGTAGGTCCGGTTCACGTCAGCCTTGATCGACTTCTCGATGAAGCCCGGTCCACGAGGATTCGTGTCGCCGTTGATCATCTGAACGACTTCGGCCGTGTATTCGCTGGGTCCGTCACAGTTGACGAAGAATTTGATCTTGTCGCCCGGGTGTACACCAAACTTGTCTGCATACCCCGTCAGTCGCATTGCGCACATATCAAGTTTCCTAGCTAATATCTTTCCACCGCGTTGGGCTTGCATGTCGGCAAAAGCCAACCCCAACACGTGACTGAAGATTGAGTTGTTGTTTCGGATTCCGGTTAGGTAGCCGGCCAGTTGTCGCTGCGGCGCTTCCAGCCTTCGTTGAACTGCGCAGCAGTCAGGTCCTCTTCCGGCAGCTCCTGCAGACGCATGACGAATATGTCGTGCTGGATTTCCTGCTCGTCGGTATAGACCTTGTCATTGACAAACACCGGCGGAACGCCGCGAACCCCGGATAGCCTTCCGATCCGCCACTCCGCATCCACTTTGGTGCAGATGACCACGAGCTTCCCCTTGGGGGACGCGCCACGCATCCGAAGCAGGACCCTGCGAAGGACCGGGTCTTCGTGGACACCGCCAGACACGGTGGTCGTATCTCCGGGAACTTCGCACTTGAGTACGGAGAACCCTGCGACCCCCTTCATCGAGTCTGTGCATTCCTTGTGGGCTTTGATGAGGGCATCCGCTTCGGGAGTACCCATCCTGGGAATAGCGACCATTCATTTCCTCCAATTGTTCTGCTCGGATAGCGCCTCACGCCTCCTGAGCTTCAAGTGCACTCAGAATTCTCCGGTCTGACTTTATGTAGTAACTTATGGCACTATTTTTGTATGCCACTGCCAAACGATACCATTCATTTGTGATAAGTCAACACGCAGGCATGGCCGATAGTATCTACGGCACCAGGCCACTCGTGAGACGCCGCCCTGGTCGGCACTGCGAGCTCGCGCCCACGCGCGGAACCAACAAAGTATTGATCTGCGCTGCTGTACCCCTTAAGATTCAACAATATAAGCGAGTTAGCGCGGCGGTTTCCCACGGGCGCCTCGATCCGCTTGATGTCCGCCCGGAGTTCGCATGTTGGAAAATAATCCAGGCTTCAAGATCGCAATTGCGGATGATCACGCGCTGGTGCGCGGCGGCCTTGGGATTCTCATCAAGACACTGCATCCGGACACCACCATCATCGAATGCAACAGCTTCGACAAAGTCTTGCGGAAGCTGGAAGACGGCCCCGTAGACCTGCTGCTGATCGATCTTCTGATGCCCGGAATGCAATCGGTCGAAAGCATCAAGGAAATCTGCGACACTTGGCCGGATTTGCCGGTTGTCGTGGTGTCGGTCCGCGAAGAGACGCAGATAATTCGTCAGGTTCTGCGAGTGGGCGCTGTGGGCTATATCCCAAAGACATCTTCGCCCGATGTTACAATAAATGCCATTCGCCTGGTGCTTTCCGGGGGAATCTACGTGCCCCCGCTGGCCTTGGAGATACGCGGCCGCTCGGACGACCTGCTTGTCAGCGACAACGAGGGCTCCGGATTTGGCGAACCGCATAGCAGTGTCGTGACCAAAAGCGGCCCTCTCACCGAGCGACAGGTCAAGGTGCTTCAACTTATCGCCGAAGGGCGGTCCAACAAGGACGTTGCCGAGGAATTGGGGCTCACTCCGGGCACCATCAAGATGCATCTGTCGCGGATCTACAAGGCGCTGGGCGCCAAGAGCCGCACAGATGCCGTGGCGAAATTCAATCGGCTCTCGCAAGAGAACTGAACAGCCTCTGATCGCTCTGCTGATTCGGCCATTCGGCGCCTGACGCCCTTCTGAAGGCCTTCAGCGCCATCTCATCTATGACCTTGCCCCTATGACGGCAGTATCGCGCCGTCCAGTAGCTTTGCGCTGCTCAAAAACGATCCGGATCGACCAACCTCCCCTCACGCAAGCCGTACGGGTGCCGCAAAGACATATGCTCTTTGGGCTCATGCCAAAGGTATATATACTATCAAAAGGTAATTGACCCTTTTGGCATAATATGCCTTAATACCTTTGGGCATACACAAGCGCCGAGCGTCCGTAAGCGGCCAACCATGCTCCGGGCCAATTTTGGTCAATTCCATCAAAATTTGTGTTTAGGGAGGACAATCAATGACAATTACGAGACGATCCTTGATCAAGCGAAGCAGCGCCCTTGCGCTCGCCTTGTCGACGCCGGCGATCTTTCGCCCAAGTGCTGCGCGTGCACAGCCTTGGATATCAAAGAATGGCACCATCAAGCTGGGCGTGCTGTTTTCCCAGTCGGGTCCCCTTGCCGTCGTGGAGAACGATTCCACCCAGGTCGTGCTGTTTGCCATCGACGAGATAAACGCCAATGGCGGCGTCGCCGGAATGCAGGTGGAGCCGGTCGTCATCGACGCCAAGTCCGATGTGAAGGTCTATTCGGAGAAGATCAGCCAGCTCATTCTCAGCGATCGCGTCATTTCCACGATCGGCGGCTATACATCGGCCAGCCGTCGCGCCGTTGCACCTTTCGTCATGGCCCGGGATCACCTGTTCTACTATCCCACATGCTATGAAGGGCGCGAATGCACGCAGAACGTGATCTGCACCGGCCCATTGGCCAACCAGCATTCGCAGGACCTCATCCCGTTCATGGTCCAGAACTTCGGCAAACGGGTCTATTTCGTCGGCTCGAACTACATCTGGCCGAAAGAGTCCAACAAGGTCGCGCGCGTCTGGCTCGAGAAGGTCGGCGGCGAAGTGCTCGGAGAGGACTACGTCCCCATCGGCGGCTCCGAATTTGCACCGATCTTCAACAAGATCCGCCAGGCCAATCCCGACTTCATCTTTTCGACCCTGATCGGCGATTCAGACGTCGCCATGCACAAACAGTTCCTCTCGGAAGGCTTCAAGGCAGACAAGATGCCGATTGCCTCCCTCACCACCGGTGAAATCGAGGTCCGCGCCATGGGTGCCGAGGCCGGCGCCGGACACTTCCTGTCAGCGCCATACTTCCAGGCGCTGGACACGCCGACGAACAACCGGTTTGTCGAAAAATATCTCGGCAGCAAGTACGGCGGCGGCGGTGTCACTCACTACAACATGGAAGAGACCTATCTCGCCGTCTACTTCTGGAAGGCAGGACTTGAGAAGGCCTTGGCCCAGACCGGTGACATCGAGGCGATCACCCCTCGCATGATCAGGGACGCATCAGGCGGCGTCACCATCGGCGACGAGATCTCTCCGGAAGGAAAGGTCTGGATCGACCCGGACAACTTCAACATGTGGCTGCGCCCGAAGATCGGCCAGTGCCAGGGCGACGGCCAGTTCAAGATCATCAAGGTGGCCGATCAGCACGTCGGGCCCAATCCCTTCGAGATCTATCCGGATCGGGGCGTTTGCAAGGCCGACGGTCTCCATACGCCAGCCGGCACCGTACAAAAGGGCGTTCTCTAGCCCAGTTCCGCTCCCCGCAAGGGGAGCGGTTCCACCCCGGCTATGTCTCGACCAAACAGGGCGCGTCCGTCATGGCGCGCGCTGTTCCCGCTCGCGTCACGAACGATACGAATTCATTCAACGTGGCTGCCCGCCAGCCGCCTGAGTGCCTGGGAAGGCTGCACCAAAATGAGCGTTACGGATTTCTGGACACCATTCGAACTCAATTCATTTCTCAACGCCCTTTTTATCGGGTTGAGCATCGCAAGCATATGGTTGATCGCCGCAGTCGGGCTGACAATCATATACGGCACCATGGGCGTCATAAACATGGCCCACGGCGAGTTGATCATGCTCGGCGCATATACGACTTATGTCCTCCAGACATTTTTCTACATACCGTTTCTTTTATGCCTTCCTCTCGTATTTGTTATTGTCTCGATTTTCGGGCTATTCATCGAACGAACGATCATCCGAAGGCTTTATAACCGGCCGCTCGACACGCTTCTTGCGACCTGGGGTCTGTCGCTCATCTTGATCCAGGGCGTGCGGGTGATCTTCGGAACCGCTCCCAAATATGTCTCCATTCCAGGCTGGTTGAATTTTCAGGTAAGCCTCGGCTTCCTGCATTTGCCGGGCTTCCGGCTCTTCATCATCCTTGCGACCGCCGCGCTCATATTCGGCACCTGGTACATCGCCTACCGGACCACCTGGGGCATAAGGGTCCGTGCCGTGATGGCGGACCCGGATATGGCTTCCTCCTTCGGCATCGACAGCAACCGCATCTACAGCATCACCTTTGCCTACGGCGCCGGACTTGCAGGCGTCGCCGGCGCCCTCTTCGGCGGACTGAAGACACTGCTGCCGGACATGGGCAGCGGCTACATCGTTGAAGCTTTCCTTGTCGTCGTCGTTGGCGGAACGCAGCTGCTCGGCAGCATATTCAGCTCCATTATTCTTGGAGAACTGGCGTCGATCTTTTCCTACTTCACGAACGATACCTTCGCGAGGTTCGTCCTGTTCACTCTCATCGTCATTTTTCTTCGGTTCCGGCCGCAAGGCCTCATTACCGAAGGCATGAAGCGTCGCTGACGCCGTCGGCTTGGAGAAGAAATCGTGTCTGCAAACATCTATCACAACCGAAAAGCCCAGTGGCTGGCATATATCGGGCTGTTCCTGCTGCTGGCGCTTGTTCCGGTCCTGTTCGACAGTCCTTTCCTGCTCAACCAACTCGCACGCTATGCGGTCTTCGCCATGCTGGCGGTCTCGGTCAGCCTTGTCTGGGGCTATGGCGGGATACTTAGCCTCGGACAGGGAATTGCATTCGGTCTTGCGGCCTACGGAATGGGCATGACCATGCAGATGCAATTCCAGGACCCGGTATCCGATCCCGTTCCAAGCTTCATGCTGACGAACGACCTGAGCACGCTGCCTCTGCTCTGGGAGCCGTTCTGGTCCACCCCGGTCGGGCTGGCGCTCACCATTGCGGTGCCGACGATCTTCTTCATCGGCTTCGGGGCAATGATGTTCCAGGCGCGCGTTGCCGGTGTTTTCGTTGCCATCATGACGCTGGCGATGCTGGCCGCCTGGTACGCCATGGCCTACGACATGCAGCCGTTCACGTCGGGGTTCAACGGAATATCGCCGCCCATGCCGTTCGAGTTTGCGGGTGTCTCGATCGACCCCTATAGCCCGACGGCATACCTGATCTGCGTTGGCTTCCTTGCTGCGCTCACCTTGGCAGTGAAGCTGTTGATGCAGTCGAAGTTCGGCCTCGTGGTTCAGGCCATCCGCGATGACCCGGAGCGCGTCAGGTTTCTCGGCTACAATGTAGCCTACTATCAGGTCATCGTGTTTGCCATCTCCGGTTTCATCGCGGCATGCGGCGGCCTCTGCTGGGTTATGGTCGTCCAATATGTATCGCCGACCTCCCTGGAACTCACGCTAAGCGTTTCCGCCGTCATCTGGGCAGCCGTCGGCGGCCGTCTGTCGCTGCTTGGGGCCATCCTCGGCGCATATCTCGTAAACGGGCTGCAAAGCTACATGGGAGATGAGCTCCAGGACGTCTGGATGATCGTCCTTGGCTCGATCTTCATCGGGGTCGTGCTGTTCCTGCCCCGCGGCCTTGTCGGCCTGATCGAAGACGCGCTCGGATACTTCACCGGCAAGTCGGAAACCGAAACCGCCACCGTGGCAATCGAGAGGACCGTATAATGTCGCTCTTGGAACTCAGGAACGTCAGCAAGCGCTATGGCGATTTTGCTGCCATAGATGGGTTGGACTTGACCATCAACAAGGGCGAGTTGCGCTGCTTGCTCGGGCCGAACGGCGCCGGAAAGACCACGTGCATGGACCTGATCGTGGGGCGTCAACGCGTCAGCGAAGGCACTGTGCGTCTGATGGGCACCGATATTGCGGCCTTGTCTGAACACCAGATCGCCCGAAAAGGCGTCGGGCGCAAATTCCAGATCCCCTCCGTCTTCAAGGAACTCACCGTAAGGCAGAACCTTGAGGTTGCGTTCAACCGCAACAAGGACCCCTTCTTGAACATGCTCTCGTTCAAGAACTTCAAGGGGATGAAGCGCTATGACGAGATAACCGATCTGATCGGCTTGAAAGACCGCTCCAACACCGTCTCCGGCCTGCTGTCGCACGGCGAAACCCAGTGGCTGGAAATCGGGCTCGTGCTGATGCAGGACCCCGTCCTGCTGTTGATGGACGAACCAACCGCGGGAATGACGGAGCAGGAAACCTACAAGACCTCGCAGATTTTCAACACGCTCAAAGGCAGCCACACGCTGGTCGTCGTCGAACACGACATGTCCTTCGTGCGGGAGATTGCCGACGTCATCACCGTCATGCACATGGGCAAGCTCCTCGCCGAAGGAACCATAACGGAGATAGAGAACAATCCGCAGGTACGGAACGTCTATCTCGGAACTGAGGGGATCCACTAGATGCTTCGGCTTGACGATGTAACCTCGTACTACGGCAAGACCCCTATCCTTCATGGGATAAATATCGACTTGAAGAAGGGCGAATGCCTGTGCGTTATCGGCCGCAACGGCGTGGGCAAGACAACGCTTATGCAGACGGTCATGGGGCTGACCACCCGCATCGATGGAAAAATATCCATCGACGGGGAGGAGATGACGCGGCGAAGCACTGCCGAAAGGGCTATTGCGGGGCTCGGATACGTGCCGCAGGGCCGGCGCATTTTCGGAAAGTTCACGGTCCGCGAAAACATCCTTCTCGGCACTTTCGCCCGGCAAGGCATCAAGGCGCAGATACCCGAAATATGCCTCGAACTGTTCCCCTATCTGCGCGACAACCTGGACAAGAAGGCAGGCTTCCTTTCAGGCGGCCAGTTGCAACAGCTTGCCATCGCGCGTGCTCTGGCGACCGATCCGAAAATACTTCTGCTCGACGAGCCAACCGAAGGCATCCAGCCGAATATCGTCGAAGAGATCTACCACACGCTCGTCAGGCTGAACAAAAACATCGGAATAACGCTCGTCCTGACCGAGCAGCACATAAAAATCGCCAAGTCGCTGTCCGACAAATTCATCATCATGGATACCGGGCGACTGGTTCATTCAGGAACGTCCGAAGAACTCACCGACGACGTCGTGAACACTTATCTGTCGATCTGACGCTGACAGAAATCGGTGCCTTGATCCCGGGTCAGGCCCAGGATCAAGGAACGATGCCGAAAGGCCTGGTTAGCCCGGTCAACGAACCTTTCTGGCCTGTTTTACGAATGTCGTCGCTGCCTTTGCGGCCGCATCCAGTCCCGCATGCACGGCTTCGGGGAATCCGTTGCCCATCATGGCCCGAAGCCCGGCGGCCGTGGTGCCTTCATAGTCGATGAACGTCTGGACCATTTGCTCGGGCGGTTCATTGCTCAGGGCGAGAAGGCGGCTCGCATCGCACACCACGCCCAGAACGGCGCGCAGCGCTATCTCAGGCGGCAGGCCGCGCGCCTTGGCATGCGACAACATCTGAGCTGCCAAGAGCGCAGGAAATGCCGGGCCGGACCCGCTAAGGCCAGTCAGATAATCGATGTGCTCCTCCGTGCCGACCTCGTCGGTCTGACCGCAGCTCTCGAACAGCGCGCGCACGAACTCGCGGTCGCTTGCCACAACCCCCTCGCCTGCAAGCCACGGCGTGTAAGATCGCCCGATCGCGGCTGCCGCATTGGGCATTGCGCGCACCACCCGAGTGGTCCCGAGGCGATCTTGAAGCGTCTTGAGCGATGCGCCTGCCATCACCGAGATGACGAGTTTGCCTTCCGCGTGGATTGAGAGGTCGAAGAACTGGTGCGGTCGCACCGACAAGACGACGACATCTGATTGCCGGGCAAGCATCGCATTGTCCGATGTCCAGGTGATTGCAGGCCATTGGCCAAGTTTGCCAGCGCGCGCGGACCGGGAGGAGATGATCAGGCGGTCCTCGGTTATGACGCCCTCAGCAAGCGCTTGCGAGGCAATGGACAGTCCAAGCCATCCAGCCCCTCCGACAATCCCGACAGTGGGCGACGTGATCATTGTGACCTCCAGTCCTTGCCGGGCATCATGACGGTTTGACACCGCGCAGGCGCTCCGAACGTCGCCGCAGCAACTCGACCACGGTCAGGAGCGCTATCGATAAAACCACCAGTATGGTCGCGATAGCCAGTATGGTGGGCGATATCTGTTCGCGAATACCGGCCCACATCTGGCGCGGGATCGTGCGTTGCTCGTAGTCGGTAAGGAATATCACGGCGACCACTTCGTCGAAGGAAGTGCCGAAGGCAAACAGGGCGCCTGAGATAACGCCCGGCAAAATAAGCGGCATGATGATCTTCAGGAAGATCACATGCGAAGGCGCGCCAAGCATCTGCCCGGCCCTTATCAGGCTGCGATCGAAGCCGGACATCGAAGCCGTCACGGTGATGACCACGAACGGCGCGCCGAGCAAGGCATGCGCCAGTATGATGCCGAAATAGGTATTGGCCAGTCCGACCTTGGCGAGCAGGAACACCAGACTTGCCGATGTTACGATGATCGGCACGATGATCGGTGAAATCAGCAGTGCCGTAATCAGCCGGCCGGCCGGCATGGCGGGTTGCGACAGGCCGAGCGCCGCCAGCGTGCCGAGGATAGTGGCAAGGATGGTCGCGCCGGTGGCGATAAGAATGCTGTTCTTCGCCGAATGTATCCACTGGCCGTTCTGCCAGACATCAGCAAGCCACTCCCAACTGCCGGCCGGCAAGGCGGGATTGCTCATGCCGTTCTCGAAAATGTCGAGATACCAACGCGTCGAGAACGCCGTCGGGTCCAGCCTCAACATGCCGTCAGTGAAGGTAAAATATGGCTCGGCGTTAAACGACAGTGGAATGATGACAAGGATCGGCAATACCAGAAACAGGAGAACCAGTATGCAGAAGGCCCGGAAGGCGTAGTACCAGGCCCGCTCCCAGTTCTGCGCATAAGTCGGCAAGGACATCGATCCCTCCCCTCAACCCAGCTTCAGGCCGTCGACCTGCGCCAGGCGGTTATAGGCCCAGTAAAGCAGGAGTACGCTGGCCAGCAAAAGCGCCGACAGCGCCGCCGCCAGCCCCCAGTTCAGCGATTTCTGGATGTGGTAGGCGATCATGTTCGAGATCAGCGTGCCGCTTTCCCCGCCCACCAGCGCAGGCGTGATGTAGTAGCCGAGCGAAAGAATGAAGACGAGCAGGCAGCCGGCAGCCACGCCCGCCTTCGTCTGGGGCAGGTAGATGCGGACAAAAGCCGTAAACTGGTTGGCGCCGAGAGAACGCGCCGCCCGCATATAGGTCGGCGGCACCGTCTTCATGACCGAGTAGAGCGGCAGGATCATGAACGGCAAAAGGATATGCGTCATCGCGATCACCGTTCCGGTACTGTTGAAGATCAGCCGAAGGCGGCCTTCGTCGTGGATGAGGCCAGTCCACACCAGCAGCGAGTTGATGACGCCCCTGTCCTGAAGCAGCACGATCCATGCTGTCGTCCTGACCAGGAGAGAGGTCCAGAACGGCAGCAGCACCATTATCATCAGCAGGTTTGAGTAGCGCATTGGCAGGACCGACAGCCAATATGCGACCGGAAAGCCCAGCAGCAGGCAGCACAGCGTCACCAACCCGCCGATGGCAAAGGTCCTCACGAACAGCGGAACGTAGATCTGGCGGCCGCTCGGCTGAGCGACGACCGATCCGTCCGCATCTATGCGGTGATCGACTGCGGCCAGATAAAAGCGATCGGTGAAGCTGTTGGCCAGCGTCTTCATCGCCGCCCATGCAACTGGATTCTTCCAACCGTCTTCGGCGGCTGCCAAGGATGTCCTGTAGGGCGGCGTCAGCCGCGGCGCGAGGCGAGCGGTCTTGATTATCAGGCTGCGCGCGCCGGGCAGTTCGACGTTCAGCGTCGCAGCAATCTTTCCGGCCGTTCCCTGCCTGTTATGGTCCTGCAGATCCAGCACCAGTGCTTCCCAGGCGCTCTCGGGCGGAAGACCTGTGCGATCCCATTCCGAAAGGGCCGCCGCCGTGCGCGGCATGCCTTCGGAAAACTCGGGAGCGTAGGCACTACGCGTCAGCAATCCGCCGATCGGATAGATGAAAGTTGCCGTGACGAAGAGCAGCAGCGGCACCACAAGCAGGAGGGCCCGCAGCTTCTGGCGTCGTAACGCCAGCCCTAGCTGGCGCTTCAACAAATCGCGGCCTTCCGGGGCAGAGTGCGAGACCTCACCCATGTCCAACGTCGCTTTGCGACTGATGAAGGGCGCGGCAGTTTTCAGCTCGCCAGCCGACGGCAACCTTATCGCCCTTGCGGGCCGACATGCCGTTGTCGTCGTTCAGAGCCTTGATCACGAACGGTTCCTGGCCGTCAACCAGCAGCCGAATGCGGATGTGGTCGCCGAGGTAGATCAGGTCGTCGACGCTCGCCTCCACGATCGACAGAGACGTGTCCGACCTGTTCGGATTGAGCAACACCCGCTCGGGCCGCAGCGAAAGCTGCACAGCCTGGCCGGGTTTCGGATTTCCCACGGCAATCGCGCTGACAATCTGTCCACCGTCCAGCCTTACGGTGCATTTGCCGGCAGAGTCCACGTGCTCAAGCTTGCCGCCAAGCCGGTTGTTCTCACCGATGAATTCGGCAACGAACAGCGACGTCGGCTGCTCATAGAGGTCCGCAGGTGTCGAAAGCTGCTGGATTACCCCGTCGTTGAATACGGCGATCCGGTCCGACATCGTGAGCGCTTCACTTTGATCGTGCGTGACATAGACGATGGTAACGCCGAGACGTTCGTGCAGGCGCTTGATCTCATACTGCATCTGCTCGCGCAGTTGTTTGTCCAGCGCGCCCAACGGTTCGTCCATCAAGACGACTTCGGGCTCGAAGATCAGGGCGCGGGCGACGGCCACCCGTTGCTGCTGGCCGCCCGACAGTTGAGCGGGACGCCGCGTCCCAAAGCCCGACAGTTCGACCATGGCAAGCGCATCAAGAACGCGCCGTTCGACTTCCGCCTTGCCGACAGATCGGACCTGCAGCGGAAAGGCCAGGTTTTCGGCAACTGTCATGTGCGGGAACAGCGCGTAGTTCTGGAAGACCATGCCGATGCCGCGCTTGTCCGGCGGCACGCGGTTGATCTGCCGTCCATTGAGCAGGATCTCGCCGTGTGTTGCCGGCTCGAAGCCGGCTAGCATCATCAACGTCGTTGTCTTGCCAGACCCGGACGGCCCAAGCATGGTGAGGAATTCGCCGCGCCGAATATCGAGGTTGAGATTGCGCACCACCAGCCGCTCAGCGTCATAAGTCTTCTGGACGTTGATAAACCTGACCACGGCATCGGCAGCTGAGTGAGACGCATCCCTATCGGGCGCTGGCTGTTTTTTGACTGTCAACGCTTCCTCCGCAGTCGCATTCAGGCACTCTCCTCCACGGCATCTTGCAGGGCGATGCGGCCCACCTCCGGTAGCGGCGTGTTACAGCCTGATCGTTCCTTCCAGAAAGATTGTCGCCGTGCCGCCGAGAAGGACGTTCTTGCCGTTGTACTGGCATAGAACAACCCCACCCCGGCTCGACAACTGCCGCCCCTTCATTTCCGAGCGTCCAAGCTTCTCGGCCCAGTAAGGTGCCAGGCAGCAGTGCGCGACACCGGAGACGGCGTCTTCGGGTACGCCATTGGCCGGCGCAAAGAAGCGCGAAACGAAATCGAATTCGCCCTCCCCCTTGGCCGTGACAATGACCGCCGGCAGGGGAAGGTCGGCCACCGCCGCAAAATCGGGACGCAGCCCGGCCACGACGTCCACGCTGTCGAAAACCGCGAGATAGTGCTTGGCAGCAAACACCGCCGCCGGCTTTGCGCCAAGCGCTGCCGCCAGACCAGCTGGCTCGGCAATCTGCTGCGGAACAAGGGCCGGCATGCTCATCTGCAGCAATCTGGCGTCCCTGCGCACAGAAAGCTCTGCCGTCGGCGAGGCAAAGCGCGCGATTTCGGCCGTTGGGTGAAGCCGCTCCAGCACCAGATGCCCGGCCGCCAGCGTGGCGTGGCCAATCATGTCCACCTCCCTGGTGGGCGTGAACCAGCGCACATCGAAATCGCGAGCGGTTTCCGACTGCTGCCCACCTCGCCGAGGCACGAAAAAGACCGTCTCGGACAGGTTCATTTCGGCCGCGATCGATTGCATCGTCTCGACCGGCAGCCATTCCTGAAGCGGGCACACCGCGGCAGGATTGCCCGTCATCGGCCGGTCGGTGAACGCATCGATGATGAAGAGAGGAAGCGTCATTTGGGCGGTGCCAAGGAACGGTCAGGGTGGGTCGCGACGCCGGTATCGCGCAAGCTGACAAGAGCTTCGCTGTCCGTCAGATAGGCCAGCCTGCTCCGCGCCGCCGCGAATGCGGTGGCATCGAGCATAGCGCCAATAACGCCCTCTCCCCGCCCGGCGCGGGCAAGGTCGCGGCCGTCCGGGCCGACGATGCAGCTTTCGCCGAGATAGACGATATCGCCGTCGTTGCCGCTATGGTTGGCATAGGCCAGATAGATCCCGTTTTCGAACGCGCGGGCCGGCACCATCTGGCGCGAAACAAGATCCCACTCGTGCGTCAGCGCAGTCGGAACGACGACGAGGTCGGCCCCGCGCACGGAGCATGCCCTGACGATCTCAGGAAACTCCAGTTCGTAGCAGATGATGAGGCCGACTTTCCAACCGTCCACATCGAAAATGGTCAGTTCATCGCCGCGCTGGAACCATTGCTTCTCATAGCCGGTGGGCATCACCATCTTGCGGTGATTGGCCAGCAGGGAACCGTCCTTGCCTACCGCGACAGCCGAATTGTAGATCGCGCCGTCGAATGCTTCGGGATACCCATAGACGATGCTGGCCTTGTGGCGTCGCGCAATGTCGCCGACATGTTTCGCGAATTCTCCCCCAAAGGGCTCGGCACGCTCGGCAAGGCTTTCGCCCGCGCCATAGCCGGACATGAAGAGCTCCGGGCATATGAGAATGTCGGCGCGGGCGCCATCTCCGGCAAGCGCTTGATCTATGCCACGCAGCTTGTCCTCCACCGAGGCATTCGCCAGGGCACTCTGGAAGACGGCCACATTGAGGTTTTCTTTCGCGGACATCACGACATCAGGCATACAGAACTTCACGCGGATATTCTGTGAGATACTCGAATCCGCTTTCAGTTACGACAATGGAATCGCCGATGCGACCGCCAAGCCTGCCATCCAGGCTGATGCCGCCATCGACGGCGAAAGTCATGCCTGCCTTTAGAACCGTCTTGTCGCCCGCCTTGAGCTCCGGCGCTTCAAGATACGACACGCCGATCGAACGTCCGGTGCGATAGCTGGTGGTGTAGCCGGCCGCGCTGTAGGCCTCGTCGGCCGCGAACGCCACGCTCTCCGCCGTGACGCCTGCACGAATGGACCGCAGCGCAGCCTGCTGAGCGTCGATTGCCGCCTGCTGAACCCTGATTGCCTCATCGGACGCTTCATTGACGAAGAACACGCGGTCGAAGCCCAGCTTGTACTGCTTGAACTGCGCCATGTTGCAGAAGCAGAAATAAACCGGGTCGCCACGCTTCAGAAGCTTGGTGCCCGCACGCCGGTGCACCATCGATGTATCGCTGCCGGATTGCATGATCTGTAGGTTGTGGATCATCGGCGAGACGAATGCATCCCAGCCCTTGGAAGTCAGGAACCCGGCCGCCCGGCGTGTCCCCGCAGCGATGACGGCGAGCGCCGCTTCATATTCGGCCGCACCGACCTCGAGCGAGCTATGCGCCGCCGCCATCATCGCGCCGGCAATCTCGCCCGCCTGCTTCATCACCTCGATCTCGACCGCCGACTTGATCATGCGCTGTTCCCCGAGAATGCGGGAAACATTCATCAGCGGCACGCCCTTGAACGTTTCATCGAGGAAATTGCGGACAATGGCTGGAACAAGGTCCGTTTCCACCCAAAGCGCCTTCGGGTTTGCGCCGACCGCGTTACGCAGCACGTTTTCCCAGCGATTTGGCCCGGCATCTTCCCAGATGCGCACGTCCTCGACCCACGTCATCTTCGAAACCATCTCATGTTCCATGAGCGGCGTCACAACGACAGGGTCTTCATCGGGCCGTACCAGCAGGAATGTCGGCCGGCCGAACTCCACCGCAAGATATCCCCAGAACCCCGCCAGGTAGGCAATCGAGCTCTCGTCGGTAAAGATCGCCAGATCGATACCTTCCTGTCGCAATCTGTCCTGCAGGACACGGGTTCTCATTCGGGCTTGTTCAAGCACGGCCGACTTCCTTCCAGATATTAAGTGCTGCTGTGTAGAGAGGCTAAACGTCGGTTAGTTGTTCAGCCACACATTGAACCGTTCGCTAATCGCGTCGCCATGATCGGCCCAGAACTCCACGTCATTGTGGAAAGCCGTGGCGAAATTCTCGGCGTTCGTCGGCAGATGCGGCCGCATAGCCTCATCGACGGTAGCCGCCGCCGATTTGCGGGCTGGTCCGTAGGAGATCATGCCTGCCTGCACCGCCATCTGTTCCGGGCGGGATGCGAAAGCTATGTATTGTTTCGCCGCATCGATATTGCGTGCACCCTTCAGGATCGCCCAGAATTCCTGGACCCAGATCTGGTTGTCCCAGATGGTCTTGAACGGCTTGCCCTCGCCAACCTCGGCAGCGTAGATGCGGCCGTTCGCAGCCATGGTCATCGCCACTTCCTTGTCGGCAAGGAGCTGCGGAGCCTGTGCGTGCGCATCCCACCAGACGATATTGTCACGAATGGTATCGAGCTTGGCCAGCGCGCGGTCCACGCCTTCCGGAGTGGCGAGAACGGTGTAGACATCCTTCGACTCGACACCGTCGGCGATCAGCGCCCATTCCAGGAACGCCTGGGGCTTCTTCATCAGCCCGCGCTTGCCCGGAAATTTCTCGACGTCGAAGAAATCGGCCATCTTGGTCGGCTTCTCACCGGCAAACATCTCCGTGTTGTAGGCGATCACCGTCGACCAGATGATCGTTCCAACGCCGCACTCGTGCAACGTACCTTCGATGAAATCCGACGCCGCACCGGTGCCATCGGCCGCCGCCGGAAGCTTGATATCCGCGACCGGCTCGAACAGACCGTCGTCGCAGCCGCGCACAAGGTCCTGCATTTCGACATCGACGACATCCCAGCTGACATTGCCGGTTTCAACCTGCGTGCGGATCTCGCCCAGCCCGCCATTGTAATCGACCATGTTGGCTTTTATGCCGGTCTCTTGCTGGAATGGCGCGAGGAATGCCTTCTTCTGGCTTTCGGCATAACTACCACCAAAGGAAGCGACCGTGACGCTGCCGCTATCGGCCATGACAGGTGTAATGAATGCGGCGATCAAGGCACTGGCTGCGCACGTACGCAGAATCGAATTCAGCATCATGTTACCCTCCTACATATCTCTCAGGCTGAAATTGGCTCTATCTTCAAGGTGTATACACCTTATGGAAATCTCACGGGGAATCAAGCCGAAAAGTCTGGTATATTGGGCAAATTTGAAAACTTCTTTCCTATCTGTATGCAGCAGTAGCATAAAGATGTTCTGGAAAGAGACCGAAGGCAAATCGCAGCGCCTCGGCCGCAGCAATGGAGTCGTTCACCATGGCCAATGAATATGAACAGGCGGACAGGGAACCGAAACGCGGTGCGGGCGGGTCCAGAAAGGTCAACTCGCTTGATATTCATACGCAGTTGCGCGACCGAATCTGCCTGCTCGAATATCGACCGGGCAGCATTTTGCGCGAAAATGAACTGGCCGATGAATTCAGCGTCAGCCGAACGCCGATCCGCGAGGCCTTGCAGCGCCTTGCCGTCGAGGGTCTGGTGGAAGTGCGAAACGGCGTCGGAACGATCGTAACCGCGCTCGATTTTGACGAATTGCAGGAAATCTACAGGCTTCGCACGGAAATGGCGGTGCTGCTCGGCCGGATGGGCACGAGAGCCTGTACACAGGCGGACACGGATGAGCTGGGCGCACTGCTCACGCGCTCACAGCGTTTGACCCAGTCATTCAACGTCCGCGAGTATTGGGACATCAATCACAAGCTTCATTTTGTCATCAGTGACATCATCCTCAATCGCACCTTCCGCGAGATCTGGGACAACCTGTACTTCAGGGCGGCGCGAACCTGGTACGACGTAGCGAAATCGATGAACGCGATCGCTACCGAATTGCTTACCATGGAGATCACTGACCTCCTGTTGGCGGTCCGCGAGAACGATGCCGAAGCGATCAGCTACATAAAGCGCAACTACATCAGCTACAGCTGGCAGCGCGTCCTGCAGAAGGAAAAGGACTGACTGCATTTGCCTTGCGGTTTACCGGCGCGATAGACGCGCCTACGCGCAACGCCGCGCCCGACCAGACAGCCTCGCGCGCTTCCTAAGCCTCGGAAATTCCGACGGCTATCTGGCGATAATAAGCACAAAACGAGAGACTAGATGGTGGGTGTGCACAGGATCGAACTGTGGACCCGCTGATTAAGAGTCAGCTGCTCTACCAACTGAGCTACACACCCACGCCGCCGGAGAAACCAGCGTTGGCGCGCATATAACCGGCGCTATCTGGCATGTCTAGCCCTGTAAGATCATTTCCCGACAAATCGCCATACTAGTTGGGATTCGTCGCACCGGCGGCGAAATTTCGGCCGCGGATTAGACAAAAATCCGGCCTTCACCGACTTTCACCGCATGTCCGCCTATGCGCGCTGCGACCAGTTTCCGGTGCTCTACCTCAAGTTCAAGCCGTATCCGGGAGGGCCGTCCCATTTCCAGCCCCTGCTCGAGCCATAGGCTCGACAGGCCGTCGCCCGGCTGGTCGAAATGCAGGACCGCACCGGCAAAGGCGGCGGCAGCCGATCCGGTCGCCGGGTCTTCGTAGGAAGGATTTCCCGGAACGAACATGCGCACGTGAAAAGCGCTGTCGTGGTTGACCGTCTCGCGGCAATAGACATAAGGGCTGGCAAACGCCCACTCGCTCTTGCGCGGCGCCAGTTCCGCCCACGCCTGGTTGTCGAGCCTTGCCTTGCCCGCCGCATTGAGACCGCTGACCGGAATGGTCACATAGGGAACCCCGGCCGACCAGAACGTTGGCCTGTGGTTTTCAAATCCGATTTCATGCGGTCCAAGCCCAAGTGCTGCGCCAATCGCGCTAGCATCGGCGGAAAGTTCCAGCTGTTCCGGCAGCTTTGCCAGGTCGAACTCGGCAAAGGTCGCAGCTTCACCCCTTTTTACGGCGCAACGCACCGGCCCTATGTTTTCTTCAAGAACGAAAATGCCGGCCACATCGCCGGAGTTGCTCGCTTCGGAGAGCGCAACGGCACTGCCCACCGTCGGATGGCCGGCAAAAGGCATCTCGTAGTCCGGCGTGAAGATGCGGATGCGGGCCCGGTGCGCCGCATTGTCGGCGGGCAGCACAAATACCGATTCGGACAGGTTGAATTCGCGCGCGATCCGCTGCATCGCCTCGGTGTCCAGGTCATCGCAATCCAGCACGATGGCAAGCGGGTTGCCGGTCAACCGATCGGTCGTGAAAACGTCGTAGAGCAGATAGTTGCGTCCCCGCATGGTCGAAAACCTGACACCAGATCAAACATGAGCGAAATTTAATTTGTATTTCAGTCCCTAAGGCCTGATGTGTGACACTTGATAGGGCCAGATTTAGTATAGGGGTCCGCCATGGACCAGATTGTCAATCCGCCACGCGCGGACTCGGATGCTTCAATCGAAGCCAGCCTCGCGCTGGACAGCAAGGGTGTGTCCGGCATCCGCCGCAGGCGCGTATGGCTTTATGTCCTGCTGGCGCTGGCCGTCATCGCAGCCGCAATCTTCGCCTATACCCGTTTGACGGCTGCACCCGTCCGGATCGAATACGTCACCCAGCCTGCGGCCCTTGCCGACCTCACCGTCGAAGTCTCGGCCACCGGCACTTTGCAGCCGCTCAATCAGGTCGATATTTCCAGCGAACTGTCGGGCGTCGTCCGCTCCGTCTCGGCTGACGAGAACCAGGAGGTCAAGAAGGGCGACGTCCTTGCCGCGCTCGACACCTCCAAGCTCGAGGCCCAGATCGAGCGCGCAAAAGCCTCCGCCAAGGCAGCCGAAGCCAATGTCGAGGACGCAGCCGTTACGTTGAGGGAAAACGAGAAGGCGTTGGCGCGTTCGACCGCCCTTGCCACGCGCGGCATGGCGACCGATCAGGCGCTTGAGGCCGCCACCGCAACGCGTGACCGTTCCCGCAGCGCCAAGGACATCGCCGAAGCCAACCTTGCCATTGCCGAGGCGGACGTGAAGTCGCAACAGACCGATCTTGCCAAGAGCACCATCTACGCCCCCATCGACGGCATCGTCCTTACCCGCTCCGTCGATCCGGGCCAGACCGTGGCTTCGTCGCTACAAGCACCCGTCTTGTTCGTCATCGCTGCCGACCTGAAGAAAATGGAGCTGAAGGCCGCGATAGACGAGGCAGACATCGGCACGGTCAAGCCGGGCCAGCAGGCACGCTTCACTGTCGATGCCTTCCCCGACCGCACCTTCAATGCCGATATCCGCGACATCTCCTACGCCTCGGTCACCACCGACGGCGTCGTCACCTATGATGCCCGGCTGGACGTCATCAATGACGAACTCCTGCTTCGCCCCGGCATGACGGCAACTGTCACTGTCGTTACCAAGCAGGCCAAGGATGCATTGACAGTACCATCGGCGGCGTTCCGCTATCGGCCCGCCGCCACCCAGACCACGAGAAGCTGGAGCCTGCTCGACATGTTCACCGGCCGCATGGGGCGTCCCGGTGGGAACAGAGCCCGCCAGCAGGCAGCGCCAGCAGCCGATGGCTCGCGCACTCTCTACATCCTGAAAGATGGCGCGCCGCAGCCAGTCAACGTCAAGATCGGTTCCACCAATGGCGAACTGACCGAGGTCCTGTCCGGTCTGTCGGAGGGAGACAAGGTCATCACCGCCCAGCAGCAGCGAGGCTAGCCGCATGGCCGGCCCCTTGCTGATAAGCTTCGACAAGGTCTGGAAGACCTACGGCGAAGGCGAGGCCCAGGTCCACGCACTTGCCGGGGTGGACATGATCATCCGTCGTGGCGAATTCGTCGCCATCATGGGACCGTCCGGATCAGGCAAATCCACCTCGATGAACGTCATCGGCTGCCTCGATACGCCGACCGCCGGAACCTATTCCTTCATGGGGGTCGATGCCGGTCGCCTCGACCGCAACCGGCGCGCCCTGCTGCGCAATCTCTACATCGGCTTCGTCTTCCAGGGCTACAATCTCCTGCCCCGCACCACAGCGGCGGAAAACGTCGAACTTCCGCTCATCTATCGCGGTGTGCCTTCGGGCGAGCGCCGCGCGCTTGCCATGAAAGCGCTGGCGGAGGTCGGCCTACAGGGCCGCGAGCACCACACGCCTGCCGAACTCTCCGGCGGCCAGCAGCAGCGCGTGGCCATCGCCCGCGCCATCGTCACGCGCCCCACCCTTCTGGTGGCCGACGAGCCGACCGGCAACCTCGACACCGCCCGCAGCCACGAAATCATGGAACTCCTCACCCATCTCAACACCGACCTTGGCCTGACCATCGTCATGGTCACCCATGAGGCCGACGTCGCAGCCTATGCCCAGCGCACCATCGGCTTCCTCGATGGCCATGTGGCGTCGGACGTCAGCACCAGTCCGCGCGCGGTGGCATCATGATCTGGGAAACGGTGCGCCTCGCCCTTCGTTCGGTCCGCCGCAATGCGTTGCGGTCGTTCCTGACCCTGCTCGGCATCGTCATCGGCGTCGCCGCCGTCATCGCCATGCTGACCATCGGTTCCGGCACCACGGAAAAGGTCAAGTCCGACATCGCCAAGCTCGGCTCGAACCTGCTCGTCGTGCGCGCCGGCCGTCCTCCCGGCCCCGGCGGGCATGAAGTGGTGCGCCGCCAACTCGGCGAAAAGGAACTCGACGCCCTCAACCATCGCCTCACCGGCGCACGCGCCATTGCACCAGCCGCACAAAAGCAGGTCCGCGTCATCTATGGCACCGAAAGCCTCACCGCAGGCGTCACCGGCACGGACGCCGCTTTTCTGGACGCGCGTGACTGGAAGCTCGTTTCTGGGCGCGCCTTCAGCGAATCCGAATCGCGCGGCGGCGCAGGCGTCTGCCTCATCGGCGAAACCGTGCGTCGCCAGTTCTTCCAATCCGGCGACCCGGATGGCGAATTGATCCGCGTCAACCGCACCACCTGCAAGATCATCGGCGTGCTGGAATCGAAGGGCTACACCGGCTTCGGTCAAGATCAGGACAATGTCGTCCTGATGCCGCTTACCGCCTTCCAGCGCCGCATCGCCGGCAATCGCGACATCGACAACATCTACGTCGCCGCCGACGACGCAACCACGACGACCGAACTCTTGCCGCGCGTCGAAAACGTCCTGCGCGACGTTCGCCACATCCAGCCCGACGGTGAAGACGACTTCGACATCCGCGACATGACCCAGATCGCGGAAACCATGACCAGCGCCACCACCACCATGACCGGCATGCTGGGCGCGGTCGCCGGCGTCAGCCTTCTGGTCGGCGGCATCGGCATCATGAACATCATGCTGGTGTCGGTCACCGAGCGAACCCGCGAGATCGGCATCAGGCTTGCCATCGGCGCGCAGGAAAAGCACATCCTCATCCAGTTTCTCGTCGAGGCGACCGTGCTGTCATTGCTCGGCGGCATCATCGGCATCGTCATCGGCCTGTCGCTGGCCGGCCTCGCCTCGGCAACGCTTGCCATACCCTTCGTGCCAAGCCCCGCCGTGGTCATGCTGGCCGTCGGCTTCTCCGCGCTGATCGGTATGGTGTTCGGCTTTTTCCCGGCGCTGCGCGGGGCGCGGCTCGATCCGATCGAGGCGCTGCGGCACGAATAGATCTTACAGCGCCGAGCCCAAAACCGGATTGGCGAAGTGCCACTGCACAAGCGGCAGCATATGCGGCATCAGCCCGTCGGGAAGGTCATCGACGCTGCGGATGATCACCGGCCCCGAAATCTCCGGTTCGGCCTCGTTCGCCACATGCCGTTCAATCAGCTCAGCTATGGCGTCGGCGGTTTCGGCCATCCGGTAGCGGCGGAAAATCACCGTTCCCCGCTGCGTCGCCAGCACATGGCAGCGTTGGCCGCGCGCGGCCCGTTCCAGGTCAAGCCCGGTCTCCTCGCGGACTTCCCGGATCATGTTGTAATCGATATCGACGACCCCGTCGAAAAAGTCCGACGGTTCAAACGAACCTGCCGCGAAATACACCCGCCCGGCGCTGACGGTATGCGAACCCATGCGTATCGCCACCAGCGCGCCGTCGCCGGAAACCAGCATCGCGTGAGCAAAGGCATGCGCCGTGCCCGGCGTCTCGCGATTGTTGCGCCAATGCATGAAGGTCGCAAACCGAACCGGATGGCAAGTGCCGGATAGTTCCCCATCCCGGTAAGCGAGCTTCGACAAAAGCACCACCGTCCCGTCGAACAGCGCCGGGTTGCGGGCTGTCTCGCGCTGCCAGTTCTCTTCTATCGCCTGCGCATGATCGCGCTCGAACGGGTGCGCGCCCATGTCGAGCCGCACGTCGATCCGATCGACCGGCAATATGACGTCTGGAGGCAGGTCGAAATTCAACGACGCACTCAAACGATATCCAGCGTCACCGCCACCGGGCAGTGGTCGGAGGCCTTGGGCCGGTCCCAGCCCGCGCGCGGAAAACGCTCCACCTCTTGCCCCGGTGGAAAGGGCGTGCGGAACGGCTGGCCGTTGCGAATGATGTCCGGCACCGCCGACGCATTCTGTGCCGCCAGCCCCTTTGACAGCAGGATGTAGTCGAGCTGGCAAAGGTGCCGTTCCAGCGGCCCGCGCGTGTGGTAGAGCGTCCACCGGTCCATTTCCGGCCGTCGCTCAATCACATTCTCGCAAAAGCCTCCCGCCAAAAGCACATTGAGGCAGGATTGGCTCTCGTCCGCCACCTTGAAGCGATAGCCTTCATGAGCATCGCCCTCGATCAGCACACGCTGCCGGTAGTCGTTCATGTCGCCGCAGATCGCCCAGCGCTTGTCGGCGGCATGGTCAACGCCAAAGCGCTGCTCGATGATGCGGCGCACCGCCTGAGCCTCGGCAACGCGGACCGGCATGGTCGCCGCCCGTCCGTCGAGGCCGTTGCGCGGCGATCCCATCGACTTGAAATGGACGAGGTAGAGCGTCAGCGGCTGGCCATCGACCTTGAGATCGATCTCCAGGCAGTCACGCCGGAAAATGCGCTCATGCGGCTCCTGCCCGAGCGCCGCCAGTTCCGGCGTATGAAGGCCGAACTCCTCGAAGGTGACATGCGCGTGGCTGGTCATGCGCACGAACTCGATCGGCTGGCCGTGCGCGGTCTCGTCGCGCATCATCAGCGCCACGTCGATGCCGCGTGAATCATTGCCCGCCGTGGTGAATTTCTGCCGGTAGCCCTGCCCCACCATCTTGAACAGATAGCCGTACTCGAAGGCCTTCAGCGCCTCGACATTGTCGACTTCCTGCATGCAGATGATGTCGGCCCGCGTCGCGGCGATCGCCAGCGCCGACAATTGGCGCGTGTCGTCCGAATGCGCGATGGCGCGCGCCTGCTCAAGCGCCCGGTACTCGGCTTCCGTTTTTATGTCGAACAGGGCCAGCGTCCTGTCCTGATTGAGCTGGTTGCGGAAACCGGAGAAATCGAACCTGTTCATCAGGTTCTCGACATTGAATGTGGCAAGGCGCAATGACATGCACCGACAATTGCCTGCAAGCCGCGCCAAACACAAGTGCGGCAAGGGCTTCGGCCAACGGAACTTTTTCCGTTCATCCCCCGTTCATTGGCAAAACCTCATTGTCCCCTCAGTTCCGGGAGATCGGGCGTCGGGGCATCGATCATTTGGAGTGTCAGATGAAACCGCTATTTTCGTTGCCAGTCAAAACCGGGCTTGCGGCGCTTTTCCTTGTCGCAGGTCTGTCCGCTCCCTCATTGGCCGGGCCGGTGCCGGTCGTCGCACCTGTGGCGCCGCAGTCGGCAACGGGTGCCATCATGCCGGACGGCATGCAGGTGGTGCCTGTGAGAGACGGATGGGCCGGCGACGGTCCAAGATCCGATGATGCACGCTACTGGCGTCGGTGGAATCGCGATCATTGGCGCGGTCGCTACAATGACGACTGGCGCTGGCGGGAACGTCGGCATCACCGCAGCTACTATGGTTCGGGTTTCTATCTCGGCTTGGGTGTAGCGCCTGCCTACCGGTATTATACCCAGCCGCGCCGCTATTATCAGCCGCAGCGTGTCGGCAATGCGCATGTGCGCTGGTGCTACGCCCGCTATCGCTCATATCGGGCTTGGGACAACAGCTTCCAACCCTATAACGGGCCGCGCCAGCAATGCTGGTCGCCCTATAGCTGATCCAATACCAATGGCGCCGCTGCTTCAGCGGCGTCATTTCATCTAGTCGGCGAACTCCACGCCCACGCGCGTCATGTCGCGCCATTTCACCCGTGCGCTGCGCGCATCTGAGCCCTTCACGGTAAGCTCGAAACTGCTCGGCACCGCCGAGGTTTCGCCAAAGTTCAGCAGCACGCCGCGATCCGACTCGTTGCGCACCAGCCCTTCCAGTGCGCCGTAGCCATTGTTGAAGGATAGCGTGGCACCCTTAAGCACACGCCTGCGCATGACGGCGCGGCGTTCGGCAAAGACCTCACCGTCCAGCCCGATCGACTTTTCCTTGATCTGGTCCATCGTCCCTTTCCCGTTGTCCCATGCATGGGCCAAGCCAGAAACGTGCCAGCCCGCCTGTTTCGGAATGGAACATAAGAAAAGGGCCGGGTGTCTGAGACATCCAGCCCTTCAGGCATCAAAATCCGATGGCGGCCCGATCTACCGCGCCAAATGGCCAGCGGGACGCGCCGAGGCAGCGCAAAAATCCGATGGCGGCACGGTCCGCTGTGTCAACTGGTGATGGGCTTCGAGGAACCGGAGCGGATCGTACATTGAAGTACGTGAGCACCGGAAGCCGAGAAGACCGCGCCAGATGGCCAGCGGAAAGCACCGAGGCAGCGCAAAAAATCCGATGGCGGCACGGTCCGCTGCGTCAGCTGGTGATGGGCTTCGAGGAACCGGAGCGCAGCGTACATTGAGTACGTGAGCACCGGAAGCCGAGAAGACCGCGCCAGATGGTCAGCGGGACGCGCCGAGGCGGATTTTTTAGTTTTTGGCCTTATCGACCAGCTTATTCTTCGCAATCCACGGCATCATGGCCCGCAGCTTGGCGCCGACTTCCTCGATCTGATGGCTGTCGTTGTTGCGGCGGATGCCCTTGAAGCGTGCGAGGCCGGCACGGTATTCCTGCATCCACTCGCTGGTGAACTTGCCGGTCTGGATGTCGTTCAGCACGCGCTTCATTTCGGCCTTGGTGTCGGCGGTGATGATGCGCGGACCGGAGACGTACTCGCCCCACTCGGCGGTGTTCGAGATCGAGTAGTTCATGTTGGCGATGCCGCCTTCATAGATCAGGTCGACGATCAGCTTCACTTCGTGCAGGCACTCGAAATAGGCCATTTCCGGCGCATAGCCGGCTTCCACCAGCGTCTCGAAGCCGGCGCGGATCAGTTCGACCAGGCCGCCGCACAGCACGACCTGCTCGCCGAACAGGTCGGTTTCGCATTCTTCGCGGAAGTTGGTCTCGATGATGCCCGAACGGCCGCCGCCGACGCCACAGGCGTAGGACAAAGCGAGGTCAAGCGCGTTGCCGGACGCATCATGATTGACGGCAACCAGGCACGGCACGCCGCCGCCCTTCTGGTATTCGCCGCGCACGGTGTGGCCCGGGCCCTTCGGCGCGATCATGACAACGTCGACGGTGTCCTTCGGCTCGATCAGGCCGAAATGCACATTGAGGCCGTGCGCAAAGGCAATGGCAGCGCCGTCGCGGATGTTCGGTGCGATTTCGTTCTTGTAGATGTCGGCCTGCAGTTCATCAGGCGTCGCCATCATCATCAGGTCGGCCCACTTGGCGACATCGGCAACGCTCATCACCTTGAGGCCGTCGGCCTCGACCTTCTTGGCGGTCGCCGAACCCGGCTTCAAGCCGATGGCGATGTCCTTGACGCCCGAATCCTTGAGATTCAGCGCGTGCGCCCGGCCCTGCGAGCCGTAGCCGATAATGGCAACCTTCTTGCCCTTGATGAGATTGAGATCGGCGTCGCGATCGTAATAGACACGCATGTTACAAGTCCTTCCCGTTTTCTAATCGAATAGTCCTATTGGGTCTTCCTTGCCCCGTAGAGGGCGAGAAACTGTCTTGTGGCGCGCGCCGCATCTTCGGCGATCGCCGCTTCGGTCATGCCCGGCCAGTTGCCGAGCAAAAGGCGGATCTGCACGTCGCGCGCAACCAGCCCGAAAAAAGTCCTGAACGCCGTCTCGGCATCCTCGAAAACCAGAACGCCACTGCGCTTTCCGGCATCGAGAACCGGCTTCAACCGCTTGGCCAGCGCAAAGCGTCCGTTGTCCAGCACGATGGCGCCCAGATTGTCCCTGCCCGAGCCGGCGTGGCTGATGGCGACGCGGTTCAGCGCAATCGAGGTATCGCTGGAGATCACCTTCAGCCAATCCCGGGCAAAACCTTCCAGGCTCTCGGCTAGCGAAATCAGGTCCACCTTGCCTTGGTCGACAGGCGCTACCCTCACCTTGGAAGCCTGCCAGCGCACCGTCGCATTGAGCAGGCCGTCGCGGTCGCCGAACCACTTGTAGAGGCTTTCCTTGGAGCAGCTTGCCCGCCGCGCCACCGCGGCCATGGTCAAATTGTCCCCCTCCTCCACCAGAAGCCGCAAGGCCGCGTCCAGAACGTCCTTTTGACGTTCTGTCAGCCTTTCGCCATCCAGGGTTCCGTCTGCCTGCAACACGCGATTCCTGCCAGAACTGACCAGATTTCAGACCGTACCGTACGTTACGGTTCGGCGTATGCCAAAATCCTGCGCCGAGCGCAAGAGAACATTGCGTCAACCGAGCATATTCTGGTCCTAGATCGCCACCTGCGTGCCGATCTCCACCACCCTGCCCGTCGGTATCTGGAAATATTCGGTAGCGTCCGCTGCCGAGCGCGCCAGCCCGATGAATAACCGGTCCTGCCAGCGCGGCATGCCGGAATTGGGCGAAGCCTTCAACGAGCGTCGCGACAGGAAGAACGACGTCGTCATAATATCGAATTTCCAGCCGTGTTTGCGGCAGGAAGCCAGCGCGCGCGGGATGTTCGGCTGTTCCATATAGCCGAAGGTCAGCGTCACGCGCATGAACAGGTCGTTGATGGTTTCCATCTTCACCCGCTCGCTGTCCGGCACCCTTGGCCGTGGCGCGGTCACCACCGACAGGATCACGTTCTGCTCGTGCAGCACCTTGTAGTGTTTGAGGCTGTGCATCAGCGCAGTCGGCGCGCTCAGCGGATCGCTGGTCAGGAACACGGCGGTGCCCGAAACAAGCTGCGGCTTCTTCTTGATCAGATTGCCGGCAAGGAAATCGAGCGGGATCTCGTTCTTGCGCGTCTTGTCGAACAGGAACCGGCTGCCCCTGATCCAGGTCACCATGACCAGCCCCATGACACAGGCCACGCTGATCGACACCCAGCCGCCATCCGCCACCTTGAAAGCATTGGACAGGAAGAAGCCGGCATCGATGACCCCAAACAGCACCGCTAGCGCGAACGCCGCGCCGAAGCGCCATTTCCACATCGAGCGCATGACCACGAACAGCAGGAAGGTCGTCATCAGCATCTCGCCGGTCACCGAAATACCATAGGCCGAGGCCAGCGAACTGGAATCGCCGAAACCGACGACCAGAAGCATGACGGAGATGGCGATGATGAAATTCACGCGCGGCATGTAGATCTGGCCAAGCTGCATCTCGGAGGTGTGCTGCACCTCGATGCGCGGCAAAAGATTGAGCTGGACCGCTTGGCGCGTCAGCGAAAACGCCCCGGAAATAACCGCCTGGCTGGCAATAACGGTTGCCGCGGTAGCCAGCGCGACCATCGGCGCCAGCCCCCATTCCGGCAGCATCTCGAAGAACGGCTTGTCAGGCACCGATCCATGCGCGAGCACATAGGCGCCCTGCCCGAAATAGTTGAGCAGCAGGCACGGAAACACGATCCAGAACCAGGTCAGCACGATCGGCCGGCGGCCGAAATGCCCGAGGTCAACATAAAGCGCCTCGGCACCGGTCACCGCGAGGAAAACGGCACCCACCGTGATGAAGGCCACATCCGGTTCGGCGAAGAGATAAAGCAGCGCATGGTAGGGATTGACCGCGAGCAGCACGGTCGGATCATCCCAGATGTGCAACAGGCCGGCAACGCCGAGAGCCAGGAACCACAGCGCCATCACCGGCCCGAAAACCACCGCCACGCGCCCGCTGCCAAAGCGCTGCACCGAAAAAAGCAGCGCCAGGATAACCAGCGTGATCGGCACGACATACGGGTCGAAGGCCGGCGTCACCACCTCAAGGCCTTCCACCGCCGAAAGCACCGAAATCGCCGGCGTGATGATGGAATCGCCGAAAAACAGCGCCGCGCCGCACAGGCCGACGCCGAGGATCCACTTCGACCCGGCCGGATAAGCGCTGCGCGCAAGCGCCATAAGCGACAGCGTGCCGCCCTCGCCGTTGTTGTCGGCGCGCAGCACGAAGGCCACGTATTTGATCGTCACGATGATCGTCAGCGCCCAGACGATCAGCGAAAGCACGCCCAGCACATCCTCGCGAATGAAGGTGGGCCCGGATGCGTGCAGCGCTTCGCGAAAGGCGTAAATCGGGCTCGTGCCTATGTCGCCATAGACCACGCCGAGCGCCCCCACCATCAAAACCCCGGTGCTTTGCTTTTCAGGCTCGGGATGGGTGGATTGTTCGACGGGCTCTGCCTCCCTACCAGTATTGGTAAAGGCCATGAACGACACTCCGATCAGAGCGCGGTGCTCTACCCTCGCTGCAATGCAATATCAAGTACCCTGGCACGTTTGCGGTGTGGATCGGTGGCTTACCAGCCGCAGGCTTTCAAGAACCGCTTGATCGTTCCCGCCATGCCATACTCCAGCGCATCGGCTGTCAAGCCATGCCCGATGGAGACTTCCGCAAGCTGCGGAATACGCTTGATGAGGGCTGGCAGATTGGCAACCACGAGATCGTGCCCGGCATTGACGGCAAGGCCGTTTGCCAACGCAGCCTCGGCCACATTGCCCAATTTTTCCAGCTCCTTCGCCGTTTTTGCGGAATCGGCATATGAGCTGGCATACGGACCCGTATAAAGCTCGATGCGGTCCGCGCCCGTGTCGCGCGCGGCCTGTATGCCGGCAGGGTCTGCATCGGAAAACAGCGATACGCGAAATCCCCCCTTTTTCAGGCGCTTTACAATCGGATTGAGGAACGCTGCCTGTTCGACAAAGTTCCAGCCGTGATCGGACGTCGCCTGCGCCGGATCGTCCGGCACCAGCGTCACCTGTTCCGGCTGATGTTTTTCGACCAACTGGAGGAAATCCTCGGTCGGATAACCCTCAATGTTGAACTCGGCCTGCGGAAACTCATCGTCGATGAGCGCGCGGATCTCAGGCAAATCCGAATTGCGCGTATGCCGCTGGTCAGGGCGTGGATGCACCGTCAGGCCATGCGCCCCTGCGGCCAGCGCTACACGGCCAAGGCCTACCACGCTTGGCCACGGCAAATCCCGCCGGTTGCGAAGCATGGCTATGGCGTTCAGGTTAACCGACAGTTTTGCAGGCATTCCCGTCTCCGGCCCATGCATGTCTCCCGAAAGTGGTAACCGGTTTCGGAACAAAGACATGCATAAAATCAATAAGCTAAACGTGTGAAGCAATCTGAAGGATCGCCACGCGCTTAGCCCGCGCAGCGCATCTATACTGCCTTTGGCGGGAACAGACAGCGTTTTCATGTGTTCCAGTTGCAGCAACACACGAGGACCGATCATGAATTTTCTCGAAAGCGTCCCTGCGATCCGCCGCATCGAGACGACACGGCCCGACCTGTTCGCGGTAGACATCGTCGGTCTCGTCACACCCGCCGACGCCGAGAACCTTTTCGGCCTGCTGGAGGCCGCATATGCGCTGCATCCACGGATCGACGTGCTCGTCCGGCTGCTCGAATACGAAGGCGCCGAGTGGGCAGACATCGCGCCGGAAACAATCGAGAACGGCAAGGTGCTTGCAGCCCGGCATGTCGGGCGTTGCGCAAGCATCGGCGAACCGGACTGGATAGCGGGCATGCAGGGCTTTCTCGCCCCATCCACGCCGGTCGAATTGAAACACTTCACCGTCGAGGAAGAAGAAGAGGCCTGGAGATGGCTAGGTTCGCGACCGCTCGAGAACCCGTGAACCCCGGCGTCAGCGCACGATGGTCAGCCGCTCCGCCGCGCGCGTAATCGCGGTGTAGAGCCAGCGCTGGCGCGTATCCTTGAAAGCCCAGCTTTCATCGAACAAAACGACATCGTTCCATTGCGAGCCTTGCGCCTTGTGCACGGTAAGCGCGTAGCCGTAGTCGAAATCATCGAAACGCTTCTTCTGCTGCCACGGGATTTCGGCCTCGGTTTCCTCGAACGCGGCCTTCAGCAGCTTGATCTTGGCGACGCCCCGGTCGGGATCGTCCTCTTCCGGCGAAACCAGAAGATTGATGCCCGGCTTCACCGTCTCGCGGGAAGACGTCATCACTTTCCAAAGCGAGCCGTTGAGCAGGCCCTTGGCGGGATCGTTGCGCAGACAGACCAGCTTGTCGCCCGCCTGCGGATACTCGGCTGTAAAACCCTTCAACTCGCGCAAGCGGTGATTGTAGCGCCGCCGCGTCCTGTTGGTGCCGACCAGCACCTGGTCCGCCTTCAGGACCAACTCCTGGGTCACGCCTTCCTTGCCGATCACCTGGGCCGCGCCATAATCCCCCTGCAGAAACTCGCGACCCTCCCGCACGTCGAGCGCCAGCCGGATGATCGGGTTGTCGCGCGCCTGCCTGTGGATTTCGGTGAGCAGGAAATCCGGCTCATGGTCGGTGAAGAACCCGCCGCCCGAAATCGGTGGCAACTGCCCCGGATCGCCCAGCACCAGGATCGGCGTGCCAAAGCTCATCAGGTCGCGGCCAAGCTGTTCGTCCACCATCGAGCATTCGTCGATGATGACCAGCGCCGCCTTGGAAATCGGACTTTGCCGGTTCAGCGAGAATGTCGGCGACATCGACGTCTTGCCTGTCGTCTCGTCCTCGACGGCTTCCTCGCCGCGCGGACGGTAGATCAGCGAGTGGATGGTACGCGCGTTGATCGCGCCCTTCGAGCGCAGCACCTGCGCCGCCTTGCCGGTAAAGGCCGCGAACTGCACCTGCCCATCGACATGTTCCGCGAAGTAGCGCGCAAGCGTCGTCTTGCCGGTGCCGGCATAGCCGAACAGGCGGAAAAGCTGCGGCTTTCCGGCCTTCAGCCACTTCGCGACTGCCTTTAGCGCATCATCCTGTTGCGGAGAGAATTCCATGCAATCGTGAGACAGGATTCGGTGTCGAAGGGCAAGGGCTTTGCCCTTCTGACGAATTGCAACCTAATGGCACAACACCGCCAAATCAAGAACAAAATAGGAACATATTTGCGCAAAAAAAACCACGCGCCGATCAGGCAGGCGCATGGCGTTCCGGATCATTCTCCAGCAGGATCGGCTTGCCATGCGGCGTGGCGTGCGCGGCACGTTCCCAGGCCGCCGCATAGGCATCGACGTCACTGGTGGCAGCGAAGCCCTTTGCCGCCAGCAGCTTTTCCAGTGCCGCCAGCCAATGCTCGTAATAGTCGTGGCCGTCTGCTGCAGCGCCCGGCTTCTTGACCTCGCCAGACAGCACCTCGGCCCATTCGCCCCACGTAAACAGGCCCTTCTCATGCAGCGCCACCGTCATGGCAAACGCTTGCGCCTGCCAGGGTTCGTCGAAAACTCTTGCCTCGGGCGCAAAGCCGCTCTCGTCACGCCGGCTCAAGATAGCTCTCCCAAGCGTCTATCGACACCGTAAGCGTTGGGTCGGCGCCCTCGCCCCAGATTTCCGGGCCGTCGAACACCACCGTATAGAGCCATTGCGGGTTCTCGCCCTTATGGTGCGCGTTGCTGTCGGGAAAGACATAGCCCTCGCGAACCAACTCAACGACGCCGCTCTTCGCCCGTGCATAACGGGGAAGCCGCGTATGCCCGGTGGGATTGAAGTTCTTCGTGCGCACCTTGTCGCCGGCCTTGAAGCGCGCCGGCGTTTCCACAGGGCGGTCGCATGGCCCGCCCTTGGCCAGCGTCGCCGCCACGTCCGCCGCCTTCAAAACGCGCTTCGGCGGTGCCGTTCCGTCCACTGCCTTGCCGGCGGCAAGATCGGCGGCACTGACGAAGCCGTGCCGCCGCAAAAGCGTCTCCAGCCCCTTGATCCATATCTGGTAGTAACTCGACC